>Ga0181533_1002762_pt1 | contig 20041 bp, 22 predicted proteins | sample PEATcosm2014_Bin_45_FD_119772 | JGI IMG/M metagenome (GOLD analysis project Ga0181533, IMG submission 119772) | Peatland microbial communities from MTU Mesocosm Facility, Houghton, MI, USA - PEATcosm2014_Bin11_60_metaG | ecosystem: Environmental > Terrestrial > Soil > Wetlands > Peat | place...
CCCTTCCCTATTTGACCGGCTACCGGAAGTAATCGATAATGCTCGACTGGCAGGCATCGACAGATTCATAATTCCAGGGGTAGGCCCTCACGGCTGGGACAAGATCGCCTCCCTTGCCGATGCGATGATAGGGATATTTCCGGCCTTCGGTCTTCATCCGATGCATGCCGAGCTTTACAATGAAGGAATGCTAGGGGACCTTGCGCGCTATGCCGAGAAGGCCGTTGCCCTCGGCGAGATAGGTCTCGATTATTTGCTGGCCAACATCCCACGGGAGCGGCAGTTGCTGGCTTTTCGCGGTCAGTTAAGGCTGGCTGTAGACATGAGGTTGCCGGTTCTTATCCATTGCCGCCGGGCATTCAGGGACTTGGTCCAGATTATGGAGGAGGAGCAGGCCGAAAGGGTGGGAGGAATAATGCACGCCTTCTCCGGCAGTCCTGAGATCGCAAGAAAATGTATCCAGCTTGGATTCGCTATCTCTATTGCGGGACCGGTAACCTATTGTAACGCGGTAAAGCCGCTCGAACTGGTGAGGTGCATACCTCTCGGACATATTGTCCTTGAGACCGATGCACCTGACATGACTCCTGAGCCTCATCGGGGGATGCCCAATGAGCCGGCATACCTTGTGGAAACGGCGAAAAAAGTGGCGGAGCTCAGGGGTGCCTGTTTGGAAGAGATAGCGGCTGTCACCACCAGGACTGCGGAGAAGCTGCTTCGTCTGGACAGGCAATCCATTTAATGGAGTAGATATATGTCTTCACTGCACCGTTTTTCACGGAACGAACTCCTGATCGGCCCGGAAGGGGTGAGGAAGTTGAAAGGTTCCACCGTGGCGGTGTTCGGCCTCGGGGGAGTCGGCGGTTACGCTGCCGAGGCCCTCTGCCGGGCAGGCATCGGCAAGATCATCATCGTCGATTTTGACGACATATGCCTGACAAATGTCAACCGCCAGATCCATGCCATGGATGGCACAATCGGCAAAGCCAAGGCAATGGTGATGGCTGATAGGATGAGACTTATCAATCCGCAGGCCAAAATCATCCCGTACAAGGATTTTTATTCCGCCGAAAACAGCGATTTCCTTCTCTCCGCTGATTACGACTACGTGGTTGACGCCATCGACCATATCACGAGCAAACTCCATCTCATAAAAAGCTGCCGTAAGCGAAATATCCCCATCATCTCCAGCATGGGAGCAGCAGCAAAGCTCGATCCCGCAAGGATCCGGGTGGCTGATATCTCTGAGACACACAAATGCCGGATGGCCCGTTCAGTGCGGAAACTCTTGAAAAAGCAGGGAATTGAAAAAGGTGTCAAAGTTGTCTTCTCCACCGAGGAATACAGGGAACCGGAGATTAAAGACGGGGGGTGCAAAGGGAACTGCATCTGTCCAAACAAAGATGATCAACTTTTTTCCTGTGAGCACCGGCGGGTCATTCTGGGGAGCATATCTTTCATTCCTTCGATTTTCGGCCTTACCATGGCGGGAATCGTAGTAAACGACCTGCTGGGAAATTAATAAAGCAACTGCGTTGTGCCGGGCAAAATTACCGTTATAATTTAACCATACTCATTCCTTTGACAAATGACGAGATTAATCAACGACAGATTTGAGATGCTCACAAGGCAGCGAGGAAGAGGCCCCGGAAGCGTACAGGTAGTATTTTGAGGAGGCCGATGACGAGCTAACATGGTGAGCGCTCAAATATGGCGTTGAGTTTAAGGAGGGGAAGGAGGAATTCTAATGGGGAAAGAGTACACAGCGCATGAAGCCTTGAAGCTAGCCATCCAGGCGGAAAAAGGGAGCATGGATTTTTACCGGCGGGCCGCATCGGTTGCCAGGAACATAAGGGCACAAAAGGTATTCAACTTGCTCGCCAATGAAGAGGTGGGGCATCTTAAGTCGTTTTTCGATCTTTACAAGGGGGGAGAATTTGGCAGTAACTTCAAGACATATATGGAAACACCGCCCGGCATGAAGAATGCGACCTTTCAAAAGCTGGAAAAGGCCATCGACGAAAATACCCATGAACAGAAGGCCCTTGAAATCGCCCTCAAGGAAGAACAGGCGTGCATCGAGCAATACACGATGCTGCTCCAGGATATAATCGATCCGCTGGTCAGGGGGATTTTTATGCGGGTGATCAATGAGACCCAGAAACATTATGATTTGATCGTGGAAGAGTATCGGCATGTCATGACCATGGTGCATGAGTCGGACCAGAACATCTATGTGAGGGAATGATGAAGATTGCAATTATGACTAGTTTGATCTTCATGATGATGATGACTTCAAAATTTCCTGCCGCGGCCCAGCAGGATGTCAGGGGGGTGAAACTCCGTGGTGAAGAAGGGGCTAAAGTAATAGATGACAAGTGCCTGTCCTGTCATAACCGGCAACGGATCGATAAAGCGATAAAAGAACGTGAGGAGATGGTGCAGGTCATAAAAACGATGGAAAAGAAAGGTGTTGTCCTGACCGAAAAGGAGCACCAGGTCATCGGTCACTTCTGGGGGCAGAAGCTGTATAAGACGAATGATACCAAAGCAAAACCGAAACTGTAACCGCATGTTGAAATGCAGCCTGGTGTTTACACGCCGCATTTTTCATGCGATCACCTGGTTGCGGTAAGGAGCAATCCCTCATCCGTCATCAAAACACGACATATGGAAAAGCCGTTCCTTTTAAGACGATAAAGGAGCGTAGGCGCAGCCAAAGGAAAGCAGCCGGGGAAAAGCAACTTCAACTCTCCTTTCCGATCAACCGCACGGTTGAGATCCGCCAGGAAAAAACGGATGGCGCCGGCCTTCGCCAGCACATTTATCTGCTTATTAGAAGATAGCACGGAAGCACATTTTTCATTATTCCTACTGCGTTCCGGACGGGGGGGAAAAAGCGCGCAACCGATTACAACCGCTGTCAGATAAAATCTGATTAACAAGTTCCCTTTCACCATTCGCTCGGGAGATGTTCCCATAGGATGTTCCTCTCGATAAAATCCTCGATCTGTTCGATCGCTTCCTTACCGAGATCATCGAAAGCCACACCGAAACCCGTGGGGAGTTGTCCCTTGCGCCGCATCCTTCCTCCATTTATCCAGATAACCCGCGCCCCGGTTTCAAAGTTTTCCGCGCCGCTCACCGGAAGCATGAACTTCAGCGTGAGACGTTCCCCGATTTTTACCTCGTTTTGACTCCCCACGAACATTCCCCTCTTACCGATATCTTCAATTGTGCCGTAGAAGACTGAACTTTCCGAGCGGCAGGTGACCGTCGCGCGGCACGGAATACGTTCCTCACATCGATCGTTCAGCGCAAGGATAGACCTCCCGACCGAGATGAATTCCTTGCGGTCGATTGGTTTGGCAAGAAACGCATCACAGCCGGCATTTCGACATGCGGCAATTTTCTGTTCGACAAGGGGGGCCATGAGCACCACTTGAGTTCCTGCCATGGAGGGGTCTTCCTTGATGGCTCTACAGCATGCCGCGCCATCCATGCCGGGAAGCTCGAACTCCATATATATCAGGTCTGGACGAAACTTGCGCACGAGTTCAAGAGCCTGTTTCCCATTTTCAGCGATAAAGACCTTCACCGGCATCTTCCGGAGCAACTCCTGTTCGATTTCCAGGCATACATTAGAACTGTCCGCCAGGAGAACTTTTTTGTTCATTACTCGCTCCTATATTGTCAAATGACAGGAGTAATATAGACACATACAATCGTTTATACGTGATAAAATAATCCCGTACCGACGGCAAGTCAACTGTTAAGAAGGTGAAGATGAATTGAGATAGGTCGCATGGAAGCAGGGTAGAAAAAAAAGGCCGTCCAATATGAGACGGCCTCTATTCTTTATTCCACAAAGCTCTTCAGCTTTTTGCTGCGGCTTGGATGACGAAGTTTCCTGAGCGCCTTGGCCTCGATCTGCCGTATTCTCTCACGGGTCACCTCGAAATCCTGCCCGACCTCCTCCAGGGTATGATCGCTCTTTTCGCCAATACCGAACCTCATGCGAAGGACTTTTTCCTCGCGGGGAGTAAGGGTGGCGAGAACTCGTGAGGTCTGTTCGGAAAGATTGGCCTTGATAACCGCCTCCAATGGCGAGACAACCCCCTTGTCCTCGATGAAATCGCCGAGATGGGAATCTTCCTCCTCGCCGATGGGGGTTTCCAATGAGATCGGTTCCTTGGCAATCTTCAGCACCTTGCGCACCTTGTCAAGCGGCAGGCTCATCCTTTCGGCGATCTCTTCAGGAGAAGGCTCCCTGCCGATTTCCTGAACAAGCTGGCGACTGGTGCGGATCAATTTGTTGATGGTCTCAATCATATGGACCGGGATACGGATAGTCCGGGCCTGATCAGCAATCGCCCGTGTGATGGCCTGGCGAATCCACCAGGTGGCGTAGGTGGAAAACTTGTAGCCGCGCTGGTATTCGAACTTGTCCACCGCCTTCATCAGGCCGATATTCCCCTCCTGTATAAGGTCGAGAAACTGCAGTCCGCGGTTGGTGTATTTCTTGGCGATGGATACCACCAGCCTTAGGTTCGCTTCCACCAGTTCGGATTTGGCCTCCTTTGCCTTGCTTTCCCCCTCTTCAATGGCCATCAGCGCCTTGGACAACTCCGTGGCCCTGAAACCGGACTCCAGTTCCACTTTCTGCAGTTTTTTCTCCGCGTTTTTCAATCTCTTTTCCAGTTTCGGGAGCTGTTCCTGGGGCAGTTTCAGCTTCTTGACAATCTTTTTTGCTTCTGCCGCACTCTTACGCATCTTTTCGAACATATTCGCCAGTTCCGCCGCGGAAAAGCCGACCTCACTTTCAATATCGCCAATCTCCAGAAGCAGTTTCTCCACTCTGTTCGACAGTTCCTTAAGACGATGGGCTATCTTCTCGATATGGCGGTCTTTGAGGCGTAGGGATTTCAGCAGTTCGGCCATTTTCCCCTTGATCCCCTGCTGTTCTTTGATCAGCTTGCCTCGAGCAGTCACTGGCAAAGATTCCGCTTCCAGGAGGTCATTAAGCTCCTCCATCCGGGAATCGTAATCCCCTATCTCTTGGATGATGGCAAGAAGCCTTGTCTTCTGGACATCCTCTTCATCCTCTTCCAGTTCTTCCTCTTCGACCTCCTTGCTTATCTCGGCAGCGGTGATATGAAACTTCCTCAGACGCTCACCCAGGGATAAAACCTCCTTCACGGTAATAGGGGTGTTTAGGATAACACCCGCCATCTCTTTTTCCCCCTCCTCGATCCGCTTGGCGATCTCAACTTCGCCTTCACGGGTAAGAAGGGAGACTGAGCCCATTTCCCGAAGATACATGCGAACCGGGTCACTGGTGCGACCTAGAGTTCCCGGCTCGAACTCCATTTCCTCCTGTTCTCCCTCCATCTCCTCGTCTTCGTCCAGGTCCAGCTTGATTTTGGGAATTTTAACCTTCTGCGCGGAATCCACTATCTCAATGTCCATCTCTCCGAACATGCTCATGACATCATCGATCTGTTCAGACGAGACTATATCTGGCGGCAGAAGATCGTTGACCTCGTCGTAGGTGAGAAATCCCTTCTCTTTCCCCAGATCGATAAGCTGCTTGACTTCTTCGATGTTCTTTTTGGCCATTCACTCCACCTCATTATTGCTTTGCTCTTATATTTATTGTAATTGCGATTTCTTAATACACAACTCTTTAATTTCTTCCTGTATTTCCCGGTAGCGAGGGCTGTCATATTCTTCTCTGTCTAATTCCCTGCTCAGGTATTTAAACTTGCGCAGAGCCTCTTTTTCCTTACTCTTACACAAACCATCTAACATCTCCAATGCATTGATCCCTTCCAGATGCGCGTCATTGACAAAAAGAGCAGAAAGTCTGCTTCGCTCCTCAGGCGCCTCGACCAGATCGAGGATCATTCCCAAATCCACTAACCCGCCGCTCTTTAACTGCGTTATGATCGCCTCTGCAATTGGTTCCAGGTCGGCAGAAAAGAGTTTGGTGACTCCATACTCAGCCACTTTACCGGCAACCTCCGGGTATTTCCCCATGAGGGCCAGAAGCATATCTTCCGTATCTGTTTTGTGTCGAGTTTTCTCCCGTTGCGGAACAAAGTCGGCGGCAGTTACTGTAGTTCCCCCAATTTTTTTCAGCAGCGTCCGTTCGTTAATCCCAAGGAGCCTTGCTATCTCCCTGATATAAAGGTCTCTTTCGACGACATTACTGATTTTTCTCAGATAAGGAGCTATATCCTCAACAACTTTAACTTTACCCTCGACGCTCCCCGTATCGTGGCTAGCGATCAGATCGCGGATGAAAAAATCGAAGATCGGACGCGCCTTGGCCACACGTGCGGCAAAGGCGTCATTCCCCTCTTTCCGGATGAAACTGTCGGGGTCCTCACCAGCTGGCAGTTCCACGACACTGGCCGGAAGCCCCCCTTCAAGGAAAAGTTCCAAGGCGCGGAACGTCGCTTTTTCCCCGGCAGAGTCCGAATCGAACAGTGTATAAATTTTGCCGGCATACCGTTTTAGAAGATTCAGATGGCCGCTGGTCAGTGCCGTTCCGCAGGTTGCAAGCGCATGCCGCACTCCCGCCTGGTAAAGGGCCAGATGGTCGAAATAACCTTCGACAATAATCGCAGCTCCATGCTCCCGCATTGACTGTTTGGCCAAGTCAATTCCGAACAGGATCTCACTCTTGTGATATATGGGCGATTCCGGCGAATTAATGTATTTCGGGAGAGAGTCGTCAAGCACCCGTCCGCCAAAACCGACAGGTTTTCCATAAGGATCGGAAATGGTAAAAAGTAGCCGGTTGCGAAACAGGTCGTAATATCCACCGTTGTCTCTTTTTCTGACCAGACCCAATTTTTCCGCGGTTTCAAGGGAAGCCTTCTGCTTTTCCAGGTATCTGGTCAAGGCGTCCCACTTGTCCGGGGCAAAACCGAGCCGATACACTTCGGCGGTTTCGACGTCCACGCCGCGTCTTTCGAGATAACGCCTCCCCGCTTCGCCTGCTGGGTCGTCGGTGAGCACCCGTCGGTAAAAACGCGCTGCCAGATCGGCCAGCCGGTAGAACGCCGCCCGCTCGTCCTCCCGCCGCTTTTCAGCAGCGGTCGGAGGACGCTCCTCAATAGTTACCCCGACCCGTTTGGCCAGGAATTTCACCGCTTCGGGAAAACTGAGCCCCTCCATCTTCATGATGAATGAAAAAACATTGCCGCCAACACCGCAGCCGAAACAGTGAAATATCGCTCGGGCTGGATTGACATTGAAAGAGGGGGTCTTTTCTCCATGAAACGGACAGAGCCCAAGATAATTGGCGCCCGATTTTCTCAGGCTCACATAATCGGCGATCACATCCAATATCGCCGCCCTTTCCCTTACCTCCTGAACCTTATCGTCCGGTATCATCGACATCTTAGATTTTCCCGCTCTTTTTTGCCGCTCCCTCCCATCCGGATATTATCTCCCTCCCTGTCGCAATAAAAACCTGTGCGCTCCGGGAATGTGACAGCCAACCCTTCACTTTTTCCGGAACAGGTTTGGAACTGGCAAAATAAAGCACCATACAGAGCAATAATGCCCCTTCCAAAAGCCCAAAGACCACACCGCCAATACGGTTAATCCCTCCCAGCAGCATGATTTTGCAGACAACTGTGAGCAGATAACCAAGCAGATAGAAAAGCAGCCCAAAGAAAAGAAATATGAAGATAAACGACAAGACCAGTGCGATGTTATTGGGAAGGTGGATAAACGGTCTTATGGCATCAGCCAGATAATGGTCATATTTGAAGGCGGCCCATCCACCCGCCAGAAGGCCAAAGAGAGAACAGGCCTCTTTCACAAAACCTTTCCAAAAGCCCTTCAACACAAAATACAGCAAAACGGCCCAGATAAGGACGTCAACAAAGTTCATACCATGCACCATAAGACCCATAAAGCAAAGAAGGGGCAATCATAGGAATCGCCCCCACTTTATCATAAAGTCAACATTTGTGTGAATAACGAGGTGCAATCAAGGTACACACTCTTGTAACGGCATATATCGCCGTGTTTATAACGCCGAAAAGGCATCCTTAAAGCATCTTGAATGCAGCATTTGTAATTGGGAAATATACTGATGCAAAAGGTCAGGAAAGTTTTTCTCTTACCAACTCGCTTACGACCTTGCCATCAGCACGACCCGCGACTTGAGACGCTAGGGCTTTCATTACCTTACCCATATCTTTAGCATCCTGGGCATCACACTCGGCTATCACCTTAGTAACCAGCTCTTCAAGCTCGGCTCGCTCCAGCTGCGGTGGAAGAAATCCCAAGAGGGCGGCAAGCTCCTTCTCTTCCTTTTCCACCAGGTCATTTCTTCCGCCTTGCGCAAAGAGCCGGATGGATTCCCTTCGCTGCTTGACCAGAGATGCTATTACCTCGCAGATACCACGGTCATCGAGTTCATGTTTAAGCTCTATTTCCCGGTTTTTGACCGTAGAGCGAATCATACGTATGGTTGAGAGCCTTAGTTCATCACGTGACTTCATGGCTCCCTTCATCTCATCGGTCAATCGTTCCCGCAACGACATATCGTCCTCGGCTATTCAACCATCTTGCGCTGCTTTTTCAGCGCTCTCTTGCGGGCGGCAATGGCCTTTTTCTTCCGTTTGATACTCGGTTTTTCGTAATGCTCTCTTTTGCGGACTTCAGACAGTATGCCCGCCTTCTCGCACTGCTTCTTGAACTTCTTCAGTGCAAGCTCAAAGGATTCATTCTCTTTTACCTTTATTCCCGGCATCCATATTCCCCTCCCTCCTGTATCTGGAATTTGCAAATTGTAACTAGATTTAGCCGGTTAATTATTTTCAAAGATTGAACATAATAACATCCGCACTTCTGTTGTCAAGAGAAATTTGTGGGTGATTTTCGTGTCCCTTCAGCTAGTTCTCCTTGTTCCTGGAATTCTTCTCCACGATCCCGGAAACGCCGAAACGTCTGCGTAATTCAGTGCAAATCTCCTCAGGTTCGATATCATGGAAGCTAAGCAAAACAAGTGTATGAAACAGGAGGTCCGCGGTTTCATAAACTATCTCCTCGCGTGCTCCCCCCTTCCCGGCTATTATAAGTTCAGTAGCTTCTTCCCCCAACTTTTTCAGTATCTTGTCGATACCTTTTGCCATCAGGGCCGAAGTGTAGGAGTTCTCCGAAGGATTGGCCTTCCTTTCCAGGATTATCTGGTAGATCGCCCGAATGATGTCGTCATTTTGCATTATGGTTCCCTTAAAAAGGTCCTACATTCAAAGCTCCAGATTTACAATCCATTTCACCCTTCGCTTCTTATATCCTCACCGCCACGCCTCTATTCTTCAGGTACTCCTTCGCCTCACCGATGGTATACTCCCGGTAATGGAAGATGGAGGCCGCCAGGCATGCACTGGCTCCGGCCTTGGCAAAACCTTCGTAGAGGTGTTCCAGATTTCCAACCCCGCCGGAAGCGATGACCGGAATGGAGACGCTGTCTACAACCCCCCTGGTAAGCTGGATGTCATAGCCGTCCTTGGTGCCGTCACGATCCATGCTGGTGAGGAGGATTTCGCCGGAACCATACGCCTCCATGCGCTGCGCCCATTCGACCGCATCAATGCCGGTGGGGTACCTTCCGCCGTGGGTAAATACCTCCCATCTATTTTCACCCGGTATCTGCCGCGCATCTATTGCCACCACGATGCACTGTGAGCCGAACCGTTCCGCTGCTTCTCTTACGAACTCCGGTCGGTGCACGGCGGCGGTGTTCACGGACACCTTATCGGCACCGGCATTCAGGAGACGCCGGATATCCTCCACCGTCCTCACCCCACCTCCGACAGTCAGCGGCATAAAGGCCCGCTCGGCGGTGCGGCGGACTACATCGATAATAATGTCCCGCTGATCCGAAGATGCTGTGATATCGAGGAAAGTGAGCTCATCGGCCCCCTGCCGGTCATAGATCTCGGCGATCTCCACCGGATCACCGGCATCGCGCAGTTCCAGGAACTTCACTCCCTTCACCACCCGGCCACCAGTCACGTCGAGGCAGGGAATAATACGTTTTGTCAGCATGAATGTTTCTCCGAAACTAGGTTCAGGTTGAGGTTAGTTTTAAAGTATAATTAAACCTGAACCTGCTTTTTTGTCAGCTCTATCGCCTCGGCCAGGCTGAGCAAGCCGGTATAGATCGCTCTGCCAGTGATGACCCCGGTTACGCCATAGGATTCAATTTCCATGAGGTTTTCGATATCTTTGAGGGACGACACCCCGCCGGAGGCGATGACTGGAATGGAGATCGCCGCAGCCAATGCTTTCGTGGCCTCGATGTTCGGTCCAGCCATCATGCCGTCACGGCTTATGTCGGTATATATGATGGCCGCCACTCCATACCCTTCGAAACTACGAGCCAGATCGACGGCCTTTATGCCTGTAACCTCCGCCCATCCCTTGACCGCCACCATGCCGTTTTTCGCATCGATGCCGACCACAATGCAACCGGGGAAGAGGCGGCATGCCTCCATGACAAGATCGGGGTCCTTCTGCGCGGCGGTGCCGAGAATAACCCGGCCGATGCCTAGCGCCAGATAGGCCTCGATGGTCGGTATGTCGCGAATCCCCCCCCCGAGTTGGGTCGGAATTGAGATCGAGTTTACGATTGCGGTAATGGCCTCTTTATTTTTCGGAACACCGGCAAAGGCGCCGTCAAGATCGACGACATGGAGCAATTCCGCCCCCTTCCCGGCCCATTCCCGGGCCTGTTCGGCCGGGTTGTCGCAGAAGACGGTTTCCTTCTCCATAAGCCCCTGCTCCAGGCGGACGCACTTTCCCTCCTTCAGGTCGATTGCCGGTATTACAATAAAACTCATTGCATCTCCCCGAAGTTTTTGAGGATCGTGAGCCCCTTCTCCTGGGACTTTTCCGGATGGAACTGGGTGGCTACGATGTTATCCTTCCAGATGGAGGAGCAGAACTCAATGCCATAGGTGGTGGTGGTCGCCACGACACCTTCGTCCTCCGGCTTCACATAGAAGGAGTGAACAAAATAGAAGTTGGCGCCCTCTTCCAGCCCGGCTAAAGCCGGCGGACGGTGTTTAAAGGCCAACTGGTTCCACCCCATGTGCGGGACTTTCAGTTCCTCGCCGCACTCCTCCATTCCTTCCGGAAAACGGACCACCCTGCCGGGGATGACGTTCAAACCCTGATGGAGGCCGAACTCCTCGCTCTCGGTAAAGAGAAGCTGCAAGCCCAGACAGATGCCGAGAAATGGCCGCCCTTCGCGGATGACGCGGAGGATCGGCTCCACGAACCCGCCCTGTTCCAGGTTCCGCATGCAGTCGGGAAAAGCCCCTACTCCTGGAAGCACCACCTTTCCCGCCTCCAGAAGCACCCGCGGGTCGGCTGTCACCTCCGCTGCAAAACCGAGCTTCTCGAACCCCTTCTGAACGGAGCGAAGGTTCCCCATGCCGTAATCTATTATCGCTATCATACAACCTCTCGTAGGGGCAGGCCATGCGCCTGCCCTAAAAAGGGCGGCCGCGGAGGGCCGCCCCTACATAATCATAATTTTCCCTTGGTCGAAAGGACCCCTTCGATTCTCGGGTCCACCTGTGTTGCCTGGTCAAGCGCCCGGGCCGCGGCCTTAAAGCATGCCTCCAGGATGTGGTGAACGTTTTCTCCGTACATGACGTTAATGTGGAGATTAGCACCGCAGTTGTTGACGAAAGCCTGGAAGAACTCCCGGACCAGTTCCACGTCGAACTCGCCGATTTTCACCTTGGGGATGCGCACGTTGTAGACCATGTATGGCCGCCCGGAGAGATCAATCGCAACTGCCGCCAGGGTCTCGTCCATCGGGACGGTCGCCTGACCGTAGCGGTGGATTCCCCGCTTGTCGCCAAGCGCCTCCTTGAAGGCCTGGCCGAGGACGATGCCGATATCCTCCACCGTGTGATGGAAATCGATGTCGATATCCCCCTTCGCCTCAACCTCCATATCGAACAGCCCATGGCGGGTGAAGAGGTCCAGCATGTGGTCAAGGAAAGGGACTGAAGTGCAGATCTTCGCCTTCCCCTTGCCGTCCAGATCAAGAGAGAGGCGGATCTGGGTTTCCTTGGTTATTCTTTCAATAGAGGCCTTACGGGACATGACATCCTCCTCAAAAAAAAGTTCCAGGTTTCAGGTACGAGGGACAAGGGACGAGGATAAATTCTTAAACCTCGAACCTCTGACCTCGAACCCGCTTTTATCCGATTTCGCGAATAGCTCGCAATGTTGTTTCCATCTCTTTCCACGTGCCTATGGAAATCCGCAGGCCGTGGCTTAAGAGCGGATCGGTGAAATGCCGCACAAGAATTTTCCGGTCAAAAAGCGCCTCGTAAACCCTCTTTCCGTCCCGGTCCGGGTGCGAGGTAAAAACAAAGTTCCCCTGCGAAGGAATTACTGAGTAACCGAGCTTCCCAAGCTCCTCGGCGAACCATTCCCGGGTTGCACGGATCTTTCTGACGCACTCCCCAAGATATGCCTGATCCTTGAGAGCGGCAATGCAGGCCGCCTGGGCCAGCCGGTCGAGATTGTAATGGTCGCGGATCTTGTCCAGAGCAGCGATCACCTGGGGGCGGGCTATTGCCAGCCCCAGCCGCATGCCGGCAAGGGAGTAACTCTTGGAAAGGGTCCTGGTCACCACTACATTTTCATGTTTCTTTACCAGTCCCAGGGCACTGCCGTCGGCAAAGTCGGCGTAGGTCTCGTCCAGCACCAGCATGCCGCCACAATTTTGCGCCAGATTCTCGATGTAGTCGAGCGAAAATCCGCAGCCGAGCGGCGCATTGGGAGTGGTGAGGAAGAAGATTTTCCCCTCATAGCGGTCAGGAAAACCGGCGATCCGGAAATCCCCGGTCAGGCCGAAGGTCCTGACCGTTGCCCCCTGGACCTCTGCCAGCGTCGCGTAGTAGGAGTAGGAAGGATGGACATAGCCGATCTCCTCTCCCTCGCCTGTAAAAGCCCGGATCAAGTTGTTCAGCACCTCGTCGGAACCGTTCGCCATGATAATCCATGCGGGATCGAAACCGTATAATTCGCCGGCCACCTCCCTGAGCCTCTGACTCGTGGCACTCGGGTACCGACGCAGACTTGCCCCGTCGCTGCCGAGCTCGGCCAGGATCGCCGCCACCACGGCAGGTGATGGCGGGTAGGAGTTCTCATTGGTGTTGAGTTTGATATACTCGGACTCGTCTGCCGGTTGAAAACCGGGGACGTAGCCTTTCATAGAAGATATATTGGGGCGTAGTGGAATCATTTATAGAACCCTTATTTAAGCCTGATACTCACCGACTTGGCGTGCGCCTCCAGCCCCTCAAGCCCGGCGATCCGCACGATATCCTTCCCGAGCCGCCTGAGTCCCGCTTCCGCAAAGTAGACAAGCGACGACTTCTTCACAAAGTCATCCACCGATAGCGGCGAAAAAAATCTGGCGGTGCCGCCGGTGGGGAGGGTGTGATTGGGGCCAGCCAGGTAATCGCCAGCCGCCTCGGGAGTTGAATGGCCGAGAAAAATTGCGCCGGCGTTCCTGATTCGCGGCAGCAGAGCAAAGGGATTCGCCACCGCCAGTTCCATATGCTCCGGGGCGATCCGGTTGGAAAAGTCAATCGCCTCATCGAGATTCCCAGCGACGATGATCGCGCCGTACTTTCCCCACGAAGCACGGGCAATGGTTTCGCGGGAGAGTTCCGCCAGCTGCCGCTCCACCTCGGCCGCCACCCGTTCGCCAAAGGCACGGTCGGTGGTGATGAGGATGGATGAGGCGAGTTCATCATGCTCCGCCTGGGAAAGGAGGTCGGCGGCCAGATGGGCGGGGTTCCCGCTTCCATCGTTGACTATGAGAATTTCGCTGGGGCCGGCAATCATGTCGATCCCAACCCGCCCGAAAACCAGCTTCTTGGCGGTTGCCACATAAATATTGCCGGGACCTGTAATTTTGTCCACCCTGGGTATGGTGGCGGTACCGTAAGCAAGCGCCGCCACGGCCTGGGCGCCGCCGATCCGGAAGATTTTATCGACCCCGGAAAGCCTGGCCGCCACCAGCACATGGGGATTGATTTCGCCACCGGGGGTCGGAGCAACCATGACCACTTCCGTAACACCGGCTACCCTGGCCGGCACGGCGTTCATGATCACGCTCGAAGGATAACTCGCTTTTCCCCCGGGGACGTAAATGCCGACCCGTTCAAGAGGAGTGATCATCTGCCCGAGAAGGATGTCCTCCTCATCGGTGGAGAGCCATGTCTCCTGCTTCTGCTTCTCATGAAAACGCGCCACCCGATCCACCGCCAGCTTCAGGGCAGCGACATCCTCATCCATTACCGTGGCAAAGGCCTCGTCGAACTCTTTTTCGGTAACCCGGAGGGCCGCAACCGACTCAGCCTCCAACCGGTCAAAGCGCATGGTGTAGTCAAGGAGCGCCGCATCTCCCCGTTTTCTCACATCGTTGATGATATCAAGTGTCGCCTGCTCAACCTTTTTGCCGCTCTCTTCGCCGCGGGTCAGGATGGCGGCAAAACGTGCCTCGAAATCCTTGTCATTTATGTCGAGGAATTGCATAAAAACACCTCATCCATGGTTAAGAATTCACTGAATGTGCTTCTCCAGCCCCTCGATGATCTCCCTAATCCTTTTGTGTCTCGTCTTCAGGCTCGCCCGGTTGACGATCAGCCGCGTGGTGATTTCGGCGATGGTTTCCACCTCCACAAGGCCGTTCTGTTTCAGGGTCTCGCCGCTTGAGACAAGATCTACGATCCGCTCCGACAGCCCCACGAGCGGCGCCAGTTCAATGGAGCCGTAAAGTTTGATGATTTCGACCTGAACCCCTTTGCGAGTGAAATACTTTTCGGTGAAGTTGGGGTACTTGGTGGCGATGCGGATACTGGTCCAGCCAGCCGGATCATCGTTGCGCGACAGCTCCGCCGGCTCTGCCACCACCATACGGCAGTAACCGAAGCGGAGGTCGAGCGGCTCATACAGATCTTTTTCCTGCTCCAGCAGGGTGTCCTTGCCGACGATACCAAGGTCGGCGCAACCGTACTCCACATAAGTGGGAACGTCTGTGGCGCGGACGATCATGTAGCGCATCCGCTGGCTATGGTTCTCGAAGATCAGCTTCCGCGTATCACTGAGAAGCTCCTCGCAGTCAATGCCTATTTTCCTGAAAAGCGCCACGGAATCCTGGAGAATGCGTCCCTTGGGGATGGCGATAGTTATAAAGTCACTCATGGTATTAGCCTACGGATGCTGATTTTTCGCAAGCTCAAGGCGACGAAGGAATCTCCTTGTGCGGCGTAGCAGCGCTACGCCGCACAAGGAGATTCCAAACGTCAACGCAGAGATTGCGGAAAAGCGGCATTCGCTATTCCTTTACCCTTTTGATATCCGCCCCCAACCCAGCCAGCTTCTTCTCTATGGCCTCGTACCCACGATCCAGGTGATAGATACGGGAGACCTCCGTGGTGTTTTCCGCAGCGAGACCGGCCAGGATGAGGGATGCCGAGGCACGCAGGTCGGTGGCCATAACCGGGGCGCCGGAGAGTTTCTTCACCCCCTTGACCGTGGCGGTGTTCCCCTCAATGGTAATATCCGCGCCAAAGCGGAGCAGCTCGGCAATGTGCATGAAACGGTTCTCGAAGATATTTTCGCTGATCACGCTCGCCCCGTCGGCGATGCACATCAGGGTCATGAACTGGGCCTGCATGTCGGTAGGAAACCCCGGGTAGGGACGGGTTTTGATATTGATGCCCCTGATCCGTTTGGGCCCCTTAATCCGCACCACGTTATCCTTGTTGGTGATCTCCACCCCGGCGTCCTGCAGCTTGAAGACAAGGGCGTCCAGATGTTCCAGACGCATGTTGCGGATCCGCACATCGCCGCCGGTGATGGCCGCCGCCACCATGAAGGTCCCCGCCTCGATCCGGTCAGGCATCACCGCGTGAGTGACCGGCGCAAGCTCCTTCACCCCTTTGATGCGGATGGTATCGGTGCCAGCACCCTCGATCCGCGCTCCCATCTTGCCGAGGACGTCGGCCAGATCGAGGATTTCCGGTTCCCTGGCGGCGTTCTCCAGGATCGTCTCCCCCTTGGCGGTAACTGCCGCCATGAGCAGCTGTTCGGTCCCCCCAACCGTAGAAATGTCGAAGTTGACCCGCGCTCCTTTAAGACGCTTGGCTTTCGCCTCCACATAGCCGTGGGTCAGATTAATCTCTGCCCCAAGGGCCGCCAGCCCTTTCAAATGGAGGTTTATCGGGCGGGCGCCTATGGCGCAGCCGCCGGGAAGAGAAACCCGTGCCTGACCAAACCTTGCCAGGAGCGGCCCGAGGACCAGCACGGAGGCGCGCATGGTCTTGATCAGTTCGTAGGTGGCCTCGTGGCTGATGATGTCGGTGGTATCTATCCTGACGACATTGCCGTTCCCCTCCACCCGCGCGCCGAGGCTCTCCAGAACCTTAATTGTGGTGTTGATATCGCGCAGGAAGGGAACATTGCTGATCTCGTGAACTCCGGGGGCAAGTATTGTGGAGATGAAGATGGGAAGGGCTGCGTTTTTCGAGCCGCTTACCGTCACCTCGCCGGTAAGCTTCTTCCCCCCCTTTATGATCAATTTATCCAACGTACGACCTCGAAAAAAATTGGTAGGGGCAAACCTTGCGTTTGCCCTGAACCTTTTGTTTGTACTGGGCGATCACAAGGATCGCCCCTACATCATGCGCCCCCCAACAACCCGCTCGATCCCGGCCAGGTCCTTCGCAGTGAAGAGTTCTGCAAACCGGCCGGTCGCTGCGAAAAATCCTAGAACCTGCTCCGCCTGGCCGATTCCTACTTCGAACAGAAGCCAGCCGCTGGGGCTCAGATGGTCAGGTGCGGCAGGGATGATCGACCTGTAGAAATCGAGGCCGTCCGGACCGCCATCCAGGGCTACCCTGGGCTCATAGTCCCGTACCTCCGGCTGAAGTGAAGCAAATTCAGCGGTCGCTATATAAGGAGGATTGGAGACAATCAGATCGAACCGTGTCCCTGCGAACGGCTCAAATAGCGAACCCTGTTTCAGCGTAACTGCAACCCCGTGCTTCGTTGCGTTCCTTTGCGCCAGTTCCAGTGCCGCAGTTGAAGGATCAACCCCGCATATCTGAACGTTGGGAAGTTTTGTCGCCAGGGCAACGGCTATGCAACCGCTTCCGACACCGATATCGAGTATCAGGTCAGCCCCATGGCTCCGTTTGATGGTCTGCTCAACAAGCGTTTCAGTATCGCAACGCGGAATCAGCGCCGCCGGGGTCGTTTCGAACTCCAATCCCATAAACTCTTGGGTACCGAGAATATACTGGAGCGGCTCGCGCCGGGCCCGCCGCGTCACCATCTCGCGGTAGAGCGCCAACTCCGCGTCAGTCAAAGGTTTTTCGAAATTTACATAGAGACCGACCCGGTCGAGACCGAGAGCGGAAGAGAGAAGCCATTCGGTCTCAAGACGGGCGTTATCCACCCCTTTCCCCGCCAGGTATTCCTTGGTCCAGGTGAGGATCTTCAGAACCGTCCAACTCTCTGTTGTCATTGAAATTCCAAAATACAGATCTCAAATCTCAAACAGTTTTGAATCTTAAGCTTGAGATTTGGAGTTTTAACTTCAGGCAGCCTGCAGCTTCAGTGCTTCCATCTGATAGTGCGCCCTGAGCGCGTCGGCAATTTCTCCCATATCGCCGGCCATGATCGAGTCGAGCCGGTAGAGGGTCAGACCAATGCGATGATCGGTCAGTCTTCCCTGGGGAAAGTTGTAGGTCCTGATCCGTTCGCTCCGGTCGCCGCTCCCCACCTGCTGTTTCCGGTCGGCGGCCGTCTTCGCGGCCTGCTCAATTTGCATGCCGTCGAGTATCCGCGATTTCAGGACCTTCATTGCCTTGGAACGGTTCTTTATCTGGCTCCGCTCCTCCTGGCAGGCCACCACTATGCCGGTGGGGAGATGGGTGATCCGCACCGCCGAATCGGTCGTGTTGACATGCTGGCCGCCGGCCCCCGAAGAGCGGTAGACATCGATCTTCAGATCGGCCGGATTGATTTCGATGTCTAAGTCTTCTGCCTCGGGGAGGATGGCGACCGTGCAGGCGCTGGTATGGATCCGGCCCTGTGCCTCGGTCTCCGGAACACGCTGGACCCGGTGGGTCCCTGACTCGTACTTGAGCTTGGCGTAAACCCCCGTCCCTTCTACGGCGGCGACTATTTCCTTAAAGCCCCCCCGTTCCGATTCGGAGGCGGAGATGACCTCCACCCGCCAGCGATTCGCGTCGGCAAAGCGGGAATACATCCGGAACAGGTCCCCGGCAAAGAGGGCCGACTCTTCCCCGCCGGTGCCGGCACGGATTTCCAGAATGACGCTTTTGTCGTCATTGGGGTCGCGGGGAAGGAGGAGGAGATTGATTTCTCCTTCAAGTCGCTCCTTTTCCGCATCCAGGCTTTCCAGTTCCTCCGCGGCCATTTCTTTCATATCCGGATCGCTGAGTAGCTCCCGGTTGTCCGATATTTCCGCCAGGACTTTCCGGTAGCGCCTGTAAGCATCCACAAGGGCGCTCAGATCGGCATGCTCCCGAGAGAATCGCCGGAATTCCGTCTGGTTCCCGATCACCGCGGGATCGGCCAGGAGCGACTCCAGTTCCTGAAAGCGCCGTTCCAGTTCTTCAATTTTCTCAAACATCTTAATCCTTCATTGGTCTGGTTTTCTCAACTAATTCAGCTAAGTTCAAGCTCAAAAATGCCCAGATGCACGGCGCGTAAGGCACGGAACGCGAGGCGTACAAAGTAGTACGATGAGCGTTACGTGACGAAGCGCAACACCGCAGATGGGCGTTTTTCAGTGTGAACCTAAATCACCAGCCTATCGTCCTTAAACCCCGCGTTTACTTCCAAAGCCTCTTGCATGGAGCGGATCGCCACTTCCAATTGGTTGTCGTCCGGTTCCCGGGTGGTGAGGCGCTGGAGCGCCAGTCCCGGGGCAATGATCAGCTTGACCAGCGGTGAATGGTCGTTCTTGGCGCTCCATTTCAGGAATTCATAGGAAACCCCGGCGATGAGCGGCAGCAGCACGATCCGCGCACCGGCCTTCATGTAGAACGGCCAAAGCTTCGGGATCAGCGAGAATATCACAATGCTCACCAGCATGACGATCAGGAGGAAACTCGTGCCGCAACGGGGGTGGAGGCGGCTGTATCCGCGCACGTTCGCCACGGTCAGCTCATCCCCTGCCTCGAAGGCGAAGATCGACTTGTGCTCCGCGCCATGGTACTGGAAAACCCGCTGGATATCCTTCATCCGGGAGATGGACCAGATATAGAGAAGGAAAACCGCTACCCGGATCACTCCGTCCACCAGGTTAAATACTATATTGTTGTCGCTTATGACGGCCAGTTGCGTCAACCATTTGGTGACGTAAAGGGGAAGGATGAAAAAAAGGAGGATACCGAAACCGAAAGCAATCGCCATGGTGCCAGCCATGGCCCATGAGGAAAGCTCTTCCTTTTTTTCTTCCCCCTTCTCCTCGACCATCGCCTCATTAGCGGAGAAATTGAGGGCCTTGATCCCCGTAATAAGGGAGGAGAACAACGCAACCGCTCCCCTGACTATGGGAAGCTTTACCACCGGGAAGCGTTCGGAGAGGGGAACAACCATGTTTCTCTGGACTACAATTTCGCCGTTGGCTCTTCTTACGGCTATGGCCATGGAGCGTGGAGCACGCATCATGACCCCTTCGATGACGGCCTGGCCGCCGATGTTTATTTTTGCCATGCAAACCTCATTTATTTAAAGTTCCAGGTTCAAGGTTCAAGGTTTTTTTCACCCATCACACTTCATAATTCATGCCGCGAAAAAACTCCCGAACTTCTTTCGTCCTACCGCAGGACAAGGTCCCCTCCGGGCAGGGGGAGGTCAAGCAGCCTGGTCCGGCATCCCGAAAAATGGTCGGGGCGACCTCTTTTGCCAGCTTGAGCATTTCCATCGCCATGGCCCG
>Ga0181533_1002768_pt1 | contig 19966 bp, 21 predicted proteins | sample PEATcosm2014_Bin_45_FD_119772 | JGI IMG/M metagenome (GOLD analysis project Ga0181533, IMG submission 119772) | Peatland microbial communities from MTU Mesocosm Facility, Houghton, MI, USA - PEATcosm2014_Bin11_60_metaG | ecosystem: Environmental > Terrestrial > Soil > Wetlands > Peat | place...
ATGCTACGATTTTCGAAAAAACCCCGATTTTAGAGGGCTTTTCCAATTTCAGCGCCGCCTCCTCCGCCGAGGAGACTTGTATCCAATTGAACCTTTTCGACTTACGTTAGGACGCTACTGATCTGGAATTTGGAATTTACGATTTTGAATTTGCCGTCGCGGATTGAGCGGTCACCGCATCAGCCTCACGCTGTGGTAGGGGCATCCTGCGCATGAAGGGACACAGGGCGAAGCTTAGATCTTCGATTGACGATTGCGATTTGCGATTTTGAATTTTGGATTTTGAATTGAGGGCCGACCGCACCCCCCGATTTGATTGTGGATAAAGGGCAAAAGAGGGCTAATCCCCGCTAATAAGCGATGGCCGAATTCCTTCATAACCCAATTGTTTACAATGGTTTAACCGAAAACGGGGGACTCCATCCAATTTCCCGTAAATAAATTCGCGATGCCAGCTTGGTCTGGGACTTTTTGCCATAGTCCCCGTCCCGCCGCCTTCTGCTTCCTCGCGTGTGACTCGCTGGCAACTACTTGATTCTAAGAGGGCGGTCGCGAGTCACCCCTGTTCATTCCGGGTTCTCCCGGCGGCGCCGCTAACTCCTGAATCCTGAATCCTAGCTCCTGTCCACCGTCTCCTGAATCCTGAATTTTGAATCCTAGCTTCTGTCCGCCGTCTACTGTTTACCGTCTACTGTCCAACGCAACTGTCTCTCCCATCTACTACCTACCACCTGCCACCTACCGCTCCGCCTTGCCCCGTTTCCCTCGTCCCGAATCCCGTTTCCCGTGTCCTGACTCTGGGCGTATAATGGTCCCATGACGCAGGACGCCACGGAACTGTTGAAGCGTGCCCTCGCCCTCACTGCGGAAGAACGCGCCGAACTCGCGGGCTCTCTGCTGGAGAGCCTGGATGGCGCCCCTGACGATCCCAAAGCCGTGGAAGCCGCCTGGAACGAAGAAATCGCCCGCCGCATCGAGGACCTCGATTCCGGCAAAGCCAAAACCGTTCCCTGGGAAGAGGTCCGTCACCGGATTTCGTCCAAACTTTCTCATGCCCGCTAAATCGGTCGAGTTTCTCGAGGAAGCAAGCGCGGAATATGAAGCGGCTTTTGATTGGTACTTCACACGCAGTGAGGCGAGCGCCTCGAACTTTGCCGACGAGCTTGCTCAAGCCGTTAGCATGATTGCGGAAGCGCCGCAACGCTGGCCCGCCGGTCCGTATGGCACCCGCAAATTCCTGCTGCATTGATTTCCTTACTCCGTGGTCTACCGCGAGCTACCTTCCACGATCCAAGTCCTGGCCGTTGCTCATGGCCATCGGCGGCCCGGCTACTGGAAAAACCGCATCTAAATAGCCTTTCTCCTGAATCCTCGTTTCGACCCCCCGTGTCCCGAATCCCGTTTCCCGTTTCACGTGTCCCGCCCCTGACACCCGACACCTGGCACCTGAAACCTGTTCTTTAGCCTTGCATCCCCCGTTAATAAGTTGTTTAATGGCGTCACCTTTTCGCCAGCCCGGGAACCCCTGGGAGGTTAGGCGTCATGAATTACTCCCCGAATGATCGTCCATCACCGTTGGCGGCGTTCTTTGGCCAGCCGACTCCGAGGCTCTACTCGCGAGGGGTACAAGTCCTGCGCACATGGCATTGGCGCATTCTCATTATGGCGGCCAGGAATGGTTTTATGCTTGTAAGCTTAAACAAGAGTTAAGCGTTTCGCTATACGGATGGAGCAACATAATGACAGAAGACACAAAGACAACTTCCGGAGACGGGCTGACACCACAATTGACTGAACTCCGGACCCGCCGAGCTGAGCTGACGGCGAAGCGGGCAACACATCAACGCCTGTTCTACACGCAAGCCGCTATGGCGTTTCTAATGCCCATCTTTCTTGCGGGGCTTCTTTGGACCCACATATTCAGGTTCCCTTCTCCCTATGCTCCCCTGCTCATTCTGTACGCCTTGGCGCCGCTTGCTATGATGCCTATGGCCCGGGTCAGAATACGGCAGGCTGAAGAGGAAATACAAGATCTCGACTTTGAAATCGATCTCCGGCAATACTCTGTCAGTCCACAAGAAAGTCACGCAGAGAAGATTCTCCGTATCAGTAATACACAACTCCGCCGCTACTACGATCTCAACCTTAGTCAAAACGTTTGGATTTTTGGTTTGGGTGTGTTTTGTATACTCCTTGGGGTTGCAGTCATTGGGACTACGTTCTTCTTGCTCCTGCGGGTTGCACAGGGAAAAGAAACGCAGATCATTACCGCAGCTGTGGGTGCTATTGGTTCCTTGCTCGTGAACTATGTTGCTGCCATCTATCTTAAGATGCATGCTGACGCTGCTTCGAACCTCAGCGCATTTCACTCTCGCCTGGTCGGAACGCACGAAATGCTGCTTGCCAATCTTCTTGCTTCTCGAATTGGAGATGAAACCAAGCGCTGGGATACGATCTCGAAACTGTCCATCAGTGTTGCGAAGAAATGATTGCCATACATCTCTCATGTCCATGGATAACCAAGCGCTGCAGCCGGCAGGCAAAGAGCGCCGCCTCTGAACGGCAGGCGTTAGCAGCACAGTAACTTCCTTGGGGGAATCATGAGGGTCAATAATGCGATCTTCTTGGGGGCAGCAAGCGTAGCGTCCCGATGCATCGGGACGGCTATTCCTAAAAAAGAACTGCGGACTCCAAGAACGGGGGGCCGCGCCCGCCACTGCCTAGCAAGCCGGATGCAAGCGACGGCAAATAGCCGTGGCTGATCCGCAATGTTAGGCGGCGGCCAGTTCGCGCAACCGTTCTAGACATGGAGGCCTCACAATGCCGAAGTCCGGATCGATGAACGACCTTGTAGCGGAGATGGCTAGGGTCAATGAGTCCTTAGTCGCAATTGAGAATGCGGGGCTTAAACGGCTGAAGTTCGCCGAGCGCGAGCTCGAACTCGCGAGATTTCGAACGGAGATCAATATCCTCAAGAACGACATCGAGACCATCACAGTTCTTGCTCGGTGCGGGGGAAGGGAACCGAATGTCGACAATCTCCGTGACCAACTGGCCACGAAGTTGCAGGAGTTGGAAGCGTTCAAGGCAAAGTATCAACAGGAGTTCGGGAAGCCCAGGCGGTGGTGGCAGTTTTGGAAGTGACTTGGGCTGGCGCAGAGCGATAGCCCTGCGTTGCGAAGCAGCGCCCCTCTCCCAAAGCAGGTAGTACGGCCCCCCGGTTTTGGGGTCTGCGGTTTTTCCGAAGGCAAAGCTGCACACCTCAATGAAGGGACTCTGCGCCAACCCGCCAGAGTGAAGGTACAATGAAAGCTCGCGCGTTCATTAGCTGTGGCCAGAATCAACTGACCGACGAGGTCGAAGTTGCACAAGCCATTGCCGCCCGGCTCGATCAGCTCGGTTACGATCCCTACATTGCAGTGCAAGAGCAGACACTTCGCGGCTTGGTCGAGAATATCTTCGGGCGGCTCGCTGCTTCAGAGTACTTGGTGTTTGTTGACTTTAAGCGCGAGCAGTTCGCTAACTCACCCGAGCATCGAGGTTCTCTCTTTAGCCACCAAGAGCTAGCAGTCGCCGCTTTTCTCGAACTTGATGTGGTTGCATTCCAAGAGAGTGGCGTGCGTCAACTTGATGGGATGGTCCGATTCGTCCAGGCCAATGCCATTCGGTTTTCGGATCGGAGCACCCTCCCCGACCTCGTCGCTCATGAACTTCAGAAACGAGGCTGGCGGTCTGACTGGCGCCGCACGCTCAAGCTTGAGCGCGACCCCAGCCAATCCGCCGACTTTGACGCTGTCGACCAAGCGGGCCACCCTGCTGGGTGTCGTCGCTTTTTTCACGGAGTTGTTTACAACCAGCACAGGTCCTTGGTCGCGGCGCACACTTACGTGTACCTGGACCGTATCACGCACCTTGGCAACGCCAACGAGACTCCTCTCAAGACCATCGAGCTCAAGTGGGCCGGCTACACCTTTCCGAATGCGGTGGTGCGACCAGGTACAAAGCGAGAATTCGATTGCTGCTGGATTCACCACGACCATCCCTCGACTGCAAACTTCAATGTCTTTAGTGATTCCACCATGTGGACGCCGGTGATCCACGGCCCGGGGAAGTTTATCCTGCGATTCACAGCCGTGGCTGATCGCTTTGCACCGGAATCGATCGATATGCTGCTTACGCTTGGCGCGTCTCTTGGCGATGCGCGGCTCGTTCCCGCATGATTGAAGCAGTTGGTAGCCACAGTTAGCGTAGTTCTGACTGTGGGTTCTCCCTTCGATGGCGAACGCGCAACCTGCGGGAAAAGCTGCCTATGAGCCCGGTTCGGAAAGCGGAGAGAACCTATGGTGTCGATGCGGCACCATAACAACGTTGTCGCGGATTTCGAACCGTTGGTCAAATTGCTCCCCCCCCAGCGCAGTTGCGTCTCCGTTGCGTTCAACGGTGCCCTTGGTTGACTTTGGGCGGGATTGCTCAGACCAGCTTTAATGGTCCGCGCTTGCTCATCTGAAAATGGGCAGTACGACAATCCACTGCTCATCTGAGGGGGGCCTCGCAGGCCTAAGCGGTGGTATACTCGAAACCCCTGAGGGGGTAACGCAGCGTGTCCTTGAGTCAGGAAGAAGCGGACCGGCTTTTGAGCGTGGCGAAAGTATTTGTTGATCAGAGCACCGTCGAGCTGACACAAACCCAACCGATGGATGAGGATCGGGAATTGATTTCGGTTGACCATCGGGAGGCTTTCATCCTTACGATAGAACGAGGCCGCAGGAAAAGGGTCCGGCTTAAATACCAAACACGCGCGCGCAAGATCATTGTATTGGCTCGTCTCGATATTGAGGGTGCGCCACACCGAAATCCGGATGACTCCCCGCACCGCCCCGGTGAGTGGATAGGCGGAACCCACTTACACCTTTACCGAGAGGGTTACGAGGACCGAGTTGCTTTTGAGTTGGATGAGGTGGGGGGTCGCCCCTTCCAGCTCAACTGTGATGCCGTCATTTTCCTGCAGGACTTCTTACGATTTTGTGGTGTGCAATCGTGGCCCCCAATTCAGATGGGGATATGAGTAGGCCCATGACATTGGCTGAATGCAAGAATCTGATTGACGATTACATTCGGTGGCTTAAGCAGGGCGTTCGTCTCGAGCAGTTAGACGATTGTGTAATGATAACGACCCCATTTCTCGATCGTCATAATGATGCCTTGCAGGTCTTTGTCGAGCCTCGCAACGGCGGCCTTCTCTTGACTGACGATGGATACACGATAAGGGACTTGCGATCATCAGGGACGGAGTTGACCACAGAGAAGCGACGCGCTCATCTCGAGGCGATCCTGCACGGATTTGGCGTGCGTCTCCAGGAAAACGATGAGATCGTTGTCACGGCAGTAAGGGAGGATTTCCCTCAGAAGAAACACAACCTTGTTCAGGCGATGCTCTCCATAAGTGACATGTTTGTGATGGGCGAGGAACAAGTCCTCTCGCTTTTCAAGGAGGACGTCGCTCGATTCCTCGACGAGAACTCCATCGCCTATATCACAGACATTAAGCTTAGCGGAAAGAGCGGATTAGACCATAAGTTTGACTTCGGATTACCCAAGACTCCCAAGCGTCCACAACGCTTTATTCAAGCTATTAACCGCCTCAACCGGGACCAAGCGTCCACGCTTTCCTTCCAAGTCAGCGATGTCCGCGCAGTGAGACCTGAACCGATCCAAGCATACGCCTTCCTGAATGATGAAGCCTTTGGACTGAATGAAGATTTTGTCGCTGCTCTGCAGGCATACGAAATAGTTCCCCTGCGATGGTCGCAGCGCATGGCACAGGTCGGCTCACTAAATGGAGCTTAGCGGGTACCGAGCGAGCTGCCACGCAGTCAATGCACTCCCGACTGTGAGTTCTTGCCTTGATGGCGAACGCGCAGCCTGCGAGAATAGCTCCATATGAGCCCGGTTCGGAAAGCGGAGAGAATCCATGGCGTCGATGCGGCACCATAACAACGTTGTCGCGGATTTCGAACAGTTGGTGAAATTGCTCCCCCCCCCCAGCGCCGTTGCGTCCCCGCTGCTTCCAACGGCGCCCCGCGCCCCTGCTACAAACATGGATAGCCAGGATATTCAGGATTATTTTGTTGGGGTCTCATATCCTGTCCATCCCTGTGAATAAAGCGGGTAGGCACGGCGCCCCGCGCCCCTGCTACAAACATGGATAGCCAGGATATTCAGGATTGTTTTGTTCGGGTCTCATATCCTGTCCATCCTGTCCATCCCTGTGAATAAAGCGGGTAGGCACGAACAGTTTCCTTCTCTCCGTGGGCCTTTTGGCGCAGGACGAACCCACGGTCAATCAAAGGCAGATTGACCGAGGCTACAACTGCTTTAACAACGCCAAGAGACGGGGATGGTCAGACTTTTCGCACGGGACCCCGGTACCGCGCCACCACAGGGTCGACAGTCAGTAAAGCCATGCCCTCAACCGTTGCCTGCGCGACGAGAATCCGGTCGAAGGGATCCTTGTGAATAGGAGGCAGGCTGTCGGTGGCAAGGGCATGTTCGCTGGTGACGGGTAGTTCGAGATAGCCGTTATCCCGCAGGCCGCGCCGCAGCAGTCGCGGATCAACCCGAAAATCATTTCTCCCGAGTTGGCGTTTAATGGCGATTTCCCACAGGCTGGCCGCACTGAAAATCAACTCATTGGCGGGGTCTTCGATCAAGGCGCGGGCAGGGGCAGGCAACCGGCCGGGTTCACCCGCAGCCCAGAGCAGCAGATGGGTGTCGAGCAGCAGCTTCATTCGGCGCCGCCAAAGAGCTTTTCGATCTCTGCCCTTCCCATCCGGTCAAAATCCTTGGGCACCGCAATCTGACCGGCCAAAAATCCCAACCGGCGGATCTGTGCCCCGGACGGTGTGTCCAGTGACATCACTTTGACTAACGGCTTGCCCGCCTTGGCGATGATGAACGGCTCGCCTTTGGCAGCTTCGTTGACCAAGCGCGAGAGATAAGTTTTAGCTTCATGGATATTGACAGTGCGCATGTAAACCTCATTAAACTAAGTCTACTTAGTTTAGCTCAACCTGAAAGTTGTGGCAAGAGGGCGTGGCAAAAGCAGGGTAGCGCAGACTTATTCGTTAGCCGACGGATTAGTCTGCGGCTTTTCGGCCTTTCGCATTGATAGACATGTGAACGCGCTTCTTACTTAAGAGCTGCGGAGTAGTGCAGGAAGCGCCCAACTCCTCGCTACCCACTCCGCTTAAGGGGGGCAGTCAGCGGCGGGGGCTGACCGCCCGTGCACTCGACGACTTTGTCAGGCGGTGGGTGGTCGCGGATATGCGCAGCAAAGATCGGAGAGCCTCACTTACCGCCGCAGAGCTTCGGAATGCCTTGGCGACGTCCGGCTCCAGGTAAATGGGGATGCGGAGTTCAGCGTCGGGATGGTAGAACTTTCCGCGCTCGCCCTTGGAAAAATCATACTGTTTCTTCATAGCTGGGTTTCCTCATACTGCCTGGTTTCTCGCTTGTTCGCTTTCCGCGCCGAGATGATGCGTATTCTGCACTCTTCCGCCGCGGCCGCTGAAAACGTGTGGATAAGAATCAGGACGGTTCCGCTTCGATCCTTCCCCATGCTAACTCACCGTTCCTCGTGTTCACTGTGCTCCTCGTCAAAGATAGAGACAGCCAGCGGGTCCAGAATGACCTCGGCGGCACGATCGAAGCTTATCCGGTGCTTCCTCAAGTTCTCCTTGGCTTTGGTCGGATCCCACTCAAAAGTGTAGCGCAATATTCACCCGCGGATGGCAATAAGCCATGCCGAAATTCTGTGGCACTCAACCACTATCCTCGCAATAGCGCGGATTTTCAAGCTGTCAGATGGAGAGCACAGAAAAAGTGTCGCCCAGCAATGGGTTACCCGCGGGTGGCGTCCCGATGCATCGGGGCATCCCAAGCCTCGCGTTGCGACCTCCCGCGCTCAAGTGTTCACGGCAGCCGAGAAGAGTAGGGGGAGCTAGGGGTTAGGGGTTAGGGAATTAGAAAACGCAGATTCAAAATTCAAGAACAGAACAAGTCCGGAGTCCGAAGCAAGGAAGACCGGGATACGGGATTCGGGACACGGGACACGGCGATTGATGATTGTCGATTGCCGATTGAGGACGGGAAAACGGGATACGGGATTAGGGGTTGGGGAGTCGGAAATCGCGGGCGGCGCAGACATTGGGTTTGATGTCTGCGCCCTAAGCCGACAGCCGGTTTAGAGATATCGGTCGCAGAACTGCCGAGGCGTCAGAATTAGCGCTGCCTTCGTCCGGACCTCGCGTAGGTCCTTATCGCCCGTTACGAGGCAACGCGCCTTCGAGCCGCCGCAGTCCAAGGCGCTTCGCGCACATCGCAATATATAGCCGCGCGTTCCCACCTGGAAGCGGCGCGTGATTATCACTAACTCGTAGGCGCCCCGCGCATACCGACAAGTCCGCAGCGTCAATTCGAAATTTACTATACGCAACGCCCCCGTAAACAAGTGCAGAAAAGTGTAAAGGGTAAAGGATAAAGGATAAAGGATAAACAAGAACTCCTCGATTTTAGCCTTTACCCTTTATCATTTACCCTTTACCATTCACACTTCGCCCTTGTCCTCGCACCCAGTACTTCTAAAGGAGCTTATGCATGCGGAACTCAAACTCAATTATCAAAATAGTGGCGGTGGCAGCTTTTCTGGCACTGACGGCTGTGCGGGCCGTTCCACCGGCTCAGGCTGCGGAGGGCCCTCTGGCTCCCGTCACCTTGCGCTGTGAATATCTGAAGAATCCGGTGGGAATCGATGTGCGCCAGCCGCGATTCGCCTGGGTGCTCCTGCACACGGAGCGGGCGCAAAGGCAGTCTGCTTACCAGGTGCTGGTGGCTTCGAGCCCGGACATGCTGGCCCAGAACAAGGGCGACGCGTGGGATAGCGGCAAGACCGCTTCCGACGATTCCACGCAAGTGGTTTACAACGGCAAAGCCCTGGAGAGCGATCACTCCTACTGGTGGAAAGTCCGGTACTGGGACCGGAATGGCATTGCCAGCGATTACAGCCAACCGGCGAGTTTCGACGTGGCGCTGCTTTCCGCTGACGACTGGAAGGCACAATGGATTGGAGGGGCCAATCAGTTGCGGCAGGAATTCACCCTGGCCGAATCCCCGCGCCGCGCGCGCGCTTACATTTGCGGGCTGGGTTACTACGAACTGCGCATCAACGGCAAAAAAATCGGGATGAATTACCTGGATCCGGGCTGGACGACGTGGGGAAAACGGGTTCTCTACGTTACCTACGACGTCACCGCCAACCTCCACAGCGGCGCCAACGCCGTGGGCGTGATGCTGGGTCAAGGCTGGTTTAAGTCTCGCGTGCTGCTCCTGCAATTGGACATCGAACTGGCCAGCGGCAAGCACGTGAGCGTGACGAGCGGCCCCACGTGGAAGGCCAAGAACGGCCCCATCGTGAGCGACAGCATTTATGACGGCGAAGTCTACGACGCGCGGCTGGAAACGCCAGGCTGGGACTTGCCGGGATATAAAGACGACGGTTGGAAGCCGGCGGAAAGCGTGAAAGGCCCCGCGGGCGTGCTTTCCGCGCAAATGATGCCGCCCATCCAGGATGTGGATTCCATGGTTCCCATTGCCTTGACCAACCCGCGCCCCGGCGTTTACGTGTACGACATGGGGCAGAACTTCAGCGGTTGGGTGGACCTGCACGTCAATGGACCGCGCGGGGCGCAAGTGCAACTGCGCTTCGCCGAATTGCTTTATGACACGGGCATGATCAACCGCGAGAACCTCCGCGGGGCCAAAGCGCGCGACCTCTACATCCTGCGCGGCGATGGGGAGGAACACTACCATCCGCGCTTCACCTATCACGGCTTCCGCTACGTGGAGGTCACCGGATACCCCGGCACGCCCAGTCTCGATTCGCTGCGCGGGCACGTGGTGCACACCGCCGTCAAGACCACCGGCAGCTTTGTGGCCTCGAACCCCCTGCTGAATCAGATCCACAAGATCGTCCGCTGGTCGGACCTGACGAACCTGCACAGCGTTCCCACCGATTGCGACCAGCGCGACGAACGCCAGGGCTGGATGGGCGATGCGCAAGTCAGCTCGGAAGGCCTGATGCTGAACTTCGATATGGCGGCCTTCTATACCAACTTCCTGCGCGACATGCGCGATGAACTGGGCCCCGACGGCACCATGACCGATACGGTTCCGCACCTGACCCATGGCAGTCGCCCTGCCGACCCCGCCTGGGGTACGGCCTTCCCCCTGATCTGCTGGTACCTGTATCAGCAGAGCGGCGATCTGCGCCTCTTGCAGGAGAATTACGATGGGCTGAAGAAATATGTGGAGTACCTGCACAGCCGCGCTCCCGACAACGTTTTGCGCTTTAGCTACTACGGCGATTGGGTGGCGACGGAGAAGACTCCGGGGGCGGAGGTTTCCGACTTCTACTATTACTACGACACCCTGGTGCTTTTCAGAATGGCGACGGCACTGGGCAAGTCCGCCGATGCCACAAGTTACGCAGAACGGGCCGGGCAGATCAAAGACGCTTTCAACAAGGAATTCTTTGACCCGAAGACGGGCAACTACACCACGGGAACGCAGACGGCCAACCTCCTGCCGCTTTTTCTCGACATGGTTCCCGGCGAGGATCGCGGGAAGGTGGCGGGCAACCTTGCCAACAACATCCTTTACGAGCACAACACGCACCTGACCACGGGACTGGCGGGCCTGCGCTACCTGATGCCGGTGCTGACGCAAAACGGCCACGCGGACCTGGCTTATGACCTCGCAGTGCAGACCACTTATCCCAGTTGGGGCTACATGCTGGCCAATGGCGCCACCACGGTTTGGGAAATTTGGGAGCAAAAAGTGGGACGCTCGATGAATTCCCAAAATCACCATATGATGGGAAGCGTTGATGCCTGGTTTTATGAGGCCCTGGGCGGAATCAACGTGGATCCTGATCATCCCGGCTATCGCCACATCCGCATTGAGCCGCAGGTGACGCGCGATCTCACTTCCGTGAGCGCCACGGTGGGCACGGTGCGCGGCAATGTGACATCTTCCTGGAGCCACGAGCCGGGAGTCATCACTTTGCAAGTGGATGTGCCCGTCAACAGCACCGCGACGGTTTCCATTCCCCCGGACCCAGAGATGTCGGAGGTGACCGTTCGCGAAAGCGGCGAAATCGTTTGGGAGAAGGGGCACTTCCATCCGGAAGGCCCGGCGGGCATAATGGCGGGGAAACTCGACGGTAAGCGGGTGGTCTTCGAAGTGGGTTCTGGACTATATGCCTTCCGAGTGACCGAGGAGTGATGGCCGCGCAGACGGGCAAAATGTCCGTTTCCTGGGTGCCGCCAGCACGATGGCGGCGCTGCAACGATTGCATATTGGTGACTAATTACGGGCATTAGCGGATTATCCACAATACTTTCTAAGGGGGTGCATCAATTATGAAACTGGTAACTTACGAATCCGCGAAGCAATCCCGCCTGGGAGTGGTGCAAGGCGACCTTGTAGTGGATGTGGCCACAGCTTATGGCTTGATCGCCAAGGGGCAGATCGCCGACGCCAAGCTGGCCGCGGCGGCGGAGGTGCTGCGCAAGCTGGGCAGGCCGCCGCAGGACATGATCGAACTCTTGGGGCTGGGAGAAAGATACCGCAAAGCGCTGGGAGTCACCGTGGCGCGCGCCGGTGAGATGCGCAAGAAGACCCCCCAGGGCTTGTTCATCCCCTTGCCCACCGCCAAGCTGCGCGCGCCCATCGCGCACCCTAAAAAGATCACGTGCATCGGCCTCAATTACGCCGACCACGCGCGCGAAGGGGGACAGGAACCGCCCTCGGCGCCAATTTTCTTCCTGAAATCGCACAATACTATTTGCGGCCCGGGAGATCCCATCAAACTGCCTCCCAACTCCACGCAGGTTGATTACGAAGCGGAAATGGCCGTGGTCATCGGCAAGCGCGGGAGCCGCATCCCTGAGACCGAGGCCCACAAGTACATCGCTGGCTATACCGTTCTTCATGACGTGAGTGCGCGCGACATGCAGTTCAGCGACAAGCAATGGTACCGCGGAAAGAGTTGTGACACTTTCGCCCCCACGGGCCCGTGGATTGTCACCCCCGATGAGGTTCCCGACCCCCACAACCTGCGAATCTCCCTGACGCTCAATGGTGAGACGATGCAGGATTCCAACACGAGCAATTTGATCTTCAAAGTTCCCTTCCTGATCAGCTATCTTTCCCAGTCCGTCACCTGGGAAGTGGGTGATTTGATTTCCACCGGGACGCCACCCGGTGTGGGGTTTGCTCGCAAGCCTCCGGTGTTTTTGAAAGCCGGCGACACGGTCAGCGTGACGGTGGAGGGAATCGGAACCCTCACCAACCCCGTCATCGGACCGTAGTTCGTCCCCACGGTCACGGGTGTCGTGACCGTGGGTCTTTCTTTTTCGCATATCACTTATTCGCACATCACAAAAGCCCACCATCAGGAAATCGGTGACTTTGGCTCGCTAACCTCCAGGTCACAAGAGCGGTTTGCCGACTATACGACCATGTGACACAAATGTTTGAGGGCAATCCGCAACGCTACCGGATTCTTTCGAGTTCTGCGATCACGCCACCACTGCCGCCACCGGACAGCACGTGGCGGGAGGGCGCATCGTGAAATCAATCGTCCGCTGGATGTCTGGGAGTCGAAAGAAAGCACTTGAATACTGTAAATATTTACAGTATCATACGCCCATGGACCGAAACCCGGAACTTACGGTCAGGCAAGAGCAGGTACTCGCGTTCTATAAAGACCACCATCGGCAAACTGGAATTTTTCCTTCTCTCCAAGAGGCGGCAGACCATTTTGGCTTTAAGAGTCCCAATGCTGTAAGCCAACATCTTCGCCTGGCTGAAAAAAAAGGGGTTGTGCATCGTTTGCCTGGCCGATCACGTGCTATAGAATTTGTTCAGCGTGACACACGGAGCGATTCAGATTCGATCCGCGTGCCGTTGTTAGGTAATGTCCCCGCCGGGAACCCTGTTATCGCGTATGAGGATGCAGAGGAGTTACTCACTCTGCCAGTGAGTCTTTTTCGTGGAAACCAGCTTTTCGCCCTCCGGGTGCATGGGACGAGCATGCAGGATGCCGGCATTCTTGACAGGGACATTGCAGTTCTTGACGGAGCATGTGACGTAAAAGAAGGAGCGATTGCAGCGGTGCTGATCGATGATGATGCGACACTCAAAAGGGTGTATCATACGCCCGAAGCACTTGTCTTGAAGGCTGAGAATCAAGCATTTCGCGACATTAGGATTGCTGTTACCGAAGCGCAACCACGAGTTCTTGGTGTGTTGGTTGGCATACTGAGAAAGGTATAACCCATGCCTGCAACAGACACCTCCAAGAAGTTAAAACGGCTGAAGGAACATTCCCACGCGCTGGGGTGCTCCGATCTCATCCTGTTGGGCGCAGAGGCCGACGCCTCTCAGTTGGAGTACCTCGACCTGTTGCCCAAGCCCGGCGGCGCCCCTTTGCTGCCGGACGCGGTGGCGGAGTTCCAAGGGCGGCCCCTTTTGTACTTGGTCGATGACGTTGACGAAGGTGGAAAGTCACGCCTGCGACCAGTCCAAATTCGCGACCTGCAGACGCTGCTCGCCAACCGCAGCGAACACGCGTGCCTGGGCGTGGTGAGGCTGGGTTCACTGGATGTCTACCCAATTAACATCGACCGAGAAGCTATAGAAAAGGCAAATTTCCGCACGATCAAAATTTCGGATCCGAATGTCCCGACATTTTTCCAAAGCCTCGCAACTGGGACCTTCGATCTCGAAGGGCGCCCTAAGCAGGCAGACTACGTTTACGAGACCATTCACGATCTGCTGAAGGCAGCTTCCAAAGATCTCGCGGGTACCAACATTAGACCTGGGCCGATGCGTGGCTTAGACGTGCTCTCCACCGCAGGCCGCGCACTATTCTTCCGCTTCCTCATAGACCGCGGCATTGTGATGGAATCTGAACTTGCAGACATTTGTCCGGGTGCTGGCGGACTCCGCGACTGCTTTTCGGACGCGGAAAAGGCCGCTGCGACCTCTTGCTGGCTCGACGAGACGTTCAACGGTGACTTGCTGCCACTCGTTTCAAGCCTATCAATGGAGGCTCCTACAAAGGAGCGCCTCCGCGCCTACCAGCACTTCTACCGAGGCGCGGGGGCGGAGACACGCCAGCGCCTCTTCGGGCATTTGCAGGCGATCCTTCGGGGGTGGGAGCAAGTTAGTGACTCTCAATTCCAAATGACCTTCGAAGTTGATTGGGATGACTTTAATTTTGCTCACATCCCCATTGGCGTACTGAGCCAAGTCTATGAAACCTTCAGCCGCCAGTGGGATGAGGAGCATTCTGACGTAACCAGTGTCTACTACACGCCGAGACACATCGCCAAGCTGCTGGTAGATGAAGCGTTCGCCGGTCTGGAGAACGCAGCAGAAGCCGTGATCCTGGACCCCGCATGTGGCGCGGGCGTATTCCTGGTTCTTGCCTTCCGCCAGTTGGTACGCAAATACTGGGAAAAGAATGGCAGTCGGCCGGATAAACGGGCAATCCAGAGAATTCTTTACAAACAGCTCCGTGGTTTTGAGGTCAGCGAATCTGCGCTGCGGTTGTCCGCGCTTGCGCTCTATATCTCTGCAATAGAGGTCAACGGCACTCAACGGCCGCCACAAAGCCTCAAGTTTCCGCGCCCGCTGCGAAACGAAGTCTTGTTCAATTTCGGTCAGCAGGAAAAACACAAGAAGCCGGGCTTCCTTTTGGGCAGTCTTGGTCCCAACGTGCCCCCGACCTTCAACAGTTCTTTTGATATCGTCGTGACAAATCCGCCCTGGACCCGGTTACGTTCCGAGGCTGAAGGCAGCGAGGAAAAGGCAGAGGACAAGAAAAGAATCGCTGAGATGAATGAGGCATTCACGGCCCTCACGCGTCACGCTCTCAATGCGCGTGGACTCGAATCAATCGCCAAACGCTACGACAATCCGGATAACAATCCCGATCTGCCGTTTCTGTGGCGAGCTACGGAATGGGCGAAGCCAAACGGTATCATCGCGATGGCTTTACCTGGTCGGGTCATCCTCAGGCAGACCGGAAATGGAAAAGTGGCGCGCGACGCTATCATGCGCGGACTGACGGTAACGGGAATTCTGAATGGCTCAGACTTAGAGGAAACAGCCGTATGGCCCAACATGAAACTGCCGTTCCTCCTCCTATTCGCCCGCAACTGCGTTCCGGAACCGGATCATCACTTCCATTTCGCCACGCCAATTCGTGAAAGCCGCCTTAGCAGTCTCGGACAGTTCCGATTGGATTACCAAGCGGCAGAGACAGTTTCTGCAAAGGCAGTCGTTGAGAAACCTTGGCTGCTGAAGGCCCTCGCCATTGGCACCGCACTTGACGTGGAGGTAATCGACCGTCTTCCCAAAGGGTCGGTTAAGGGCTTCTGGAAAGCAAATAAATTGTATTCGGGTCAAGGGTACAACCTGTCCCCTGAGCTGAAGCAAAGACCGGCTAAGCACTTGTTAGATCTCCCAGACTTCGCGGTTCCGGATAGCGGATTCGCCATTCGGCTAAAGGACCTGCCCACCTGGTACAAACGGCACCAGCGGCGGACTGCTCATTTCCCGCGCCATCAGCGATTGTATGCACCGCCGCTGGTCATCATTCCCAAGGCTCCACATGAGTCGAGAGCATACCCCAAGGCTTTCATCTCGAAGCAAGCTGCGATCGCCTTTTCGCAAAGTAACTATGGTTTTTCAGCAGCCACATCGGTTGACGGGGAAGTGGTCGTATCCACTCTTTATTTGGCCGTTCACAGTAGCTTATATCAGTATTTCTGCTTAATGAGGAGCCCTGTTCAGGGAGCAAGTTTTCGCATCTTCCTTAAAGAAGACCTAGAAGCATTCCCATTCCCAGACTTAAGACGACTGCCCGCCGACAAGAGGCACCGCATCATTGAACTCGCTCAAGCATTGGAGACGAGCGCCACGAAGCCCTGGGGCGAAATTGACGATTTCGTTTTCGCTCTCTATGGTCTTGATGAAGATGATGCGACCGTCGTTCGCGATACAGTCACTTTCTGCGGTCCCTATCGTTCGGTGCGAGAACCGGCAGAACAGCCTGCGGAGCCGGGAGATGTGGAAGTGTTCCGCGCTTACCTGGAAGATATGCTTCAACCACTATTTCAGGTGGCGGGCCAGAGGTGCGTCGTCACCGCGCTCCCCAAAGTGCTCGGGACCGGCGAGTGGATACCATCATGGCGATTCGTGTCCATAACACTCCCTGGTGATGAATCGCCCGACGTCTCAAAGTCTCTTAAGAAGTTGATGGGCGAAGCTAACAAGACTGGCGCCAGTCGAATCGTGCTTCGTGTGCCAAACGGGGGGCTGGTTATCGGAATCCTAAACCAGCGCCGCTTTTGGACGCGTAGCCGCGCACGGCTCTGCAGCTTGCACACTGAGCAGCATCACATGGACGCCTTCCCCATACCAACGTCATGAATGTCCCAGGATTCTTTACCGCTCTCCCAGAGTACCGGTTACCTCATCCGCAGGTGCCGGTTCGAGTCATTCTGACGACCCATCTGGCGTTGGTGGCCGCATTTGATTTACTGCGCGCGAACCCCCCTGCGGGATTTTTCCTCTCTACTGCCAAAGAGGATGACATCACACGGCAACTTCATAGCATCCTGGAGGATAGACTCCTCGACACAAAAGAGGTGAAGGGGTTTGATAGGCGGCGTATCAAGAATGTGGTGCGGGCCCCGGAAGTGACCAATTACGACGGCACGCATCCTGCGAAAAAGCCCGACCTCGTGTTGTTCCTCATGAAGCGCGATCATCTGGCTGCGCAACCCTCTCAGGATGGCATCTTCGCTGAGTGTAAGCCGGTCGACGATGATCATTCAGTCGGCGTGCATTACTGCGCTAAGGGCATCAGGCGGTTCGTCAGTGGTGAATATGCATGGGCAATGCAGGAAGGCATGATGATCGCATATGCTCGGGCTGGACGCACGATAAGTAAGGATCTCGCTCCTGCACTGGCGTTGGGGAACAGCCATAAGGACCTCGGCTCCCCGAGTGCACCTGTGGTCGTTGGCCGTTCTGGTGTATCCAGCAACGCGGAAGCACTCCACTCGACCCTGCACCACCGCTCCTTTGCGTGGCCCGGCGGCCAGGGCAATGCCTGCCCGATCCGTGTATTCCACTCGTGGCATAATTGCTCATGAAATTTGGCTGGCATAGCGCGGCATACCTGGGGCCGCCGACGCCTTCTACGGATTCCTCCCGATCGCGGTGCACTCGCAAACAATCCACTTGGCAGTAGAACGGCCAAACCACCGCGATGCTCGGGGTGGCCGACGGTCTGGACGTTTTGTCACCCTCGTCGGCGGGCTCGCGACGCCATTTCCTACCGGCAGGAAATTGCCGGCGGGAAGGCCAAGATTCTTTCCTACCCGTAGGAAATTCCGCCAGAATCCTCTTGACAACATACCTTGCCTATGCGCTAGTCTTAAAGGGAGCAGGAAAGCCGCCGCGGGAGAGGCGCAGTGGGGCGAGGTGTCAGGTGTCGGGCGCCAGGGATGGGTGCTGGGAACTCGGTGCTGGGGAAAATCTCCAGACCTCAGCACCCAAGACCAAGAACCCAGCTCCCAGAGCCCAGCCCCAGAACCCAGAAAGCCCCCTGCTTGCCACGATGTGCATGAAAAAACAAGGACTTGGACGAAATTTGAGGGATTTTTGTGAAATCATATCTTATTCAATGCAAAGCATTTACCGGACGGGGCGAGTCCGAGGGCGGAAAAAAGGGGGAATTAAAAAATGCAACCTAGTTTCGCGATGTTATTGAAAACACATATAGAAAAAATGTCGTCTTTTTGCCTCGCCACGATGTTGATGAAAAATAAGCTAGTTATAACTTCTTTGCCAGGATATTGATGAAAAGAAAGGGGGTTATGGGAAACCGCAGCGGCGCTTTGCGAACTTCGATCGGCAGTCGGTGACCGCCGCTACAGCCGAATTTGCCAGTATTTAGGTTGCTCTTTATGAAGGCAACCTCCACCCGCGCCCTCGATCATTTGACATCCACGCCGTCGCGAAGTATCTTGGCCGCGTACTGCCGAGGGTCCTGATTGGAGGCACCTTTATGCCACTCCCCGATTTCAAGAACGAGCCTTTGAGCGATTTCAAAAATAATCCTGCCCATCGTCGCCGCATGGAGTATGCGCTGGATGAAATCCGCGAGGAGTTGGGCCGCGAACACGATCTCGTGATCGGCGGCGAGCGGATCAAAACCCAGGAAAAGCTCCGCTCCTACAATCCCAGCCACCCGGATGAAGTGGTGGGAGTGTTTTCCCGGGCGGACGCGGCGTTAGCGGACCGCGCCGTGCGCACCGCCGAAGAGGCTTTCAAGTCCTGGAGCCGTACGCCCGTGCAGAAACGGGTGGACTTGCTGCTGAAGACCTCCAAGCTTTTGTTGGACCGCAAGTATTACTACGAAGCCCGGATGGTGTACGAAGTCGGCAAGACGTGGCCGGAGGCGGACGCGGATGTGGCGGAGGCGATCGATTTCATTGAGTTCTACGCCCGCGCCATGCTGCGCTTGGCAAGCCCGCAGCCGCTCACGCCGGTGGCCGGTGAAAAGAACCACCTGCGCTACATTCCGCTCGGCGTAGGCATTGTGATCCCACCCTGGAACTTCCCCCTGGCGATTCTGGTGGGAATGACCATGGCTTCGATCGTGACCGGCAACACGGTCGTGATGAAGCCCTCCAGTGACGCCCCGGCCATCGCCTACAAGTTTTTTGAGGTTCTGGAGGAAGCGGGCATGCCTCCCGGCGTGGTGAATTTTCTGCCCTGTCCTGGCGGAGTGGTGGGCGATACCCTGGTGGGGCACCCCCGCACGCGCTTCGTGGCGTTTACCGGATCCAAGGAAGTCGGGCTGCACATTAATGAGTTGGCGGCCAAGACCGCGCCCGGACAAATTTGGGTAAAGCGCGTGATCGCCGAAATGGGCGGCAAGGACTCGATTGTGGTGGATAGCGATGCGGACTTGGACGAGGCGGTCGAAGGGGTGGTGGCCTCGGCCTTCGGGTATCAGGGCCAGAAGTGTTCCGCCTGCTCGCGCGCGATTGTGGTGGAGCCGGTCTATGACGTTTTCCTGGAAAAACTCCGCCCACGCGTCGAGCAGATTACGGTGGGCCCCGCCGAGCGTGCGGAAAACTATATGGGCCCGGTGATCAACGCCAAGGCCAAGCAATCGATCTTGCAATACATCGAAATCGGGAAGACCGAGGGCCGCCTGATTACCGGCGGCGCGGAATCGGCCGGGGCAGGGCATTTTATCCAGCCGACGGTGATCGCTGATGTTTCCCCTACCGCGAGAATCGCCCAGGAAGAGATTTTCGGTCCGGTCCTGACGGTAATTCGGGCCGGGAGCTTTGATGAGGCCATGGCCATCGCCAACAACACGGATTACGGATTGACGGGCGCCGTTTATGCCCAGGACCGGCGCAAACTGGAAAAAGCCACGGAAGAATTCTTCGTGGGGAACCTCTATCTGAACCGGAAATGCACGGGCGCGCTGGTGGGCGCCCATCCGTTCGGAGGTTTCAATATGTCCGGGACGGATTCCAAGGCGGGCGGAAACGACTACCTGCTGCTCTTTACCCAGGCCAAAATCATCGCCGAGAGGATGACCTTTTAAGCGGGCTATATAACTCTATTGATGTTGTTTTTAACATTGTTTCTAGATAGCACTGATGACCACATTAAAATCCTGCCCGCCCTGTCAAGCAATTTAAGAATGTTACTTTCGGCTAATCGTCTTGCAACGTAAGAATGTTACCCAACGCAAGTTGTAATTCCTCATCGTAGGGGTGAGGACCCCGTCGTCGTCGAGGCTGTG
>Ga0181533_1002769_pt1 | contig 19955 bp, 14 predicted proteins | sample PEATcosm2014_Bin_45_FD_119772 | JGI IMG/M metagenome (GOLD analysis project Ga0181533, IMG submission 119772) | Peatland microbial communities from MTU Mesocosm Facility, Houghton, MI, USA - PEATcosm2014_Bin11_60_metaG | ecosystem: Environmental > Terrestrial > Soil > Wetlands > Peat | place...
CGGTCGCAATGAGGATCCGATGGCGAGCCAAGGCGACGCGCTAATTGGGCTGTGCCGGAACATGCTGAACCGACTCCCAGGGCCATGCGCGTTCGCCGCGAAGAAGTGATCTCTCAGTGCGCGCGTCGGGGAGATTAAGCCGAAAAAGACTGCCGTCCTAAGATAGAGATGAACGCCTCTGAGTGCCTCGATGAATCCTGCATGTGAGGCTGCCATGCAGTCAGCTTACAGTTGACGGAATGTCCGAGTCCATGGACTGAAACCACCCTGGCTTCCGGTCGGCAATGCGGGAGTAATCCGGGCGCCTCTTTGTGCTTTACGCTTTACCTTTGTCCCGGAAACGGGGTTCGAGGAGATCACTGGCGATGTACCCGAACGGGACTTCTGGCCGGCGATGATAGAATTTACTTGTTTGAAGGAAACAAAAGAGTTTTACGGTGCATACCCTACAAAACATCGCCGTTTTCTGAACACGATTCGTGTGCGATATGCCGGAGCGGTTCGCACTTGCGCAACTCCCGGCAGGTTGCTTCCAACCGCTAACGTTGTTTCGCTTGATAGCCGGCACCTCGTACGGGACGGCCCGGGCGCTCATCGGTAATCGCTCCGTCCCACACCACGGGACGTCCATTCACAAACACGTACCTCACGCCCGCGGAGTAATGCATGGGATCACTAAAAGTGGCGGCGTCGCGGATGGTCTTGGGATCGAACACCGCGATGTCCGCAAACACTCCCGGACGGAGAATGCCGCGATCCAGCAATCCTACGCGGCTCGCCGCCAGCGAAGTCATCTTGCGCACCGCCTCTTCCAGGCTCATCGTGTGTTGCTCACGAGCATACATTCCAAGGATGCGCGGGAACGTTCCGAACGCGCGCGGATGCGCCTTGGTTTTGCTCAGAGGACCGTCTTCCGCCTGAGCCTCGGAGTCCGAACCGTACGTTACGATCGGGTTCGAAACCGCCGCCCGCACGTCTCCTTCATCCATGATGGAAATGATCTGTCCGGTGTGGCCGTGATCCGCGATTACGATTTCCATTGCCACGTCTTTGGGATCCTTGTTCCACTGGCGGCCAATTTCTTGCAGCGTCATGCCTTCATACTTTGCGAGTTCGGGATTCATCAAGCCAACCAGCATAATGCCGGAGCCGTCTCCACCCGAACCGAGCCACTCGTTTTCCCAAGTAGTGCTGGGCTGATCCATTTCTTTCTTGATGCGCTCCCGTTGAACCGGGTCCTTGAAGCGGGCAATCATCTGTTCGATTCCGCCTTCGGAAACCCACGGAGGGAAAGAAGAAACCAGTCCGTTGCTGGCGCGCGTGTAGGGATAAACGCTGGCCGCCACGTCGATGCTTTGTGCGCGAGCATCCTGAATGCGGCGAAGCACCTCCGGCATCTTTCCAAAATTCTCGTGGTACGCGGTCTTAAGGTGCCAAATCGTCGTAGATATGTTGGCGCGCCGGGCAATCGCAAAGACCTCGTCCAGGGAGCTGAAGATGGCGTCCGTTTCCGATCGCTGATGAGTGAAATAGACGCCCCCATATTGGCGGGCGACTTTGGCCAACTCCACAATCTCATCGGTTGACGCAAAAGTGTCCGGAACGTACTCGAGCGCTGTGCTGATTCCCATCGCACCGTCCTGCATCGCTTCGGCGACGAGCTGACGCATCTGCTCAAGTTCTGCCGGTGAGGCGGGCCGATTGACCGTTCCCATCACATAATTGCGGACGCCGCCCGCTCCCACGAAGGTGCCCAGGTTGATGGCGGATTTTGTCCGTTCAAAATGTTTGAAGTATTCGTCGAGCGTCGACCAATCCACTGTCACACCATATTTCCTCGCGACCTCTTCGTTCTCCTTTTTCATGCGGTCGTTGACGGGAGCGATCGAACTGCCTTCGCCGGTGATTTCGGTGGTGACGCCCTGCGTGATTTTGCTCGCCGCGCGATTGTCGACCAGTACATTGAATTCCGACTGGCCCTGCACATCGATAAATCCTGGCGACACGACGAGACCTTTTGCATCCAGGCGTTTTCGAGCCGACGCTTTGCTGAGGTCCCCGATGGCGACTATGCGATCACCGGCAATGGCAATGTCCCCTGCAACCCACGGGGCGCCGGTGCCGTCGACGATGTGCGCTCCGGAGATGATGAAGTCATAGTCCGGACGCTGCGCCGCGGCAAAGGCGGGAAGAACCAGGAAGATCAAGCCAACGCAACGAGCGCAATGATGGAATCTGCCGTCCATGGTGCACCTCAATCAAGTTGAAAGGAGCATCGCAAACCGTTTCCGCATAACCCGCGCTATTAGATCAGTGGAGGTATAGTCGCATTATCACGTGCAGATCACTAGCCCGAAACGGCGTTCGAGGAGATCAGAACGCGAGCAGCATTCAGCGGAATCGCACTTCCTCGAACGGGACTTCTGGCCCGCGTCGGCTCTATTCGCTTCAATGCGTAGCGTGATGCATGCATCTTGGCGCTCGAAGCCGAGTCCTTCTATGCGCTTGGGCAATCTAGTTGCGGGCAGCGGGAACTGCAGCTATCATCTGCGCACAATGAGATCAGCATATTTTTGCCTTATCGTAGCTCTGAGTGCGTCCGCTTGGGCGCAACAGCCCTCAGCGTCTCAGGAAGTCGATGCCGTATATCCTGAAGCGCATTCACTGTACTTGGATTTGCACCAAAATCCGGAACTCTCTTCGCACGAGACGCAGACAGCGGCGAAACTCGCAAATCGTCTCCGTGGGCTCGGGTATGAGGTCACGGAGCAGGTTGGAGGTACCGGGATTGTCGCGCTGCTCAATAATGGAGCAGGGCCAACGATCATGCTGCGGACTGAACTTGACGCGCTTCCGGTAGAAGAGAAGACGGGGCTTCCGTACGCGAGCAAGGTTCACATGAAAGATGATTCGGGGCGCGACGTTCCGGTGATGCATGCTTGTGGCCATGACCTGCATATGGCGTCGCTTTTGGGAACCGCGACGATCATGGCGCACAGCAGGGAGAGCTGGCACGGAACCCTGATGCTAATTGGCCAGCCGGCGGAGGAAACCATCTCCGGCGCCAAGAAGATGCTCGACGACGGGTTGCTGAAGCGTTTCCCTAAGCCCGACGCGGGAGTGGCACTCCACGTTGATAATTTGGCTCCCGCCGGGAAGATCGGCATCACGTCCGGCTACCGATACGCGAGTGCCGACTCCTTACGCATCACGATCTACGGAAAAGGCGGCCACGGCGCGGCGCCCCAATACACCATCGATCCCGTCCTGATCGCCGCCAGGACGGTGGTCTCATTGCAGACCATCGTTTCCCGTGAGGTCACTCCCGGCGATGTGGCCGTGGTCACCGTTGGATATGTCAATGCAGGTACAAAAAACAACATTATCCCCGATCACGCGGAACTTGGACTGACGGTCCGCACGTACAAGCCCGAAGTTCGTAAGAAGGTTCTGACGGCTATCGCGCGCATCACCAAAGCCGAGGCGGAAGCTGCGGGTGCGCAGCGCGAACCTTTGATCGAGCATTACGAATCCACCGATGCCGTGTATAACGACCCCGCCCTTGCCCGCCGCCTAAGGAGCACGTTGGAATTAGCGCTGGGCAAAGAAAACGTAGTGACGGCTGAGCCGTTGGTGGTCTCGGAAGATTTTGCTTACTTCATCGAGGAGGGCATCCCGTCGTTCTATTTTGAACTGGGTGGCGCCGATCCGCAGAAGTTTGCGCAAGCTGCCACAAGCGGTGAGGCTCTACCATTCAATCATTCCCCCCTTTTCGCTCCCGACGTGGAGCCCGCGCTACGCACTGGCATCACCGCAGAAGTAGCAGTGCTCCGCAATCTCCTAAGCGGATCCGCTGACGACCTGCGCAAGTCGATTCATCAGGAATCCGACTCCCGTCGATAGCCGAATCCAAAACGATGAACCGGCAATTCAGGAAAGTCGACATCTGCGAAATCTGGCTCGCTGACCTTAGGTTCACAGACGGCGTTCGGAGAGATCGGAGTGTGAACAGCATTCACCGGAATCACACTTCCTCGAACCGGACTTCTGGACAGCGATGATAGATTTCACCTGATTATGGTTAATCAGGGAGCGCCGGGATAAACCGGCCGGTTGTAGGGAATGAAAGAATCCTACAAGAAAGGAAACATCGCGAGATGCCGCCTGAAGCGTAGACACGTGAACGGTAAACGAGGCGACACAGGTCCAAATCTGATAAGGTTGGATTCGGTTGTCGGAGGGCGTTCATGCCTTGTCTCTTGCTGGTCCTTTTTCTGGCATTTCCTCGGATTGCACTGGTGCTGTTATTTCTCCTCTCGAATTACTTGCAGCGCGCGTATCACGGACTTCTTTTGCCTCTAGTGGGGTTCTTATTCTTGCCGTTAACAACGCTAGCATATGCCTGGATGGCGAACACGGGACGGCCTACAACGGGAGTCAATTTGATAATCCTGGTCGTAGCCGTTGTGATTGACCTGGGCAGCCTCGGCGGCACCTATCATCGGAGACGTGAGTAGCCGGTATTAATCTGCTGAGCAAGCCACTAAAGCTAGGATTCGGTCTTTGGAGAGCCGCCTGGTTCGCGATGTGCAGGTCACCCTACAAGACGTTCATCCATCTCAGACACCATGAGAACGGGCAGAGATTGGCCGGTAATGTCGGCTAAACGGAAGCTATCCAGAAACGGCGTTCGCGGAGATAAGAACTCAAGTGATCCTCGCCGGGACCTCGCTTCCCACATCGGGACTTCTGGACAGCGAAGAGAGACGGCACTGGTCCGATTTGTACGTCCAAGTGCTTTGTCAATCGCGTTTGTCTGCACCTTGGTCGATTGAAAGTTATCCGTATGCCCCGCTCATGCAGACACAAAAGTCGCAAGTCTAAGAGACAGTGTTGACAGTATTCCCCCTAACTCGTTGTCGAAACTGATTCTGAAAGAATCCTGCGAACAAATTGATTCGTCAATGTGACTGGTGGAAGCAATCTGGCGGAATTTAAGATGAATACCATTTCGGATGAAACGTGGATGAAGGCCGCCAGCAGTGGATTCAGAAATCCGAATGCCGCCAGACCGACACCGATACTGTCGACCACAAGTGTTCCGGCAAAGTTCTGCATGATGGTGCGGCGGCAGCGCCGTGCCGTCTGCAGGGTGTCAACAAGCTTCGATAGATCGCTGCCAATCAATACGACGTCGGCACACTCGCGTGCGACATCCGTTCCAGATCCCATCGCCACGCCGACAGTGGCTCGGGCAAGCGCTGGTGCGTCGTTGACCCCATCTCCCACCATCACTACCTTCTTGCCTTCTCCGAGCAGCTCTTCTACGCGCCGGAGCTTTTGCTCGGGTAGCAATTCGGCAGAGATCTCGTCCACGCCCAAACCTTTCCCAACAGCTTCAGCAACTGTTTTTGAATCGCCGGTTAACAGAATGGTCTGGAAACCCATTGATTTAAGATTCTGAATAGCAGTCTTGGCTTCGGGCCGCAACAAGTCAGCCACGTGGATCGATCCGAGGAATTGTCCGCCTCGCGTCACTAGCACGGTTCCATCGGAAGTTCCCTGCAAGGTATCTGGCCCCTGGATTCTTTCATCTTGGAGGTGCATCCAATTACCTATCGCGATCTCTTCCCCGTCAATCTGTGCAACAATCCCTCTTCCTGGCGTGTAATCGAATCGCTGGGGCGGACGAAAACGAACGCCCATCTGAGAGGCTTTAGCCAGAATCGCTTTCGCGACGGGATGTTCCGATTGGCACTCTGCGATCGCCGCGGCTTCGAGCACAGCCACCTCACTCACACCGGCGGCAGGGCGGATTTCCATAACCTCGGGTGTTCCATAGGTTAGCGTGCCTGTCTTGTCGAGAAGGATCGTATCGACCTCACCGAGCTTTTCGAGGTACAGACCACCCTTGATAATCGCGCCGTCTTGAGCGGCCCGGCCAATGGCACCCAGGATTGCCAGTGGGGTTCCCGCCGCGATTCCGCATGCTCCCGCCACGATGACAACAGAGATGGTCGAGTGTGTATTGTGTGTAATCAAGAAGGTGATGGCGGCGGCACCCAATGCGAAGTATACGAGAAAGCCGGCGAGCCGGTCCGCGATTCTCTGAATCGGGGCGCGCGACTTCTCAGCGCATTCGACGGCCTCGATAATCTTGCCAAACGTAGTGTCGCGACCGATGCGCTCCACCCGAATTTCGAGTGCCCCCGACTGATTGATCGTGCCAGCGTGAACAAGCGCACCCAAGCTCTTTTCGACTGGCATCGATTCGCCGGTGATCGGTGCCTGATCAACAAAAGAATGTCCTCCGACTACTTTGCCATCGACAGGAATGCGTGCTCCTGGACGTACAAGAACTTCACTGCCAATGGAGATTTGACGAATGGCAACGTCTTTCCATTCTCCGTGCCGCCGGACCGTTGCAATGCTCGGAAGAAGATCAATCAGGTGCTGAATCGCTCGGCGGCCTTGACCAACCGTGAGGCCTTCCAGAATCTCAGCGACAAGGACAAAAAGCGTGATGACGAGAGCTGTAAAGACTTCGCGAATGACGAGCGCAGCTATGATGGCGATGGTCATCGAGAGTTCCATCGTCATGCGGCGCTGTGTGATGTTTTCGTATGCTTCGTGAAAGATCGGAAAGCCGCCGACCAGAGTGCACACCGCCCCAAGGACAGCGATGTAGGGATTCGACCCGCCCCGAAGAAATAAGATGGCCCCGGCTGCCGCAGCGACGAACAAGACGCGGTTGATATCTCGCCAGCTCAGCGCCTGCCCTTGGTCGTGATCATCTTCTTGGCCGATTTCGTGTGGTGAGGTGTTTTCTAGATGTGCTCCAACGAATTTCATCGCCTCCGGTTTCTTCAGATTGGTCTGATTCATGACTCTCCCTCTGTTCGTGCAGCCTCGGCGATTCACCGCGCTTCTTAAGTCCCCCGTGTAACCGAGTTGTTCTGCGGGAGGAATCAGGGATACGAAAAGTCCAAGAGAAGTTGGTGCTCTGCGATGCCCGTCAAACGAAGCCTGCGGAGCACCATTACCAGGGTTGCAGATGCTTCAGAAGTGGAAGCCCAACTCCACCGTTTCTGTTCTCGGGGTCACATAGTGCGTGCCGCTGAACGTGGACAGGTAGTTGTAGAGCGCGACTTTGTCGGCTAAGTTGACGACCGTGAAGCGCAGGCTCCACTTGTAGCGGTCGCCGTGAAACAGGTTGTCAAGTCCCACGGCAACGTCAAACAGGCTGCGCGGCTGGATTCTCTGAGGATTGTGGTCGTCATTTTCCTTCCCCGGTCCCGGCACCTGAATATAGAGCGATCCAAACTCATTTGCGGGGCAGGAAGTCAGGGCAGGTCCGAACGGGCTGGGCGCGGTACGCACGCCGCTGCACGTGAATCCAGCTTGGTACTGCTGGTCAGCAGTCAGAGGCAATCCAGTGATGGTGTTCACCAAAGCCACATAGCCGGCGGGAATATTAGCGCCTCCTGGTCCGACACCCGGGTAATCGTTAATAGAAGTCGAAGAAAAGCACGTTGCGGTCGGCGCGGAGCACGGCGTAGCTCCTGCAACAAGTCCGCTGTCGTATCGCCAGTTGAGTCCGACCCACGGTCCTCTTTTCCACGGCTGGTATTGAACCTGGGTTGTCTGATTATACTTTTCGTCATGGTCAATGCGGAAAACGTTGAATGCGGGGTAGAAAGCGATCCCCGCGACTTGAGGGTTGAAAAAGCGTGCCGCGACGCTGGACATAACAACCAGCGCCGTCAGTCCGTGAAAATCCGGGACAGTAGCGCGAAGCATCCATCCCGGGATCTTCGCGTTATGCCACTCAATCGGAAAAGTAATGGGCGTGGCGCCGACGATGCCGAAGTCGAAGCCGTTGTGGGTGTATTTCCAAATGTATTGCGCGTCCACGACCAGGTATTTGCCGAAGGCTTGCTGAAAACCGGTGTGGAATTCATTGCGGAATCCAGGAGTCAGTGCCCCCAAGTTGCAGGTAATGCCAGGCGGCGACACAATGGCAGCGATAACCGGATCGCCGCAGCCCGTGCTGGCGATGACCAGATTCTCGTTAAAAGGGGTTTCCATGATGCGCGCGTAGGAGACACTCAGAACCGTGCTCGTCGGTTTGATGTTGTAGGAAATTCCTACTCTGGGCTCCGCTTGACTACCACTGGATATCCCGTTGTACAGATCGCCGCGAATCCCCAGGTTGAATGCCCAGTTGTGCCACGTGATGTTGTCGATGGCATAGAGCGCGAGTTCCTTCACATCCGTGTGGCCCTTAAAGAGATAAGAGGTGCTTGTGGTGTTCGCGCACCCGTCGGACGCAGCCGGAGTTGGACGAGTCAGGTCGTAGCATGCCAGAATCGAGCTAAATGCCGGAATTGGCGAGCTCTGACCAGTATTTGCTATGCCTCCCGCCGCTGTGCATTGCGCCGGGTTGGTCAGAGTAGGGTCGTTAATTGTGCTGGTGCCAAGCGCGTTGAGACAGGGCGCGTTAAATGTGGGATCGACGATCCCAAATTGGTCATTCTCTGTGAGGAACGTCTGCTGATAGACGATTCCCACCTTAACGTTGTGAATTCCCCGGACATAGGAGAAGTCCGAGCGGGCGCCCGCATTGGTAAGTTTTCGAGCCTGGGATGCCGTCTCGACTTGAAGGTCAGGCGCCAAGTCATTCAGAGGGTCGCCGCTCGGATAATAGTTGTATTGGTCTTGGCGGACCCAGCCACCGAGCGTGAATACGGCATTCGAGCCGATCAGGTGGTTCCACGTCGGGGCGATATTGAAAGTCCGGATTTTCGAACGCTGGTCGGTGGTCCCCAGTGGGGTGCCCGTTACGTTGTTTAGGATCGTCGTGCCCGCCGGATCGCAAGTGAATCCGGCGACGCAGGTGTGATACTGCTGGTCGAAGGTGTTCGGATTCTGGAACCAGGAACGCGTGAAACCGAAATTAAAGTGAAGGCCGTCGGCTTGCGAAATTTGATAGTCAACCCTGTCGAAAATATTCTCTTGGTTGCCTTTGTCGTGCAAAACGGTGAACTCGGGCGGGTCCAGGAAGCGAGAAGTGTTTAGGCCATTCAGCGCGATGAAGTTTCCCCATTTGTTGCCCCCGTAAGCAAGATCGATTCCGGCGTTTACTGTGCCAAAACTTCCGTAGTTGGTGTACACGCTTCCCACCGGTTTGGTGGCTCCCATTCCGGAGCGAGTGGTCACTTTGATCACCAGGCTGGTCTTGTCGCCAAAATCCGCGGGCGGAGCACCAGAAATGACTTCCATTGACTGGATCGAGTCAGCGGGAATCTGGTTGGAAAACACTTTACTGAACTGGTCGGTCTGCGGCTGCCCGTCCAGCGAAACAGAGTTCTCCGCGTGGTCGCCCAACCCGTGCATAAGGCCGTTGGAATCGGCGGCCACGCCCGGAGATTTCAAAGTAACAAGCGAAGTGAAAGCCGAAGAGTTGCTCTCGAGCGGCGTCCTCTCGAATGCATTGCGGTCCACGTCGGTATGAAACGTCGGATCGTTCTCTAGCAGGTCCTCGGCACTCGATTGCACGACTACCGTAGTGCTGGCGGTCCCGATGGTCAGCGAGATTTCCACCTTAGTGGACACGGAGGAGCGTATTTCTACGTCTTGCGAATAGTTCGCGAAACCATTCGCCGTCACTGTCATGTGATACGGATTAAAGGGCACATTGGTGAAACGGAAAGTGCCGTCTTTAGCCGTGTTCGTGGTACGAGCAAAACCGCTGACCACATTGCTGATTTCCACCGTGGCGTTGGCCACGGTCTTCCCCGAAGGATCCAGAACTGTCCCTTCTATGGATCCGGAGTTGCCCGTCTGCGCGAATACCGTGGCAACAGCAAGAATCATATGGACTGCAAATAAAACAGCTACTCGAAAACCGTATCGCATTCTTCCTCCGATTCCCCATGGGAACGTCAGCGTGACGTGTCGGTGTTGATAGAGACCGCTGTAAAAACAGCGGGTACGCGGCTAAATGGAGCCGCGCGACGAGGTACTACCCTGATTGGGATTTACGACGCGAAGGAAAAAGGCGGGGCGCGGGAAGAGAAATGCCCGGAAGGCGGCTCCGCAAAACTGACCTCCGAACAGATTACAACTTCACTAAAGGAAACGATTGGGGTGGTGAAGGAAACAACCGCCACAGCCGGGGTGACGCCCAGATGGGCAACCTGGCAGAGGCGGCAGGCCGCTTCGTCCTGGCCATTGGCATGGGAGTGAGGTGTAACCTGTAGAAGGAACGCGAGCGAGAGCAGCGCCAGCGTGAGCGCTACCGGCCGGGCGAGTCGGCGGAGGATGGGATGTACGTCAAACAACATTTCCGTGCCTCCCGCAGAGAATCGCGTTCCGGGATGGGCCCGTACATAAACCAGAACAACCCCTCCTCAAAGTCTCAACTAGGACGTACGGGATTGCAAGCTGAAAGACAGGTGTATTCCCCCCGCGGCACCGATCTGCAGAAGTGGCCAGATCTATTAATTTGATAGATCCCCCATATCAACGGCTTTTCGGCCCGGCAGCGGAGGCTAACTCCTGTGTAGCGTGATCAAGTGTCGGTCACTGGCCCCAAACGGGGTTCGAGGAAGTGACGTCCGATGTTCCGGACGGATGGGCACTAATCCGAAAATTGGAATCGGTCGCTAGATACGTTCCGGATAGCCCGTCATCCGGGAGCAATCCCGCGAGATGTCCGTAATCCGCTGCGAAGTGCGCTTCTTACACGACGGAGCACATGCTCAGACAGCACCTTGCGGTCGAGTGTTTAGCACCGAGGCTGTTACAATTTCGCGTACTCGGCTTTGGCTTGCTGCAGGATGGGAATATCCGCGTCGGCGTCTTTCCACAGCGTGAGGAAATCCTGATAGGCCGCCTTGGCCTTGGCGGTTTCGCCTTGCATGGCATAGGCTCTGCCGATTTGGAGATGCGCTAGTGCTCCGATTGGTCCGTTCAGCACAATCCCGCGATGGTCGAGGATTTTCTGGAACTCGGCAGCGGCTTCGCTGCCCTGATGTGCGGCCAGATAGGCTTCTCCGCGCACAAAAACGGGATACAATGAAGTCCAACCGTACGTACTGGATGTCGTCTGTCCTAGCTCGTACGGCGTGGCGATTCTCAGAAACTCAATGGCCCCAGAGGCATTTCCACCGCTAACCGCAAGCTTTGCGCGGATGGTTGGCAGGTAATTGAACTGCACGATCGTGTCTTCTGGGAACCTCTTACTCAAATCGTCGGTTAGGGCTTGTGCTCGCCTATCTTCCCCCGCATACGCCAAGGCTAGCGCCGCGCCGTATTGCACATCGCGCCCTGTCGAACGCTCGATTGCCAGAGTGGCACGCCTTCGTGCTTCTTCTGTGTTGCCGAACAAGGATTCCCGCAGACCCGATATGGCAGAGTACGTTGCGACCGTTTCCGTTTCCTGCGCTTGTTCGGCGGAATCCATCGCCCGGCGAGAAAAGTCCCGGGCCCTGCTAAGGCGGCCGGAATAGGCGGCGGTATCGGCTTCCAAGCTCAGCAGTTCGTCCTCCCCTCCCGGTTGGCCCGCGGACCACGCTACCTGCTGCGCCATCACAGCTGGGTCGTTCTGCAAGAATGCAATCCCGTACAGGTCCGTATGAAAGGAAAGATGACTCAGCTTCTGTTCGAGAGCTTGCCGGTACGCGGCCTTCGCCTCATCAAGGCGATTTAGACTGATATCGTTGGCCATGAGGAGGCGGTAAGAGATGGAAAAGTTCGGATTCAAACGGATTGCCTCAGTGGCCTCATCAACTGCTTTCTCATATCGTCCAAACACAGGGAGAATTATCCCCGACAGGAAATCGTGCGGGATCTCCGCGCGGGGATAATCCTGCGCCCAAAGCGCGCAGATTTGTTCGGCCTTCTCCATATTCCCTGTGACGACCTCGTGGAAGTGAGCGGAGACGAAATACCTCTCCGGCTCACTGGCTCGGTCGCGCAATTCGTAGGCCTTTCGGGAGTAGTGGGCAGCCATATCGGATTCTCCGATATCCCCATACGTACGGCCCAGCATTGCGTAGGCGAGTGCGAAATTCGGGTCGAGTTCAATGGCATGCTTGAAAAACCGAATAGCTACGGCCGACCCTGCTGTGTGTGCAACCTTATAGCCAGAGCTGTAGGCTTTAAGGGCATCAAGCGAGGGCGTTGTGGCCTGTTCAAGCGGGACATCAAATTTCTGTACAGTGCTCAGCGACTCACCAAGTTTGTTCCGAATTTCCGAAGCTGTCTTTCCCAGGGCGTCGAGCACATGGTTTTTGTCGCTTGCCTGAGCTTCCGCGCTCGCCAAGGATTTCCCGCTTACGCAGTTGACCGCCTTGAGGGTCAATAGGTACGGCGTGCCAACCTGCGCGATCGAACCTTCAAAGGCAGCGGCGCTCCCCGTCCGCTGACAGAGTTCCCGCGCAATCTCCGGCGTGAGCTTCACATCTGGCTTCTGGTCCATCATCTGCAGGGTTTGCTGGATTTGCTGGTCAGAGATAATGCTCAGGAAGGGTGATTGTTCCAGTTGAATGGAAAGCCCCTGTCGCAGCGTGCCGTCGAAGACCGTGTCGCCCGTGGAGTTGGCGAAATCGGCAAGCACAACCGTGTCTTTTTCACTGAGAACTGTCGTGCGGTGCAAGATAAACCGGAATGTGCCGACAGCGACGGCAAGCAGAAGGATCACAGCCACCGAGATCCATCCCCAAGGTTTCGTTTCCTCGACCTGAACGTGCACCTTGGAGTGTTTCGCGGCAACAATATTGAGTTCGTGCTCTGGCACCAAGTGCGCACTCTCGGCAAGACGATACCCGCGGCCGGGCACCGTAACGATGTAACGGTGATCCTGGGGACTCTCGCCCAGCGCCTTTCGCAGCATGAAGATGTTGCGGCTAAGGTTGGCCTCCTCCACAAAAGTGTCGGGCCAAACCGTTTGCATTAAGTCGTCTTTGGTGACGACCTCTTTGCCGTGGCGGACAAGAACCAGGAGGATTTGAAAGGTCTTTGGGGTGAGCGGGACAGGCTCACCAGCACGAAGCAGAATTTCTTTTTCGGCGTCAACGCGAAAAGGGCCAAACTCGTACAGTTCTTTACCACTCTGGTGTGCGCTCGCAGACATTGGGAACACCCTAACCCACAATGTGAGCCGAAATTGTAGGAGCAGTCTAGCACGATCCAGAAATTCAACCCGGACATTCGCAGCCTTCGCATCGTATCAAGCGCTTTGCTTTCTGGCGTTTACGGGATTGCGAGAAGTTATCAGAAGTTTTCAGGGGTTTCGGAAGGACTTTTCAAGCGCCTTACGGGCAAGCTGCGCTCGTTTAGTTCACGTGAGCCGTTTTCGGAAGGCAGAACCTCATGGCGAAGCAAACGAAGATCACCATCGAAACCGAATCTTTGTTCATCCTGCAGGGCCGGAATTCCAGACGTGCATGGTGTCCGCGATGCGCGGCCGAAGGGGAGGTGATTGCTCTGGAGAACGCCGGAGTGATCTCGAACTTGGAACTGTCGGCGTTAGAGGATTGGCTCAATTCGGGGGAGCTACATCAATTGCGGGCAACCGATGGCTCGATGCTCATTTGCCTGAATTCACTTCTGGCTCACGTGCAGAAAACAAAAACGGGCGAACTGCGGCATTCCGCGGTTACGAAATAGACATAAGGAGACGATATGAAATCCAGATTGCTGTCTACCATTTCATGTTTAGGCTTGCTGGCTCCACTAGCGATGCCAGTTGGGTTGGCCGCCCAAGAATTGAAAGCACAACCGACTCGTTATACCGTCACCGACCTCGGGCCGCCGGCGACGGTGTTTAGCCAGGGAACCGGCCTGAACAATTATGGCTTGGTAAGCGGCTTGGCGACCCTCCCAGATGACGTTACACAGCACGCCGTCATCTGGTACAAGGGACGGATCATGGACATCGGCACTCCCGGACTGGGAGGACCAAACAGTGGAGCGCTTGGCGTCAACGATTTAGGCCAAGCCATTGGCCAAGCTGAGACTCCAGATCCAAATAACGAAAACTTCTGCGATTACTTCACCGGCCTCACATGTCTACCTTTCCTGTGGCAACGTGGTGTGATGACTCCGCTACCGCTGCTAGGAGGCCACAACGGTACGGTTGGCTCTATCAACAATCGAGGCGAAGTGGCCGGTATTGCGGAGAATAGCACTCGGGACGACGATTGCCCTTTGACACCGGCACTAAACGGCACCGGACCTCTAGCTTTCGATTTTGAAGCCGTCATATGGGGGCCGGGACGGGGAGAGATCCGGGAACTCCATCCACTCCCCGGCGATACTGTCGGCGCAGCTTTCGGGATTAACGACAATGGCCAAGCTGTCGGGGTGTCGGGTTTGTGTTCGAATACCACGCTTCCCGGGTTCGAGGCCGGGCCGCATGCCGTGCTCTGGGAGAAAGACAGCTCGGTCCATGACCTCGGTAGTCTCGGCGGGACCGTAAATACCGCTATTTTGGGGCTCGGAACTGTCGCTTTCTCTATCAACGAGCACGGTCAGGTTGCTGGTGTCTCGGCTCTGGCTGGCAACACAAACTTTCACGCTTTCCTGTGGACGAAGGAGACTGGAATGCGCGATCTCGGCGTCCTTTACGGGGATGTTGACAGCGCTGGCTTGGGGATCAACGACGGAGGCGAGGTTGTTGGCGCGTCCGTAGGCGCGGGTGGGCCGCTCGTCGACGTACGTGCGTTTCTCTGGCAGAACGGCGTGATGAGCGACCTCAACGCCCTCGTCCCGGCGGACTCGCCGTTGTATCTGCTGACTGCCTTCGCGATCAATAATACTGGAGAGATCGCAGGCTTTGGCGTCAACACCAGCACCGGCGACCTTCACGCATTTCTGGCTACGCCATGCGACCCAAATCACACTGACACGGACATACGCAAGGGTGATTTGAATGGCGCAGCCGCCGTAGGAGACTTGACCACCGGAAGGCCGCGGCCAGTCCTCTCGGAAAACGCCCGCAAGCTGCTTCAGCAGCATCTATGGCGTCACTAGTACACTGACGCAACCCAGCAGAGGGGGTGAATCCCGGGCTAAACGGTGAGCGAATTCTGGACGCTTACCTCGCTCCGCGGCTACTTTTGGATTTGCTGCTGGCTTCTAGCTTATGAGCCGAACTGGAGAGGGCAGGAAAATCTCTCACCCTCTCTTTCTTTTGTCTCTCCGCGCTGGAACCAAAAACTGACTGTGGAAAGTGAAAGACGAGCCACTGGGCGGATTGTCGGCTACTCGGAAGTTGGCCAGAAACGGCGTTCTGGGATGCGGGTCGAACTCCCTAAGTCCCGATTAACGCGGAAACCAGTAAAGTGGGTCCCGGTACCTAAGTTACCGGTTTGCCGACTAACCAGGAGTTAGCCAACTGCTGCGAGGCACGATTGCCCTCTCAGCCAACTCTGCCGTGAGCTGGCTGGGGCCTGCTCCGGTGGGGAATTCGTTGTGTCGAGGGCAGCAAAAGCATACGATGTGCGAGTCAGTGGTCCGAATCGCAAATTCCGATTTAATTTCCAAACCCTGGCCTATACTCGACGACGTTCTGAAGGCAAACGATGGAGGAAAAAGTATGTTTCACTTAATCTGGTATGTTCTTATTGGGCTAGTCTCGGGAGTCATCGCGAAATCGGTGATGCACGAGCACATAACGATCTTCTGGACGATCGTGCTCGGCATCATCGGATCGATCATCGGCGGCGGCGTTACCCACATCTTTTCGCGCCCGAAAAACGAACGATATCATCCCGCCGGCCTCATTTTTTCCACGCTGGGCGCGATCCTGGTTCTCTACATTTGCTATAAGCTGAAGATTCATTTTCCCCAGGTCTAACCTCGTATTGCGATAGGAGGGTCACGCCTCGGGCTGCTTGGAACGCTGCCACCTTGCAAAAAATCCCTCGTCAGAGGGGAGTTTGTGGGCTTAGAAGCGTTGGACCGACTTAGGCAGCCGCTAGGGGTTCAATTCCCTTATCTCCCCGTAGTGCCTAATTAAGGCCCATGTCGGTACTGGAACGAACTTGTCCGGTTTGCCGACTAACCAGGCAGTGAGATAGACTTTGTTGTTCGTAGCTCTCATCTCCTCCGCGCCGGACTCAATTGGGAATGACAACGATGCCGTTCCGCGCGGCCATTTGGGAATCCTCGCTCCCGCGAACGACCTGGCGGAGTGTGTACGTGCCAGGCTTCAAATCAAAGTTGGATTTTATCGTTAGCCCAGAACTGATCAGATGGTCATAGGTGGGGCCCGACAACTTCAGATTAACGTTCTTTTGCACGCCAAATATAAAATTCCCATTGTTGTCAAAAACTGCAGTGACGATCGTAAGTTTATTGCAATTCCATTTATCCACCATGCGAAAGTGGACATCTTTCACGTTCAATCGCGTCAGCACGCTAACCTGTGTTTCTTCCGGAGTTTTCTTGAAGTACTGCGTTTGTAATTCCATGGGAATGTCGAGAATTTCCTCACGGGAGAGAATCGCCTCATCGATCTCGGCGCTGGCTTGTTCCTGAGGGTCTTGCGACTTCTTCAAAGCGTAATATCCCCGCCTCGCCTGCATCTCGTATTTTGCGTTCCCAACAACTTCCACTTTCAACTGGTGGAACGAAACATCGATCTTCTGATTCTGTGGCGAGAAACCCAGTATGTATGACACGGCTGGTGCGGCGGCCATTTCTTTCATTCCTCCTGCAAAATCATTGGAATCGTGAAAATGAGTGCCCCCGTGCCGTCCGCAAGTTCCTGCAGGACCACGGATTGCTCCGCCTGAGCCGCCGCCCTGTAGCTGCTAAGTTGTTGGTTTGGCACGCCACCGCCCGAGATGCTGCCCATACCCGAAGCGTACAGACCACGGGCATCCAGGGTGTTGATCAAGATTCTCGCCCGGTTCGCCTCATCCACCATCCGCCAGTACCGGTCTCTGTTTTCCGTAAGCGAAAATCCTGGCGAGACAAAAATCATAGCGCGCTCACCCGGCATCGCCGTCAGACGGCGCAGAACCGCTTGGACATTGTCAAAAACTGCATTGTTGTCAGCTTGTCCCATCGCCGCGGCCTGACGGATGGCGGACTCTGCCATGGATCTGGCCTGCGTAAGTGAATTTCGATCTCCCCCAAATGCGCATTGCAACGTATCTTCGACAATGACCTGATAGGTGTTTTGATCATTCAATGTCTCCACCACGTGCGCCATATAATAAGAAACGTTCGGGCACCGGTTTGGAGTATTCATGCCGGATGGGCGCGAGACCAGACCGACGAGGGACCGTTTCAGTTCTTCTTTATCTGCTGAAAATTCGTGCGTGAACTGCCCGGAAGTGGAGTAAAAGCCGATGCGCTCCGTTGGACCAAGAGTATCCAGGAATTGGCTCACGGAATTTCGCGCGTACATTAAGTCCCCGTCTGTTAAATGTGTGTCGTCGAACATCACGGCCACGAAATGATCCGGAGGCAGGGCCTTCTCGCTCGTTTCCGCAGGGTTTTCTCCGATCTGTTTGGTGATCTTTGCCAAGGCTGCTTTTTTTCGTGATTCTGGTGTCTCGACCGCGAAATTCGTGATCGTCTGCAACTTGCCCTTGTCGTACAGTCGAAAATCCTCCTTCTTCAGATCTGGGACGGGAATCCCCTTAGAGTCGCGCACAACAACGTAGACCTCGACTAGATTGACGTGTAATTGGAAAGTTGTGGTCGTTTCTTGTGAGTGTTCTTGCTTGCTTTCGTCGCCTGCGGGGTTGGTGGGATTTTGGCTTTGCCCCGCTGCGCCGAGCGCGAAAAAGTACAAGGGAACAAGAAGGATTAGTCCGAATCTTATCAGGATCGTAGTTCTGGAACCGATCTGTTGGCCAGTCTGCATGAGACCGTTCGGCCCTTCGCGTATCTGCTCACTTCCAATACGAGGACTCAGAGTCAATCGAAACGAGAGCGAAAATCGCGCGCACTTTGATCAACCTGCGCCAAACACAGAGAGAGCATACCATCGATTACTATAACCCTGGAGTGAAGAGGCCTAACTAGGGCCGCTTGCCCGTGCAAATGAACCAAGCAGCCAGGTGCAGTAACTCCTGATTAACGCGGAAACCGTCCAAGTGGGTCCCAGTACCCAAGTTACCGGTTTGCCGACTTATCAGGGGCTAGGAACAAAAGCCTCATTTCGATGAGTGCTAAAGCCTCTCGGTGGGTCAGTTTCAGATGTACACTTGCCCTAGTCATGGGCTAGAAGACATGCAAGACGAAGAATGGATCAAAAACCTCGAAGATGGCCGGAAGGTAAAATTCACCTACCTAAAATTGCTGGAATATGGGGCATTTATCACCGCGCAAATCGCGGGAAATGAAGTTGTCTATTCGATTGTGTTAACCCACGCTAAAAATCCGCTGAGTCATGAAGATGTTGAGAGTCATTTCGAGGGCGAGCTTGCAAAGAAGATGGACCGTTGGAAGATGTAAATTCATTTCGTCACTTAGAGAGGGCAGCTTTGACTGACTACACGAAAATGCCTCTTGGACCTTTGGCACCCGACAGAATCGGGGAGATTGTTGAGTGCCCCCATTGCCACGAACATGCCCTAAAGGTCGAGGACTTCAAAGACCCAATGTCCGGGAGCAAAGAAACGGAAACGATATACATACATTGTGAGGGCATGGTGCTGCAAAGGAAGTTGAAAGGCGACAGGCTCGCTGAGGAATACCTAACCACAACGAAAGCCTGTCCGGTTAAGGATTACCAAAAGTCTTCCGAAAAAACTCAACGCGCATAGGCGCAATATTGCCCTTCGTACTTCCGCCGTTTTCGATAAAAAGTGCTTACTTCGAAAGTATCGGAGTCTTAGGACCTTTGCGGCCCGGAGTCTTTATCGCTTTGCGAGGCTCAGGCTTTGTATGGGGTACTTTTCCAAGTAGCGTGTCGAATTTCGCTTTTTCTACTTTCATCTTGAGAGCATGTTACCAAATTCTCCGAATTAAAACGCTACCATTCCAAGGGTCTCACGGGAAGGCGCCACGCTGGATACCGTCTACAGTACAGCCCCGACGCTTACAATAAAAAGGCCCGGTGCCGTTGCTCCGGGCCTGTCAATTATCGCGCCTTATCCTTTCGAATCACATCTTGTCAGATCAAGTCTGATCAAGTTGTGAATGTCTCCATGCGGGAGACAATCTGCGCGACAACTTCCGTGTACCACACCGAATGGCAGATTTCAGTGATGATCGTCGCCCGAGGGCTCCCCTTCATCACGAGAGTTGTGCTCCGTCTGCAAAGTAATACCGGTAACACGCGCAACCCGGAAGTAATTCTCAAGTCCTGATTAACGCCGTTACCGTCCATATGGGTACTGGAACGGAGCCGTCTGGTTTGCCGACTAACTGGGACTCAGCACCAGCAAATGTGGTGGCGCTTGGAGTTTGCCCACACGGAATGGAAGTTCGCATTGAGTATCATGACCGTGGCGCGGAGGTTCTCAATGCCTTCATCCTTTTCCACAAAATCCCTCCTATGAAAATGCTCTCGATGCTTCCGAGTGGAATCAGCAGAAGCTTAGGCATTCCAAATCGACGATTAGCTGGAAACTCCAGTAGCACCAGAATCGCCCAGAGGAGAATGAGGGTGTGACCGATGAAAACAACCGCAAGACTTTGCCAAAATTCTCGCCTGCGCCACGGTGGGCGAAGTGCAGTGAGTACTGCTGCAAACACAATGACCGTGTAGACGACAGCGTCCCGCAAGAGCGGTGGTAACCCGACCACCTCAGTGATAGCAACCCCACTAATTGCCAGCGCCCAAAAAATGACCGACTCTAGAATCGTCGATTTCTTGTGCATTACCGGGAGTCTACATCAGTGCCAGGAATTAGGCTAAGTCCTGATTAACGCGGTAATCGGACATGTGGGTCCCAGTACCCAAGTTACCGGTAAGCCGACTTACC
>Ga0181533_1002778_pt1 | contig 19925 bp, 19 predicted proteins | sample PEATcosm2014_Bin_45_FD_119772 | JGI IMG/M metagenome (GOLD analysis project Ga0181533, IMG submission 119772) | Peatland microbial communities from MTU Mesocosm Facility, Houghton, MI, USA - PEATcosm2014_Bin11_60_metaG | ecosystem: Environmental > Terrestrial > Soil > Wetlands > Peat | place...
AAAAGAGCCGATTTTACAGGTGCTTTCGCAACGCCCGATCCCGAATTTAGAGGTCGCTATACGAAAACGCCCGTCGTTATTCGAGATTTAACCGGACAGTACTGATTAGGATTACGATTACGATAAACGGCGCTGGGTTCTGCGCTCGCACAGGCGAGGCTCCTGTACCACGCTTTTTCAAAGGGCGCCAGCGTGACCGAGCGCATCCACGTCAGCCAATCCGTGGACGAGACGCTGGCCCTGGGCGAACGGATCGGCCGCGCGGCACGGCCGGGCGACGTCGTCGCGTTGTTCGGCGGCCTGGGCGCGGGAAAGACGGTCCTTGCGAAAGGCATCCTGCGCGGCCTGGGCGGCGACCCGGCCGACGCCACCAGCCCGACCTTCACGCTGTTGCGGCAATACCAGGCCCGGCTGCAGTTGCATCACTTCGACGCGTACCGGCTTGGCGCACCGCGGGAACTCCTCGAGATCGGCGCCGAGGAGGCGTTCTACGGCGACGGGATCTGCGTGGTCGAGTGGGCCGAGCGCGTTCTGGAGGCGTTGCCTCCCGACCGGCTGGAGATTCACCTGGAAGTCCGCGGCGAGGCCCGGCGCGAGGTCCGGCTCTCCGCCGCCGGCCCGCGCGCGGAAGCGCTGCTCGGTCAATTAGGGGTGTAATTTCGCTCGAAATGGCGCAACACATCACCCCAGCCTGAGACGTTTCCGCCCAGGATGCGCACCGGCGTGATGTTCGTCACCCGCCAGGCGCCGTCTGTCTCTTTCCGGAATTCGGCCGCCCATTCCGAGATCCCCGACCACACCGGGTATTCCCGTCCCCCGCCTCCTGAAATGCCCAGTTGCACGTGGGCCATCGTGCCGACAACGTTCACGGTCATCCATTGGATTTTCGGGTTCGCGCGGGCGTCACCGCCCAGGAATCTCGTCGCCAGGGACCTGAGGTGCGTCCGGGTCATGGTCTGGTCGCCGTAGTCCGCGGAAATGGACGAGAAAAGGAGGTCAACGTCCCCTTTTGCCGCTGCATCCGCCATCTCCTGCGCTGTCCGCTCGATGCGCTTCTTATCGGTTACGATGAGCCGGTTCAGCAGCATCGCCAGGGCCACGGCGCCGAGAATTGCCAGCGCAATCCGCACCTGGCTCAGCGCGACATTCATGGTTTACGTTCTCCTCCCCGGATGCTATCATCCATTCCGAAGGAATTTCTGTCAACCTCCGGAGGCGGCGTGCGGATCCTGGGAATAGATTACGGGGACCGGCGGATCGGGCTGGCCATGAGCGATCCGGGCGCCATCATCGCTCGCGGTCTTCCGACGCTCAAGAACGAGGGCGAGGCTGAAGCGCTCGCGGCGATCCGCCGGCTGGTGGAGGAACATGAAATCGCCGAGATCGTCGTCGGGCTCCCGCGAAACATGGACGACTCGATCGGGCCGCAGGCGCACAAGACGATGCGATTCGCCGAGGGGCTGAAAGTCCTGGGCTGCAAAATCCATCTTGTGGATGAGCGCCTGACGACGGAGCAGGCGAGGCGGGCGATGACCGAGGCGGGACTCTCCCGCGGGCAGCAGCACCGCCGCGTGGACCGCGTGGCGGCGCAACTCATACTGCAGATCTACCTGGATTCCGCCCGAATGCCGAGGCCGGAGGATTGAAGCCTTCAGCACGAACCCTGCGCAGGCTGAGAGGCTCTATTCTCTCGAGACTGCGCAGGGCTTGCAGCCGGGCGTTGGGCGCGGCTTACTTCCTGGCCTTCCTCGCCGCTTTTTTGTGCGCCCTCTTCACGAGCGTTTTCTTCTTCGCCACGCCTCTCACCTCCTCTTTCCAAAGGAAAAACCCCTCAGTGCAGATCAGTTCATTCCGCATGCAGGTCGGGGATGGCGACCTTCGAGTCCTCGGCGACGCCGTTGCTGGAAAACCAGCCCGCGGGCATTTCGAGGGCGAAACGACAGTCGGTGCGCGAACGGTGAGCCTCCAGCGAGTGCGCCTCCATCTGCGCGATGTTGGCGATGACGCCGTTGGCCTTGATAAAAGCGATGCTGAGCGGGACATAGGTGTTCTTCATGTAGAAAGTCAATACCTCGTCGCGCGGGAAGACGAAGAGCATTCCCTCATCGGCCTCCAGGCTCCGACGGAACATCATTCCGATTTCCCGCTGCCGGGGCGTGCAGGCGGCTTCGACAGCCAGCTTCCGGCCGCCGAGTTCGATCTGGACCTTCTCGAGGCGCTGCGGCTCCGGCCCGCGGTCGCACGCAACCGCCAGGAGCAGGCAGACGGCCGGCAGGCCGCTACGGCTGAGCTTTCTCAGCTTCATCGTGAATGAGGACATCCACGTCCTTAGGCGGATCGAACTCGAAGGTGGAATCTCGGACCGAGTTGTTGAGGGTGATCTGGCTGAAGGTGTGGGTCTCGACGACCTCGTCCTTGCTCTTGTACTGGCGCACCTGAACCGGCAGCCAGGAGCGGGTGTCTATCCAGAAGATCAGGCGGCCTCTCGCGTAAGTCGTGCCGCCCTCGGGCGTCATCTCGAGCGGAACCGTTGCCGTGTCCCCGACTTTCTCCACCGGCAGGAGCTTTAGGGTGTACCCGTCCCGAAGCCCGTGCATGTCCCGCGCCAGACCGTATTCGAGCGGATTGCCGGCCTTCTGGTCCTTATCAATATCAATGTCGGCGAGTCGGATGCGTTCGGCCTGCTTGTCCCGCGGGCGGTATACCCAGCCGAACTTCTGGCCGACGTACGAGATCGTCTCGGCCCCGTTCTCAGTGTTCTTGAGGTCGAGCTTCAACAGGCGCGGCGACTTGAACTGGATCGTGCCGGTAAAATGGCTGTCGTCCAGGCCCGTCGCCTGGCGCAGCTTGACGACGTCGGCCTTGAACGTCTTGATTTTCTTCCGCACCGCCTCCATGTTGTCGAGCACCTGGTCCACCGTGAGCGCCGCCTCCGCCGGCGGCGGCGCGGCGGTCTCCGGCTGAGCGGCCTGCGCCGAATGGGGCGCAGCGAAAATGCACCCGGCGAGCGCCCATGCGCCGAACGCCACGGAAATTCCGGTCCGGATGCGCTTCCGCGTCACGGCTTTTCTTCCTCCAGGATCTTCTGGATGATCGCGCGCGCCTCGTGGAGCGAAGCGACCTCATGATCCGGCTGCGCCACGAACTTGTGCCGATGCGGGCCCTGGACGAGAATCGTCCTCGCGCCGGCCGCCTGGCCGGTCTGGATGTCGTAAAGATAATCGCCGACCATGAGCGCCTCGCCGGGCCGCACGCCGAACCGTTCACAGATCAGGAAGATCGGCTGCGGAGAGGGCTTCGGCGCCGAATCCTCGCGCGAGACGATAAAATCAAATTGCAGCCGGTGGCGCGCCAGGACGGTGTTGACCGACTGCCGGGAGTTCCGCGTCAGCAACGCCGTCCGGATCCCGCGCGTCCGGAGGAAACTCAGCATCTCGACCGCGCCGTCGCAGAGGGCGCACGTTTTGGCCGCGCGGCTCTCGTGGCGGTCGAGGATCTCATCCACGCGCCGCTTCTCGGCTTCACCGGCCGCGGCGCGGTACTCGAGGATCGGCTCATCGGTCCCGATCTCCGCCCGGATCGCGGCGAAGTCCAGGTCCGAATCCACGATCGTATTGTCCAAGTCAAAGATGACGCAGCGCAGCATGGGTCTGACACCTTCCACCTCTTCCCCCGTCAGTATACCGGTTGCAGAAAGCCGCGTCGAGTCTCGCGAGCCAAAGCCGCCGCTTTTCAGCTTCTTCAATCCGCCGCCTGCCGGCTAAGTGCAGCCTTGCGCAAGTCCGAGTGGACTTGCGAAAGGCTGCACTTCCACAGGGGCTTCGCCCCTATGGCGCTCCAAGACGCTCCTTCCCGTCGCGTCTTTCCGCTGTCACCCCTTGGAGGGCCTTTCGCGGCCCTCCAAACCTCCCGCGCCGTACAGCATTTCGGAAGTCCGCACGGACTTCCGAAATGCTGTACTAAGGAGCTCAAGCGCTTTCTCGAGGTCTGTGACGACGGCGGCGTCAGACTGCATCGCGCGGCTGATGTAGCCTGACTCGCGGCGGCGCACATCCGGGGTCCAGTCTGTCAGTTCAGCGCCAGACTGTGACCCCCGGAAAAGTCCTTCGCTGTCGGCGGCACGATGCAATTCACGGGCCAGCCCGGCGTACGTATCGGCGGCGTGCCGAAGCAAGTCAGCGGCTTCTTCGGTTGAATCAGCCTGCTCGTTGAGGAAACGAGCTGCGGTCTGCCGGGCGTGAACAAGCTGCATCCAGACCCAGTGATGCGTGTAGTGCAAATGTCCGGCATCCTTCGCCGGAAGTTCCGGCAACCGGGCCAGGGAGTCGAGCCAAAACTGATAGGCCTGCGAGCCGTAAATGTAGTCTCGTCCGGAGAGGCCGCCGTCGTGCTTACCGCGCCGCCAGTCCTGAACGGCGAGACGCAACGATTCCATGAGGCACATCCGAGGCGGCAACCCGTCGCTTCGCCGGCTGAGGTACACCTGCATCGGACCCAGTTGCGCCAGCGGCAGCCTGAAGGGCATCTCCGTCTTGTGGTAGTCGGTGAACCAGAGCGTGTGGCCTGACTTCTCGTAGCCGTAGATCACGGCCATATCCAAGCACGAACCATAGGCGAGAACCGGCAGGCGCGCGTCAATGGAACGCACGATCCGCTCGCGGACCGGCTCGCGGTTCTGGCTTTTTTGCCCGAACTGGTGCTCACCCGGCAAATCCCATCCGGTGCACTTCTCGATCGCGCGAGTCTCATCGGGCAACTCGGCGACGGCGCAGGAGGCACAGAAGCTCTCCGACCAGCGCAAGCGAAAAGCCACGCCGCTGGCGGCCATAAGATCCGGGTAGCGCCAAGGGCGCTCGGTGACGGCAAGCGCAGCCTCCAGCGCGCCGACGTAAGTGCAATCGCGGTTCAGTCCCCACCCGAGTCGTGGGACACCTTCGATCCAGACCGCTGATCCCTCGCGCTTGAGCGACGGTTGAGGCCGAGGTCCCGCTGCCTCGGCGAAACGCTTCAATTCAGTCCAGTTGGCGAACCCGTAGTCCTGGGCCAATGCAAACTGGACGTCGTTAAGCGTGACCTTGGCGGCAAGAATATCAGCGGATGACGCGGACGCTAAACGCTGCAATCGCCGGAGGACGGGGCAAGCGGACGGGTCCCCAGCACGGTGGGCCTTGAGCACGTCTTTGGCCTTGTGCTTGAGCTGGTCCAGATTCGGACGAGACGGGAGTGCACGCGGCATGAGGCACCTTCCTTTCCCTCGCGCCCTGGACCTGCACGCAAGGGCAGAAAAGAAGGTTGAGGCAATTACTTGAAGAGGGTGGACTCAGTCCTACCCGCAGGTCGGGAGGCGCCCACTTCCTGCGCCTGTCGGGATGATAACACTCATGGGGGCTGCTGTCAAGATGCGTTTGCATGAAAAAGGAAAGACTAACGTACGAGCTCTGTGGCCTTGTCTGGAGGTTGCCGGAAAAGGCGATCCCGGCGGGTCGGAGCCGGAATGCTCCGGCCCACCCGGGACCGCAACGCGCTCTTGATGGTTAGAACAGCCCGACCACCTTCCCGGTTTTCATGTTCAGGTCCACGTCAAAGAAAGCCGGGCGGCTGGGCAGGCCGGGCATCGTGCGCATGTCGCCGAGCAACGGATAGAGGAATCCGGCCCCGACGGAGGCGCGGATGTCCCGGACGGGGATGCGGTAGCCCTTCGGCACGCCCTTCCAGCCCGGGACGTGGCTGAGGCTCAGGTGCGTCTTGGCCATGCAGATCGGCAGGTTGCCATAGCCGAGCCTCTCGTACAGCGCCACTTTCTCGTCCGCCACCGGCTGGAAATCCACGCCGTCCGCGCCGTACACGCGCGTGGCGATCGTCTCGATCTTCTTCTTGATCGGCATGTCGAGCGGATAGAGGAACTCGAACCGCGTCGTCTTGTCGGAGGCGGAGAGGACCGCCTCGGCCAGCTCGACCGCGCCCGCACCGCCCCTGGCCCAGTGGTCGGATTTCACCGCCGCCTCGGCCCCGGAACTCTGTGCGATTTTCCTGAGCAGCTCCACCTCGCGGTCCGTATCCGTGGCGAAGGTGTTGATGGCGACGACGACCGGCACGCCGAAGAGGCGGGCGATCTGGATGTTCTTGACCATGTTCGCGGCGCCTTTTTCGAGCGCGGGGAGGTTCTCCTCGACCAGTTCCTTCGGCAGCGGCTTGCCCGCCACGATCTTGCCGACGCCGCCGTGCATCTTCAGCGCGCGGACGGTGGCCACGATCACGACGCAGTTCGGGACCAGCCCGCTGATGCGGCACTTGATGTCCATGAACTTTTCCATGCCGATGTCCGCGCCGAAGCCGCTCTCCGTGACGACGTAGTCGGCCAGCTTCAACGCGATCTGGTCGGCGACGATCGAGTTGTTCCCGTGCGCGATGTTGGCGAAGGGCCCGGCGTGAACGAAGGCGGGCGTGCCTTCGAGGGTCTGCATCAGGTTCGGGCGGAGCGCGTCGTTCATGAGCACGGTCATCGCGCCGGCGCAGCCGAGGTCCTCGGCGGTCACGGGGTTGCCGGAGCGGTCGGTGCCGATGACGATGCGGCTCAGGCGCTCGCGCAGGTCTTCGCTGCTGGTGGTGAGCGCGAAGATCGCCATGACCTCGCTGGCCACGGCGATGTCGAAGCCGCTCTCGCGCGGATAACCGTTGTCGCGGCCGCCGAGGCCGCAGACGATCTGGCGCAGCGAGCGGTCGTTCACGTCAACCACGCGGTTCCACGTGATCGTGTACGGGTCAATGTTCAGCCGGACGACGCGGGCGCGCTCTTCCGGCTTCATGCCGGAGGGCATTTTCGCCTTGATGCCGAGCCGGCGGGCGCGGCGGAGGAGCGAGGGCGCCCATTCGTCCTTCGGGAACAGCGCCTTGTAGAGCTGCTTGTCGGTCATGTTGCGCTCGTGCATGATCCGCGCATCAATGGCCGCGGAGAGCAGGTTGTGGGCGACGCCGACGGCGTGGATGTCGCCGGTCAGGTGGAGGTTGAAGTCCTCCATCGGCACGATCTGGCTGTAGCCGCCGCCGGCCGCGCCGCCCTTGATGCCGAAGGTCGGCCCCATGGAGGGCTGGCGGATGCAGGTGAATACTTTTTTCTTGAGATGCGCGCCGAGCGCCTGCGAGAGGCCGACGGTGGTCGTCGTCTTGCCCTCGCCCAGCGGCGTGGGGGTGATCGCGGTCACGTCAATGTACTTGCCCTGCGGCTTCCGGGCCAGGCGGTCGCGCACGGTCAGGTGCACTTTGGCCTTATAGTTCCCGTAAAACTCCATCTCCTCCGGCAAAATCCCCGCTTCCTCGGCCACCTGACGGATCAGCTTCATCTTGCACGCCTGGGCGATGTCAATGTCGCTCGGCACGTTGACCTTGCTGACTGCCATGCTCGCTCTCCTTTCTGGTTTTGCGACGGCCATGCCGCCGGCCAATCATTTCGAGATGCAAAACCTGAATTGTATCAGAGATTCCGCGCGCGTCAAGTGAACTCGCCGCGCACCGCGCGACAGATTCGGAAATGGGAAGCGTTTTCTTTGTTCGTAATCGTAATCCTGATCGTGCTCGGCCTTAATCCGGCTGGGAGGGAAACGGCGATTACGATTACGAGGAGGAAAGCAATGTGAACGGCCTAGCGTTCTCTATCCAAAGTCGAAATGCGGCGCGTCAATCCGGCCTGACCGCTGCAATCCACTCGACCTTGGCGTCCTTCTGAGCGACCTGCTCCGCCTCCTGCGTCTTACTGTCAAGGTATTCCTTCTGCAGGACGTCGAGCACGTCGGCGTCGGCCATGGATTCGCGAAGGACGATATGATAGCCCCAGGGCGTCGCGACCGGCTCGGAATAATCGCCGGGCTTCAGGGCTGAGACGACCACGGCGAACTCTTTGCCGAAGGCGTCAATCGGGACGCAGCCGAGGTCGCCGCCCTTCTCGCGGCTGACGTTGTCCTCGGAGACATCCCGCGCGACGTCCTGGAAGCGTTCGCCTTTTCGGAGGCGCGCGAGCGCCGCTTCGGCCTTCTTCAGGGCCTCGGCGCGAACCCGATCCGGCGCATCGGCAAAGTCGGGCTGCTGGAACGTGTTGAAGAAAATCTGGTAGAGCTTCGCATAGCGGCGCGCCACGACCGGCTCTTCCTTCTGCAGGAATGCGGTCCGCTTCTCGCCCTCGGGATACTGCGCGTCCCACATCGCCTGGGCATAACGCTGAAGCCCCTCATTATTTCGAATCTCCTGGCGCAACTCGTCCAGCGTGAGATACTGGCTCTGCATGAATGCATCCAGGGTGGGAAAGCGGCAACAGGGACAACCGAGCGACGGCGGGGTCTTCCTCATATCTTCCAAAACCTGCTCGACCAGATCAGCCGGAACGGAGATAGCGTTTGCAGCCAGGAATTGGCGCATGGCGGCCAGGCGGATCCGGCGCTCGAGCCTGAACTCGCGCACCCACGAGGCGTCCACGTTGGAAGATCCGGGCGGGATGGCCATGGCGACGTCCTTCTCAAGCACCGGCTCGCCGTTGACCTTCACCAGCACCGTGTTCGAAGGCAGCGGCGGCGATTCGGCGACCGGCGCCGTCTGGGACGAAGCGGCGCGGACCGGGGCGGGGATTGCAGCGCCGGGGGCAGGACCGGCCGGGTTGAAGCGCCGCCACAACATCGCCGCGCCCACCAGGACGAGCAGCACGCCCGCCGGAATCAGCAGGAACCGAATCTGCATGCGATCGCCGTCAGCCATACGTCACCCGTTTCATGCCGTCGGAGGGTCCGGGCGGGCTGTCGAGCCGCACCCGCCCTTCCACTATCCAGCCTACACCCTGCGGCGCGCAGCGTCAAGATCGCGCCTAGCGAGGGGCGCGTCTTGACAGGGGCGCTTCCATATGTTACGTATTACTGTGTAATATTTTTCATAGGGGAGACGGCCATGAAATTCATGTTGACGGCCTGTGTGGCCGGCGCGCTTGCGGCGCTGCCGGCCGCCTTCGGCCAGACACCGGATGAGAAGCCGGCCGGGATTAACGTGCTCGCCGCAGAGACGTTCATGGCGGACATCGCGCAGAACGTGGCCGGCGACCGGGTGCATGTCGAATCCATGATGCCGTTCGGCGTGGACCCGCACACCTATGAGCCGTCGCCCGGCGACATCCGCAAGGTGACGCAGTGCCAGGCGCTGATCGTGAACGGCGCGGGCTATGAAGAGTTTCAGGAGCGGCTGCTGAAGAACGCCGGCGGGGAACATTTCGTGATCGTGGCCTCCGAGGGCCTGACCAGCCGGAACGCCCGTGAAGGCGAGGTCGCGGAGATGAGCGACGAGGACGCCGCCGACGCCATCACCGGCTCCGCCGACGGCCTGAAGGCGCAGCCGGTCGCCGCCGGCAAGGACCCCGCATCCGCCGCAGTCCTTCCACAGGAATCGGGCCTGTTCACGGTCGAGCTGGTGAAGATGGAGGACGGTTCCTTCGGCGGATTCATCGCTTACGCGACCGACGAAACGGCCGATTTTCAGGTCGCGGTCGGCGCGGGCGAAGCCCGGGTGCTCAAGGCGGGCAGCGCGGAAGCGACGGCGGCCGAGAAGACGCTGGCGCTCAACGCCCCCGCTTTGAAGCGCGGATACGTCGTCGAACTGGCGAAGGGCGGGAAATATGTCCTGGCTTTGACCGGCTTCCGGTCGCGCGAGACGCCGCTGCTCATCGGCCCGTTCGGCGAACCGCCCCACCGCGGCGATCCGCACTTCTGGCTCGATCCGAACAACGTCATCCGCTACACGCTCAACATCCGCGACGGGCTGAGCCGGGCCGATCGGGGCGGCGCGGCGATCTACGCCAGAAATGCCGAAACGTACATCGCCGAACTGAAGAAACTCGATGCCTGGATCAAGGAGCAGGCGGCGCGCGTGCCGGCGGAGCGCCGGATGCTCGTGACGAGCCACGACTGCTTCGGCTATTTCGCCGACCGCTACGGCTTCAGGGTGATCGGCACGATCGTCCCGAGCGTGAGCACGGAAGCCGCGCCCTCGGCGCGGCAGATCGCCCGGTTAGTGGACCGGGTTCGCGCCGCCCACGCGCCGGCGATCTTTGTCGAACCTGAAACGAACCCGCAGTTGGCGCTGCAAGTCGCCCGGGAGACCGGGGTGAAGGTCGTCACCGATCTCTACCTGGAGACGCTCAGCGAACCGGCCGGGCCGGCGCCGACCTATATGAAAATGATGCGACATAACGTGACGCGGATCGTCGAGACCCTGTTGCCGGGCGAACCGAAATGAAAGGCGCGGGCCATGGCTGAGCCGCCGTCGGCGGAAACCGCCATGATCGAACTGGAAGGGCTCACCGTGAGGTACGACGGCAAGCCCGCGATCGAGGACCTGAACGTGCAGATTCCGGCCGGCGAGCGCGTGGCGCTCGTGGGGCCGAACGGCGCCGGGAAATCCACCCTCTTCAAGGCCATCATCGGCCTTCTGCCGTTCCAGGGCTGCGTGCTGATCCACGGGCTGCCTTACGGGGACCACCAGGACTGCGTCGCGTACGTGCCGCAGCGCGAGGAGGTGGATTGGCGGTTCCCGGTGACCGTCAGCGACGTCGTGATGATGGGCCGCTACGGGCGGTTCGGTCGCCTGCGATGGCCGCGCCGCGAGGACAAGGAGGCGGTCGCGCGCAGCCTGGAGGAAATGGGCATCACGGAGTTGGCCGAGCGGCCCATCTCGATGCTGTCGGGCGGGCAGCAGCAGCGGGTCTTCCTCGCCCGCGCGCTCGCGCAGGATCCGCATGTCATTCTCCTCGACGAGCCGTTCACGGGCGTGGACGTTCCGACCCAGACGGCGACGCTCGCCCTGCTCGAACGGTTGCACGCCCGCGGCGTGACCGTCTTTGCCTCCACGCACGATCTGGACCTGGCGGCGTCGCAGTTCGAGCGCGTGCTGCTGATCAACGGCAGGATCATCGCCTGCGGCAAGCCGGCGGAGGTCTTCACGCACGAAAACGTCACGCGCGCTTTCCAGGGAAAAGTCCTGACGGTCGGCGGCGCGATCGTCGTGGACCACTGTTTTTCGCCGCATCTGCACGAGTAGGGCTTGTTTCATAACCCGCGAAAGGTGCGAGTTGCCGTCCGTTCTTCTGAATCGTAACCCTAATCCTAATCGTAATCGGCCTTCGTTCGGCTGAAACGAAAACGGCGATTACGATTACGAGTAAGATTACGAGGTTTTGAACTCCGCTATAGGAGATGCCCTGGCGATGGCGTGGATTCCGCAGGCGCTGCACTTTCTGGCGAACTGTATCCGGGAACCGCTGGGATATCCGTTCATGGTGCGAGCCCTTCTGGCGGGCATCATCGTCGGCGTGCTGTGCGCGGTCATCGGCTGCTACGTGGTGCTTCGCTCCATGGCATTCCTGGGGGACGCGATGGCGCACGCCATTCTGCCCGGCGTGGCGGTGGCGTGCCTTCTGGGGAAAGATCTCGCCTACGGGGCGCTGGTCGCCGCCCTCGCGGTGGCGCTGGGGCTGAGTTTCTTCACGCGCCGCGGCACGGTCAAGGAGGACACGGCGATCGGGATCCTGTTCGCCGGCGCGTTCTCGCTCGGCGTGGCTCTCATCAGCACCATGAAGTCCTACGCGGCGCGCAACCTGACGGAGATCCTGTTCGGCAATATCCTCGGAGTGGCGCCGAAGGACCTCGCGCGGCTCGGCATCCTGGCGGTGATCGTGCTGGCCGCCATTCTGCTGTTCTACCGGGAGTTCCTGGTGATCTCGTTCGATCCGATCCTGGCGTTGACGCTGAAGCTGAAGACGGAACGGCTGCAACTGCTCATGTTCGTCCTGCTGGCGCTGACGATCGTCGTGTCGCTTCAGACGGTCGGCGTCGGCCTGGCGGCGGGCATGCTGGTCACGCCGGGCGCGGCGGCCTATCTTCTGGCGAGGCGGCTTCCGAGAATGATGGCGATCGCCGCGGCGATCGGCGTCGTATCGAGCGTCGTCGGCGCCTATGCGAGCTACTGGTTCGACGTGGCCTCCGGCGCGGCGATCGTCCTGGCGGCCACCGCGATCTTCTTCCTGGCGTTTCTCTTCGCGCCGGGCCGCGGACTGGTGTGGCAGCGCGCGTCGGGCCGGAAGGCAAGGCGCGCATGAGACGGCTACAAGCGTTCGAACCCCTGGAGGCTGTTTCATGGCAAGGAAAGTCGAGGTCGTAACGTTCAAGGCCGATGAGACGCTGCGCGATGCGATGAAAGGCATCTCGAACCGGTCAGAGTTCATTCGCAGCGCCGTGCTTCATGCCCTGGAGAGCGTCTGCCCGCTCTGCAAGGGAAGCGGCATTCTCACGCCGAACCAGAAGCGCCACTGGGACGCGTTCGCCCACGACCACCAGTTGAAGGAATGCGCCAACTGCCACGAATTCAGCCTGGTCTGCGCGAAGACGCCCCGCCACCGCGTCCATCGCAGGGCCGCTCGTTGATTTGGCGCGGCGCCCGTGATAAACTTGTCCACGGGATGGTGAGAGTAGCTCAGTTGGTTAGAGCATCAGACTGTGGCTCTGAGGGTCGCGGGTTCGAATCCCGTCTCTCACCCCACTGTTGACCCCCTGCCGCCGGATCGGCCGCAGGGGTTTTCGTGTCTATGGATCACCCCCGCCGGTGCGAATTCCCTCTGGACTGCGGCGCGTGGTAGTATATGGGCGTCCGGTCAACGGTGAAGTCCCGCGCGCTACAGCGAAGGAGCAGGCGTGAGCAATCACAGGCGTGCCGTCCATCCGGCCCTTACCTTTCTGCCCACCGAGGTCGAGGGCTTCGACGCGCTGGCGGAGCTGGCGCTGGACCTGCGCTGGGCGTGGAACCACCATGCCGACCGGCTCTGGCGGCGGCTGGACCCGGCGCTCTGGGACCTGACGCAAAACCCGTGGGTCGTCCTGCAGACGGTCTCGCGGGACCGGCTGGAACGGCTGCTGGCGGATCCGGAGGTCCGCAAGGAAGTGCGCGAGCTGGTCAAGGCCAAGCGCCACAGCGCGCAATCGCCCGCGTGGTTTCAGCAGGCGCACGCGAAGTCTCCGCTGACCTGCGTCGCCTATTTCAGCATGGAGTTCATGTTGAGCGAGGCGCTGCCGATCTACTCGGGCGGGCTCGGCAACGTGGCCGGCGACCAGCTCAAAACGGCGAGCGACATGGGCGTGCCGGTGGTCGCCATCGGACTGCTCTATCAGCAGGGCTATTTCCGGCAACTGATTGACCGGAACGGCGCGCAGCGGGCGCTGTTCCCCTACAACGATCCGGGCCAACTGCCGATTACGCCGCTGCGGAAACCGAACGGCGAATGGCTTCGGCTGGAGATTATGCTGCCGGGTTATTCGCTCTGGCTGCGCGCATGGCAGGTTGAGGTCGGCCGCGTGAAGCTCTACCTGCTCGACACGAACGACGCGGCGAATTTCCCGGCGCACCGCGGGATCACCAGCGAGCTGTACGGCGGCGGACCGGAGATCCGGCTGCAGCAGGAGCTGGCGCTCGGGCTGGGCGGCTGGCGGCTGCTGGCGGCGCTCGGCATCCAGCCGGAAGTCTGCCACCTGAATGAGGGACACGCGGCGTTCGCGGTGCTCGAGCGCGCCCGGTATTTCATGGACGCGACCGGCCAACCGTTCGAAGTCGCGCTCGCCGTCACGCGGGCGGGCAACCTCTTCACCACGCATACGGCGGTGGCGGCCGGATTCGACCATTATCCTCAAGCGCTCATCGAGCAGTACCTCACCCGGTACGCAACGGTCCGGCTCGGCATATCGCTCCACGATTTCCTGGCGCTCGGCCGCCGGAACCCGGATGACGCGTCGGAGGATTTCAATATGGCGTACCTGGCGATCCGCGGCTGCGGCGCGGTGAACGGCGTGAGCCGCATGCACGGGAAAGTGAGCCGGCACATTTTTCAGCCGCTCTTCCCGCGCTGGCCCGAAGAGGACGTGCCCGTCGGCCACGTCACCAACGGCATCCACGTGCCGACCTGGGACTCGGCGGAGGCCGACAAACTCTGGATGGAGACCTGCGGAAAGGATCGCTGGCTGGGCACGCTCGACACGATCGAGTGCTGCATCCGCCGCGTCTCCGATTCCCGGCTCTGGCAAATGCGCACCGAGGCCGGGAAGTCGCTCGTCGCGTACGTGCGCGACCGATGGTCCCGGCAACTGGCCATTTCCGGCGCCTCGGCCGAAGCGGTCGAAGCGGCGAAACACGTGTTCGATCCGGACGCGCTCGTTCTGGGTTTCGCGCGCCGCTTCGCCACTTACAAGAGACCGAATTTGCTGCTGCACGACCCGGAACGGCTGCTGAGACTGCTGACGCAGCCGCAGCGGCGCGCGCAACTGATCGTTGCGGGCAAGGCGCACCCGGCGGACGAGGCGGGGCAGGCGCTGATCCAGGAGTGGACGAAGTTCATCCGAAGGCCCGAGGCGCGCGGACGCGTGATCTTCCTGAGCGACTACGACATGCTCCTGACCGAGCGACTGGTGCAGGGAGTGGATGTCTGGATCAACACGCCGCGCCGCCCGTGGGAAGCCAGCGGGACGAGCGGCATGAAGGTGCTGGTCAACGGCGGCCTCAACCTGTCGGAGCTGGACGGCTGGTGGATGGAAGCCTACACGCCCGAGATCGGCTGGGCGATCGGCGACGGCCGGGAACACGGCGACGATCCGGCCTGGGACGCTCACGAAGCCGAGACGCTCTACGAAATCCTGGAACACGAGGTCATCCCGGAGTTCTACGCGCGCGGCGCGAACGGCATTCCGACCGCTTGGGTGGCGCGCATGCGCGAGAGCATGGCGCAGTTGACGCCCCGATTTTCGGCCAACCGCTCGGTGCGCGAGTACACGGAGCAACACTACATCCCCGCCGCCGCAGCGTATCGCGGGCGCGCCGCCGACCGGGGCGCGCTGGGAAAGCAGCTGGTGAACTGGCGGCGGACATTGGATCAGAAATGGCCCGCCCTGCGTTTCGGCGAGGCGAAAGTGGAGACGAACGCCAGGCACCATGTGTTCAGCGTTCAGCTCCACCTCAACGGGCTTGACCCGGAGAGCCTGCGCGTCGAGCTTTATGCCGATGGAGTCAACGGCGGCGCGCCCGAGCGACGTCCGATGCTGCGCATCGGACCCGCGCCTTCAGATGCGCAGGTCTGCCTTTATCGCGCGCGCGTGTCGTCCACGCGGCCTGCGACGGACTATACCGCGCGCGCGCTGCCGAGCTGCGCCGGCGTCGCGGTCCCCGGCGAAGCCGCTCACATCCTCTGGCAGCGTTGACCCGCATTGACGAGCGCCATGAGCCACTGCGCGGACTCGGAATTCGGCAAACTTCGCCGAACCGCGTGTCAGGAATCATCGCCCCGCTCTGATCTGGCGTCGGAATCCGGCAAGTGGTAGGATGATCGGAGCGCGCGCCGCGTCCGTCGGGATTGACCCAGCGCCGGAAGAATCCGCCATGCCGAGAAGAATCATGCGTTGTTCGCCGCTCGTCGCATTCGGAGTTTTCCTGCTGGTCCGGCCGGCCTACGGCTACATTGATCCCGGGACGGGCAGCTATGTGCTGCTGACGCTTCTGGCGATCTGGTTCGCCCTGGCGTACACGTTGAAGATCTATTGGCGTCATGTCGTGGGGTTCTTCCGATACGGGTTCAGCCGGAAGCGGCAGGACGAGAAGTCGGAGAAATGACCAGCCCTGCCGAGCGAGACGGCTTATTTTCCGACGACCAGGACCGTAAAACTGTCCTTGACCATGGGCGGCCGGCCTCTAGATCTTTCAGGCGGTGCGCCCGCGGCCGGGGCGGCCTCGAATTCCGCGGTCACCAGATAGATGTTGTGCGTCTTCAGGTCGAGCGCCATCGTACGGGCGCCCTGCTGCGTCTTGACGTTCTCCGCCTCGAACTTGCCCGGCGCCGACTCGCGCGCCACAGTCAGGGTGCCGTCGCCGTTGGAGCTGAAAGCCAGGCCGGTCCCCGGATCGAAGGCGTTGGCGTCCACGCCCGAGCCGATCGGCACGCCGGCGATCACTTTGCCCGCGGCCACGTCCAGAACGGTCATGATCTTGTTATGGCATCCGGAAAAGACGAGGCCGCGCGCGGCGTCCACCGCCACGCCCGAAGGCCCCTCGCCCGGCGCGAGCGGGAAGCGCCTCGTCACGACCAGTTTCGCGCTGTCAATTTCGACGACCTCGCTGGTGCTCTCGATATTCCCGTAAAGTTTGCCGCGGCCGTCGGCGGCTGCGTACTCCGGCCTGCCGCCGAGCGCGATGGCGCCGACGACTTCGCCGGAGGCGGCGTCGAACGCCGTGGCGTCATCGGTGCGGCCGTTGAAAGTGAAGACCCGCTTCGAGGCCGGGTCGTAAACGATGCAATCGGGATTTCCGCCCGTCTTCACCTCGCCGATCACCTTCAGCGTCTTCAAATCGAAAATGGTCGAGGTATTGGCCCGGCCGTTGCTGGTGAAGCCGCGGTTGAACTCGGGCGCCACCGCGATGCCGTGCACGCCGGCCGTATTCGGGATATCGCCGACGACTTTCTCGGTGTCGAGATCCACCACCATCACGTGGCTGCTGCGCGAGATGTACATGCGCCGCGCCGCGCTGTCTATCGTCAGGTAGTCCCATCCGCCTTCGCCGCCGAGCGCCAGCTTCTTGATCAGGTGGTAGCCCGGCTCCGGGGCAGAGGCGCTCTCAGGCGCCGCGCCCAGGGCGCGACCGGACGAAATGAAAAGACAGGCCGCCATCGCCAGAACGGCCAGCCCTGCCTTCACCGGCGAGATCTGCATCGCCATGGCAAACTCCTCTCTTTGCGCATTGGGGATACGCACTCGACTCAACTTACCCCATAGCAGGCGCGCAATTGCCGCCGTCATTCCCGCGAAGGCGGGAATCCACGGACCGCACAGGCGCTTGGCTTCTGGATTCCCGCTTTCGCGGGAATGACACGCTCGTTGGAGTTTCGGGCAATCGAACGCCGCAAGCGGTTGCGAGCGGTTGAGTCAAGTGCATACCCCTAAAATGGATTACTTGCCGGCGGCCCGTTTGAGCGCCAGCAGTTGGGTTTCGCGCACGAGGTCCACATACCGGGTGAAGCTCGCTTCCAACCCGTTTTGCGGGTCGGACCAGAGCGCCGCCTGGATTTTGTCGAGCGCGGTTTGGCAGCGGCGGGTGAGCGCGGATTCGAACCGCGACTGCATAAGCCAATAGTCCGCCGCGGCCGCGAGGACGCCGACTGCGGTCCCGACAACGGCGGCGGGCTTGGACCCGGAATCGTGCTCCTTCATCGTGGCGGTGACTTTCTTGCGCAGCGCCTCCTCCACGAGAACGCTTCTCGCCAGGGATCCTACGCTGCTGGTCGGCACCTCCTGGGCCTGCGATCCGAGGAAGCGCTCAAGTTGAGCGGTGAAATCGGCCAGCAACAGGTCCATGTTCGCCGCCATGGGTGAGATGGGCGAGCCGGGCAGATCGAGGGCCGGCACGGCCGAGGTGACGATGCTGCGGTTGGCCTCGAGGTCGCGCTGAAATCCGGCGACCACTTCCGCGACGTCGCTGCGCAATTTTTCGGGCGGGACGACGTTCTCCGCGAAGAGCTTGGCCGCCTCCTGCTGCGTCTCGTTGCCGCTTTGCGATTTATCCTCGATAAGGGTTCTGGCAAGCCGGGCTTTCTCCGGCAGGGAGTTCAGCGCCTCGATGAACCCCGGGACGCGCTCCGAGTAGCGCCTGAAGTCTTCGTCCAGCCGGAGCCTGGCCGTCGTGATTGCGGCAACGTTGCGATCGTGCTCCAGCTCGATCAGCCGCCGGACTTGCTGAACGGTGGAATCATCCCACTGCGTCTTCGTTTCGAGCGCCGCACCTGGCTGCTGTTGCGCCGGAGCGCGCGGCGGCTGAACTTGGCCTTGCGCCGCCGCCGAAGCCGGGCCCTGCAAGGCCAGTTCCCGCGCGCGCAGCCGCATCGCCCACGCGGCGAGGATGATCGCCGCGCCCACGACGAGGATGAGGAGTACGCCTATGAACAGTTCCCGCGCCGGCGTTCGATGCGGTGATTCCATCTGGCTCATTGCTTCTCCTCCGCTGCTGCCCACTGGATCGCGTGACCGGCTTCGGCCACACCGGCGGCTGACCCCTAATCATCTTACTCCGGCGGCCGACGATATGCCAACCGTTCCGTCTGGATTTGCCTTCGGCGCACGTAGCCGAGCGGGCGGTCGGGTTTTTCGCTTGACAATCGCGAGAGCTATCGTAAAATGCACGCGGCGGTCACGGGCGAGTTTGTTCGGAGGAAGCGAGATGAGGCTCTTGCACTGGGCGTTGATTTGCCTGATCATCGCCATCATCGCCGGGCTGTTGGGACTCACAGGCATCGCGCGGAGAGGGACAGGCATGGGGCGATTCCTCTTCGTCCTTTCCCTGGTGGCTTTCCTGGTCGTTCTCCTTCTGATGTTGCTCCTGAGCAGATCGTGGACGCCGGTGAAATACATTCCGTGACCCAGCGCAGAGAGAGCGTCTTTCAGGGCTGCTGCGCCACGCGCTGAGCTTGCCGATCACGCCACCCATCGTCGCGATCATCGGCTTCGTATGCCCTTACGGGCACACTACGCGAGCGGCTGAACAGTCCGTTCAACGCCAGTGTCCAGGGGCATAAACCCAGCCGTGGGGGCCATGAACCCACGCATGCGGAACCCATATTGCGCCCCGGCGCGGCCTGTGATCCCAGTAGCCGCCGTGCCAAACCCATCGGCCTTCCCACGCCCACCAGCCGGGAATCCAGAAGGGGTCCACAATCGTAACCGGAGCGGGGGGCATTATCTCCACCGTGGGCGCCGGTGGCGCTTCCGCGACGGCAACTTCCCCCGGCGGAGGCGGCTCAACGACAACCGCCGCCGGCGGCGGGGGCGGCGGTGGAGTGGCGTAGTACACCCGCCGCGGCGCCGGCTCTATGACGCAACCGGCCGCGAGCAGGCACCCGGCCGCCGTTGCTCCAAGCATCAGTTTTGTTATGCCCATGCTTCGCCCTCCGAGGATGCGCATAGAGTCCATTTCCTCCTCCTTTATTGACGTTCGTATAAAGAAAGGAATGCTCTCGCCAAGACGCAAAGGGCGCAAAGAAAGGAAAACAACCTGATGATGTTGTACTTGGCGCTCTTTGCGTCTTTGCGAGAGACCTTTCCTTTTCTTACACGAAGATCAATAGTATTTCGCCTCAGCCAACGAACCTGCCAACCTCAACGCGCTTCGGCGCATTTTACCTGTATAGCGATCCGAGCGCAAGCCGAGGTTGGCGCTCGTCTGACAATCCAGGCTCATTTCACGAAGCGGCGCGGCTGCAATTCAGGCAGCAGGATGGCGGCGTCTCCTCAGACACACGGGCTTGACGAAGTCCGCGCCTTTCCGCTGGTCACGCCGCAGATGGTCGCGGGGCTTTCCCGGGTGGACACCCGTCTCTACAAGGCCGGCCATCTGGGGGCGAATCGAGCCGGTTTCTGGCGCCCGCCGCGCGAGAGCAAGCAGCGCAGGCGCAATCTATTGTGACGAATTGGGTTCGTTTTTTCAAACCGCCTTTCTGGGTTCATCTGTTCACCTGCTCCATTCTCACCTGCTCGCCTGCTCCATTTTCTGGCAAGGCGTTCGCCATTCCCGCTTCAGCCGGAATATCAGGATCGGGAGGTACTGGCGGCGGCAGAGCCGACGGCGGTTGAGGGAGCGGGGAAGATGTCTGATCGGCTGCAGGTTCGGGCGCGGGGTCCGCGCTTGCGGGCTGCGGTGTCATGTCGCTTCCGCGCTCTCCTACGCCCGCCGAAGCGGCGGAGCTGCGAAGAGCGGGATCCACTGCGCTGCTGGTCCCCTGCTCTACTGCACCATGGCTGACTTCTTCCTTCTTCTGCGGCGCCGCCGCCGCGCGCAGACGCTGCTGGCGCTCGATCTCGTGGAGGAGTTTCAGGAACTGG
>Ga0181533_1002781_pt1 | contig 19915 bp, 16 predicted proteins | sample PEATcosm2014_Bin_45_FD_119772 | JGI IMG/M metagenome (GOLD analysis project Ga0181533, IMG submission 119772) | Peatland microbial communities from MTU Mesocosm Facility, Houghton, MI, USA - PEATcosm2014_Bin11_60_metaG | ecosystem: Environmental > Terrestrial > Soil > Wetlands > Peat | place...
CGAGGTTCGCCTCTGGCCACAACCCTGAGTCGGCTCGCAGCTCCGCCGGCCCGTGCTTGAACAAGAAAATGCTTGACACCGATCCTCAGATGTCTTCAGGGCTGCGGGACTCTTAGGGGGTGCCGAGGCCGTTGAAGGTGTGAAGAAATCCCATCAAACCTTTCACCGCGGAGACGCGGAGGCGCAGAGGTTTGAAAAACCAAGGGTCATTTCTCTGCGTCTCAGCGCCTCTGCGGTGAAAGTGGATGTGCCAAAGGCACCTTGGACTGTCGTCAGTTGACGGACTCGACGCCGCCTTGGAATAACGCGGAGGACAAAGACAAAGGCGGCGTCGAGCCGCCGCAGTCCAAGGTGCTTCGCACATTTTCATGTACAGTGGCGAGCCGAAGGCTCATGGGAATCTGCGGTGAAAGTGGTATTTTTTCACAGCTTCGAAGCCGTGGGAAAGGGACTAATATATTTGCCCAAGGAGCCCCGGCAGGGGCGACATCCGGCTCCCTTGGAGAGGGACTTACATGGCCCGCACCTACACCAACATTTTGATTCACGCGCTTTTCAGCACGAAAGACCGCCGACCGTGGCTCGGCCCCCAGATCCGTGAAGAACTCTTTTCCTATCTCGGAGGCACAGTCAATGAGCTGGGAGGGCAGTCGCTGATAGTGAATGGCCCACGCGATCATGTCCACATACTGTTTGTTCAACCGCGGGCGCTGTCGATTGCCTCCGTCATTGAAAAGGTCAAAGCCAATTCTTCCGACTGGGTGAAGGAGCGCTGGCCGAAGCGGCGCCATTTCGCCTGGCAGGCGGGCTATGCGGCGTTCAGCGTCAGCAAGTCGCGCGTGGAGCACGTGAAGCGCTACATCAGGCGTCAGGAAGAACACCATCGGAAGGTCACTTTTCGAGAGGAACTGCTAACCTTTTTGAAGAAGCAGGGAGTCAAGTACAACCCACGGTATGTTTTTGCCTAACGAGTCCCAGATGCCCCCCCTAAAGGGGTCGGAGGATTTTTCTTTCTACCAGTATACTTAAGACACAATTCCTTTCGAGCGGGCCATCAATCGCTGCGCGGGCATGTGGCACTGCTACGTGTAGGCCGTGGTACGACCGAGTGGAGGTGTGAAAAAATGAACAATCTCGCGCAGAGACGCCAAGCCGCATCGAAGTGCGCTGTGCACACGACTCCGAGGTTCCCGCTGATTGTGCTAGAATGCGACTGGGGCCCCCACGCCGGGCGAGTCATAAACCTGCACACGGAGCCGAGGAGGGTGGATTACGGCCCCCAGGCCTCCCATAAAGTGGGGCGAGAGAACCCAAGTTGACTGACCGGCAGTTTCAGTTCGAGTGGGACGAGAATCTATGAACGACCACCCGTCGGAAGATGACAGGATTCCAGCGGAGATCGACTTCCGGAAAGGGGTCCGAGGTCTTCACTACATTCCGCCTGGCGCCAAGGTCTTCTTGCCCGCCTCGATTGAGCGCAGCGTGTGGGAGTACTTCTCGGTCAAGGCCGAGCAGAAGGGCGTCGAGTTGTCGGAGCTCCTTACCGATGTATTGAAGCGCGACATCGAAATCAATGAGGCGTTAAAGTAGAGGGGTAGCGTAGAGGTACGCGTATTCTGCGTTCCTCTGCGGCTTTCCCGTTCCGTCCCCGCCAGCGTCATTTGTCGATGATATTTTCCGAAGAAGAACCGCGGAGGAAGGCAAGATGCGCCTACCTCCGCGCTACCCGCTCGGCGGGTTGCTCGCCAGCAGAGCCCGCTTCCGCTTCACCGGCTGGAAGCCCCTCTGAAGCTATGTCCAGACCCTTGTCAATCGCGGCTAAAAATCCGCTTGACACGGCATCGCGGTTTCAGAGATGGCTACCCACTTGAAAAGCGGCGCCAGCCGGCGGAAGAGGCGACGTCAGGTCAAATCGGGGCCCGATGTCGCCCCCTACGGGGGTCAAATGTTTTTGGTGCCTGGCAGGCGATTCTATACGGCCTTTTCTTACCGTTTGATTCTGCGCCGGACCGCTCCCGCCAGGCCAAGAATCCCATAGCCCAAAAGGACCAGGCTGGAGGGCTCGGGAGCAGACCACGTGCCGGGGTGACCTTCATTCAACCCCACACTTCCCGGATAGAACGTCTCGTCCGCCGAATTGCCGACGCCCCAGCCGTTTCCGGGACTGCAAGTGTCCGAACCTGACAGGTCGCCGCTACAGGAGAGGACAACATTATTGGTGCTCGTCCCAAGAAGGACTTCCCAGGCGTCAATTGCCCCGCTGTTATTGGTTGCCACTTCGAACTCTTTGTATATAAGCGGGCTGCTTTGGTTAAAGGTCTGGACTCCGTCGCTGAAGGAAAAACCGGTCACCAGACCGGTTATGTTCGTCATGTTGGGCAGGTTGTCGGCTAGCGACCCGCTTATGGTGAAATACCCTGTTACCGAGTCTGAGGTTGTATAGGGGGCAAAAGTGTAGGGAGGGTCTGGTCCCAAATCGTTCCCAGTGTACGTTAGCGTTTCGGCAAAGATTGTGGCGGGTGACGCCAGCGCCAGCCCAAACAGCAGCAGAGCTGCCATCAGTCCATGACCACCCAGGCAACGAACAGCAGAATTCGCACCCAAAGACTTCCTGTTCATAATCCACCTCCGGCCAAGCAAGATTTTTGTGATTCGCATTATTGACCGGGTGACATTGCCTCGGCTTCTTGCCGATGCCTTAGGGAGTCGAGGTGGGTCATGATAATTGCCCGGACAATGTGTCCACATTAAGAGCAATTATCTTTCCAAACCTACTCCGGGGGTAAAATAATAACGCCTTTTGAATCTGTTAGATCGAAAAACTCGCGGGCTCTCCACGCGGCCGAAGGAGTCGAGATGTGAAAATGATTGCGGATTTGGTGCAACCGAGCATTACCGTCCGTTCAGCAAGGTGAAGTTACGCAGCGCGCCCCCCCCCGCCTTCGGGATCGCGGTTCTTCCCCTGGAAAAGCCGCAAATGGCAAAGACCGCCGGCGCCCACGTGCACAAATGATGCCCTGGCTTAAAGTCGATGCCCCGCTCGTCCACGAGCAGCGCCAAGCGGTGGCTGGGCACCTCGCCCGCTATCATGGCCAGAATTTGAGTTTGCTGGAGCGGCTTTTTCGCCCCCACGGGCACGGGCTGGCGCAATGCCCGTAGCGCATTAAGAAATGCCTCGCTCGCGCCTGCAGCCTTCAGATCCTTGAGATAAACCTCTGCCGGGGAAAATGCAATCCCGCGCTGCTCGATCAGCTTCGTGCCGGATTCGTCGCCGTGCCCGGCTAGCACCATATTACTCACCTGCTCTTTTGTAAGGGGCTTCTGCTGCGCCCAGGCAGACAGGGCAAAGACCAACGCATTCGCCAGTATGAGGGAAGTGAGCGTTTTGCGGAATCTCATGGCCACCTCGCGCGGTTCGTGTTGAATGAGACAAATCTATGGGGAGATTCTACTCCAAACGTGAAGAATTGCTACCCTTGCCGCAGATTCGGTGGCGGTGGAGTTTTACGTAGAGGCGGCTTTACGCCGCCATGTGGCGAGGTGAACTCGCCGCTACGACCCAAACTGCGCGAAGCACATAGGCATCGACGATGGCAAGTCGATGGCTCATGAACAGCCGCCCCTAAAGCCCTCACCGCAACAAGCTGACACCACGGGTTGGAACCCTCATCAGAAATGTAGAAACTCCAGACCCTCTCGCTGAATTCTTCCCTCTTCTCGCGTTCTCGCGGTTCCGCGCCGCGCTGCTCCCGAACACGCGCGGTGACGGAGGCGCTTGGCGAAATGCTCCCTTACCCGTCGGCCCCAGGCCGCCACCCGAGATGGAGGAAAAGGTACCTCACACCTTTTCCTGAATGACACCTTTTCCTGAAGGTACCTGGATGGAGGAAAAGGTACCTCACACCTTTTCCACTCCTTTTCTCCTATTTTTCTTTGGATCTTAAGTACTGTTGCGGTTCAATCTGCCACGATGCTTATTTTCGAAGTTTATTACGCATTGCGGCCATACGGTGAGTGATCGTTCCGTGCAGCGCAGCCTTGTCATTGCCGGAATGCACGACCAACGGCCACGGCATGGCAGGTATCTGATCCAGCGGTTCGGGGAGTTTTAGTACGGTCAAGCCCGACGCCGAGACAGCGTAAATGATTTGGCCCGTTGGATCGAGGGCAACCATTGGGGACACAGCTCCCTCCGGGTAGACTATGACGTGGAGTTCTTCCGGTGTCATCAGGCGCGCGCGCAGCGTACCCAGCGTAGCGTCCCAAATCTCGAGTGAATCGCCTTGAGGGACCACCAGCACTTTGCCCCCTGGACTGAATGTAGCGCCTATCACGCCGACGTCATCGGCAGGACTGAAGTCCGGATAGATGTTGGTATTGAGATAACGAAGGCTCGAGTCAAAAAAGCCTATCGCGGAACCGGTCGCATATGGCGGCGCATTGACGGCGGCCAACTGGGTGCCGTCCGGCGAAACGGCGAGGTCAGTCCAAAAGAGATAGCCGTAACTATCCGTTTGAACCTCGTAGGTCGAGGGGTCGATGGAAAAGACCTCACCGCTGCTGACGTTGAGCGCGGCCCCATAGATATGCGATCCATCTGCCGACGCCCTGATAACCTCAGGGTCAAACAACTCAGAAAGCGATATGAAAGTCGAGGTGGAGAGATCGAATGCCAGTGACGGGATGCCGCCCATCAGCACGGTATTGAGATTCGTAATGGCGATCGACGCCGACGCAATTGAAGTACTCTTGTCAGTGAACACGGAGGCACTTGAACCGTTGTCTGGATTCATGACGATCAACTGAGGAAATGGCCCCCCCAACGGGTTCGGGGCCCCTCCCGCGATGACCAGCTTCGAGCCGTCCGGACTTAATGCCATCGTGTTGAAAGTCCCCGTTGCTGTCGCCGGGAAGGTCAGTGGAGCTTGCCATTGCAAGGTCGTGGGATTCAGCACATCGACTTCGGTGGCCTTCAGCGCGTAGAGCAAGTTACGGTGGCTATCGTAGAGAATCTGCAGCAAGCCGCTAGCGGGCACAATGGTTGGCGCAGAGTAATAAGTGGCGACGGAGGGCAAGGTTCCGGACCCGAGCGAGCTGGAAATTTGCACGCTCACCGACTGACCAGGACTTCCGCCCGGAACGTTGAAACTCTCACCCTCCATGGCGCCGAATCCGTAACCCGTAATCGCCGTGGGGCCGGCTACGGTTTCGCCCCCGACGGTCACTGATGGGGACGCCGACATCCAGGGTGCTGTAGGGCTCGCGTAAAAGCCATAACCGAACAGATACCCGGGCGGATTCCCCGTGGGCGGCAAGAGGTTCCCACTAAAGCCGACGGGATCGACCCCGTAGGATACTCCGTCCGCCACTACGGAAATGTTTCCGGAACTGTCGATGCATTCAATATCCGCCGGCCCCAAAACGGGAGAAGCGGGAATGGTGAAATCCGTGTATGGGAAATTGCTAGCCAATTGTGCTGTTTGCCCGCCGACATACACCGTCAGGTTCGTCGGCTGATTCAACAACTGCGCGACCTGCGATTGGTTCAGCGGCAAGACAGCGTTGGGATTCGGGCAAGTGGGTCCCGGGAAGGGAGCTAGGGCCGGATTGGGAACAGGGGATTGCGACAGTTCCACCACGCGCAGACCACCATTGATCGCGAAGTAGGCCCGGCCTTCCGCGTCGGTGGTAAGCATCCTTTCCAGGTTATCGCTATCCGGATCCACCGTGGCCGAAACGTAACCCAGCGCGTTGTAGCTCGTTGCGTCGATTTCCTCAAGCGACAGGGGGAAGGCATATTCGAGGTACAGCCTGCTCCCGTTGGCGCTGAATTGAACGGCGGATCGGGAACTCTGGAACGCATAAGGAATAGGAGCGGTGCCAAGTACGGTGAAGGAACGATTGAGAAATGTCACCTGTTCGGCAGATGCGACGGCGATCACGGAGCCATCCGCATTCATGGCATAACCGCGGATGCCGTATTCATCTTGTGGCGGGTTGACGGTCGACACGGGGACCGTCGTGAGGCTGGAGGAGTCGGAGCTGTACAGGTAAAACTGGTCAGCGGCAAACACCGCCCACTTGTGGTCGGCGCTGCGGGCGAGACTGTCCACTTCAAAGATGTACATGTTCTGGGCCGTCGGCTCGAGCTGAGTGAAAGTGTTCGTGTTGGAATTCCACTCGAAAAGATATTGACCCGCCTCCACGATATCGTCGGAATCGATTCCCTGTTCCAAGCCGATGATCAGAACCTCGCCGTTTGCCAGGGCCACGACGTTAGGAAAGAACAAACCAAAAAAGTAGTTCCCCAGGGCGGCGTACGGATGCGGCGTGACGGCGAACGTGTCTTCATCGACGGTGAGGATCTCTTGTGCCTGCGTACCGAGCACCAACGTTTTTCCGTCGGCCATCTGGTCAATTCCCCAGGGCTGAGGAACCGGAACTCTGGCCTTGAGGGAGAAATCCACGCCGGAGATCACGTCGAGCTCGTTCAGGCCGGGATTCGTGGCGAAAAGGAGCTGGCGAGTCTCATCGTAGAAGCCGTGCGCCAGCGTTCCGCCAATGGCGTGAAAGGGATCTTGCACGGCCACACGCATTACGGTGAGCTGAAGCGATGCCTCTGCCGTGAGCGTCCCTGAGGAGCCGTTCACGCCTACGGATTGCTGTCCGACTGCGGCAGTACTGGAAGCGGAAAGATCGAAGCTGGCATCGTCCCCGGCTGCAATCGATAAAGACGCTGGCGAAGCCGTAACCCCGGCAGGTAAGTTTGCAACCGTAGCTGATACCGAGCCCGTAAAGCCATTTTGCCCCGTCACCGAAACCTGCACGGTTTGTTCGCCGCCCCCCTGCAAGATGGTGACATTGGCAGGCGAAACCGAGAGAGTAAAACCCGGAGTGAGGGGCGGTGTGGGAGTCGGACTGCTGCCGCCGCCTCCGCCTCCACCACAGTCTGCGAGGAAAAAACAGAGAAGACCGGAACCGACCAAATAGAAGAGGTTTTTACGATGTGCCATGCGCCTCCTAACCGAGTATCGGCGTACGTCCTTACACGGTGCATAGATACCGCAGGATTCAGTGGAATATCGGGACGTGCGACGCCGGAGCCGGCGAAAGAAGGGGGCTAACATCGGGACTCACAGGGTGGCCTATAGTAATTTAGAAGTTCCTTTGATAGCGCTTAAGAATGATGCTGTCAAGATGTCAAGATGTCCATCACCTGCGCGTTGGGTCGCCCCGTCAGGGCTCTGGGGTTGAAGAGGAGGACGGCACTTGACCCAGGGCCATAGCTGGGGCTAGATTAGGTCGCCCCTTTGGAGTGCGGCGGCTCGACGCCGCCTTGGAATAACGCATCTCACGAAAGCCAAGGCGGCGCCAGACCGCCGCACTCCAAGGCGCTTCGCGCCAATGTCTGCATGATCGCCACCGCGAGCGCCTGTTTGGGCAAAGCAGCGAAGCTGAACAAGGGACCCAAAATGTAGAAGCGCCACTACCCGGAAGCAAGCTTCGGGTTTCAAGAACGGCAGCAGGCTGCCAAACTCCGCAACCGTTCGTGCATTTTCATGTGGAGCGGCGCAGCCCGATGAGTTTATGACGTGAAATTGATTCTTGGTGTAAAGGAGATCCGACATGACTGATGAAAAGACGGAAAAGGAAAAAAAGGATTTTAACCGGCGAACATTTATCGGCGCCGTAGCGGTCGTGGGCGCCGGAGCGGTGCTGGCCAGTTGCAAGAAGACTTACCCGCCGTTGACGTTCGTGGACGTGGCCGCGGATGGCCCGGTCCTGAAGGCAGGCCTGATCGGCTGCGGCGAGCGGGGGACCGGCGCTGCCATAAACTTTCTCAAGGCGGGACCCAACCTCAAAATCGTGGCGCTGGGGGACGTCCTTCAGGACCATCTCGATAAATGCCGCGGCCAGCTTGTCCAGAAAGCGCAGAATCAGGTTGCCGACGACCATTGTTTTATCGGCTTTGATGCCTACAAGAAGGTGCTGGAAGCCGACGTGGACTTGGTGCTGTGCGCCACGCCGCCGCATTTCCGCCCCCAGCATTTCGATGCCGCGGTGGACGCCAAGAAACATTGCTTTCTGGAGAAGCCGTGTGCCGTCGATGCCCCCGGCGTGCGCTCCATTCTGGCGACCGGCCAGAAAGCCGCGGCTTACAATCTCTGCGTGGTGACAGGAACCCAGCGGCGGCATGACCGCGCCTATCAGGAGACCTATAATCGCGTCTCCCATGGCGCCATCGGCCAGATCGTCGGAGCCACGGCCCGCTGGAACGGCGGCCAATTGTGGTATGCGCCCAAGAAGAAAGAGTGGTCGGATATGGAAGCCATGATTCGCGATTGGGTGAACTGGCGTTGGCTTTCCGGCGACCACATCGTGGAGCAGCACGTCCATAATCTTGACACCATCCTCTGGTTCACGGGAATGAACCCCACCAAGGTCATTGGCTGCGGAGGGCGCGTCCAGCGCGTGACAGGCGACCAGTTCGATCACTTCAACTTGCAGTTCGCCTACCCCAACGGCGGAATCCTGGAGAGTATGTGCCGCCAGATTGACGGTTGCGCCAATGAAGTCTCCGAGTACGTGGTGGGTACCGAGGGTTACACGAATTGCAAAAACACGATCTATGACCTTACCAACAAGGTTGTGTGGAAATATCAGGAGCCGGGGCAGGATCCGGGCAAGACGAAGTTCAACCCCTACGATCAGGAGCATGTGGACTTCGTCACCGCCATCCGCACGAACCAGCCTATTAACGAAGCGGAACACGTGGCCCACGCCACGCTCGCGGCCGTCATGGGCAGGACCGCGGCCTACACGGGCAAAGAGGTGAAGTGGGATGAGATCATGGATTCCCAGGAACGCCTCGGCCCCACCGAATACGCCATGGGACCGGTGCCCATCAAGGCGGAAGTGCCTGTGCCTGGAAATGCCGCGAACATCGCTAAGCACGCGCGGACGTAGAAATTGCCGATTTTCGATTGCCGATTGTCGATTGCAAACCCCCGCTCCGGGAGTTAGCGCATTTCCATCGGCAATCGTCAATCATCCATCGACAATCGACAATCGCCCGATGGCCCGATGATCTATTCACTCTCGGCGGGTGGGTCGGCGTTCGGCGACGATGGTCACCTGCATGTCACGGGCGTCACGGACAATTCGATGGATAAGGTTTCGTCCGATAAATCCTTCCCAGGGGGAATACTGGGGGCGCACCATGAAAAGTTGCGTGATGTTATGAAGCCGAGCGAAGTCCAGCAATGTGGTGGCGATATCCTGACCTTGCAGGACCCTGGTTTCGATGTGAAGGTTGCGCGCGAAGCTGAGGTGGCGCTCCACGGCTTCCCGTTTGGTTGCCGGCAAGGCATTGAAATCCATTTCGGCAAGGATGAATACCGCAAAGCAGTCGGCCTGGAGATAATCCGCCACTCGCTTGCCACGGCGGATGAGCATGGCCGTGGAGGGATGCTCCGTCACGTAGACGAGGATCCGGTCGGTCGGGCTGCCAAAATCACTGCCTCCGGTGTTCGATTCTTCTGCCGCCCTGGCCATGTCTTCGGTCGTGGATTCGGGTAGCGTCACCTGCCGAATTTCCACTTCGTGCGCGGTCTGGCGCAAGGCAATTTCACGCAAGGCAACGAGGGTGGATTCTTTGAAGAAATTCTGCAATGCGCGCTGGGCCTTCTCCGGCGGATACACCACGCCGCGCTCCAGCCGATTGAGCAGGGCGCGCGGGGTAAGATCCACCATGACGACTTCGTCGGCCTGTTTCATGACCCAGTCAGGAATCGTCTCGCGAACCCGCACGCCGGTCATGTCCTTGACCTGATCATTCAGACTCTCGAGGTGCTGAATATTCATGGTGGTCATGACATCGATTCCCGCGTCCAAGAGTTCCAAGACATTTTCCCAGCGTTTCAAATGGGTTGAGCCGGGAACGTTGGTATGCGGCAGTTCGTCCACGATGCACACCTCGGGATGGCGTTCGAGGATGGCTTGCATATTCATCTCTTCGAAAACCGCTCCCCGGTATTCCATTTTGCAGCGCGGGATCAGCTCCAGCCCCTGGGCCTGCGCGATCGTATCCTTGCGCCCATGGGGTTCGAGATAGCCGATCACGACTTCGACGCCCCGCTTCACCAGCTCGTGAGCGTCCGCCAACATCTGGTAGGTTTTTCCAACGCCGGCGGCATATCCCAAATACACTTTCAGCCTGCCGCGCTGGTGAGGAGGTGTTTCGATCATAAGCTTTCAGCTTTCAGCAATCAGCTATCAGCTTTCAGCTATCAGCTTTCAGCTTTCAGCTAAAGCTCCTGTGCCAAAGCGGTGAGCAACGTTTTAGTGCGATCAGGCTCTAGCTGAAAGCTGATAGCTGATAGCTGAAAGCTGCATTCAATGCGGAAATACGCGCACGTCGATCCCTTCCGCGGCGCGAATGAGCCGATCCAAGGGGCCGCCCAGGAAGCGATCCCACCAGTGCACGCGGCTGGGATGGCCGACAAAGATTTGCGTAATCCGGTGCGCGCGCGCAAAATCCATCAGAGTTTCAACCGGGTCGTACCCATCGAGGGCCGCCGTTTGGGCTGCCACCTGCCGCGCTTCCTCCAGATGCTCCTGAAGGATACTTTCATCTTTCTCGGAAAGCTGGTCGTGGCGGACATATACGGCGAAAAGTTCTCCGTGGAAGCGGTCGGCGTTGCGCCTTCCACTGGCGATCATGGCGTGGGCATTTGACCCTCGCATCAGGCAAACCATGATGCGTTCGTGCGTACCCCAAAGCTGCTCGATACCGTGAGCGAGAAGGTAGTCCTCAAGCTGCCGGTCCACCACCTCGGCGGCAAGCAGCAAGGCGATCTCCCGCAAAGCGGAAAGCCGCCGTGGTGTGTCCGCAGCAGCAGAGACCGCCGTGGACGGCTGCCCGGCCCGTTCCAGAAGGAGTTCCGGCGGGACGTCCACGATGACGATTTCGTTGGCGTTGTAGAGGAATCGCTCGGGGACGGTTTCCGTAACGTGCTTGCCGGTGATCTTCTCCACCGCCTCGCGGCGCTCCTCGATGTGCTGGAGGTTGAGGGAAGTTATAACGATGATTCCGGCCGCCAAGAGTTCTTCCACATCCTGCCAGCGCGCGGGGTTTTTGCTGCCGGGAGGATTGTTGTAAGCGACGCCGTCCACCAGGCAGACTTGCGGGTGCCGGCGCAAAATGGCCTCCACATCCATGGCCTCGCCCTCGCCGATTTTCTTGAGAGGAATGACCTCGATCGTCTGAAGCAGATGCTCGAGCTCGGCAGGCAGGTTTGCTTGAATGGCACCAATGACCACGTCCTGGCCGCGCGCCCGGCGGCGCCGGCCTTCATCCAGCATCCGAAAAGATTTGCCCACTCCCGAGGCGTAACCCAGAAAGACCTTTAGCCGCTCGTGCTGGAGTTGTTCGTCCTGAGCGTCTATCTGCTTGAGGAGCAGTTCAGGATCCGGTCTGCGGTCAAAATCGGTCGGCATACTGGCGAAAATCTCCCTGTCCGCAGTGTACTATCGGAAAGGCTTGGCGACAAGGCGGACACGCCCGAAGCAAGTGTAGCGCGGACCCCCGTTCTTGGGGTCTGCGGTTCTTCTTTTGCAAAAACCGCAAATCTCAAATACGGACGCCTGCCATCGGGTTCGGGAGCGCGAGTCTCGGGAAGAACCTGCTAACTGGGGGCGGGAAATTCGGCCTAGGGTTTCCTTACTGGGAATTTCTGGTTCAAATCAAGGTTCAGGAGAAGCACGTTGACGCGCGGCTCACCCAGAAAGCCGAAATGCCGCCCTATGCTGTGGGCCTCGATGAGCTGTGTTACTTGATCCAAAGTGGCGCCACGGGCCTGCGCGACACGCGGGGCCTGGGCGAGAGCGGAGGCGGGACTGATGTCCGGATCCAAACCGCTGGCGGAGGTAGTGACCATGTCCGCAGGAATGGGACCTTGATAGCCGGGATTCTCTTGGCGAAATTTCGCGATGTCGGCCTTCACCCGATCGATCAACTTCTGATTGGTGGGGCCCAGGTTGGACCCGTTGGACGCGGTGGCATCGTATCCATCATTGCCGGCAGCCGACGGCCGAGGGTGGAAGTATTCCGGCTTGCTGAAATTTTGGCCAAGCAAAGTGGAACCCACGATTTTCCCATTAACTTCCAGCAGGCTTCCGTTCGCGGGGCGGGAGAACAGGAGTTGGCAAAGGCCCGTGACCACGCCGGGATAGATCAGCCCGGTCAGTACGGTCAACAACAGAGTGAAGCGAAAAGCTTGGGTAAGTTGGTGGCGCATGCAAAACTCCTTAAGCCAGGTGCAATACACCGAGCAGCCGGTCGATCAGCCAGATGAATGGAAAGGGCGCAATGAACCCGCCTAATCCGTAAATCCAGAGGTTACGGCTCAACATGGCAGCGGCGCTTTGCGGCTTGTATCTCACGCCGCGCAAGGCCAGGGGGACGAGAGCGATGATGATCAGCGCATTGAAGATCACCGCGGCCAGGACGGCGCTCTGCGGGCTGTGAAGGCGCATGATGTTGAGCTTGTCAAGCTCCGGATAGGTGGCTGCGAACATCGCCGGGATGATGGCGAAGTATTTGGACACATCGTTCAAAATTGAAAAGGTGGTCAACGAGCCGCGGGTAATCAGCAACTGCTTGCCGATGGCCACAATCTCGATCAGCTTGGTGGGGTTGCTATCCAGATCCACCATGTTCCCGGCTTCCTTGGCGGCCATCGTACCCGTATTCATGGCCACACCCACATCGGCCTGGGCGAGGGCGGGCGCATCGTTGGTGCCGTCACCGGTCATGGCGACCAGGCGGCCTTGCGCTTGTTCTTTCTTGATGTAATCCATCTTGTCTTTAGGCGTCGCTTGCGCGAGGAAGTCATCCACCCCGGCCTCGTTGGCAATCGCCGCCGCCGTCAAGGGATTGTCTCCGGTGATCATGACGGAGCGAATTCCCATCACCCGCAATTGTTCCAGGCGCTCGCGCATGCCCCCTTTGACGATATCTTTCAGGTGAACGATCCCGAGCAGTCGATCTCCATCGGCGACGGCGAGGGGTGTTCCCCCCGTACGGGAAATGCGATCTGACATTTCGGTGAAGGTCGCGGGCGTCTTGCCGCCTTGGCTGGCGACGAATTGCACAATGGCATCGGTGGCCCCTTTGCGCAGGCGGCGGCCGTCGATGTCCACGCCGCTCATTCGGGTGTAAGCGGAGAAGGGGAGGAAGTGGGCCTCGTGCTCAGCAACCTCGCGCCCCCGGAGGCTGTACGCTTGTTTGGCAAGCACCACAATCGAGCGGCCTTCGGGAGTTTCATCGGCCAGGCTGGCGAGTTGCGCCGCGTCTGCCAACTCGGCTCCGGTGACCCCCTCGACGGGAAGAAATTCCACCGCCTGCCGGTTGCCGAGGGTGATGGTGCCGGTCTTGTCGAGCAGAAGCGTGTTGACGTCCCCGGAAGCCTCCACGGCCTTTCCGCTCATGGCCAGCACGTTGTGCTGCATGACGCGATCCATCCCGGCGATGCCGATGGCGGAAAGCAAGCCGCCGATGGTGGTGGGAATCAGGCAGACGAGGAGGGAAACCAGCACAGCCACGCTGGGAACCGTTCCTGCCTGGGCGGAGTTGACGGAATACACGGCAAACGGCTGCAAGGTGACAACGGCCAGCAGGAAGATCAGAGTCATCCCGGCAATCAGGATGTTCAGCGCGATCTCGTTGGGCGTCTTCTGGCGCTCGGCCCCTTCCACCAAAGCGATCATGCGATCGAGGAACGTTTCCCCCGGATTGGAGGTGATCCGAACTTTGATCTGATCCGAGAGGACCTTGGTCCCGCCCGTAACGGCGCTGCGGTCCCCACCCGATTCCCGGATCACGGGCGCGCTTTCGCCGGTGATGACCGACTCATCCACGGTGGCGATGCCCTCGATGACTTCACCATCACCGGGAATAATGTCGCCGACCTCGCAAATCACCACGTCCCGGGCACGCAGTTTGGAGGCAGGAACGATTTCGGTGTTGCCGGGCGAAACAATCCGCCGAGCCATGGAGTCGGTTTTGGCCTTCCGCAAGGTGTCGGCCTGCGCCTTGCCGCGCGCTTCCGCCATGGCCTCCGCAAAGTTGGCAAAGAGCACCGTGAACCAGAGCCAGAGAGCAATTTGCAGTGAGAAGCTGATGCCGGGCGCCCCGATGAAGATGTCACGAATCATAAAAACCGTGGTGAGCGCTGCGCCCACTTCCACTACGAAAATCACGGGGTTCTTGAAAAGCGTGACCGGATTCAGCTTTACAAATGACGCCTGGAGGGAGCGCCCCATGAGTTGCGGATCGAACAAGGGACGCGCCCGCACCATTTTCTTCGGTACGAGGGTGGTTAAATCGTCGAGTGAAGGAGGCGTTACCGTCGTCATTGGCATGAATTAGCTCCCGATCGTCAACATCAGCGAGGACAAGAGTTTCCCTTCGCGCATGAAAAAGTGCTCCACCAGTGGGCCCAGCGAAAGCGCCGGGAAGAACGTCAAAGCGCCAATCACCACCACCGTACCCACCAAGAGGCCGATAAAGAGCGGGCCATGCGTCGGGAGCGTGCCGGCGGTGGTGGGCACTTTCTTTTTGGTGACAAGGCTGCCGGCAATAGCCAGGGTGGGGAGAATGAAGCCGAAACGCCCAATCAGCATGGCCAGGGCGGTCATGAGGTTATACCAGGGAGTGTTGACGTTGATTCCAGCAAAGGCGCTGCCATTGTTCTCCGAAGCGCTCGAAAAGGTGTAAAGGAGCTCGCTGAAACCATGCGGGCCGGAGTTGGCGAGATTAGCGATGGCCGCCCCGGGGGCATTCCAGTAACCGTTCTTCGCAAAGGGAATGACCGCGCAAATCGCCGTGAAGACAAGGATGGAGAAGGCCGTGGCAATGACGGCCACCATGGCCATTTTCACTTCCTTTTGCTCGATTTTCTTTCCGATATACTCCGGCGTTCTGCCCACCATGAGTCCGGCAATAAACACCCCGACGATGGCGTACAACAGGATGCCGTATAAACCTGACCCGACTCCGCCGAAAATAACCTCGTCCGTCTGTAAGTTGAACAAGGGGACGAAGCCGCCGAGGGGCGTATAGCTATCGTGCATGCTGTTCACGGCCCCGCAGCTTGCGTCGGTAGTCGCGGTCGCAAACAAGGTGGAACCGGCGATACCAAAGCGGACGTCCTTACCCTCCATGTTGCCGCCCGATTGGGTGGGAGTGGCCGCCGTCTCCACCCCTAATCGGGCAAGGTTCGGATTACCCCCGTGCTCGGAGGGGTAGCAGATAAATACGCCCGCAAAAAAGAGGAACGCCATCGCGGCGAACAACGCCCAGCCTTGACGCGTATCACCCACCATCCTTCCGAACGTATAGGTCAACCCCGATGAGATCATGAGAAGGGCCAGAACCTGAGTGAAACTGGTGAGAGGGGTCGGGTTTTCAAAGGGATGGGAGGAATTGGCATTGAAGAAGCCGCCGCCATTGGTGCCCAGCATCTTAATGGCTTCCTGTCCCGCCACCGGGCCCACCGCGATGGTTTGCGTCGCCCCTTCCACCGTCGTGGCTTTCTGATAGGACTTAAGAGTTTGCGGCACCCCTCGAAAGCAGAGAAAAAGGGCAAACACCAACGCCAGAGGCAGGAGCACGTACACCGTGGCGCGTGTCGCGTCAACCCAGAAATTGCCGATGGTATTCGTTTGCTTGCGGGCAAAACCGCGAATGAGCGCGATCGCCACGGCGATGCCCGCCGCCGCGGAGGCGAAATTCTGGACTGTTAACGCTGCCATTTGGACGAGATAGCTGAGTGTCTGCTCGCCGCCGTAAGCCTGCCAGTTGGTGTTGGTTAAGAAGCTCACGGCGGTGTTGAACGCTAGGTCCGGCGTCATGGGCGTGGCGTAACTGGGAGCATGGGCAGTGCTGAATCCCATCGGGTTAATGGGCAGGAATCCTTGCAGGCGCTGAATGGCGTAAACAAACAGGAAGCCCATCAGGCTAAAAGCAATAACCGAGGCGGAATATTGCGTCCAGCGCTGTTCGGAGGTTTCCCGGATGCCGCATAGCCTGTAAATGAGCCGTTCCAAGGGCCGCAACAGAGGATGGAGAAAAGTGCGCTCGCCCTCGAAAACGCGTGCCATGAAGAGGCCCAGCGGCTTGGTCAGTGCCCACAGGCAGAGAAAGAACACAACGATGTACACAAAGCCAGTCATGGTCATGCAAGCCTCCTCAGAACTCCTCGGGACGCAAGAGGGCGTAAACCAGATAACCGAACAGAAACAATGCGGCGATGCCGGCAATGATGAAATCCATAGGTCAGCCCTCCTTAGAGACGGTCACAGATGCGGGTGAAAATCCAGCAACCGAGGAAAAACAGTACGCCAATCAAGATATAAGCCAGGTCTACCACGGCAATGTCACCTCAACTCCGCGAAAATCACATTGTGGCCACCTTTTTGGAGAGCCTGCGCAAGTTTTTGCGCCGAGGTTGGCCACCAGCGTTTCTTGCCCCCCACAACGATCGAGAAATGCGGCCTTAAAAGTAACCACGTTATCATACTGCTCGCAAGCCCATAAAGAAGTCATAAAGACTTGCTCAAAATTTTTTTATGCCTTGGGGAGACTGAACCGGTAGCCAACCCAAGGTTCTGTCAGGAGGTACTCAGGGTGGGAAGGATCAAGCTCGATCTTCTTGCGAAGCTGGTTAATGAAGACACGAAGGTATTCCACTTCTTCCCCGTAGTCCGGTCCCCACACGGCCTGAAGCAGCTTGGCATGGGGGATGGCCACATCCGGATTGCTGGCGAAGTAACGGAGAAGGTCAAATTCTTTAGGAGTCAAACGCACCTCCCTACCGTTCACGGTGACGCGGCGAGCGACGAAATTGATCACTGTTTCGCCCAGGTTCAGCACATCGGGTGTGCCCGAACTTAACAGAGGCGCCCGGCGGAGGGCGGCGCGAATGCGAGCCAAGAGTTCCGGCATGCTGAAGGGTTTGGTCACGTAGTCGTCCGCGCCGGCATCCAGCGCTTCCACTTTCTCCTTTTCCGCATTGCGAATGGAAAGAATCACAATGGGAATATCGCTCTGGGAGCGGATGATGCGGCAGGTTTCCATGCCCCCGATTCCCGGCATGTTGATGTCGAGAAGGACCAGGTCAAAGCGTTCCTCTCGAACTTTCTCCAGAGCCTCTTCGCCGTTGCGGGCGGTGCTGACCATATAACCGCGCGCCACCAGTGTGGTGCGCATCACCCGGCGAATCTGCGGCTCATCATCGACGATCAAAATTCTGGCGGTGGTCACAGTAGAAACTCCCTGGGAGCGCGGGGGACCGAGAACAAGAATCTCGCCCCTTTTCCGGGTTCGCTCTCCACCCAAATCCGACCGTGGTGGGCGCGCACAATTTCCCTGGCAATGGTGAGGCCCATGCCCGTCCCCGGTATCCTACCCCGTTGATCTTTGCCTCGGTAGAACTTTTCAAATACTTGCCGTTGTTCTTGATCGGAAATCCCCGGCCCGCAGTCCTCAATGCTCACGATAACTTCCGTCTCTCCCGCGCTGGCGCGGAGGGTGAGGGGGCTGCCCGGTGGTGTGTACCTCAAAGCATTGCTTAACAACTGCCAGATCACGATTCCGGTGAATTCCGGGTCGACGCTTACCCGGGGAAATCTTTCGGGAACTTCCACGGTCACCTTGCGGCCTTCCAGGTTTTCTCCCAGCTTCTCCAATTGCGCTTGGACAATCTTGCTGAGGGACTGCGGGCTCCGGTGCAACTGGAGTTGGCCCGCTTCGATCCGTGACATTTGGATGGCCTCGGTGAGCATGGAGTTCAGCCGGTCCGTCTCCTCGTCAATGATGCGCAGCAGTTCCTGGCGGGTCGGACTCACGTCGCTGTCGGATAACATGGAGGTCACCGCCGCCTTAATCGGCGTGAGGGGCGTTTTGAACTCATGGGCCAGGGCATCGAGCAACGTGGACTTCAACTCCTCGCTCTGCCGGGCGGCTTCCGCCCGGGTGGCAACGTCCTGAGCGCGCGCGCGTTCCAAGGTGATGGCCGTGAGGTTGGCGATGGCGTGCAATGCCGTCTCCGACACTTGCGAGCCCTGAATTCCCAAGCTTCCCATCGGCTGGCCCCCCAGGCTGATGGGAATGACCGTGGTTTTCGTTGCGGCATCGTGAAAAACCGTGCCTTGCAATGCGGCGTCCCGAAGTTTGCCGGCCTCCACCGGAATGTCGTGTGGACCGGCCCGGTGAATCCGGTCGCTGCTGCGGTCATAAAACGCCAGTCCCGGCAATTCAAACACCTGGGCAATTGAATTCGTAATCTCTTGCGCCAGGGGACCGTGCACTTCCAGAAGCAGCAAATTCCGGCTCAACGTGTATAGCCGTTCCATTTCGTGCTGGCGATGCGTTGATTCCCGCGCCTGCTTTTTTGCATTGGCGGAAAGATGGCTGACGATCACCGCGGTCACGACAAAGACCGAAAGAGCCACCCAGTTCTGAGGGTCCGCAATGGTGAACGTTCCGATGGGAGGGATGAAGAAGAAATTAAAGCAAAGCATGCTGGCAACCGAAGCCACCAGCCCTTCCATCAGTCCCCAACGCGTGGCAATCGCCAGCACCGCCAGCAGAAACGAAAGGGCCACCGTAACATTATTGACACTGAAGAGGCGGTAGTAGAAAAACGTGATTCCGCCGACGATCCCCAGTCCGCCGAGAATGCGGATGACCTTTACCGGCTGCGACAACAAACTCTTATTCAAGCGAAGACCTCAAGACCCCTGGGCGCAAAGAAACAGCCGCGAATCATGTAGGGGCGAGCGGCGCTCGCCCCATGCCATTGTACTCGCCTGCGGGGTTGTAAGCATGGACTATGAAGAGGTGGAAGCAAGTGTAGCGCGGGACGGAGGCCATAGAGGTTTACAGTTGACAGTCGATCGTTAATAGTCAAGGCGTTTTCGATTCTTACTGTGAACTGTAAACTGTGGACTGTGAACTGTGTGCCCGCGATAGAGGCTTACAGTTGACAGTTAACAGTCGAGCGGTTCTTGATGTCTACTATGAACTGTAAACTATGGACTATGAACTGTTTTCAAACCTTCCTCGGTGCTGAATTACTGCATGGCGCTCAGTAGCGGCGGGTTTACCCCGCCATTTCCTGGTGGCGAGTTTACCTCGCCAAATGGCGGGATAAACCCGCCACTACATCAAATGGACCAGGGCTACCGCGTCACCTACTTGCCGATGGAGCGCGAGGGCGTCTTACCGGTGCGTTCTGATTTCGATTGCTCGCCACCAGCCGTTTGCCACTCCACACCGAGCATGGACAGATTGCCTGAATATATCATATGATATTTATGTTGACAGAATGAGCCTCCGATATATAAGATGGAGATATCATATGATGTCTTCATTCGTTGATGGATGAGGCAGATCGGGACAAGGCGTTGGAAGATGATTTAAGGGAAGTCCGAAGACTGATCAGCTTGCTAACGCGCAGAAAAGGCTCAAGAATCGTGCCGCGTTCTCCAGAGATGCCCTGTCGCTGGGTGCCGATGACGGTGACAAACCCGGAAGTCGACATGCCATTCGACGACATCAGTGCCTGGCACAAAATCGCTGACCTCGCTGAGGAAGGTTGCCCGCTCCAAGAAGTGACCCTCGAACAGCCGAAAGGTGAAAAAGCTTATGTGATGATCGTTCAATTAGACCCGGCTTTGCCAAACCTCTACATAAAAGTTCAAGTGAAAGGCCAATACATCTTTGGTAGCTGCCTATTCCGATGAAGGTGATTGGTGATTCCGATTGGATCCGAGTCACTGGTTCCGAGGTGAAGCTGATCGTTTTCGGAGCGAAGCGACGCTGGCGTTCTTATCGTGCTTGAAGTGATCG
>Ga0181533_1002784_pt1 | contig 19908 bp, 20 predicted proteins | sample PEATcosm2014_Bin_45_FD_119772 | JGI IMG/M metagenome (GOLD analysis project Ga0181533, IMG submission 119772) | Peatland microbial communities from MTU Mesocosm Facility, Houghton, MI, USA - PEATcosm2014_Bin11_60_metaG | ecosystem: Environmental > Terrestrial > Soil > Wetlands > Peat | place...
TCCTCCCAGAATCGGCCTGACGCGGATGAGGCCCTGGCGATGGAGCCGCAGGGTAACGCTCGCGCTGCTCGCTTCGTTGGGGCAGGAACAGTAAACGATGATGTCGTGGTCGCGGGGCAGCTCATGCCCGCGATGTGCCAACTCATCCAAGCCGACGTGCCTTGCCCCGGGAATGACATAAGGGTCCCGATCCAGTTCGGCGCGAGCCCGCAGGTCGAACATGGTCAATGGCTCGCCGGCCGCCTGTCGGCGGCGCACTTCATCCACCGTTATCCGCGCCACACGCAACCGCCGCAACAGCCGCCGCCGCTGAAAATACTTGAAGCCGCCATAACCCGCTACCACGCCGGCGATCAAGGCCAATCCGCCGTTCCCAAGGCCGGCCAGCGTGGCCAAGAGGCGATCCAACTGGTGGCGGAACGCGACACCCACAAGGAGGAAGCCGCCGCCGTACAGCAACGAACCGATCGCATCGAAAAAAAGAAACCGCCTCAAACGAACACCCGACATCCCGGCCAGGGGCGGGACGACCGCGCTCAGGCCAGGGAGAAGCTTCGCTGCCACCACACCCCGCATTCCGTATCGGTCAAACAGATCCTGGGTCCTACGGACGCAAGAGTCCGCCTGTAACGAAATACGGCAGAGCATCCTCAACATCCGGGGACCCCCACGCCGGCCAAGCCCAAACCAAATCGAATCTGCGATCAGACACGCCGCGACGATGCCCGCCAGCCCTGGCAGCGGGCTGATCTGTCCGTTCGCCGCCAGCGCGCCGGTCGCCAGGAGCCACGGCAGGGCCGGCAGCGGCAAACCAAGCTGCTCCACAAAGACCACCCCAAACAGGACCAGACCTCCGTGTTTCACCAGCAATGAGAGGATTTGACTCATGCACCTGCCTCAAAACAGAGGACGAATTGATTTCATGGCTTCGAGCGATTGACCGGCTCTGCTTTCGAGCAATTTGCCAGCTCTGTTTGCTACTGAGCCGGAAGGGACGAAAAAGTTACAGAACGGCCAACTGCGATTGAAGGTTTGTGAATGGCTCAACGCGCGCCGATCAAAGCAATCCCGTTCCACGCCACCAGGGCGGCGCCCAGCAGCACGACACACCAGGCGAAACCCCGCCGTAACACAGCCGCAGACAGTTGTCTTGCCAGCGCCGCTCCGGCAAACATTCCAGCCACCGCCGCCAGCAGAAAACCCAGGGTGAGCAGCCAGTCGAAATTCACGTAGCGCATTTGGCCGATCAGCCCGCCGAAGCAATTGACTGCGATGACGGCCAGCGAAGTGCCAATGGCCGGCCTCATCTCCAACCCTGCCAAGAGCACAAGCGCGGGCAAAATCAGAAACCCACCGCCCACGCCGAGGAACCCGGTCAGCACGCCCACAGCGGCACCAGTGGCCAAACAGCGCAACGGACGGCACTCATGTAGCACGATATTTGCGTCACCGTGTCGCAACATCTGCATTCCGGCGACGAGCATCAGCGCTCCAAACAACAGCAGAAGCAGGGGCCCAGAGACCATGTGGGTGAACCTCGCCCCGACGTATGCGCCCCCCATTCCGCTTAACGCAAAGAATGTGGCGGCCCGCAGATCGAACGCGCCCTGCCGCACATTGAGAAGACTTCCGAGCGCGCTCGTGCCGCCGACGATGACCAGCGACATGCCCACCGCTTGCTGTGGTGGAATTCTCGCGACATAGACCAACACCGGCAGGGTGATAATCGAACCGCCACTACCGAGCAGTCCCAACGAGAGGCCGATCAACGCGGCCAAAGTTAGAGCGAAACTCAGCGTCAATAAATCCATGGAATGAACCGCCGCACCCGTTGCTCATAACGCGGGTAATCAGGGAATTGCTGCCGCAACCAACGCTCTTCATGCCGCGCTTTGGCGTCGAAGAAAACCGCCATCACCACCGAAGCCGCGAACGAAGACCAGCTTGGTTGAATCAACGACCAACCCACGGAGGCGCAAATCACGGCTGTGTAAAGGGGATGCCGCATCAACCCATAGATCCCGCGCTGGACAAACCGCGTCCCGTCCGAAGGCTTGGGAAACGGTGTCAGGTTTCGCCCCAAGGCCATCGCGCCGCAGATGCCGCAGAGGGTGGAAGCGGCCAGAAAGAGCAGTCCGCAAAGGACGAAAAGGGGGTGTTTCGATTCATCGCGGCAGGCGACGCCCAGAGTCGCGACCGCAAACATGAGCATGAATTGTCCAACCACCCACCACCCACCGCGCTGGCCAACGCCGTTGCTCATTTCGAAAACCGGGTTCAATAACTCATTTTGTCGAGCTTAACCTTGCCCCGGAAAATCCAGTAGATGCTCACCGTGTACGCCAGCACGGCCGGAACGCCAATCAACGCGATGGTGAGCATCACGCCCAGGGTTTTGGGGGAAGAGGCCGCGTTGTGGATGTCCAGACTGTTCAGGATTTCGGGGTTGCTCAACACCAGGTTCGGATACATTTCCAAACCAAAGAGTCCCATTAACGCGATCATCGCCACACACGACGAGAGAAAGGCCCGCCAGTCGCGCCCGTGATGAATCTCGCGAGGGATGTTTGCAATGGCCAGCATGTTGGCCAGTGCGATGCTGAAGAGCCACGGGTTGGCTCGCACCCGCGCGGCCATGTGCGGCACGTAAAGCAGGGTCGCCATGGTCGTCGTCGCGTAGCAGATGATAAAGAAGATGATGCAGTTGTTGATCCAACCGCGCAGTTTGGCGTGCAGGGCGCCGTCGGTTTTGAGCAGCGAGTAAATCGCCCCGTGCATCGCGAACAGGGCCACCGTGGTCACGCCAAGCAACAGCGGATAGGGACCGAGCAAACTCCAAAAGCTGCCGGCAAACTCGCCCCGCGCGTCCAGCGGGATGCCCCAGGCGATGTTGCCCATCGCCACGCCGATGAGCAGGCTCGAGAACACGCTGCCGGCGCTGAACCCCAGGTCCCACATCTGCCGCCACCAGCGCATCGGCTGTTTGCTGCGGAACTCGATGGCAACCGCGCGAAAGATCAGGGCCACGAGCAAGAGCACGAAGGCGAGATAAAACCCGGAAAACACCGTCGCATAAACGTTTGGAAACGCAGCGAACAACGCGCCGCCGCCCGTCACGAGCCAGACTTCATTGCCGTCCCACACCGGGCCGATGGCGTTGAGCATGACGCGCCGGTCCTCGTCGGTTTTGGCGAATAGATGGAGCGCGCCGACACCGAGGTCGAAGCCGTCGAGCATCGCGTAACCGGTGAAGAGCACGCCAATGAGAATGAACCACGTGGTGTTGAGGTCCAGTGAACCAAAGTTCATTCTCCCTCCCGTGTCGGTCGCGCCAGCTTGCCCGCTGAAGCCAGATCCCCAGCGTCAGGACCGTGCTGGATTTTGTCGTTGAGCAGGTACACAAACACCGCGAACAGCAGCAGGTAAACCACACTGAACAAAATGATCGCGGCCAAAACCGTGTTCGCGCGGACGACCGCAGACAGACCTTCGGAGGTGCGAAGCAGGCCCTGCACAATCCACGGCTGGCGCCCGACTTCAGCCGCGAACCAACCGGCCTGGTTGGCAATTTGCGGCCCAAGCACCGACAGCACCAGCAGCCGCAACAACCAGCGCTTTTCAAAAAGTGAGCCGCGCCAGAAATACAGAAAGCCCAGCCCCGCGATGAGAATCATGGCGCATCCGACCGTCACCATGAGATGGAAAAGCTGAAACGAAAAATTCACCGCCGGACGGTCTCCGAGCTTGGGGGCCGACTCACGCAAACCGCTGACCGGCGCCCTGAAATCGCGGTGCGCCAGGAAACTCAACAATCCAGGGATGGCCACGCCGCCTTTGACGGTTTCGTTCTTTTCGTCCACCCAACCAAATAACCTGAGCGGCGCGTTGGTGGTGGTTTGGTAAAGGCCCTCAAAAGCGGCGAGTTTGGCCGGTTGGTTTTTGGCCACCCCCACCGCGCTTCGGTGTGCGCTCACCAGTTGCAGCAGCGAAGCTGCCAGGCCCAGGCCCAAACCGATGCGGAGCGAGGCGCGGGCAAAATCGTGGTGCCTGTTCTTGAGCAGATACCACGCGCTCACGCTCACCACGAGGAAAGCGCCGGCCTGCCAGGCGCCACAGAGCGTGTGAAACAGGCGGTCCATCGAAGAGGGACTGAAAACCATCGCCCAAATGCTGGTGATCTCCGCGCGGGCTTTCAAACCCTCGCCCACAACGTGGTAACCGGCCGGGGTTTGCATCCAGGAGTTGGCCACCACGATCCAGATCGCGCTGAAATGAGCGCCCAGGCAGACCATGCAGGTCGAAAAGAAATGCATTTTTCGCCCAACCCGATCCCAACCAAACAGGAGCACCGCCAGAAAGCCGGATTCGAGGAAGAACGCGAAAATTCCCTCAGCCGCCAGGGCGCTCCCAAATACATCCCCGACGTAACGGGAGTAGGTCGCCCAGTTGGTGCCGAATTCGAACTCCATCACAATGCCTGTGGCCACGCCGATGGCGAAGGTCAGCGCGAAGACCCTGGTCCAGAACCGCGCCATCTGGTGATAAACGGGTTTGCCGGTCTTGAGCCACAGGCCCTCGATGAGGACCAACATGACCCCCAATCCGATGCTCAGCGGCGGATACAGGTAATGAATCGCCGCCGTCAGCGCGAACTGGAATCGCGAGAGATTCAGGACGTCCATAAGCCTTCAAGTTGCCCGATCAGTATGGCGATGCCGAGACCCGCGGCCAAAGCCAGTGAGAGCTTGAGACGGTCATGCGAATGGAACTGTAATTCCGGCAGCAGGTCGGCGCAAGCGATGCACAGAAAAGTCCCGGCGCAAAAGGCGAGCGCCCCGCCGAGGAAAGCCGGGTTAGCGCCGGCAAACTGACTGGCGCCGACATAGAACAAGACCGCGCCCAGTGGAGTGACAAGGGCAAAGAAGCCGTTGAGCAAGTGACGCGCGAAGCGGGAGCAACCGCTGGCAGCCATCAGTGTTGAGACCGCCATCGCGTCGAACGGTTTGTGGAGAACGATGACGAGCGCGGTGCCCAGGCCCACTAACCCCCCATGTCCGCCACCTTCGGCGGCTACTGGAGCGGCCAGCGCCACGCCGCCCAGCAGCGAGTGGAAGGCCATGCCGATGGTGGTCGCCACCCAGGAGAGTTGCCTGGCGGATTGTTCAGCCAGGGTGTGGGTGGCCGGGCCATTCCCAGTACTCACGCCGCGACGGTGAGGTTGCTCACCACCGGTGTGGCCGTGTTCGGGCGCTTCTTCCGATACGTCGTGGTGATGGTGGGGAAACAACCGCTGCAGGAAGAACATCACCAGGAAGCCGCCCAGGGCCAAACGCATGGTCTGGTCCACCGAGTGGTTTTGGTCAAAGGCATCCGGGATGAAATGCAGCAAGGCCATACCGAGCATCAGTCCAGAAACAAAACTGACTGCCGTTTGCAGCCGCGCATGGGTGAGCCGCATGGCCAGCAACCACCAGCCGCCTGCCAGCGAGGCCAGCAACACGAACGCACAGTAAATGACTAACACCGAGGCAGCGGATAGAGGAACGTGGTTCATATCGGCCAAAAAACCTCCGAATTTAGGCGCAGGCACGGTGGAGATGAAACTGAGGGGTACCAGCCTCGGCATTCGACATTTTGGCAGCTGCAGGCTCGTGGGGCTCCAATTCTTCACCCTGCCGCACCAGGCGGAAGCTGTTGAACACGACGAGCAGCGAACCGGAAACATGAAACAGAGCCGCGATGATGGGACTGATGAGCTTCATCGCCCCCAGTGCCATCCCGCCCACGACGAAGGCCAGGCCTAGCAGAAAATTCTGATTGATGACCCGGCGTGTCGCGCGCGAGAGCTGCACCAGAAACGGCAGCCGGCGCAGGTCATTGTTCATCAGCGCAATCGTCGCGCTGTGGATGGCCACTTCGCTGCCGGCCGCGCCCATGGCAATGCCGAGGTCCCCCGCCGCCAATGCCGGGGCGTCGTTGACGCCGTCACCTATCACAGCCACGCGGTAGCCCTTGGCGCGCATCTGCCGGACAAAGTCCACCTTGTTCTGCGGCAGACAATCGCCCACGACCTCATCGCAACCGATTTCACGCGCCACCCGCGTCGCCACCGGCTGTCGGTCGCCGCTCACCATCGCGACCCGCCGGGCGCCGATGTCTTTCAGGGTGGCCAGGGAGTCCTTGGCTTCGGCGCGTGTCTGATCCTGCAAGCCGACCCAGCCAATGCACTGCTGATTGCGCGCGACAAAGATGAGACTCCAGCCTTCGGCCTCTTCCAAGTCCACCGCAGAAGAGAACCCGCCGGCGATGCCGTTGTCGCCAAGCCATTGGGCGCGGCCAATCACAACACTGTCTCCGTTGAGATGTGCTTTGACACCGCGTCCGGCCGCTTCTGAAAACTCAGTCGGCTTCACGAGTGGAACGCCCGCTTCTTCGGCGAGTTGCGCCAGCGCCTTGGCCGTGGGGTGATTGCTGAATTGTTCCGCAGACGCCGCTACGCGCAGCAATTCCGCCGGGGTGGTTTGGCCCAGGGGCGCGAGCCGGCTGACCGCCAGCCGGCCCGTGGTGAGCGTGCCGGTTTTGTCAAAGACGAACGCGTTAATCCTCGCGGCCAGTTCGAGATCGGACACGTTCTTGATGAGGACGCCAAGACGCGCGGCGGCGGACAGCGCGGCGACCATCGCCGTGGGCGACGCCAGCACAAAGGCGCACGGACACGAGACGATGAACACGGATACCACCCGGCTCAGATCGTGCGTGAACATCCAAACCAGACCGCCGATGCACAGCACCAAGGGCGTGTAAAAACCCATATATTCATCCATGATGCGAACGATGGGCAGCTTGGTCTTTTCGGCAGCCAGAATCAGGTCGCGCACGCGGCCCAACGTGGTGTCCTGCCCGGCGTGCGTGACCCCGATGTCGAGCACGCCAGTGAGGTTAGTTGTGCCGGCAAAAACGTCGTCCCCGGGTTTCTTGTCAACCGGCAACGATTCGCCGGTGATGTTGGCCTGATTGAACGAGCCTTGCCCGTTCACAATGACGCCGTCAGCAGCCACGTTGTCGCCCGGTCGCACCCGGATGATGTCACCCGCCGTCAGGTCATGGACGGCCACTTCCTGTTCCTCGCTGCCAATGACGCGCCGCGCCTTGGTGGGAGTAAGCTTGATGAGCGAATGGATGGAAGCCAGCGCGCCTTGTGCCGTGCGCGTTTCGATGATTTGCCCCAGCAACATGAAGAACGAAACAATTCCGGCCTCCTGGTAATGCCCCGACGAGAACAGCGCTATCACAGCCATCGCCACCAGAATGTTGGTGTTAAGCGAGCCACCGCGCAGGTCTTTGAGCGCAACCCGGACAATGGGAAACCCGAGAATGAATGCGCCAAGCATCGCGCTATATCCCCCCATATTACGGTCCACGACAGAAAGCCGCTCGACGATAAACGAGTTCAAAATGAAGACTAGGCCGATGACGGTCTCCAGAAATTGGACGCGAGCGTGCGAATGTTGCTCGCTGCAAGAACCAGCGCCGTCGTGCGTGTGCTCGTGCAGAAGATCGGCGTGGGAGGTGACTTTCATCGCGGCATTAATCTAGCCTCTGTTCGGGGAGGCAACGTGCGTCCGTCGGACAGATTGGCCTTCGAGTGCATAGCCACCACCGTTTCGCCCCCGACTACCCGGTTGCCCGGCTGGATTGTGATCTGAACCGACAACGGAAGATAGAGGTCGCAGCGCGAGCCGAATTGAATCAAGCCCAGGCGGCTGCCGCGTCTTACTGAATCGCCTTCCAATACCCAAGTGCGGATGCGTCGGGCGATACAGCCGGCGATTTGCCTCACGGCAAGCCTCCCGTCCGAGGCGTCGCAGAATTGAATCCCAACGAGATGGTTTTCATTGTGCTCAGCGGAATGGGCGCTGAGAGCATTAAGAAACCGCCCAGGCTGGTGGCGCGACAAGACCACTCTCCCCGCCACCGGAGCGTATTGGACATGCACGTCGAAAACGGAGAGAAAGATGGAAACGCGTCGGCACGGGCCACCCATAAACTCCAGATTCGACGTCTGATCCACCACATCCACCAGGCCATGTGCGGGAGAGACAATAACGTCTGGCGCCTGTGGCACGTCTGGAGTTGGATCCCTGAAAAAGTAGTGGATAAAGCCCGTGGTGAGGAGCCACAAGGAGCCAGTGCCGCCAAGGACGGCGAGTGTAACCGACCGATTCCATAACACCAGCAGGACCAGCGCCATGCCGCAGAACAACACCAACGAGACGCGCCAAACAAGCTGATTGGCATAAGCAGCAGTTTGCGCATCGCTGTTTCCCTGCCGAGTGGTGGTGCCAACCTTGGTCGTGGGGTTCATGGCCGGGTCAGCATTTCAGCCGCTTTATTGACTATTCCTTTCATTGTTGCGCTTTTCTGGCTGGAAGGGATAGGGCCAGGCGACCAGGCCACCGTCGAGGAACTTCACGTCGGCGAAGCCCTTGCCGTCCAGAACCCGCTGGGCTTCGTAGCCGCGTTGACTGACTTTGCAGAAGCAGACGATCTCCCGGTCGCGGGGCAATTCGCCCAACCGCTTCCGCAACTGGCCTAATGGAATCCAGACCACGCGCGGGTCGCGCAGTTGCATCTGGTCGCGCTCCGGCGGCGTGCGCACATCCAGCAGCACGACCGGATCGTCAGTGTCGAGCTTGGCTTTCAATTGCTGCGGCGTGAGCGCCTTCGCCAGGCCGTCGCGCTTGTTGCGCAAGACGTTGGCCGCGTGGGCAAGTGGATCAACCGCCGCCGAATACGGCGGCGCGTACCCCAGATCCAGGTCCGGCAGGTTGTCAATCGTCGCGCCGAAGGTCAGCGCAGTGGCCAGGACATCGATCCGCTTGACCGCGTCGCCGGGGCCGAGGGCCTGCGCGCCCAGCAACCGTCCGTTGGTGGCGTCGGCGACGAGTTTCACCAGCAAGGTGGCCGCGGTTGGGTAGTAGTGAGCGCGGTCGGGCCCCGGCACCAGGGCAGTCAGCACTTCGTAGCCGAGCCGGCGAGCCTGCGTTTCGGTCAAGCCAGTGCGCGCGAGGTTGTAATCGAGAACCTTGAACACCGTCGTGCCAACAATGCCGGGGAAGGTGGACTCGCCGCCGGTGACGTTGTCGCCGATGACGTGTCCGTGTTTGTTGGCCGTCGAGCCGAGCGGGACGAACACCTTTTGTCCCGTGAGCAGATGGGTGCATTCAACACAGTCGCCGCCGGCATAAATATCAGGGTCGCTGGTTTGGAGTTGGTCGTTGACGGCAATCGCGCCGGTCGCGCCAATGGCCAAGCCGGCGTCCTTGGCGAGTTGGACATTGGGACGGACGCCAATGGCAATGAGAACCATCTGCGCCTCAATGGCCTCAGCGGTGGTATGCACGCGCTCGACGTTGCTCTCGCCATCGCCTTCGAGTCGGGTGACCTTCTGGCGCAGCCGGATGTCCAGGCCCCGCCCGCGCAGGTATTTTTCGAGGAACGCAGCCACTTCCCAGTCGAGCGTGGCCGGCAACAACTGGTCGAGCATCTCGACGATGGTGACGTGGATGCCGCGCGCGACGAGTGCCTCGGCAGTCTCCAACCCGATCAGTCCGCCGCCAATCAACACTGCACGCTTTACCTGTCCTTGCTCGGCCGCCTCGCGAATCGCCAGCGCGTCATCGGGCAGGTTCAACCGGAACACATGGTTGAGATTTGCTCCTTCGAGGCGCGGTTCAAGGGGCATGCCACCCATGGCCAGAACTAGCTTGTCGTAGGGCAGTTCGGTCTTTTGGCCGGAAGCGACGTTCACCACGTTGACCGTCTTGCGGACGCGATCGATCTTCTCCGCCAGGGTTTGGGTGAGTGCGCGGATGTCCTTGACGTTCTGGAAGAACGTCTCGTCGCGGATCACCCCGACGGGCGTGGACATCAGTTCGTGAAAGTCGCGGACCTGGCCCTGTATGTAATAGGGCATGCCGCAACCGGCGTAAGACATCAGCCGCCCGCGCTCCACGATGGTTATTTCCGCGTGTGGGTCACGGCGTCGGGCCCGGGCTGCCGCCTTGGCGCCCGTGGCCACGCCGCCGATTATCAGTATGCGATTCGGTTTCATGGTTTGTGTGTTCGTTCTAGCCGTTGGCGGCAGGTGGCAGGCAGAGCTTGTCCTTGGGCAGCTTTTTGAACGTCATGAACCAGTCCAGCGCGTAGGCGTCCGGGTCCGGTTTCTCCATGCGCTCTTTGGCCGTGCCGCAGGAGCCGGGGGGCGGCACGATGACGTCGTCGCCGGGTTGCCAATCGGCCGGCGTGGCGCAACCGTGTTTGTCGCTCGTTTGCAGGGCGATCAGGAGGCGCTTGATCTCCGGGAAATTGCGCCCATTCGACAGCGGGTAATACAGAACGGCACGAATCTTCGCTTTGGGATCGATGAGAAAGACCGCGCGCACGGCTTGGGTATCGCTCGCGCCGGGTTGGACCATGCCATACGTTTTGGCCACCTCCATCTTTACGTCCGCAATGAGCGGGAAGGTGACTTCGATATTGGCCATGTTCTTGTATTTGATTTTCTCCTTGATGGTGCGCAGCCAGGCGATGTGCGCGTAGTGGCTGTCAATGGACAGACCTACCAGCTCGCAGTTTAACGCCTTGAACTCCGGCATCATGGTGGCGAAGGTCATGAACTCGGTGGTGCAGACCGGGGTGAAGTCAGCCGGATGGCTGAACAGGATGACCCATTTGCCCCGGTAATCGTCCGGGAACTTAATGGGACCTTGCGTCGTGTGAGCATCAAATGCGGGTGCGTCCTCACCGATCAGCGGGATGTGGGCGGGCGACGCAATCGCAGGGGCGGGCGCAACTTCGCCGGAGGCTCTGGCAGGATCGGTTGTTTCTCTCTTTGCAGGTGTTGTTTTTGTCATAATGTCCTTTCAGTTGAGTGTTTGTTGGGATATGGCTGACATGCTTAAGAAATGTGCCTTCTTTTGTTAGTTGTTCGTTTCTTCGGACAGCGGGATGAAGCCCCCGGCGGGTCGCCGGATGGGATCGCGCTGGCGCGATAATAAATCTCACCTTCATGGCGGGGCGTTTCGATGCCGCCTCGTGCGACGAGCGCCTCCAGCCGCTTGAGAGTCTCCAGTCCGTTCACGCCCAGGCCCCGCGCGACGTCCGCGGCGGTGCAAGGGCGCCGCAGGAGCAGATCGAACACAGCCCGCGCGTCCAACCTCTGCGCTTTGTGCGTCAGCCGCAAACGCCGCTCGGCCACCACTTCGGCGCGAGGATGAAACCGGCACGCCAAACGGGCCAGTTCCTCCGGTGCCGCACTCAGGGCGAATTCCTCCGCCGGCGGACGCGCGACAGTGTTCAGTTGCACGCGGTCGGGCCGGATTTTCCTGACCAATGCGGCGATGCGATCCACGTCGGCGAGAATGGCCGTGTAGCCCGCCAGGAGGAATACTTCGAGCCAATACCGCCCCGTGAACTCTCCACGAAACGAGATCAAGCCCTCGACCACCTGCTCAAATGAGAGACTGGCGTGCGGCCGGTTAATGAAGTTGAACTTGCTGGCGTCCCCCGCGTCGAGCGATGGCATGACCACGTTGGCCTGGGCCAGTTCGGCGCGCACTTGCGGTTGCCACAGCAGCGACCCGTTGGTCAGCACCGCCACCGGCAGCGCCGTCATGGCCCGGATGTGCTCGATGATTTCACCCAGACGCGAGTGCAGCGTTGGTTCGCCCGAGCCGCTCAAGGTGATGTAGTCGGGACGGCAGGCCAGCTTCCGTTTCAACTCCTCCAGCACCGCGTCCATCGGCGCCCACTCTTTGCGCTTGACCGTTTTGCGCGTGGTGCGGCCCAACTGGCAGTAAATGCAGTCGAAGGTGCAGGTCTTGAACGGCACCAAGTCCACGCCCAACGAACGACCGAGACGGCGCGAGGGCACCGGGCCGAAGACATGTTTGAAATTCTCACTCATGGCAATCAGCCGCCAAAAGCGGGAAAGTCACAGCGCGAATTCCGCAACATTGTTACCTCCGTTCCGCGCCGTCAGCCGGCGACTTCGCAGGGTCGAATTGTCCGGTCCGCAACAGAACCAGGGTGCAGGCATTCCGAACGTCAATGCGGTCCGCGCCAAGCTGTTGGGCTAGACCGGGATTTTCCGCGCCAGGATTGAAAATCACCCGCTGCGGCCGCAACGCCCGGATGGCCGCCGCCAGCGCGGTGGATCGTTCGGGTCCCACATACACCGTGAGGGTGTGGATTGGCACCGGAATGTCCGCCAACTGTTTGAACGCGGGCATCCCGTCAATGGCTGCCAGTGCCGGGTGGACGGGGAACACCGCGTGGCCCTTTTCGGCCAGCAATTTCACCGCCTGAAAGCTGTAACGCTCCGGCTTGTTGCTTGCGCCCAGGACTGCCACGTTCATCGGTTTTTGGTTCTGTCTGGGTTGATTTCTTTCATGATGAAAACTGTTTCATATTCACAGACGGGCTGTGTGACTTTCTTGGATTGAAGGTGTGGACGATTTGGATGAGTTTTGGCCGCCGAAATGATGCACGCCGAGGACCGGGCGGATGCCCGGCCCGAGACCAAATCCCGCCAAAGCCAGCATGGCACGGCAATCGGCGGTGGTGATTTCCTTGCTCTGACGCCAGAGCGCCGACGTGAAACCGTCTTCGCGCGCGTGCGGGTCGCGTTCTTCCGCGCGCGGTTCACCAAGTTCAGGGTAGAGCGCATTGGCTCCGCTTAGCAACCCGATCACGTTTGACTCATGCACAGCAATGCTCGCCAGGTTTCGCCGCGTCAAGGTGGCCAGGGCGATGACGGCCACGATCTGGGCTAGCCTTGCCAGTGAGATCTGCCCCTTTGCGTAAAGCGGAGAGCCGGGCACGGGAAACCGCCGCATCGCGGCATGCTGGCGGCAGGGCAACTCGACGCCCAGCCAGATCTGTTCGGCCAATTCACGAGGCGTGTGCTCGGGGCCGATGGGTTCGCACGAGTTGTACCAGTCCAGTCCCGCCTCCAGGATTCTCTCGATGGTCGCGCGGCGTTGCGCTGGCGACATGCGCGTGTCCACACCCTCGCGAAGCCTGCACACGTGGTAGGCGCCTGAGACGCCGGTTTCCCGCAGAGCGGCCAGTTGATTCAATTCCAAGTCGCCGACATTCGCGAGGATATGGAGGTCGGCCGGGATCGACTTCCGCACCGAGGCGCAGAGATTGAGAAACCAATCGAAACCAAAGCGATGCATGGTCATGATGAACACGCCCTGCGCGCCGCCCCGGGCGAATCCCACGCAGCGGGCGACGACCTCTTCTGTGGGCAGTGTCGAGGGCTCGACTGTCGTGTGCGGCTTGGCGAAAGCACAGAAAGCACAACCGCCATCACAGGGGGCCATGTCCACGCCGACCTGGCCCAGCAGCAGAGCGGCGTTGGAAAAACGCCTGCGGCTCACGTAGTTGCCCACGGACCGCAACAGCGCCGCGGCGGTGGAGTCCTCGGGCAGCAACAAGAGATGCTCCGCGTCCCCCTGGTTGATCGGCGTGCCGTCGAGGGCGTTTCGCAGGATGGATTCAGTCCGCTTGTCGGCTTTCATCGAGGCATGGTTCACGTGGCTGTTGGTCTCGGGCAGGAGGGTTCTCGTAAATTCGTCGTGCTGCTCGTGGCTGATGAAGGGCGGGACGGTTGCGGTGGGGATGACTTGCCCGCCTCAAGCCGGAGAAGGATCGGCCGCACGATGCCCTCGAACGCGCGCGCCGTGGGGCTGCCGGCAAAACGTTGCACAAAGGGCGTGCCCGCATCGCCCGAAACCACCACCTCTGGGTCAAGCGGAACGCACCCCAAGAACGGCACTCCCATCTCTTGCGCGAGCGCCGCGCCGCCGCCGGTTTTGAACAGGTCGGTCGTTTTTCCGCAGTGCGGGCAGACGAAGCCGCTCATGTTCTCCACAACCCCCAGCACTTGCAGGTGGAGTTTCTCGCAGAAAGTAATGGAGCGGCGCACGTCCGCCACCGCCACGTCTTGGGGTGTGGTGACCACGATGGCGCCGGCCGTCTGGCCCACCAATTGCGCGACCGACAGCGGTTCGTCCCCCGTGCCCGGCGGCGAGTCAATTACCAGGACGTCGAGGCTGCCCCAGACAACGTCGCGGAGGAACTGTTCAATGATTTTGTATTTGAGCGGTCCGCGCCACACCACAGCATCACGCGGGCTTTGCAGCAGGAAGCCGATGGACATGACCTTGAGGTTCGGGCTGACCACGACCGGCTCGAGGGCCCCTGGTTCCACGCCGGGGCCGCAGCTCTCGCCTTCCAGCCCCATGAGTTTTGGAATGCTCGGCCCATGAATGTCCACGTCCAGCAGACCCACCGCGCACCCGGCTTGCGCCAGGGACATCGCCAGGTTGGCGGCCACAGTGCTCTTGCCGACACCGCCTTTGCCGGACAGGACGAGGATTTTCTGGCGAATGGCTTGCAGGCGGTCTTGCAACGCCGGATCGGCTGGTGGCTGTGGTTGCGGCTTTGACCGGCCCGCTTCAGCGGATGACGGCGCAGTCGGCTTAGCGGCGGGCGCGATGGTCCTGCGGTGCTGCTCCAAGGCAGCCCGCAAGGTGTCCAAGGCAAGCACCGGACAATGCTTGTGGTCTTCGGGCAAGCTGCCGACGGCGGTTTCGACCTGCTGCGGCGTCAGGCGGGCAGCTTCACTGAGGGTTTTGCCTTCAGCCAACCTGGCAGCCATGGCGCCGCTGACAATCGAAGCCCCGCAGCCGTCGGTGGTGAACGTGGCGCGGAGGATGCGACCGTCGCGAATTACCAGCCAGTATTCCATCGTGTCCCCGCAGGGGCCGGTGACGCGCGCGCTGGCGTTGGCCCCTTTCAACGGGCCGAAATTGGCGGGGAGTGAACGAATACTGGGTTGGTGAAGGTCGGAGACAAATGTTTCCATAGGTTTTTCCAGAGTTGAAGCACGGCTTGCGCCGCGAGGCCGTGGTCGCGCTCCACAACCGGGCGACCCTGGCGCTGGGCGGCGGTCACGGCCGGGTCGTAGGGAATCCGGCCCGCGACCGTCGCGCCGAGTTCGGCGGCGTGGCGCTCCATCCGCGCCGTCATCGCCCGGTTCAAATCATGTTTGTTCACGCACACCCAAGCCGGAGTTTCAAAGCGCCGGGCTTTCGCTTCACGGATTAGACGGCTTCTGGGGTTGCGCGCCTACCGGGCCGGCGCTTTGGACTGGCTCTACGGCCTGCCGCAAGGCCCGGCCCAGGCCCGGTCCGCGACCGCGTCCTCGGCGACCGCCTTGGCCTCGACCTCCGCACCAGCCGCGCCTTTGTCCGCCGCCGCAAGGCCCCAAGCCTTTGCCGACGGGTCCCTGGCCGAACGGCCCGGTTCCATCTCCTAACGGTGTCATAATGATTCCTTTCGTTTTGTTTGTTTGCTCTGTTACCCGGTGAGTCCGCCGTCTGCGCTGGCCAGCGACACGCGCTGGCCTCGCGAGATGGCAGGCATATTCCGGTGAATGACCAAGCTACCGACGGGTTGGCCGATGTGCCGGGCCACGACCGGGCACTTGACCTTAAAAAGGAAGAAGACGTCCTGCTCGCAACCATCCAGAGACTCGAAGTTCGCCTGGCCCTTGGCGAGAATCAGATCGGCACTCGCGAACCTGCGCTGAAACCCCAGGTTGAAGGCCTCCGGCAGCGTGCCGGCCCCGTCGCTGCCGTTCTCGATTACGGCGAATAATCCTGCTACGCCCGCGACCTGCGCGTCCGCCAGCAGCGCATCATTGATGGCCGGCCCGCCTTTGACCACGACCGTGATCTTCTCGCGCGGCAGCAACTCGAGCAGCAGCCGGTCAAAGACCAACTCGCCGGCATTGTCGGCCAGAAAGAGAATGTCGGAGGCCTGCGCCGCTGCCGTGAATAGCGCTTCGACATCCCCTTTGAGGGGCGCCGCAAAAGAAGCTTCCAGGGCCGCCGGGATTTGCTCGGCCGTCAGATCGCCTTTGATGCCGAAGTCGATGACATTCGCGGCAATGGCGAGCTTGGCCGCCGCCAGACGCGGATTGGCTTCTGCGCGCAGGCGCTCGCGCCAGGCAGGCAAAAGCGTCAACGCGAGCCGGTTGGATTCCTGTTTGATTGCCCGGTAAGGGTCGTCCATCCCTGTCAACTCGCGGACCAGCCGGTGAATCCACTGCCCAAAGCGCAGTGGCGGCTGGGCGAGATCGGCCTGGCTGGCACGCCGGAGCACCTCGCGCAGTACCCGTTCGTGGACCTGTTCGTCGGTCGTTGCCAGTCGCGCGACGTTCAGACCCTGCGACACGAAACAAGGAATACAATCCAGCGCGCTTTTCATCTCCCGAATCCGAGAACGAACTGTTGTCAGTGCGCCCCTCCGGCCTGGCCATGTTGGCCGTGCCCATGCTCGTGGTCGTGCCCGTGTTGGCCGTGGTGCTGTGCGCATCCCTCGGGGGTCTGGACCATCTCTCCCGCCAGGTATGCGGCAACCAAAGCTTCCACCGAAGCATCGCTCTGCCCGCACTTGGATACCGTTCTGGGCAAAAATGGCCAACGCGCGTTGCCCAATGCCGCCGGCGATGACCACTTGAACGCCCTGTTCGCGCAGCCAGCGTGGGAACAGGCCGGGTTGGTGCTCGGGCGCCGGTAAAGTCTCGGAACGCAGGATGGTCTTGGCGTTAGCGTCGACTTCGACGATTGTGAATTGGCGGCTGCCGCCGAAATGGGAATTGAGGCGATCGTTTTCGACTGGAATGGCAATTTTCATGATTATCTTTGGTTGCTTATTCTTTATGAGTTCACTGGGAAGCCTGGCCCGACTTGGGGAAATGATGTTTGTCCGCCTCCAGGCCGGACATTATTCGGCGCACAACACGGTTAAACGCGGCAGCCGAGGAATTCTCAGTGAAGCGGTTCGCGAACGGCCTTCCGATGTCACCGGATTCGGCAATTTGAGGATCGAGTGGGATGCCGCCAAGAAACGGCAATTTCATTTCCCAGGCTAGTTTCTCACCGCCTCCCATTTTGGAGAGCGGCTGGGCTTCGCCGCACCTCGGGCAGACGTAGCCGCTCATGTTCTCCACAATCCCAATCACGGGCAGGCCGACCCGCTGGCAAAAGACAATCGAACGGCGCACGTCGGCCACGGCGACTTGCTGCGGAGTAGTGACGACGACGGCCCCAGCCGGCCGCCCGACCAACTGGGCCACCGCCAGCGGCTCGTCGCCCGTGCCCGGCGGGGAATCGACGACTAGAAAATCCAGGTCACCCCATTCGACCCCCCTGAGCAGATCCTGAATCGCTTTGTATTTCATCGGACCGCGCCAAATGACAGCATCACGCGCCCCGTTGAGCAGGAAACCCAGCGACATGACGCTTACGCCGGAGGGGCCGCAGACAGGGTGGAGGGCTTGGCCGTCAAATTCCGGCGCGCTTTCCTCCAAACCGAGCAGCCTGGGAATGCTGGGACCATGAATATCCACGTCCAACAGGCCAACGCGCATGCCGGCGGCAGCCAGAGCGATGCCCAGGTTGGCAGCGACAGTGCTTTTCCCCACGCCGCCTTTCCCCGAAAGTGCCAGGAGTTTAAGAGCAATCCGGCCCAGGCGTGTCTGCAACACGCCGCTTTCTTTCCCCGCAACTTCCGGACCATTTTTGGAGGCGGGATGGTGTTCTGCTTGCTCGAGGTGCTCGAGAGGCTGCGCGCAAGCTGGTTGAGTCGGGACCTCGTCAGCACTGGGTTTGGGACGGTACTGCTCTATGGCAGCCTGGAGAGTCTTCAGTGCCAGGACCGGGCAGTGCTTGTGGTCCATGGGGAGCCCGCCAACCGCATCCTCCACCTCTTGCGCGGTCAACCGGCCAGCCCCATCCAATGTCTTTCCAGTAGCCAACCGGGCGGCCATACCCCCTCTGAGGATGGAGGCCTGGCAGCCATCCGTCGTGAAGTTTGCCTGCAGAATCCGATCCGATTCGATCCGGAGCCAGAATTCCATCGTGTCGCCGCAAGGCCCGAGCACGCGCGCGTTGGCACTGGCGCCTTTGAGCGGGCCGAAATTGGCGGGTAGTTCGCGAACCGGGATATTGAACTTGGCTGGCATAAGTTCTTTCTGCCCTTTCACTTGTCCACAAAGGTTCCTTCAACGCACCGGGCGCAGAGCCCTACCACGCTTGCACCGCGGTGTCCCCTCCGGCGCACCCCACCGTCGTCCGCAGCATCCGGGCATAATGAACTCCGGACTGTTCAACCTGCCGGTCCGATAGGCGGCAAGCACCACGTCGATTTCCCCGCAGATTTGCGCCAGGACCCTTATACCCGCCTGCTCGAGCGCAACCTGCAGCCCCTGCGAAATGCCCCCGCAAATCAGCACGTTGATGCCCAATTCCCTCAGGCTGCGGACTATTCCCTCGGGCTGTTGCTCAAACAGCACCACCTCCCTGCGCTCCAGTTCGGCTTCCCCTTTGAGGCGAACCACGAGCAGCCGCGCCGCCACATCGAACACGGGCGACACACGGCCCTGGCAATTGGGAACCGCAATCAGCACACCTGCCCCAATGCGAGTTTCATGCCAGCCGAGGATTACTTGGTAAATAAATGGATCTTTCCCTTAAATCAGGCCCAGCCTGCAATTCTCGAACGGGGCGGGTTCGGTGCGCTGCGTTGCAAAATGCAACTATCGGCTGGGGCGCCCCTGGCAATTTGAGAGCCTTCCCTTTGCGTTCAACCCGAGCCGGTTTCTGGCGGGCGGCCGCACCGCGGCGGATTCACAGACGGGCGGGCTCGCTCAAGGCCAACGCTTTAGCGGTTCTCCTGATTCGGATCCTCGGACGCAACTCGCTGCTTGGTCTGCTGGATCATCTCCACGAGGCTCAGTACTTTGGAGGGAGGGGGAGCAGCGGCGGCGCGCTCCACTTGGGCCATGGCTTCCTCCGGCAGATGCGCCCGCAGGAATGCTCGCACGTCGAACTGTTCCCACCAGCAGTCCAGAATCAGGCGGCAGGGCTGGCCACCCGTTTCTTGCCGGCAATATCCGAAAGCCACCTCGTGGCCGAGGCGGCGGCAACGCAGCAGGACATCCTGGTCGTGTTCGTTCAACATCGGCCCGATCCTATCGTAAGGTTGACTGGAAGACAAGTGCCCGGGACATCCGCGAGATCCACGAACACGATAAAGCCGATAACTCGGTGAAATGGCCGCGCGGCGCCGGCAGCGCTGGCTCACGGCCATCCGCAACGCGAGGTTTGCAGTCTGTAACCCCAGCAGCGCATCAGGACCCTCCCGCTTGCTTTCCGATTCACCGGCCCACCCGCCGCACCGTAAACAGTCCCTCCTCCGGCATCTTGGCGCATCCCTGGCACAACGCCTCCAGCTTCTCCACCGGTTGATTCATGATCGACTTCAGGTATCTCGACTCTGGCCGGAACTCCAGCACCTCGCCCTTTCCACCCTTCCGCCGCACCGCCACGAATGACTCCTCCCACGTCAGCACCTCGGCCATCCGCAGGTCCAGCCGACCCTGGCTGTTGCCCGTTCCCACCGACACCCCCCAATCCCTGGACGAATATGCCCCCATGGCCCGCCGGAGTTGGTATTGCCGCACCGGCGAAGGCGGCGTCATCGCCCGCTTCCAAACCCGCGCCGGCGTCCAATTCCAGACCCCGTGACCACCATGGCGCACCCTAACCCGGATATTTCATAAGGCTCCTGACTTTTCGCCTCCGGCATGATTTTTTGGGAAAAATTTGCTCGGATCGCGGCATTTTTTCGACCCGGCTGTCCAGTAGGGCGTGATCGCCCCTTTTGTCAAACAAAAAGGCCGTTTTTGAAGACACTGCTCCCGTGGCTCTTTGAACGGCAAAGGAAATTCCTTTTGCTCTCAGCCAGCCGGCGCCGCAAGCCCCATCA
>Ga0181533_1002785_pt1 | contig 19899 bp, 20 predicted proteins | sample PEATcosm2014_Bin_45_FD_119772 | JGI IMG/M metagenome (GOLD analysis project Ga0181533, IMG submission 119772) | Peatland microbial communities from MTU Mesocosm Facility, Houghton, MI, USA - PEATcosm2014_Bin11_60_metaG | ecosystem: Environmental > Terrestrial > Soil > Wetlands > Peat | place...
AGCGCCCGTGCAAAAACTAATTCCGATTTAGTCTTGGGAGGAGAGTGTAATTCCATTGGGGTAGGATCGGGTGTTTGAGTAGGTCCAGCGCGGCCATTTGCTCATCGGAGACTTTGATTTCCGTGGGGTAGTCTTTACTGCTCAAGGCGCAGTGGACGCGTAGTCCGGTTTTGGTTTTGGTTTCACCGATGAGCCGGACGATGGTGGGATAATCGGTCAGCGGTTGGCCCACCCAGTGCTTGCTGATCTCGCTGAAGAGGCGGTGCTCAATGGGATTCCACTTGGAGGCGCCGGTCGGGTAGTGGCAGACGGTCACCCCCAGTTGAAAGCGGTCGACCAGTTTTTCTTGCAGGGCACATTTCCAGAGGCGACACCGGGCGCCGTTGCTGCCGCCGCTGTCGGCCAGGATGAGCAACTCCGACGCCTGCCGGTAACGTCGCCGGCCCTGCTCGCGCCACCACTCCACGATGGCATCGACCGCAAACTCAGGCGTGTCGTGCGAAGTGCCAATCAATACGGAGCCCCGATTGGCCGCCAGATCATAAAGACCGCGGGGAATGGCCATGCCTTTGGCCTGCGAGCGAAAATCGTGGTCGTTGACCGGGAGCGCCTCTTTACTCCAGATGCGGCCCTGATTCTTGAAAGGTCCCACCAGTTCTTTCTTCTTGGTGTCCACGCTGATAATGGGCAGGGCCTGGCGGCTGAACGCTTGGCGTTGGATCTGGAGGTAACGGAATTGACGGTCGCGCTCCGGGCTTTGCGGGCCGGAAAGACTTTTGCGATTGGCGTGCAGCGCGTAGCCCAACTGGTCCAGCAAACGTCGCACGGTGTTGGGACAGACCGAAAGGCCCAAGTGCTTCAACTGGTCGCTGATTTGCTCCAGGTGCTGACCGGTCCAAAGACCCCGTCGTCCGGTCGGATCCCCGGCCGTGTCGTGTCGCAGCAACTGGCTCAGTTGGCTCAAGAGGGCGGGCGTTTTTTTTCGACCCGCGGTCGCCCGCCGCCCACCCGACGCACTCTCTCTGGGAGCATTTGGCCGCTCAATAATTCCCGGCGGCCCCGCGCGACGGTCTCCGCATCCAAGCCAAACAACCGGGCCATCCGTTGATCGCCGCCGTGGCCCCACTCCAGGCTTTCCAGCCCGGCGTAGAGTCGGCGTTGTTTTTCGTTCAGCAGGCTGTAGAAGAGCACCATGGCCGCCTGCTCCTCATCCTCTGGATGCTGCTGCGCTTGCCGGGCAGCCCACTGCTCCTGCCGCCGCCCGCGCTCGCTGGCACAATAAAGATAGCGGCCTTCCCATTCTCGGCGGTAGAGACGGCCCTGTTGCGCCAACTGCCGCAAGGCATCCTTGGTCGCCACCCGCACCACGGCTTCCAGTTCATCGACCAAGTATCCCGCCGGGGCCTTGGTCACCAGCGTGGCCGCCGTGTCCAGCAGCGTGCCGTGGCGGGAAAAGTAGATGTCCCGGTAAGCCCACAGCCCCAAGCCATCGTATTGCGCGAGGGTGTCCAGGGTGTAATAGGCTCCGCGATGGGAGTAGCTGGTCCGATAGGGCAAGGCGGACAGTTTGCGGAACACGGTCAAATCGACGGGGGTGCCCAGGGCGGCTTTGAGTTGCGGCAGCGTGGCGACGGTGGCGTCCTGGAAGAGCGCTTCCAGCCGCTCTGCGGAAAAGCGAATTGGTCTCATAATGTTATAATAACGCCTCATCGGCCCCAGGTCGAGCGTTATTCTAACATTATAAAATAGTGGCGCCCTCGGTTACGCGGCATCGCTTTTCAATCGTATTTTCCGGACTTTCCCAAAACATCCACCGCCGGAAACTACACCGCCATTTTGTTTTGATTGCGCCTAATCATCGGAAGTTATTTATGCATGAACCCTTAGCCCCGACCAGTTGATCTTCTGGCAGCACGGTTTTTTCAAACTCAACGGCACCATTGTGTTCACCTGGGGACTGATGCTCGTGCTGGCCGTTGGTTCAAAGCTCATCACGCGCAGGCTTTCCACGGATTTGAAACGGACCCGCTGGCAGAACCTTCTGGAAATTGTCGTCACTGGCATCGAGAAACAAATCGAAGATGTCGGACTGAAGCACCCTGAAAAATATATCGGCTTTCTGGGCACGCTCTTTTTGTTCGTCGCGCTGGCAGCGCTCTGCACGATCATTCCCGGTTATGAGCCGCCAACCGGTTCGCTCTCGACGACGGCGGCGCTCGCGTTGTGCGTGTTTGTGGCCGTGCCGTTGTTCGGTATTGAGGAACAGGGATTGCGGGGTTATCTCGCCTCCTATACGAAGCCGACGTTCATTATGCTGCCCTTTAACATCATCAGCGAGCTTTCGCGCACGCTGGCCCTGGCCGTCCGCCTGTTCGGCAACATGATGAGCGGGGCGATGATCATTGCGATTCTGCTGACCATCACGCCTTTTCTTTTTCCGATCGTGATGACCGCGCTCGGTCTGTTGACCGGCATGGTGCAAGCCTACATTTTCAGCATCCTGGCTGCGGTTTACATCGCAGCGGCGACGCGCACCCGCAAACCCAAACCCGCGCTGGCATCAAAAACTTAAAACACTCACAAAGCAACCCAAAAACAAAATTATGGATAACATGACAATCATCGCAGTGGCCTCCATCGCCACCGCAGGCCTGACCACCGGCATCGGCTGCATGTGCCCCGCGCTGGGAGAAGGGCGCTCCGTTGCGACGGCGCTCACCGCGCTGGCGCAGCAGCCCGACGCCTCCGCCACCATCACTCGAACTCTGTTTGTTGGCCTGGCCATGATCGAATCCACGGCCATTTATTGTTTCGTGGTCTCGATGATTCTGATCTTCGCCAACCCGTTCTGGAACCACGTCATAGCCGGGGCGGCGACTGCGGCAGGAAAGTGAGCCTATGTTATTAGACTGGTTCACTATCGCGGCGCAGGCGTTGAACTTCCTCATCCTCGTGTGGTTGTTGAAGCGCTTTCTTTACAAACCCATCCTCAACGCCATTGACGCGCGGGAGAAACTGATCGCCAAAGAACTCGCGGATGCGGATGCGAAAAAGGCGGAGGCCCAAAAGGAACACGAAGAGTTTCAAAAGAAAAACGAGGAGTTTGACCGGCAGCGCGCCGCGCTTCTGACCAAAGCAACGGACGAAGCAAAAGCCGAACGCCAGCGACTCCTCGACGAAGCGCGGAAGGCGGCCGACGTCCTGAGTGCCAAGCGACAGGAATCGCTCATCCATGATGCTCAAAACTTGAATCAAGCGATCAGCCGCCTGACGCAGAAGGAAGTATTTGCCATCACGCGCAAGGCGCTGACGGATCTGGCCACGACCAGTCTGGAAGAACGGATGGGCGAGGTGTTTGATCGGCGTTTGCGAGAGCTGGACCAGAAGGGGAAATCTTTGCTTGGCGATGCCCTCAGGAAGAATTCCGAACCCGCCCTGATTCGCAGCACCTTTGATCTGCCTGCCGCGCAACGGGCGGCCATCCAAAATGCACTCAACGAGACCTTTTCGGCTGAAATCCACGTTCGGTTCGAAACCGCGCCAGATTTGGTCAGCGGCATCGAGCTAACATCGAATGGCCAAAAAGTGGGGTGGAGCATCGCGGACTATTTGGCGTCACTGGAAAAGGGTGTCGGCGAGTTGCTGAAAGAAAAGGACAAGCCTGAAGCCAAAGCCGAGCCGAAACCCGAAATTAAGGCCACGCCGAAACCTCAAACTGTCCTCGAACCAAAGCCCGAAGTGAAAGTTGAGCCTAATACTGCCGCCAAAGCCGAGCCTATGGCTAAGGCTGAAGTTAATACTAAAATTGAGGCTAAACCAAGGCCGGCACCGGAGATGGGCCTTAAACCTAAAGCCAGGGCCGAGGCGAAGGTTGAGGAACCGGAACCCGTATTGACGACCTGATGAACACCGCTCCTGAGAACTTGCAGAGCGTCCTCGAACGCACCTTTGCTGGAATCAGTCAGGTGCGGGCAGCATTCACGCCGCACTTGACGCCGCGGGAGGTGGGCACGGTCATCAGTGTCGCCACCGGTATCGCCAAGGTCTCCGGTCTTCCCGGCGTGGGTTTTGAGGAGTTGGTAGAATTTCCCGGTAATGTACTCGGCATCGCCTTCAATTTGGACGAGGACGAAATCGGCGTCGTGTTGCTCGGCGCGTATCAAGATCTGCACGCCGGTGATGAGGTCGAACGCACGGGCCGGGTCATGGACGTGGCCGTCGGCGATGAATTGCTGGGGCGTGTCATTGACCCGCTCGGCCAGCCCCTCGATGGCAAAGGGCCTGTGACTTCCAGCCAGCGCCTCCCCATCGAGCGTCCCGCAGCGGCTATCATGGACCGCTCGCCGGTCACGGTGCCGCTTCAAACTGGACTTATGGTCATTGACGCGCTCATCCCCATCGGGCGGGGCCAGCGCGAATTGATTCTGGGCGATCGCCAGACGGGCAAGACGGCCATTGCCCTGGACAGCATTTTGAACCAGCGCGGGAAGGATGTGATCTGCGTTTATTGTGCCATCGGCCAGCGTGCTTCCGCTGTCGCCAAGGTCATAGCGAACCTCCGCGAAAAGGGGGCGATGGATTATACCGTGGTGGTGGTCGCCGAAGGGAACGACGCACCCGGCCTCACCTATGTCACGCCGTACGTCGCCACCAGCATAGCCGAATATTTCATGGAAAAGGGCCGTGACGTGCTGATTGTTTACGACAATCTGACTCAGCACGCCGAAGCGTATCGCGAATTATCGCTTCTCTTGCGCCGTCCTCCCGGGCGCGAGGCGTTTCCCGGCGACATTTTCTATATTCATTCCCGGATGCTGGAACGGGCGACGCATCTGAGCAAAGAGCGCGGGGGCGGATCGCTCACTGCGCTGCCGATTATCGAGACCGAAGCGCAAGACATTTCCACTTATATTCCGACAAACCTTATCTCAATCACCGACGGGCAGATTTATCTTTCGCCGTCATTGTTTGAATTGGGCGTGCTGCCGGCGGTGGACGTGGGGAAATCGGTTTCGCGCGTTGGCGGCGAGGCCCAATGGGCGGCTTACCGCGCGGTCGCGGGCGACCTCAAGCTCGCCTACGCCCAATTCGAGGAACTCGAAACCTTCGCGCGCTTCGGCGCCCGTCTGGATGACGACACACGCAAGATCATTGAGCATGGACGGCGAATCCGCGCCTGTCTCAAGCAGCCCGAATCCGCCCCGCTGGCGGTGCCCGCACAGATTACCGTCCTGCTGGCATTGACCGCGAACCTGTTCGACCCAGTGCCGCTTGACCGGATGACGGAGGCCGGGAGCGCCGTGCGCGGGGCTGCGGCTAACATCCCGGCGGAGATCAGTGCGCGATTTGAAACCGCTGCAAAATTGAGCGACGAGGATAAAAAGGCGATAATAGAAATCGCCCGTCAAGCGCTCGTGCCTTTCCAACCCAAGCCGGACCCCAAACCAGAAGTTAAGGCTGAAACCAAACCTGGCGTTAAGGTCGAGCCGAAAGCTGAAACGAAAGGCGATTTCAAAGACAAGGCCGATGATAAACCCAAGGAGGAGGCCAAACCCAAACCCGATCCTGAAATTAAGGCAGAGACTAAACCTGGAATCGAATCCAAGCCGGAACCGCCGGCGAAAGTTGAACCCGCGGAGACTGGCCCCAAGGAGAAGCCATGAGCGAAAACACGGCGAGTTTGACCCGCAAGATCAGCAGTGCCGGCGATCTTCAATCCGTCGTTCGCACGATGAAAGCTTTGGCCGCTTCGAGCATCGGCCAATACGATAAATCCGTACGCGCGTTGGGCGACTATTATCGCACCGTGGAACTGGGACTGGGGGCGTGTTTTCGGCAAAGCAGGCCAGCGGCTCCGATAGCAAAACGGAAAGGACAAACCGACGCCGGCGCCATTGGCGCGGTCGTTTTCGGCTCTGATCAAGGATTGGTGGGTCAGTTTAACGACGTGGTGGCCGATTTTGCCGTCAAAACCCTCGCTGCTTTGCCTGGCAAACCCGAAGTCTGGGCGGTGGGTGAGCGCGTCCATGCCCGTTTGGCGGACGCGGGGCTGCCGGTGATAGGCATCTTTGCCGTGCCGAATTCTGTGCAGGCCATCACCCCGCTCGTCGGACAGATTCAGATCGAAAGCGAAGCCCGTCGGGCCAAAGGCGAGTATGCGCGCCTCTATGTCTTCCACAACCGCCCGAAAGCCGGGGCGCTCTACGAGCCGGTCAGCCAGAGATTGTTGCCGCTTGACGCGCAATGGCAAAATGGTCTGTCCAAACTTGCTTGGCCGACAAAGATGCTGCCCGAGGTGATGTGCAGCGGCATCGTGACTTTGCGAGCGCTCATCCGCGAATACCTGTTCATCTCACTCTTCCGCGCCTGTGCCGAATCCCTTGCCAGCGAGAACGCGAGCCGCCTGGCCGCGATGGAACGCGCCGATAAGAACATTGATGATTTGTTGGAGACTCTCCACACCACCTTCCACCAAATACGCCAGGCGGGCATCGACGAGGAACTGTTCGACGTGATCGCCGGCTTTGAGGCGTTGTCCACAAGAAATAGCTTCGAAGTGTTGGGCGGGCAAGCAACGCAGAAACAATGAAGATGAAGATCCATTCAAAGGACTTCCGGGTGAGGCCCGGTGAAAAGGTCAGAATCCGAGCACGGTCGACGGCCGTGAAGCCCGTCTGCAAGACGAAAAAAGCGTATCGAAAACCTCCAGAAGCCCATTTTACACAACTTTCGACTGGGGTGAACACCCCATATCCATGCACCGCTATTCATCATATTCTGCCAGGATGAAAAAGTGGAAAATTTTCCAAGACCAACACTCAAAATCGGTTGCCGTGGCGCCCCTTGCTGCTGCGCACCTAAATCAAGGCAGGATTGACACTGGACGACCAACGGGCGGGGTGGCTGGAGAAGCCTGCTTCAGTTATGCGGACCAAGGTCCATCTCCCGAACCCGAGGAGAAACAGGAGTGGGAGGCCGAGGCGCGATTGTTCGGGGGGATAGCACGAGAAACACAAATGCGACCGGGTTCACCGCTATTTGAAACCGAAACGTACAAGCAGGATTCGACGGCTACCATCAAAGAATCACTCGATGAATGAACCCCTGACCAACCTCGCGGTCACACCCCAACCTCCCGTGTTTCCAAGAACCCTCCACCAGTTGCGGCCTAATCACTACCTTGTCATGGCAAATCATAAATTCAAGAAGCGCGACAATATTTTCTCGAAATCCCGCGATTTGTGTGAGGAGCGCGGGACTCGCGAAATGAAGACATCGCATAACGACCAAACATATCACGCACGGTAATTCCTGACCCATGAAACCAAACCCACTGAAGGATGGCGTCCTGACGGAAAACTCCGTTGGCATTGGCACTGTGACCCGCAAGATGGTGCGGGAGCGCGCGGCTGAACTGGCGGCCATGGATGAGCGTTCCGCACATAAAGTATCGGAATCCGATTGGGAACAGGCCAAGCGTGAATTGACGGGCAAACCGGACATGGAGCCGAAAGAGGCCGCGCTTGAATCCGCCCCCGAATCCGAACGCTGGGATCCATCTCCCGGCTCTACCGGCGGCAAAGTGGCCGCGGCTCCCAGCGAAGATGAGGATGAAGAAGGACGAAGCGATAATGAAAGGCTGGTGGATGAGGGCATGGCCGGGGCCGAGCATGATTTGAGTCTCCAGGCCAGCCGGAAACCCACCAGTTAAAACCGATCAATATGAGGAAGAATCCAGCAATGGAAGGTGAAGATAGGTCGAAGCCCACCTGGGAAGCCTCCAGCTCGACAACGCCTGGCCGCCTTTCCGCGGCTGACAAGGATTCGCTGCCTGCCACAGCCTTCGCCTTTCCGCGCACACGCAAAGAGCCGATGACAGACGCAACGCACGTTCGCGACGCGATGGCGAGGTTCAATCAGGTCCGGGGCGTCACTGACCCGGAACGGGACCTCGCATTTGCCAACATCCAAAAGGCTGCCAGCCATTTCGATATTCAGATGAAGGAAACAGACTGGCATCAATTCGGACCGCGACGCCCTTAGACGGCGACGAAGTGATTTTGCTCAATCCATCCTCTGGGAGACTTTGGAGCAATATCGGCAAACGTGCCAACTACGAAGGTGGGAGACATGAGGAGACAATTATGAAAGATGTAATCAGTCGTGAGATTCGGCTTGCCTCCCGCCCCATCGGAATTCCAACGATGGCAAACTTCACCCTGGCCCAAACCACGCTGGAGCCGCTTCGAGACCAGCAGGTGCTCGTTCGAAATCTCTACATGTCGGTGGATCCATACATGCGCGGACGCATGAACGACCGGAAATCCTATGTTTCGCCGTTCGAACTGGGCGAACCGCTGGACGGCCGTGCTGTCGGCGAAGTCATCGAGTCGCGCGCCAGGAAATTCAAGCCTGGCGACGCCGTCACCTCCAACTTTGGCTGGCGGGAATACTTCATTGCTTCGCCGGATGATCTGCATCCTGTCAGCCGTGAAATTCGGCCGCTTTCGGTCTACCTCGGTGCGCTCGGCATGACGGGCATGACCGCCTGGGCCGGATTGCATTTGGTGGAGGTCAAGGCCGGCGAAACCATTTTCATTTCGGGAGCCGCCGGCGCCGTCGGCAGCGTGGCTGGGCAATTGGCGAAGCTGCGCGGCTGCCGCGTCATCGGGTCGGCCGGTTCAGGGGAGAAAGTGCAGTTTCTGCGGGAGGAATGCGGATTCGATATCGCTTTCGATTACAAGGTTGGCCCGGTCGTGGAGCAACTGAAAGTGGAAGCGCCTGACGGAATTGACGTTTGCTTCGATAATGTCGGAGGTGAATCGCTGGAGGCCGCGCTGGAAGCTTTGCGGGTGCATGGAAGGATCATCGCCTGTGGCGCCATCTCCGGCTACAACGCCGACAAGCCGCGCCCTGGCCCGTCCAATTTGTTTAACATGATCACCAAACGGCTGACGATGAAGGGGCTGTTGGTTCGGGATTGGTTGGATCGTCAGGGTGAGTTTGAAAAGGAAGTCGGGGGGTATTTCAAGGCCGGCAAGTTGAAGAGCAAGGAGACGGTCGTGAATGGAATCGATCAGGCGGTCGGCGCATTCCTCGGCCTCTTTGAGGGATTGAACATCGGCAAGATGATCGTAAAGCTCTCAGTTGATTGAAGACGAATTCCTTTTTGCGTCTAATTCTCAAACCCGTGAACGCGGCTGATCTCTGCCATCAAGTGCGCCTCGGCTTCCAGCCAGTGCTGCATGCTGCGTCCGGATGGCGAACCTTCGTTTAGATAACGAAAGTACGCCGCACGGGCCACCTCGTCGGTTGACGGCCTGGGATTGACTTCGCTTTGGGCCATTTCCTCGGAGGTGCCCGACCATGGCGAGCCGGCGGGCTTTGGCTGTTGGTCTTGGGAGAAATTCTTGATTTTCATGCCATTAGAATAGGTTTGCAACCGAGCTAGCGGTATGGGGTGTTCTGCCCATGCGCGGGCAGTCCTTTACCTTGCGGATTTTTCCAGATGCCCGCCAAACGCATAGCGCATGGCCGAAAGCAACTTGTCCTGAAAATCGGCGTCGCCGCGCGAACTAAATCGCTCATAGAGCGCTGTGGTCAGCACGGGGGCGGGCACGCCTTCATCAATGGCCGCCTTAATGGTCCAGCGGCCTTCGCCGGAGTCGGATACACGCCCAGCAAATCCAGCGAGAGCCGGATCTTTGCTCAATGCATCCGCTGTCAAATCCAGCAACCACGAGGCGATCACACTGCCGCGCCGCCAAACCTCGGAGATGTCGGCGAGATTGAGTTCATATTGGTAATGTTCCGGCTCGCGCAGAGGCGTCGTCTCGGCATTGCTTTCGCCCTGCTGTTTGCCGATGTTTGCGCCTCGCAGGATGCCCAGGCCCTCCGCGTACGCGGCCATCATGCCGTATTCGATGCCGTTATGAACCATCTTGACGAAATGCCCGGAGCCGTTCGGGCCACAATGCAAGTAACCCAGATCGGAGGTGCCACCAAGCTTCTCGCGTCCCGGCGTGCGTGCGACATTGCCAATGCCGGGTGCCAGTGAGGCGAAAATGGGATCGAGGTGTCCCACCACCAGCGGCTCGCCCCCAATCATCATGCAATAGCCGCGTTCAAAGCCCCACACCCCGCCGCTGGTTCCCACATCAACATAGTGAATTCCGTTTGGCGTAAGTTGCTTGGCGCGCCGGATGTCATCAATGTAATAAGAATTGCCGCCGTCAATGAGAATATCGCCTGGTTCAAGAAAAGGCAGCAGGTCTGAAATGGTGGCATCCACGGCGGCGGCCGGCACCATCAGCCAGATTGCGCGCGGCTTGGCGAGTTTCTGGACCAAATCAGCGAGCGAGGATGCCCCGATCACATTGTCTTTGCCCAAATCCTTCACGGCTTCCGGCGAACGGTCGAAAGCTACGCACCGGTGCCCGTCCTTGACAAGTCGCCGCACCATGTTGGCGCCCATTCGTCCCAGGCCAATCATTCCGAGCTGCATCGCAGTCTTGTTGTTCATCTCGAGAAAATACCGCACAGTTCCCAACGACCTTCTCGATACGGCGGCAAACTATGCTCCTACCGCGCACGCTTCATTGGTGGCGCACGCGGGTTGATGCTCCTGCAACGCTTCCGGGTTGGCGCGGTTGATAATGTTCCGAGCATGAGCCGTTTCAATATCGGTGCCGTGGGCGATCAAGACATACCTGCCGCTTTTCACCGCCGTCTCGTATTGTAAAATGCTGTCCTTGGGGATCCCCATGCTGTAGAGGCCGGCGCCCAGTGCGCTCAAACCGCCCACCACGACAGCGCCTTCCAGCGCTCCGACGATCCAACCGACAATCGGTCCTGCCATGAGCAACGGTCCGACACCGGGAATGACAAAGAATGCGGAACCAAACAGCAGGCCCCAAAACCCGCCCCAGAAAACTCCCAGTTTCCCCCAGTATTTCATGCGGTCTCCGGTATTGTAGTACCCCACCACGTTTTCATCCGTCTGGTAGTCTTTTCCAACAATGGAGAGCTTCTTCATGTCAAAGCCCTCTTTCTGTAGGTCCTTGACGGCGGATTCGGCGCCGGTGTGCGTTTTGAAGATTGCCACCACTGAATTGCTTTGGGTCATAATGTTTGCTCCTTCGTTCTTGTTTTCTCTTGTTTTTTATAAACAAGGACACTCTATAGCCTCGCAGGGCCATTGCTATGGGGTGTTCACCCCATTGTCTGCGACGGCCGGGGGTGAGAGCGTCTTCGTGGCAAAATTATGATGACTCCCAATCTCTTTACTCCTGTCCGTCTGGGCGCACTTGAGGCGCCAAACCGCATCTTGATGGCTCCGCTCACGCGGATGCGCGCCGGACCCGGCCGATTGCCGACGCCGTTGATGGCGGAGTATTATGCCCAGCGCGCTGCGGCAGGCCTGATCATCAACGAGGCCACGGCAATTTCGCAACAGGGCACGGGTTGTCCCAATTCGCCCGGCATCTACACCGACGAACAGGTCGCTGGCTGGATGCGCGTCACCGAGGCGGTGCATCGTGCCGGCGGCCGCATTTTTCTTCAACTCTGGCACATGGGCCGGATTTCGCATCCGAGCTTCCAGCCGGGCGGCGGATTGCCCGTCGCGCCCAGCGCCATCGCCCCGCGATCCGGCCAGGTGCTGACAGAAAACGGGATGCAGCCCTATGTCACGCCACGCGCGTTGAAGAAAGAGGAGTTGCCGGGCATCGTGGCGCAGTATGCCGCCGGGGCGGAACGCGCCAAGACGGCCGGCTTCGACGGCGTTGAAATTCACAATGCCAACGGTTATCTGCTGGACCAGTTTCTCCGCGATGGCACGAACCAGCGCACGGATGAATATGGCGGCCCCGTGCGGAATCGCGCCCGGCTCACGTTGGAAGTGGCCGACGCGGTCACGAAGGTGTGGGGCGCTGATCGCGTGGGCATCCGCTTCTCGCCGGGGGGTGGGTTCAATGACATGCACGATTCAAACCCGCTGGCGACATTCAGCCATGTGCTGCATGAGTTGAATCACTTCAAACTCGCCTACGCACATTTGATTGTGTCCACCGAAGATGATTTGCGGCATGGCGCGGCGCCGGTTCCGCTGGTGGCGCTGCGGCGCGAGTTCCAGGGGCCGGTGATTGTTGCCAACGGCTTCAATCGCGCGACGGCGACGCAAGCCTTGGCGGAGGACTTGGCCGATGCGGTGGCGTTTGGGAGGTTGTTCATCGCGAATCCAGACCTGCCGGAGCGTTTTCGTTTGAACGCGTCGCTCAACGCGCCCGACGAATCTACTTTTTATGGAGGGGCGGAAGAGGGCTACACCAATTATCCGGCGCTGGGTCCTCAGTTCGTTCTCAAATAGGCATAAGGTCAACACCCCATAGCGGCGGGGCGGCTCCATCACGTAAGTTGAGTTCACTGAAATCGTCGGACTCGACGACATACGCAACGACACAACATCACTCAAACGATTATATGGCTAAAGTACTTGGCATAGATTTGGGAACTACAAACTCCTGCATGGCGGTCATCGAAGGCGGCGAACCTGTCGTGCTGGAGAACTCCGAAGGCAAACGCACGACTCCATCGGTGGTTGCCTTCACCAAAACCGGCGACCGCCTGGTGGGCGAGGCCGCCAAACGGCAGGCCGTCACCAATTCCCGCAACACAATCTATTCGATCAAGCGGTTCATGGGCCGGAAATTTGATGAAGTGAAGGAAGAAATCAAACGCGTCCCGTACAAGGTGGTGCGGGCCGCCAACGGCGACGCGGCGGTCGAAGTCGAAGTGGACGGCAAGCCCAAGCAGTTCAGCCCGCCGGAAATCTCGGCCATGATTCTTGCCAAGCTCAAGGCGGACGCCGAGACGCGGCTGGGCGAAAAAATCACCCAGGCGGTCATTACGACCCCGGCTTATTTCAACGATTCGCAGCGCCAGGCGACGAAGGACGCCGGTCGCATCGCGGGCCTCGAAGTGCTCCGCATCATCAACGAACCCACCGCCGCCTCGCTGGCCTATGGTTTGGACAAGAAGAAAGACGAGACGATTGCGGTGTATGACCTTGGCGGCGGCACATTCGACATTTCGGTGCTGGAAATCGGCGACGGCGTGTTCCACGTCAAGGCCACCAACGGTGACACTCACCTGGGCGGCGATGACTGGGACAATTGTCTCATGGATTGGATGCTGGACGAGTTCAAGCGGAGCCAGGGGATGGACCTGCGCAAGCAACCCGATGCCCTGCAGCGTATCAAGGAAGAGGCGGAAAAGGCCAAGATCGCCCTCTCCAGCGCACAAGATTACGATATCAGCCTGCCATTCATCACCGCGGACGCCAGCGGCCCCAAGCACCTCAGCCTCAAACTCACGCGCGCCAAGATGGAGCAACTTTGTGACGCGTTGTGCGAACGCACCATCGCCCCGGTAAAAGCGTGCTTGAAGGACGCCGGCATCGCGGCCGCGAAAATAGCCGAATTAGTGCTGGTGGGGGGTATGACCCGGATGCCGCGCGTGGTGGAAACGGCGCGCACGCTGGTCAACAAGGCTCCAAATCAGGGGGTGAATCCGGACGAAGTCGTCGCGGTGGGGGCCGCCATCCAGGCCGGCGTTCTCAAAGGCGAAGTCAAGGACGTGGTTTTGTTGGATGTGACGCCGCTGTCGCTCGGAATCGAAACTCTCGGCGGGGTGTTCACCAAGTTGATTGAACGCAACACCACGATCCCGAGCCATAAGTCGCAAGTTTTCTCCACTGCCGCTGACAATCAACCCGGGGTGGAAATCCACGTATTGCAGGGGGAACGTCAATTTTCCCGTGACAGCAAGACCATCGGCAAGTTCATGCTCGGCGACATTCCGCCCGCCCCGCGCGGCGTGCCGCAAATCGAGGTCAGCTTTGACATTGACGCCAACGGCATCCTGAACGTCAGCGCCAAGGATCTCGGCACCGGCAAGGAACAGAAGATCGTCATCACGGCCAGCAGCGGCCTCTCCAAGGCGGAGATCGAGAAGATGCGCCAGGATGGGGAACTCCATGCCGAAGAGGATCGGAAACAGAAGGAAGAGCTGGAAACGCGCAACGAGGCCGACAGCGCCGCGTACCGCACGGAGAGGTTGTTGAAGGACAACAAGGAAAAGATGTCGGACGCCAACCGCAGCAAGATCGAAACGGCCCTGCACGAGGTGAAGGAAGCCCTCAAGGGAAGCGACGCTGCGGCTATCAAGACGGCCAGCGAGAAGCTCAACGAAACCTGGCAATTGGTCTCGGCGGAACTTTACAAGGCGGCATCAGAAAAGTCTCGTCCAGGGCAGAGGCCTGCTGGAGGCCAATCCGGAATGCATTCTGAAGCGGAAGGCGCTCCAGACAACGGCGGGAAAACCGATGGCCCGGTTATCGACGCGGAAGTTGTTGAGGAAAAGCAGGCGGCCTAGCGGGCTGCGGCTCGGCACAAGAGACATTGCCGATCCTGGCAACACGCCACGCTTAACGGCGGTCAGACCAAAATGAAAATGACCGGAGACAAAACCGCGCTACGGGACGATTTGCCAGATCCGATTGAACGGCGAGGCGTCGGGCTTCAAGTCCGAGGGCTTCGCAAGGGTTACAATGGACGCGAAGTGCTCAAGGGCATTGATTTTGAGGTCAACCCCGGTGAAGTTTTCGTCATCATGGGACCGAGTGGCTGCGGCAAGACAGTGTTGCTCAGGCAACTCATCGGCCTGGAAACCCCGGACCAGGGGGAAATCCTGGTTGGGGGCCAATTGATTCAACCGCCTGAGATCACGACCCGTTACCGGGTGGCAATGGTTTTTCAGTCAGGCGCGCTGCTGACCTCCCTGACGGTCGGACAAAACGTCGGTTTCTATCTGGCTGAACATCACCTGAAATCCCCCGGCGAAATTGCCGAGATCGTCTCCAAGGACCTCGATAGTGTCGGCCTGAAAGGCACTGAAAACCAAATGCCCTCCGAACTCTCTGGCGGCATGACCAAGCGCGTGGCCATAGCCCGGGCCTTGGCCGTTGATCCGCAGTTGATCTTCTATGACGAACCGACCAGCGGGCTTGACCCGGTTTCATCCGTGGAAATCGCCAAAGACATCGTGAGACTGAACGAGCGCACTCATGTCACCTCCGTGGTTGTCTCGCACGATCGCGACTTGGCGTTTGGCATCGCAGATCGCATCGCGGTGCTCGAAGACGGTCGAATAATGGCGATTGGCACTCCCAGCGAAATCAAACGCAATTCCAACCCGGCGGTGCAATACTTTCTAAACGCAAGCATTGCCCAAATGATGACTCCTTTTGCCCATTCACAGACACAGGGCGCAACGCCAGAACCCCAACTTCAAGCAACCAAGCGATGATTGATCCGCGGAATTGACCTCGACGGCCACGGCATCAAGTGCGCAAGGATGGATGAATGGCGCCCGCGCAAGCGAATCGGCCTGGAAATAAGCACAGGCCACCTCATGTGGCCATATCCCCCGCAGTTCAGACTCTCCTCTCATAGAGACGGTTCTCAAAGAGCGGGATAAAATCCAGTTGTCCCTTGCACGCCACGGCTTGCAGATAATCACGCGTGCGGAATGATTGCAAATCCTGCGGTTCGTCGGCGCCGATCAATGCGGTGAGGGCGCCCTCGCGCGAGGTCCGGCGTGGCAACCACGCGTCAATCCACACGTAAAGGCCCAGCGGCAGTTCCTCCGCGGCATAGACTGAGATCACAATCACATCGGCCACGAGGGCGGCCCGAACGGCCTCCAGTAGTGTCTCGATATCGTCCAGCGAATGCACGTCGTACCATGTGTTTCGGAAGTGACCTTCGCCGGCCAGTTGCATTGCCAGGCGACACATCGGCACTCCCCAGCTTTGGGTCACCGTGTCTTGATAAACTCCCACGATGTTTAAGGCATAGTCCGATTCAGTCGGGGTAGCGGTTACTTCGTCCGAAAAAAGCTCAGTCGCGTTCATATGGTTGGCGTGCTGAAGAGCGACAGTATCAAAAACACGATGTGGTCGCTATGGGGTGTTTACCCCGCTGCTCGGTGTCAAACTTAAGCCGCGCCCCGTCATCGTGGCACTCGGCCTTCTGGGCGCTGCGCTGATTTACGGCGATGGGGCTGTCACCCCTGCCATTTCCGTGCTGTCGGCGGTGGAAGGGCTGAATATCGTCGCGCCTTTGTTCTCGCCCTATATTCTTGCCTCCGCGGTCGTGATTCTGGTCGCTCTGCTTTTCATTCAGTCCCAGGGCACCGCGCGGATCGGACGGGCGTTCGGGCCGATTATGCTGACTTGGTTCGTGACGATTGTCCTTTTGGGTATTTGGGGAATTGCAAGGCATCCTTCGGTGTTGCTCGCGATCAACCCGATATATGCAATCTCTTATCTGCACTCGAGCGGCGTGACGGGATTTCTGGTGCTCGGAGGAGTTTTTTTGTGCGTGACCGGTGCGGAAGCGCTTTATGCGGACATGGGGCATTTCGGCGCGCGGCCCATCCGCCTCGCCTGGTCGGCACTGGTCTTTCCGAGTCTCGTCCTCAATTACTCAGGTCAGGCTGCCCTGGTCCTGGAGGGCGCGCCAACTTCAGACAACATTTTCTACCGGCTCTGCCCCTCGGCTTTGCTTATTCCGCTTGTTGTGCTCGCGACCATTGCCACGATCATCGCTAGCCAGTCGATCATTACCGGCGCATTTTCGATGACGCGCCAGGCCATTCAGCTTGGCTGGCTGCCGCGATTGAAAATCAACCAGACCTCGGCTGAGGGCTACGGGCAAATTTATGTGGGAGCGGTCAACTGGACCCTCATGGTTGTCACCTGTGGCCTGGCACTGGCGTTCGGCAAATCGGATAATCTTGCGGCGGCCTACGGCATCGCCGTTTCGGCCACCATGCTGGCCACTTCGGCGCTGCTCTTTGTCGCCATGCGCGAAGTCTGGGGGTGGGGCGTTATTCGGGCCGGGGGAATCGCCGGCGCGTTCATTATCGTTGATGCGACGTTTCTTGCTGCCAATTCTTCGAAGATTGTCTCGGGCGGATGTGTGCCTCTCCTCCTGGCGGCATTGGCCTATGGCATCATGCTCATCTGGCACCGTGGAGCCAAAGCTGTTTCCGCACGGCTTCAGAAGGGAGTCATTCCCATCGGCGCGTTCATGACGGATATTGCGCAGAGACAAATTCCCCGGGTGCCGGGAACGGCGGTCTTTCTCACACGCACCAAGGAGGACGTCCCTCCGTTGATGGTGTGGCACCTCAACCACAGCCGGGCGCTTCACCAACGCCTGTTCGTGCTCACGGTGGACACGGAGTCTGTCCCGTGGGTCAACGATGCCGGACGCTTTACAATAAAGGAAATAGCCCCTCAGTTTTGGCGCGCGTCGGCCCGGTATGGTTTTATGGAGCGGCCTGATATTCCGGCGCTAATCGGGCAGGCCCATGCGTGTGGCTGTGGCATCGACCTTTCTGACATCACCTATTATGTTGGCCACGAGACCATTCTCTCCCGCGACGACGGCAAGGGTTTGCCGAAATGGATGGCGGCTTGTTTCGTAATGATGCAGCGCAATTCCACGCATTTGAGTGAATATTTCCGGCTGCCCTCGGATGCGGTGGTTGAAATCGGGCGGCAGATTTCCATTTAGCTCCGTTTGGATGCACAACGCCAGACGGGGACGGTGTTTCGTCGTAGTGCATCATCAGATTTCCGGCCATCGTGTTTTTGATGAGTTCGGGGGCATCGGGTTTGGCCTGGAGACGCCCGGTAGGGTTTTACCCCATTGCTCCCCCGCCGTTGCTTCGATTATTTTCGCATGGACAAAGAGCAGCGAAAGGATGTGCATGAAGAAATGCAATTCCGTCAATCGGTTCAACTTGCTTGACAAATGAAACGAGTCATCGATACAAGTGAAATTATCGGGACGGTGGACACGCCTGATGGAGCCTGTGAAGTGTGCGCGTCCGCCGACGCAACCTACGACGACGGTGCAAGACGGCTGGTCGTACGCTTGGAGTCGTTTCTCCGCACCATGAGCCTGCGGGCCAGGGAAAAGCATGTCGCAGCAAGCTGGCTGCCCAAGGCGGAAACCGTCACGGAATCGGTTGACCCCGGCGAAACGGCGGAAGCTGCCCGGAATATCTTCCATGGCTGGGTTCGGAAGGTGCGCCAAGCAGCGCCGTCGCTGCATAATCCGGACCTTTAGGGTTCATGCAAAAATAACTTCCGAATATCAGGCGTAATACAAACAAAATGGCGATGTGCTTTCCGGCAGTGGATGTTTGGGAAAGCCCCTGAAAATAAGATAGAAAAGCGAGGCCATATGACCGAGGATGCCACTATTTTGAAATGTTAGAATAACGCTCGACAGGAGTCCGATTAGGCGTTATTCTAACATTATGAGACCTATTCGCTTTTCCTCAGAGCGGCTGGAAGCGCTCTTCCAGGACGCCCCCGTCGCCACGCTGCCGCAACTCAAAGCGGCCCTGGGCACCGCCGTCGATTTGACCGTGTTCCGCAAATTGTCGGCCCTGCCCTATCGGACCAGCTACTCCCATCGCGGAGCCTATTACACACTGGACACCCTCGCTCAATACGATGATTGGGGACTGTGGTCTTACGGCGACATCTGCTTTTCCCGCCACGGCACGCTGCTGGACACGGCAGCCACGCTGGTGACCAAGGCCCCGGCGGGGTACTTCACCGATGAACTGGAAGCGGTGGTGCATGTGGCGGCCAAAGACGCCTTGCGGCAGTTGGCGCAGCAGGGCCGGCTCTACCGCCGGGAATGGGAAGGCCGCTATCTTTATTGCGCCGGCGAGCGCGGGCGGCGGCAGGAGCAGTGGGCCGCCCGGCAGGCGCAGCAGCATCCGGAGGATGAGGAGCAGGCGGCCATGGTGCTCTTCTACAGTCTGCTGGACGAACAACAGCGCCGCCTTTACGCCGGGCTGGAAAGCTTGGAGTGGGGACATGGCGGCGATCAACGGATGGCCCAGTTGTTCGGCTTGGATGTGGAAACCGTCGCCAGGGGCCGAAGGGAGTTGTTGAGCGGCCAAGTGCTCCCGGAGCGGGTGCGCCGCGTGGGAGGCGGGCGACCGCGCGTCGAAAAAAAACGCCCGCCCTCTTGAACCAACTGCGGCAGTTGCTGCGCCACGACACGGCTGGGGATCCGACCGGACGCCGGGGTCTTTGGACCGGTCAGCACCTGGAGCAAATCAGCCAGCAGTTGAAGCGCTTGGGCCTTTCCGTTTGTCCCAACACTGTGCGGCGTTTGCTCGACCAGTTAGGCTACGCGCTGCACGCCAATCGCAAGAGTCTTTCCGGCCCGCAAAGCCCGGAGCGCGACCGCCAGTTCCGTTACCTCCAGTTCCAACGCCAAGAGTTCAGCCGCCAGGCCCTGCCGATTATCAGCGTGGACACCAAGAAGAAGGAACTGGTGGGACCTTTCAAAAATAATGGACGCATTTGGAGCCGAAAGGCGCTCCCGGTCAACGACCACGATTTTCGCTCGCAGGCCAAGGGCATGGCCATCCCCCGCGGCCTGTATGATCTGGCGGCCAACCGTGGCTCCGTTTTGATTGGCACTTCGCACGACACGCCAGAGTTTGCCGTCGATGCCATCGTGGAGTGGTGGCGCGACCAGGGCCGGCGACGTTACCAACAGGCCTCGGAGTTGCTGATCCTGGCCGACAGCGGCGGCAGCAACGGGGCCCGGTGTCGCCTCTGGAAATGCGCGCTCCAAGAAAAACTGGTGGACTGCTTTGAACTGGCCGTGACGGTCTGTCACTACCCCACCGGCGCCTCCAAGTGGAATCCGGTGGAGCACCGCCTCTTCAGCGAAATCAGCAAACATTGGGCCGGCCAACCTCTGACCGATTACCCCACCGCCGTCCGCCTCATTGCTG
>Ga0181533_1002787_pt1 | contig 19892 bp, 13 predicted proteins | sample PEATcosm2014_Bin_45_FD_119772 | JGI IMG/M metagenome (GOLD analysis project Ga0181533, IMG submission 119772) | Peatland microbial communities from MTU Mesocosm Facility, Houghton, MI, USA - PEATcosm2014_Bin11_60_metaG | ecosystem: Environmental > Terrestrial > Soil > Wetlands > Peat | place...
ACGCCATCCAGCGCTTCCTCGACGCCTGGAACGACCGCAAGCACCCCTTCGTCTGGGTGAAGTCCGCAACCGCGGTTCTACGCTCTTACAACCGCGAAGCTATTTCCGGGGCAGTGCACTAGCCATGGCACACGAGACAACCGCCCGCGACCGCGCCGCCGCCGCGCACCGTGCACTCGCCCAGAGCGTCGAGGTGACTGACGGCGACGTACGCCTCACCGATTCCGCGAAGAACGCCATCAAGGCGCACGCCTACCTGAAGGCTCGAGCGCAGGTCGCCGACGCGCGACGCGAGCACGAGGCGGTGGTCGCGGCTCAGCGCCGGGAACTGGAGCGGAACGCGTTCGGCTACCCGGCTGATCCGGACAGGTTCCGTGACGCCCTCAACGGCGCATCAGAGCGGATCACCACCCGTACGCAGGCCGCAGCCGCCCTGCGTCGGGCCGAGCGGACCGGCGACGACCTCGCCGCGCACGCGGTCTTCGTGATCGCCGCAGAGAAGGGCTTTGGCGACATTGTCGACTCGTACGCGGCTCGGCATCCTGAGAGTGGAAGCGCGCTCCAACGCCTCCGCGACCACGACGCCGCGGCCGACACGGTGGCCGAGAAGTTGTTCTCCCCACTTCGCCCGCCTCAACTCCCGCGCGGGTTGCCGCCCAACGAGGATCGGCTGGCGCGGCTCGCGGCCGAAGCCCGCGCGTCAGACCCGCCGAACCCCTTCGGCTTGCCGGCAGGGAGTCGTTAGCGGCGGCTACGGACAGCTGCGAGCCGCCTGCCGCGCTGGGCGCCCGCGCGGGCCGCATACTCGGCGCCGCCTTCGGCGTCGAATTCGTCACGGCCCCTCGAGCTTGTAGCGCGGGACGAAACCTGATAGGGTTGCGAGCCGTGCGTGTGGCTTCGCCCATGGGCCATCTGAATTGCGCGAGCTGTAAACGGCCGATCGAGCGTTCGCCGACCGGCCGACCGCCCCGGTTCTGCTCTCCGGCGTGCCGGAAGGCCGCCCATCGCCGCCGCCGGCAGGCGCTGCCGGAGGACACGGCACGGTCTCGGGCCGGCGGCCGGCGACCTCTCGCGCGACGTTCGGGATCGCCCTGATGACGGAGCTGATCTGGGAGGGGAAATACGACAAAGACGGCCGGAAGGTAGCGCCCCTCCGAGTTGCACTCCCGTTCCAGACGGTCGAAACGGTCAACGAGTCTTCCCAGGACCGGCAACGCACACTCGATCTGTTTCAAGCTGCGAAGCCGTCTGAGTGGCGTAACCGGCTCATTTGGGGCGACAAGAAGTACGTCCTTCCGGCACTGCTACAGGAGTTCGCTGGGGCGGTCGATCTGGTCTACATCGATCCGCCGTTCGCCACAGGGCAGGACTTCTCCCTGCCCATTACGGTGAACGGGGATGACTTCGTGAAGCAGCCATCGATGATCGAGGTAAAGGCTTATCGCGACACGTGGGGCCGGGGCTTGGCGTCTTACCTGCAGTGGCTCTACGAGATGGCGATCCAGCTTCACGAGCTCTTGGCGGTGACCGGGAGCCTTTACGTTCACCTCGATCCAGGTGTCTCTCACTTCGTTAAGGTGCTGCTCGACGAAGTCTTTGGACCGGAGAACTTCCGGAATGAGATCGTCTGGAAGCGTAGCTCGGCTCATAGCGACAGCAAGAGGTGGGGAAGGATTCACGACGTTCTTCTCTATTACGCGAAGAGCGCCACTACACCGTTCCTAGTGCCGCGCGTTGCGCTGGACCCGACCTATGTGGAGAAGGTCTACACGCGAGTCGACGAGGCAGGCAGGCGCTACCGTTTGGACAACATCAGCGCGCCGGGTGGCCGCGGACCCATTTACGAGTGGGGCGGCAAGACCCAGGCGTGGCGTTTCACAAAGGAGAAGATGGAGGCCCTTCACCGAGAGGGGCGGATCAAGACGTACCCGGACGGACGGGCCATGATCAATGCGTACGTGCGATATCTCGACGAGAACGAGGGCCAGCCGGTTCAGGACTGGTGGGACGACGTCGGTGTGATCGCTGCTCCTTCCCATGAACGGGTAGGTTATCCAACGCAGAAGCCCTTGGTCTTGCTCACCCGTATCATCGAGGCGGCGACTAAGGAGGGCGACCTGGTCCTCGACTGTGTGTGCGGATCAGGGACGACTGGTGTGGCTGCGGAAAGGCTCGGACGCCGATGGATCGTCGCGGACCTCGGGCGATTCGCGGTGCACACCACACGCAAGCGGCTGCTATCGGTGGAGGAAGTCAAGCCGTTCGTAGTTCAGAACCTCGGGAAATACGAGCGCCAGGTCTGGCAGGCCGCTGAATTCGGGGAGGATGCGCAGGCGCGGACAGTCGCTTACCGGCGCTTCATCCTTGATCTCTACAAGGCGAAGTACCTCGAGGGATACGTCTGGCTGCATGGGGTTAAGCAGGGCCGCATGGTGCACGTGGGCACTGTAGATGCGCCGGTGACGGTCGGCGATGTGAAGCAGATCGCGGGGGATTTCGGCAAGGCACTGGGGACGGGTGAGGATGCCCCCACCATGCGGGCGGTTGACGTCCTCGGCTGGGATTTCGCTTTCGAGCTAAATGAGTTGGCAAAGCAAACTGCGGAGCGCGCAGGTCTTGACGTTCGGTTCCTCCGAATTCCGCGGGAGGTGCTTGACAAGCGGGCTGTAGAGCAAGGCGATGTGAGGTTCTTCGAGCTGGCCGCGCTCGGCGTTGAGGTGACGCGGAAGGGGCGGGCGGTGACCATGCAGCTTAGCGACTTCGTAATCCCGATCGATGACGTGCCGGAAGAGGTGCAAAGGGCGATCACGGACTGGTCGCAGTGGATCGACTACTGGGCTGTCGATTGGGATAACAAGAGCGACACGTTCCACAACGAGTGGCAGGCCTACCGAACGCGAAAGGAGCCCACATTGCCGAAGTCAGCCGCGCACGAGTACGATGCGGCCGGGACCTACCAGGTGGTGGTGAAGGTCATCGACATCCTCGGCAACGACACGACGAAGACGCTGAAGGTTGAGGTCCCGTAGTCGGTGGCCCGCCGCCAGCGAGGTGACATCGAAGAACCGAGCCTTCTGGAGGCGCGGGTGACGACGGCGCCGTGCGTGCCGGCCGTCCGCAAGGCTGTAGGGCAGTGGCGAGCCGAGCGCTACAAGGGTGCCAGCCCGACGAGCAAGCTCCTCCTGGACTACTGGTTCAGAACAGATCATCGGCTCGCGAGTGGCGGTGGATTTCGGTACCATCCGGCGCAACGGGAGGCGATCGAGTCCCTGATCTACGTGTATGAGGTCGCCGGGACGCGGCGGCACCGGGACCTGCTGGAGCGCTTTGCTCCGAACCTTCCGGGCATCCACGTGCTGCAGCACGACCTGTTCGCCCGGTACTGCGTGAAGATGGCGACGGGCAGCGGCAAGACCAAGGTTATTGCCCTGGCGGTCGCGTGGCAGTACTTTAATGCCGTCGCCGAGGGTCGCGAGGGGTTTGCCCGGACGTTCCTGGTGTTGGCGCCGAACGTCATCGTTTTCGAGCGCCTCCGGGCTGACTTCGCGGGTGGCCGCATCTTCCGTCTTGACCCGATCGTTCCGCCCGAGCTTGAGGTGTTCTGGGACTTCGACTGTTACGTGCGTGGGGAGCAGGAGCGAGCGAGCTCCCAAGGAGCCCTGTATCTCACGAACATCCAGCAGTTCTACGAGCGCCCGGGCAGTTCCGACGGCGATGAGCCGGAGGAGATGCAGGCTGTCCTGGGGCCGAAACCGCCAGTCGGGGACGGGCAGGCAGACGACTTTGACCGCCGCATCGCAGAACGCGGCGGGCCGTGCGTGGTGCTCAACGATGAGGGACACCACACGCACGACGAGGACAGTGAGTGGAACAGGGTGGTGCGTCGGTTGCACGAGCAGGTATCTGGAGGGTTGGCTGGGCAGCTGGACTTCTCGGCCACGCCGCGCTACCCCAAGGGCGGACTGTTCACCTGGACAATCTGTGACTATCCGCTGAAGCAGGCGATCATCGATAACGTCGTCAAGCGTCCAATGAAGGGCATGACCACCGGAATCGGGGAGCAGCCCTCCGACGTTGCGAGCGTGCGCTACCAGGCATACCTGACAGCGGGCGTGGAGCGGTGGCGCGAGTATCGGGACCTGCTCGTCGGGCTGGGCAAGAAGCCGATCCTCTTCGTGATGCTGAACAGCACCTCCGAAGCCGAGGACGTTGGCGACTACCTTCGAGTGAAGTATCCAGAGGAGTTCGGCGGCGAAAGACTGCTGATCATCCATACGGACAAGAGCGGCGAGATCTCGAAGCGCGACCTTGACAAAGCGCGCGAGGTCGCGCGGCGCGTCGACGAGGGAGAGAGCCCGGTCAACGCGATCGTGAGCGTGCTCATGCTGCGCGAGGGCTGGGACGTGCAGAACGTAACCGTGATCGTCGGCCTCCGCCCGTACACGTCAAAGGCGAACATCCTGCCGGAACAGACCATCGGGCGCGGGCTACGGCTGATGTTCGGCGGCGTGGCTGCGCAGTATACGGAGCGGGTGGATGTGATCGGAAACGCAGCCTTCCTGAAATTCGTGGACCAGCTCGAGCGCGAGGAAGATATCACCCTAGATACGTTTGACCTGAAGGAGCCGCTAGTCATCAAGACTATCGCGCCCGACCTGGCCAAGTTGGAGCGCGACATCACCATTCCGATCCTGAGCCCGATTCTGGCTCGCAAGAAGACGCTGGCCGAGGAGATTGCTGCGCTCGACGTCGAGAGCTTCGCCTGCCCGGTCTTGCCGCGGAAGCCGGGGGACAAAGCGGCCCGGAGCTTCCGCTACGAGGGCAAGGACATCATCACCCTGGAGAAGATCGTCGAGCGCGAGTACACGATTCCGGAGCCAAGGACGGCTGAGGAGGTCATTTCCTACTACGCGAAGCGGATCGCCCAGGACGTGAAGTTGCCGACGCAGTTCGCCGCCCTCGCACCGAAAGTACGCGAGTTCCTCGAGACCAAGGCGTTCGGCGAGCGAGTCGAACTTAGTTCACCGGCCATGATCAAGGCGATCTCGACGCCGGTCGCGGGCTACCTCACCGTCAAAACGTTCGCAGGCGCGCTTCGAGGGCTGGTAGTCGAAGAGCTGGCCCCGACCCTGCAGGGGGAGGGAAGGAAGCTCTCGGACACCGAGGGTTACCCGTTCTCGCGGCCGACGTTCTCGGCGAGCAAGACGATCTTCAACTTGGTGGCTGCGGGGAACGAGTACGAGGCTGATTTCGCACGCTTCCTGGAAGACTGCTCTGACGTGACGGCGTTTGCCAAGCTTCCGCCCACCTCGCGGCTGCCCTTCTCGATCGAGTACACCGACAACGCGACCAATCTTCGGTACTACGAACCTGACTTCGTGGCGGTCTTATCCCAGGGAGCGCACTGGCTGATCGAGACGAAGGGCCGGGAGGACCTGGATGTTGTCCACAAGGACCGTGCTGCGCGCATCTGGTGCGAGAACGCAGCGCTGCTCACGGGCGTTCCGTGGCGGTACGTGAAAGTGCCCCAGGCAGAGTTCGCGAAGCTCCGGGCCGGCGACTTCAGCGAGTTGGCAGTCGCGTTTGCGGAGGAGCCATGAGGGAAGGGTCCGCGATGGCGTTCGGGGGGCGATCACGTGTGGAGGATCGAGGAGATTGTCGCGCTACCGGGCTGAGGAACCTTCCAGGACGGGCTACCGGAGTGCCGGTGGCTGCGGGCTGCTCCTGACAAGCCTGTGACTTTGACCCTTATCGAGGTCTCAGGAGCTCCGGGACCCGTATCAAGCCAGCAATCGTGAAGTCGTCGTCGAAACTGAAGGCATTCGCGATGCCGAGGTCCATCATAACGGCCATGCTGACCGCATCGGTGAGGGTCAGCTTGACGTCCCTGTAGCGGTCAAGCAGGGATCGTGCCGTCTGCTCGTGCGCATCGTGGGGCCGGATGACCGTCACTGGGGACGAGATGACCGTCGCGAGGAATCTGCGCGCAGGTTTGATCCCCAAGCCATGGAGGAGGAGGCGGTGCGATTCGTAGATGACGGGTGAAGTGGTGAAGAACGGCAAGCGCTGGTCAGTAATGGTCTGCAGATACGCCTGCGCTATGTCATGCCATTCGTCGTCCGCATCCGCCAGGGCAACGTAGGCACCGGTGTCAAACAACACCGCATGGGCACGAAGGGACCGCCCAATCTTAGGCATAGCCATCGGCGATCCCCGGGGAAGGGATTAGACGATGTTCGCGGCGGCCTCTTCGGTGCCCGACCATTGCACCAGGCCTGGCTCGCCGGTCACCGCCGGCCAGAGCGTGGGTCCGGGTCCCCTGTCAAGCACGAACAGCTCGCCTCCGACGAAGAGGGTGTCGATCTCCCTAACCGGCTCCTCTGTCGGCCTGACTGGGCCGTAGAAGAGGGACTGTTCGATGTCGAGTGTGGAGAATGTGCGCGTCTCCGACGCAGATTGGAGGGGGACGTTCTCGGTGCTGGTCCAGTCGCTAGGCATACGTTTCCTCCACATCATCGTCTGCGCGCACCCATCCGGTCCGATCCAATCCGTAGTCATACAGGCGACCGGGCCACTGGTCGAGCGGCACCATCTGACCGACAGGGACCTGCACCTGCACGCCAGGCGGGAACTTGGGGCGTTGCGACACGTGCAGGTCCGTGAGATTGACGTAGCACCGCTCCGTGGTCTCGAGTATTCCTCCCAAGACCCTTAGGGATAGGGACGGTTCATTGGCGATAGCCGCCGGGAGCTCGTAGCGCTCACGCAGCTTGAGGTCGCTCTTGTAGGCATCGAAGAGCGCGCGGATAGCAGAGGCTAACTCCGGCTTCGGCTCGACGACCATGTTGCCGAGAAGGTCGCGAGCTTCCCTTCGGGAGATGAAGTGAAGGTGCGTGTAGAAGCGGGTGGTGAGGGCGTCCACAGCGCCCTCGACGTCTTCCTTGGTCAGGGAGCTGTTCCCCGCCAGCAGCTCTCGTCCAAGCTTGCGGATGAGCAGCGAGACGCGTTGGATGTTGCCGAGCGCCAGGGGATGGATCTGCGCGGTGAGCTGCTTGAAGACCTCGACCTTGTGGTCCTCGTACCGAAGGCCGGCCAGGTCGCGGGCGAGGTCGAAGTACGCGGCCACGTCCTCGACGCTGATCCCCAGCTGCGCCTGCGGGTTGCCGGGGTCCCGAGGGTTGAACGGATTGCCCGTCGTCGGGTCTATGGGGCTCAGCTCGGAGAAGTCGTCCATGACGATTTCGCGGGCGCCCAGGCAGACGAGGGTCCCCGCGCTGTGGGCCCTGAAGGGAACGATGACGCCCAAAGTCTTGCAACGCGCGCGGAGCGCGCTGACCAGGGGCCACACGCTCTCGATCGCCCCGCCGCGAGTGTGGAGGACGAGATCCAGGCGATCGACCCGTTCCCAGTCGCGGATGAGCTCAATGACCCAGGGGTGAATCTCCTGCATGGGCGGGTTGAAGCCCGGCACCCCGGGCGGGAACGTCTCCCGGTCCGACAGGACGTAGCTGACCACGCGGGAGCCCCTGACCCGCTCCAGGTCGGCGATGCGGGCGCGCCGCTCTGCGATGCTCACGATGGGTTCACCTGGAGGGAGTTTCGGTCGCGCGACATCTCCGCGGTCGGCCGAACGGGTAACGGCCGCGCACCGAAATTCGCCCCCATGCCCCTCCCCGCCTCCTTCACCTTGGGGTCAGCATAGCAGCGGCTCACGGCGGATGTCCGCGGCGAAGCCCGGGGGGCGGCTGGGGCGTGTGGCGTGGCTGTGCTCCTGATGGTCGCCCGCATGGTAGCCGCCGACGAGGGGCCGTGCGCACCTTCGCTCACCCGGTCAACCGCGGTCCTCCGCTACGCGGGCCGCTGCCAAGGAGCCATGACGGCCCTGCAAACGGGGGGCCCATCGCAAACTGCCCCTCTACCCCGACTCAGGCTAACCCACCCACCACCCAACTAGACGGGACGCCGCCGCTGGAGCCCGATTTCTTCCGCACCCCTACTCAGATACCCCCGGCGGCCTCGCGGGCGTCCTACGGGGATCCCGACAGCCCCACGGGGGCGTTACACGGGTGATCGACCCGGCCGTCCCGGCGCCGGCTCGGCCTCCCCGGCTGAACATCGGCGCGCAGTCGGCCGCCGGGTCCAGTCGACCATCCCGGCCAATCACCGGCTGCGTCGCCGGCCTTCCCGGTCGGGGCTTAGCATCCGACCCGGCGGGGTGCAAACGTCACTGGCCAGGCCCCAACCATCCAGCCCGCGCCAAGCCATCACTCTCTGGGCCGCCCGGGGACGTCCGGTATGGCAGCCTCGCACCGTTTGTCGAGGTTGGCTTGCCTGGCCCGAGGACACGAACGGGTGCCGCGGAAGCCGCGCTACGGGCGCGTAACCCGCTTCGCTCACTTCAGCAGCGACTCGAGGTCACTCGCCGGCTCAGGGCCGGTCACCTCCCTGTTTCTCGCAGTCTCCGTTCTATGTGCCACCAACGCAGACTACAAGCGCCTTTATCCCCTCCCAAACGCGGCCAAATTGTCAAAACTTGACGCGACATGCACGTGGCCCGTCCACGGGTCCCCTCTTGATGACGCCAGCGGTGCATGGGGGGTGTTTGGTAGGGGCATACTTGATTCTATCGATGGGATAAGCGTGTCTATCTGCTGCCCACTAAGACAACAGTCTCTAGCCCTTTGCCCACCACCTGTCGCCCCTACGCCACCGTACGGTGGGAGACACGCGCCCCGGAGATTCGCCGGAGATTGCTTGCAGCCCCTGTTTCCACGGGTGCGCCCGGGCGGCTGGGACCTTGCCGCCATCGTCCGCCGTTCAGTGCGCCCTTGGATAGAACCCCCATCGCTTCAGCAGAGTTAGACGGGTCGCACCATAGATGATCTCAAGGTGATCCGGAATGCCAGCGATAAGGTATGCCGTGATTCGCGCGTGGCCCTCAACGAAGATGATCGGGTTGCCGAATGAAGTGCCGATCGCGATGGTCCGAGGCAGTGGCTCGCCCCTTTGAATTCGCCCCGCGATCTTCCAGATCACATCCTGCGGGATCTCGTCCAGAATCGTCGGGTCCTTTTCGGAAATGCGCCGAGCTCCAATAGTTGGCAACCAAGTGTCCTGCGACAGCCTTCTCCATTCGCCGGCGTCGGCGTAACGCAAGTGTTCTACGTCCTTCGGCCCGATAGCTACCAGGTTCCACAACAGCCGATCCGGCCATCCTTGGAACAGGTGAGCACTCCCACGCCAACCTCGATACGTCGCTAGAAGGCAATGCCGACGCTGATTCTGATCGGCATCGGTCAAGTCCGCGTCTAACAACATCGCAGGTGTGACACCGCATCGAGCCATGTTGGGCTTGACGTAGTCCGGCCCCCAGCGAGTCGATTCGAACTCCGCTTTGAGGAATTCAGCCACCATCTCGTTTTCGCTCGCCGGCCGGAGAACTCGCATCGGAAGATACTGACACTTCCGAGGTCGCCGGGCGACGTCCTGGCGAAGCTCAAGAGCGTACGAGGCACGCGAGTATGTGGCCGGCGCCCGTTGGGGGATCAACAGGAAACGACGCCCCTCAATATGGGGCGAGCTATCGCGCCAAGCTTCCTGACGCGCGCAGGATCGCCGCCGAGGCCCCACCGGCCGGTGTCCAATGCATCAGGGAGGAATTCGAGGGAGCTTCATTGTGACGCTTCTAGGGGATGACGAACGGCTCCAGATCGCCGACGGTGCTGCGCAGCTCGGCCAGGATGTGCCAAAGCATTTGGCTGGCCTCGGGATACTTGTTTCTAAGCCCAACATCCACAGCTATGCGCGGGGTGCCGCTGACCGTCACCTCCACTTCGGACTCAGTAGGCTCTGGTCGGCCGGGGAAACCAAACTTGGCGACTTCTGAGCCGTCTACAGCGAACCCAGGGACGGTCTGATTGATGATGTCTCCTCGGACCTTGGTGGTGGACACCGCTTCATCCAACCCTAAAGCCAGCACGATCAGACGACGGTGCTTATCAGCATTGTTGAGGCTATTGAGGACTGCGAGTGGATGGACGTGCCGTTCCTTCGGCCCAACCTGGTAGGGCTGCATCTCCTCGACGATTGCCTTGGCCTGGACCGCCATGCCTTCAACGGCACTCAGATAACGGCTGCGCACCTTAGGGTCGCGGACGACGAACTTCCGGCCGGTTCTCTCCCACGGGTCAACGGACTCGGCGGGGAAGTAGAGGAGTTTGTTTCGCCGTCGCCTGGGGACGAGGCCGCACCTGATGTGGTCGAGACAACTTCGCATGTTCTCGATTACGTCACCGAGGACCACCGCCATCATGGGATCAGGTTGCTCGGTGAACCTGAGCCGGTAGAGCCAGATGTGTCGCTGTCTCTTCGGTTGCACCACCCGTTCAACGACGTAGGGATGACGCGCCGCGAACGTGGCGGCTGCTGCATCGAACTCTTTGAGGTGCTGTTCTGCTCGATCGAGCTTGAGCCCCCAGGATTCCTTGGTGGCCACGCGCCATCCTTTATCCATGCCCGAGAAGGCGACGGAGATGCAAACCACCCAAAGGTTACGCGGATCCCCCACCCCGAGTTCGCGGTGATCGCCGCGATCGGACCGATCCGCTCGATCCAGTGGGAAGGCCCCGCTGCCAGCGCCTCCCTGATGCCAACCCCGATGCCAACTGGGAGTCGGAGCAAGTCGGTTCCTGACAGTCTGGCTATCAGGTTCCGAATTCAGGGGCGGCCCCAGACGGGGCCTGACGGGTCGTCTGGGCTTTCTGGAAATGCGGTATACGGGGTCAACCCGTATCGAGGGTTCGAATCCCTCTCGCTCCGCCAAATCTATTGCAGCATAAGGGATATCCGGCGCTCCGGCGGCCGGCTCGGAGGCTGGGCCAAGGGCCTCTGGAGGCCCTTGTGGCCCAATAGAGTCCCAATAGACGCTGCGGAGCTACCATTCTGGTCATGGAAAAGCCGGTCGCCGCGGCCGACTCTGGGGGGTCGGGTACCCCTGCGCGCGGCACCTCCAAACGGACGTCGCGGAGGCGAGCCCGGCGCGGTAATGGGGAGGGCAGCGTCCGGCGGCGGTCGACCGGCAGCTGGGAGGCCCGGTTTGCAGTCGTGGACGCAGCGGGACAGCTCCGCCGGCAGTCCTTCTTCGCCCCGACCCGCCGCGAGGCGGAGCAGCGGCTGCGGGAGGCGCTGAGCCAGCGCGATGGGGGAGTAGTCGCCCCGGGACCCCGGGAGACGGTCGAGCGTTTCCTCGCCACCTGGCTGGAGGGTGTCAAACCGCGGCTGCGGCCGAACACCTGGGCCCGCTACGAGGAGCATGTCCGGCTCCACCTCGGGCCCACGGTGGGCCGGGTGCCCTTGACCCGGCTCTCACCGAATGACGTCCAACGCGCCCACGCCGCCCTGCTGGGGAGGGGGCTGGCCCCCGAGACGGTGCGGCGGGCCCACGCCACCCTGCGGGCCGCGCTCCAGGACGCCCTCCGCTGGCGGCTGATCGCCTCCAACCCGGCGGCCCTCGTGAGGCCGCCGCGGGCGCCCCAGCGGGAGATGGCGGCCCTCAGCTTGGCGGAGACCCGGGCGCTGCTCCAGGCCTCCCGTGGCGGGCCCCTGGAGGCGCTCTGGGTCCTGGCGGTCACGACCGGGCTGCGCCAGGGCGAGCTACTCGCGCTGCGGTGGGAGGATGTCGACCTCGAGGGTGGTTCGCTGCGGGTGACGGGAACCCTGACCCGGGTGGCGCGGGAGGCGCCTGCCGAGGGTCAGCCGAAGACCCACCAGGTCATCGCCCCGCCCGAGACGGCCCACTCGCGCCGCCGCGTCGATATCGGCAGCCTGGCCGTCGAGGCCCTCCGCGTCCATCGGGGGCGTCAGGCAGAGGAGCGACTCCGGGCGGCGAACCTCTGGGTGGACAAGGATCTCGTGTTCTGCGGGCCCATGGGCGGCTACCTGCATCGCGACCAGGTGGACCGCCAGCTAAAGAGGTTGCTCGCCGAGGCCACCCTACCGGTGATCCGGTTCCACGATCTTCGTCACACGGCTGCCACCCTCCTCCTCGGGCGGGACGTCAACCCCAAGAAGGTCTCCGAGATGCTGGGACATTCCACCGTGGCGATCACCCTCGACACCTACAGCCACGTCCTGCCCGGGATGCACCGTCAGGCAGCCCTGATCATGGACGAGCTGCTGTCCGACAATTAGGCGGCCGTAGAAAGTCAGCGCGCTTGCTTTGGGAGCAAGAGTCCCGGCTGACCCCTGCAGAAACGCAGGCGGCGCGACAGGCTCATGTCGCGCTGCAGGCCGACACTGGGCTTGCAGGGACCAGCGACCAGAGGACGTCGAACCACCGTGAACACCAGCGACCGCACCGGACTGTACCAGAGCCTTCTCACCACCTTCCTCGCTCACGCCAAGGAGAGGGGTTACATCGTTATTGGGGTGCTCGGACGGTCCGAGGAGTACGTCCAGTTCATGGTCCACGACGACCGGGTCTCTGGCGAGGTGGGCTCGCGCCAGTGGTCGGAGCCTGAACGGCCCCTTCCCGGGGCCGCGGTCAGGGCCCTGGGGCGCCTCGGCTTCGTGGGCGGCGGCCCGGAGCGCAACTTCGCCCGGGACGGGCTGCCCCGCTCGGCCGGCAAGCTCGCCAAGCTCACCGACACCCTGCTGCGCACCGCGTACGACCTTGACGAGGACTTCTCCCCGGTGGTGCATGAGATCCATCTGAACGACGTCACCCTGCCGCGGGCGGAGCCGTTCACCTGCGAGATGATCGCGGCCCACCTGCGCGACCACGCCACCCACTTCCTCCGTGACGAGGACGGGGACTTCCGGGTGGAGCTCAACCTTCCCGACGGCGGCGGGCGGATCGTCCTCTGGTTCGTGGCCGACGGGAAGGACGGCCAGATCTACCACGTGCACGCGCACCCACCCGAGGGTCAGGGCCCTCCGACGCGGACGGGGGCGCTGGAGCGCTGCAACACCTGGAACCGCCTGCACCGGTGGCCGAAGGCGTGCGTCATGGACGTGGAGGACGGGACCTGGCGAATCGTCCTGGGGGCCGATATCGACCTCTCGCCCGGGATCACGCGCAGCCTCTTCGACACCTTCACCGAACGGACGGTGGGTTCCATGATCGAGTTCTGGACCCCGACCACTGCCGGCGGGGGCGCCTCCCAGGGCAGCGGTGGCGAGGAGCCCAGCCACCGCCAGGGCACGGACGGTGCCTGAGCCGTAGAGTTCGCTGAGCCATGGTCCGCCAGGTCAGCTGAGGTGGCCTCCGCGCCGTCTCTCGAGGTGGTCCGCGTGCGCCCCGGACCGACGGCGACGGCGTGGCTGATCGGGCTGATCCGCGAGCTCCAGGCGGGCGACCCGCTCCGCCCGGTGATCGTGGTGGTTCCCGGCCACCACCTGGGGTTGCACCTGCGCCGGAGGCTGGCCGGGGAGCGGTACGCGAGCGTTCGGTTTCTGGTCCTGGCGCAGCTTGCGGAGGCCCTGGGCGCGGCGCGGCTGGCGGGCGAGGGGCGCGCCCCGCTCACGGCGGTGACCCGTGCCGCCCTGGTCCGCCGCGCCCTGCGCACCGCCGGGGAGGTGCTCTCCGGGAGCGCCGACCAGGCGGGCCTTGTCGATCTCGTCGCCGCGCTGGCGCTGGAGCTGCGCCGCCGCGGCGACCTCCCCGCCGACACGCATCGAATCCTCGGCACCGGCACGGCGACGGCGCGGGCCGCCCTGCACGCCATCGCCGAGTACGAGCGGCTCCGCGGTGTGGCCCGTCGGTACGACGAGGTGGACCTCCTCGAAGCCGCTGCGGCGACGCTCGAGGCGGGCGAAGCCGCCACGGTCGCCGGCAACCTAGGCACCCTCCTCGTCCACCTCCCCGCACGGCTGGACGGGCCCGAGGCCCGGTTCCTGCGCGCGCTGGCCGGGCACATCCAGGTCGTCGTGGCCCTGCCCGACCTGGACGGCATCGGTGTGGCTGAGCTCGCCGCCCGCCTGGGAGTGGACCTCCCGCCCACCGCCATCCCCGCCGCCGCGCCCCCGGTAGCCGCCACCGGGGTCATCGCCACCGACCCCATCGAGGAGGTGCGCGCCGCCGTGCGTGGCGTGCTCGCGGCCATGGAGGGTGACCGCGGCGTCCCCCTCCACCGAGCCGCCATCGTCCACGCCGACGAGGACACCTACGGCACCGCCCTGCGCGACACCCTCCGCGCGGCCGGGATCACCCCGGTGGCGCTGGGGGGTCGGCCGCTCGCGGACTCGGTGGCGGCCCGCGGCCTGCTCGGCCTGATCCGGCTGCGCGAACAAGAGTGGTCCCGCCCGGCGGTCCTCGCCTGGCTCTCCGGTCTCCCGCACCGGGGCGGCGTGCTGCGCAGCCAGGCCCGCTGGGACCAGCTCTCCCGCGACGCCGGCGCCGTCCGCGGCGCGGACCAATGGCGCTCTCGCCTCACCCAGCTCGCCGACTCCCGAGCCCGTCAGCTCGCCCACCTGGAGACGGCAGGTGACCTCAGCGACGCCCGCCGTGCGGCCATCCGGCGCGACATCGACGATGCCCACGCCATCGCGGAGCAGGTGGCCGCCATGGATCTGGCCATCCGACCCCCGGGGGAGCCGACCTGGGCGGCGCACGTCAGGTGGGCCCTCGCCCTCCGCGACCGCTTCCTCGCCCCGGACTCCGCGTGGACCGCGGAGGACCAGGAGGCCTCGCAGATGGTCGAGGAGGTGGTGCGCGGGCTGGCCGCCGCCCATGACATCGAGCCCACCGTGTCGGTCGGGGCCTTTCTCCGCGCCCTGGAGGACGGCCTGCGCACGCGACGGCGCCCCGATGGCCGGCTCGGCACCGGGGTGGTGATCGGCCCCCTCCGCCTACTCCTCGGCATGGACTTCGACTCCGTCCACATCCTGGGCGCGGTGGAGGGTACCTTCCCGGGGACGCTGCCCGTGGACCCCCTGCTCGCCGGCGACCCCCTCGAGCGGCGGGCTCAGCAGGAGGCCCAATCCCGCCGCGACTGGCTGTCCGCCCTCGCCGCCGGGGATGGGGGCGAGGTGGTGGTGAGCGCACCGACCACCGACTCCGAGGGTCGCGCCGTCTACCCGTCTCCACGGCTGCTGGAGCTGCTCGTCGGCGACGGGCTCCCGCTGTCGGCCACCGCCGTGCGTGCCGGGACGGTCACCCATCCCCGTCTCCACCGGGTGGGAGCGGCCGCGCCCGGGGGTGGGACGCCGCTCCACGTCGCCGAGCGGCGCGAGCAGGAGGCGGCGGCAGCACACCGCGCGGGCATCGACCTCTCGCGCACCGCGCTGGCGCGGCGAGAGGACCTGCCCCTCGGCCGGGCCTTGGAGACGGTGCGGGCCCGACGCTCCGACCGGCTGACCGAGTTCGATGGCAACGTCGCCGGGGTCGCGGGCCTGCCGCTCATCGCCCGCGGCCTGACCGGCCCAGCCCAGTCCGCCACCGGGATCCAGAACTGGGCGGCATGCCCCTTCCGCTTCCTGATGGGGCGAGTGCTCGGCGTCGCCGCCACCGAGGACGTCGAGGATGAGCGCTGGTGGCAGATCGACGCTGCCGAGAGGGGCAGCCTGATCCACAAGATCCTGGAGCGGTTCTTCGCGGAGGTCGCAGCCAGCGGCCGTCCGGAGCCCGGCGCCGCCTACGGCCCCGAGGACGTCCGGCGAATGGAGGCCATTGCCGCCGAGGAGTTCGAGCGCGCCGCTGCTCGCGGGGTGATCGGTCACCCCCTGGTCTGGGACAACCAGCGTGCCGTCATCCTCGCCGACCTCCGCACCCTGCTCCGCTACGACGCCGAGCAGCGCGGAGAGGGGGGCTGGCGGCCCGCCCACTTGGAGCAGGGCTTTGGTATGGGCGAGGGCCTGTGGCCTGCGGTCACGGTCACGCTCCCCGGCGGAGGCAGCGTCGTCCTGCGCGGGATCATCGACCGGGTGGACCGCGGCGCGAGGGAGTTCCGGGTCATCGACTACAAGACCGGGAAGGACCCGCGGACGGAGGTCAGCGCGGCCAACCGGCTGGATGGCGGCCGTGCGGTCCAGCTCGCGCTCTACGCGCGGGCCGTCCGCGATCGGGAGCGGGCGGAGGGGCGTCCGGTGCCGGTGGTGAGGGCGCTGTATTGGTTCTGCACTTCACGCGGGAAATTCGGGCAGCACGGTGTGGTGGCCGGCGACGAGACCGATGCCGCGCTGACCGATGTCGTCGACGGGATCGACGCCGGGGTGCGGGCAGGCTGCTTCCCCCAGGTGCCGGGCGCGTACCAGGACTGGTATGGCCGCTGCGAGAACTGCCTGTACTGCGACTACAACGGGCTCTGCCCCACCGGGCGCGACTCGCTGGCCGAGGCCAAGAGCTCCGACCCAGCGCTCGCGCCGTACGGCGCGGTGCAGGCGGACCAGCCCGGGGATGAGCCATGAGCCGGCCACCGGTCGCCGACCAGGCCGAGCGCGACCGGCTGGTCTCCGAGCTGGAGCGGACCTTCTTCGTCGAGGCGGGCGCCGGCACCGGGAAGACTGCCGCGGTCGTCTCGGCGATCGTCGCCCGGGTCGCCGCCGGGCGGCTGGCGATGGAGCGGCTGGTGGCGATCACCTTCACCATCGCCGCGGCCGGCGAGCTGCGGGTGCGCATCCGCGAGGAGCTGGAGGCTGCGGCCGCCGGTGCCGCGGCGGAGGAGGAGCGACTCCGGCTGGCGCAGGCCGCGTCGGAGGTGGATCGCGCCCGCATCGAGACTATCCACGCCTTCTGCTCGGCGCTGCTCCGGATGCATCCGCTGGAGGCCGGGCTGCCTCCGGACTTCGAGACCCTGGCCGACCTGGCCGGTGAGCTCGACGTCAGGGAGCGATTCCGCCGCTGGTTCGACGCCCTGACCCCGGGGGAGCCGGGCGCAGAGGCGGTGCGGCGGGGGCTGCTGCTCGGGCTGCGCCCCGACAAGCTGCTGGATCTGTTCCTCGCCCTCAGCGACAACTGGGACGTCGTCGAGCAGGCGGCCTGGCCGGTTCAGGCGGTCGCGGCGGTGGACCCGGCGCGGGTGCTCGCCGAGGACGTGCAGCGGTGCATCGACCTGCTGCCCCTCTGCCGCAACCCAGACCAGCTCCACCAGCAGATCGACGCGCTGCGCCTGGTGGCGACCCGGCTCGGGGAGGCGGCGGACGAGGATGCGGCGCTGGCGGCCCTGCTGACCCTGGAGGAGGTGCCGAAGCTCGGCAATACGGGCGCCATGGCCAACTGGGCTTCCGTGGACGGGAGGAACGCCTGCAAGGTCATTCGAGGCACCATGCGCGAGGTCGCGGAGGAGGCGGCGCGCGTCCTGGGAGCGGCCCGGACCGCGGCCATCGGCCGGATCGCGGCCGAGCTTCGCGAACTTGTCCTCACCTACGCGGACGAGCGCCTTGAGCGCGGCCTGGTCACCTACCAGGACCTTCTCGTGCGGGCCCGCAACCTGCTCCGTGACCACCCTGACGTCCGGGCCGCGCTGCGGGCACGGTGGGACCTCGTCGCGGTGGACGAGTTCCAGGACACCGATCCCCTCCAAGCCGAGCTGGCCATGCGCCTCTGCGCGTCGGCCTCCAGCGGGGAGGGGGAGTGGCGCGAGCTGGTGCCGGAGCCCGGCCGCCTCTGCGTGGTGGGCGACCCCAAGCAGTCCATCTACCGCTTCCGGCGTGCCGACATCGCCGTCTACACCGCCGTGGAGCGCACCCTGGTCGGGGCCGATCCGCGGGCGCGGGTGCGGCTCTCGGTCAACTTCCGCTCCGGGTGCCGGATCATCGACGCGGTCAACGCGGTCTTCGGTGGTGCGGGCGGGCTGATGCGCGCCGACGCGGGCTCCCCCGACGCCCAGGCGGAGTACGTGGACCTGGTGGCTCACGCGCCCGAGATTGGCGGCAGCGTCCGCGTGATGGGCGGGCTGGTCCCCGGACGCGCCGCCGAGATGTGGCTGCGCGAGGCCCAGACGACAGCCGTCACCGTCCAGCGCATCCTCGACGAGGGCTGGACGGTGGGGGAGGGGACGGCGGGCGGACCACGCCCCTGCACCGCCGACGACATCTGCATCCTCATGCCCAGCCGGACCAACCTGCGCAACCTCGAGCGCGAGCTGGAGGCCGCGGGCGTCCGGTACCGGCTGGAGAGCGGCTCGCTGATCATCGCCACCCAGGAGGTGCGCGACCTGCTCAACATCCTCCGCGCCATCGACGACCCCACCGACCAGGTGGCCCTGGTGGCCGCGCTGCGCAGCCCGGCGTACGGGTGCAGCGACAGCGAGCTGGTGGGCTGGAGAGCGTCGGGGGGCTATTGGTCCTACGAGCGGTCGGGGGGCGGTGAGCAGCCGCGGGTGGCCGCCGCGATGGCGGACCTCCACGAGCTCCACCGGCTGCGGCACGCGACATCGGTCCCGGCGCTGATCGAGGAGGTGCTCTCCCGCCGGTTGCTCCGCGCCACCGCGTACGACGACTGGCGGCCGCGCGAGGCTCACCGGCGCTACCGCTTCGTCGCCGAGCAGGCGCGGGCCCTGGCCCGCGGCGGGCGGAGCACGCTGCACGACACCGTGGACCACCTGGAGCGGCTCGCCCGCAACCCGGCATACGACTCTGTCGCCGTTGAGATGTCCCCAGATGAGCACTCGGTGCGGGTGATGACGGTGCACGCGGCGAAGGGCCTGGAGTTTCCCATCGTCATCGTCACGGGGCTCGGGCGCAAGCCGGTGACGAGGCGAGCTCCGATCGTCACCGACCACCTCTCGGGCAGCGTCGAGCTTCTCGTCGGCGGCTTCGCCACCGAGGGCCGGGCGGCGCTGGACGCCCGCGAGAGCGGGATGGAGGCTGCGGAGCGGGTACGGCTCCTGTATGTGGCGCTCACACGCGCCCGCGACCACCTGGTAGTCGGGCTCTTCCGCGCGGCCAACAAGGGTGAAGAGACCGATGCCGGGCGGCTTGACCCGCGGCTGCGCGGGCGCGAGGGCGTGGAGGTGATGAAGGAGGCGTGGGATGGGACCGGTGCTCCCCGACCTGCGGCTCCGCCTGACGGGACGACCCCGGAGGAGCAGCGGAGCGCCGAGGAGGCGTGGGTGGCGCGCCGTGCCGGTCTGCTCGCCCAGCTGGGCGTCCTGAGGACGCAGAGCGCCACCGGCCTCGCCCACGCCGACGCCGAGGGTGGGCTCGCTCCCGAGGTGGGGGAGGACATCGCCGCCAGCCGCCGCGGGCGCGCCGCCACCTCTCGGGGGCGCGCGGTCCACGCGGTGCTGCAGGTGATCGACCTGGCCACCCGGGCCGGCCTCGACGACCTCGCCCGGGCCCAGGCCGCGGCCGAGGGGATCCCCGAGCAGGCCGCGGAGGTGGCGCGGCTGGTCCGGGCGGCCTGCGACGGTGAGCCGCTCCGCCGCGCCTCGACCGCGCGACACTGGCGGGAGGTGCCGCTAGGCGCTCCCGTGGGCGGGGTGCTTCTGGAGGGCTTCGTCGACCTCCTCTACGAGCTCCCGGACGGGCGGCTGGCGATCGTCGACTACAAGACGGACAGCGTCCAAGGTGCCGAGGTGGACCGCCGGATGGAGCGATACCGGCTCCAGGGCGGCGTCTACGGCCTCCTGGTGGGCGAGGTGACCCGGCGGGATGTGGCCCGCATCGAGTTCGTCTTCGCCGCGGCGGGGGAGGTGCGGACGGTCACCGACGTTGCGGCCGTGGTCGGTGAGGTGCGGGGATTGCTGTCGCCCAGCGTTTCAGCGCCGGCGGGCGAGCCGGAGCGCGTCGACTGACCTGACGGCTCGCTCCCTGTCCACGGCGACGCCTGTGCCGCTAGCTGTATTTCCCAGGGACGTTGTTGACGCGAGCGATGGGAGGGAGGCCGCCCAGGGCGGTGTGAGACCGATGGTGGTTGTACAGGTGGAGCCACCCGGGGAGCAAGTCCAGGCGCG
>Ga0181533_1002800_pt1 | contig 19821 bp, 11 predicted proteins | sample PEATcosm2014_Bin_45_FD_119772 | JGI IMG/M metagenome (GOLD analysis project Ga0181533, IMG submission 119772) | Peatland microbial communities from MTU Mesocosm Facility, Houghton, MI, USA - PEATcosm2014_Bin11_60_metaG | ecosystem: Environmental > Terrestrial > Soil > Wetlands > Peat | place...
GAAAAAAGAACCAAAAAAGAAAAGATATAACAACAAATCTTATTTTTGAAAATCGTTATAAAAACCTCCTAAAAACGGTCAACGTTATTTAGGCATGGACAACGCGTAACGCGTAACGCGTAACGCGTAACGCGTGACGCGTGACCCGCACAGACCTATCGTCTAAATTATCTTGACTCAATCGATCATCAAAAATACACTCTTGACCGTATCAGAAAAATGTTAATTGGCTTGGTTTATCATTTACTGAAAACTTCCTGATTTTTTTTTAAATGGCAAAATTAGAAATGAAATGTAAAAAATAAAGGTCAATCTTCGCGTTACGCGTCACGCGTCACGATTTTTATTCGCGTCACGCGTCACGATTTTTACGCGTGGTTAAGAGTTGACCAGGGAAAGATATTAATTTTATATGAAAAAAGGGCTAAGGGTGAAGGCAGATGGAATTATTTTTTAAAATTAATTATATATTTGTGAATAATTTTAAAAATTTTGTCTTACATTTGACACAGATATTAAGGATTGAGTAAAAACAAATATTATTCCGATAGGTTGAATGAACCCTCAAAAAGGGATTAAAAGTCAGTTTTAAGCGTTTTTCTTTTTGTATTTTTATTATCTTTCTGAAAGAAAAAATGCTTTTTTAGAAAACTGAGACAACCTTGGTGAAAGATTCATTGTCTGAGATAAACAAACTAAAGAACAGAAAACCGGTTACGGGTGATCAGAAATTATGTAGAATCCGTGCAGATGCCATAGAGAAGGGAGTTATTACTTGTCCTGAACAAAAAAATAAAAAAATATGAAGACAAATTTACCTGCCAAAATTTTTAAAGTAAGTATTATTGCTTTTGTTTTACTTTTTTCAGTTTCTGTTATTACTAATGGAGGGACATACTATTCCGTCGCAACTGGTGTCTGGAGTTCATCATCTACTTGGGCAAGTACTCGCGGAGGGAGCGGAGGAGCAGGTGTTCCTGGTTCAAGTGATTTGGTTTATATTGAATCTGGCTATACAGTGACTGTCGATATTTCTAATGCTGCTTGTCAGACACTCTATATTGGAGGAACCGCAGCCGGTTATGGTACCGGAACCCTCTCTTTTAATGCAGGAGAATTGCTGGCAGTAAGCGGTGCTGTGACATTAGGAGGAACTGTTAATGGAACCCTGGACATGACAAATGGCGGCATTTTACAATTTACAGGAACTCTAACAGTTAATACTTATACTTTTACTGCAGGAACAGGTACTATTGATTATCATGGAGATGCACAAGCTGTGGTAGCCTTGAGTTATTATAATCTTACATTAAGTGGAAGCGGAGCAGCTACTATTTCAGGAACGAGTTCTACTTCTATTGGTGGGAATCTTACACTTAGTGGAGGATCAGTTAGTGTCACCTATTCATCTCCTCATAGCTTAGATATTGGTGGCAATTTAACAGTTGGAGACGGGACTACTTTATACTTCAATGCTGGTCATCATTTTACGGTTGCGGGAACAACGACAGTTGGCAACGGAACAAGTGGAACATTGTCACTAAATACTCCCGGTTATTACCAAACATTTACCGGTGCAGTTACTATTTATAGTGGCGGTGCTATAACAGAAATTTCTTCATCCATATTATCATTTGGTAATAATGTTACTATCTACGGTACTTTAGCAGAAACTACGGCTACCCCTTTATCATTTGGTTCGAATGTTACTATCAACGGTACAGGAACTTTAACAGAGTTTGGGGTTGCAACAGTAGGTATTGCAGGAAGTTTGACAGATAATGGAACATATACAGCTAGTACCGGAATACATACCTTTTCTGGATCTAATCAGACTATTAGCGGAACAAGTGCTATTAGTATTCCAAGCGTTACAGTTAGCGGGTCATATACAAACAGCGGAACATTGACGGTTGGTACTGCATTAGTAGGAACTGGTGGATTAACACAAGGTGCCACAGGAGTTTTAAATATTGGAGGAACCTCAACAATAACTACATTTGTTGCAACAGCTACTGGTAATACAGTTAATTACACTGGCACAGCACAAACAGTTATGCCAGTAAATTATTATAACCTTGGTTTGGGTGGTTCAGCAACTAAAACACTGTCGGCAAGTATCACATCAATAGGGGGTAATTTAACTTTCTCAGGAACGGCATCAGCTACTGCATTAGTCGGTATGACAATCGGAGGCTATGTAACACTTGGCTCAGGAACCACATTTGTTGGAGGAGCTTTCACTCACAATGTTGGTGGAAATTGGATAAATAATGGAGGTACATTTACAAATGCTGGTACTACGATAAATTTTAACGGATCGTCACAAAGTATTGGCGGCACATCAAGCACTACATTTAATACTGTGATAATTGCTGCAGGTTCAACTACCACTTTGGGTATCGGCACAACAATTAAAGGCCTTACGATTAACGGGACTTTAAATGATGGTGGTTTTACTATAGCGCCTGCAACAGGAAGTTCTCTGACCATGGGGGCTGCAGGAATCTATAATCTTGGATCGGCTACTGTTTCAACGACCTGGCCTGCCTGGGGAACCCTTTCTTTAGCAACAGGAAGTACAATTGGATACGTTAGTAGCGTAAATCAAACAGTTTCTGCTTCTCCATCTTATCAAAACCTTACTTTTGGCGGAGCCGCAACAAAAACACTGGCTGCAGCAATCACTGTAAATGGAACACTTGCAATCAATAGTGGTATAATTGCGAACCTTGGTACCTATACATCTAATGCTAATACGCTTACACTCGGCGGTGCTGGCCAGCCCTCAGGATCTTATGGCGGAACAGGTTCCATAGCTACTTATATTATCCCGCAATTTTTTGCAGCGGCGACAGGAATTTTAGATGTTAATAATAATTCAGGTACAATCGGAACTTGGCTTGGAGGTCAAAGTATAGATTGGTTTACAACTTCAAACTGGTACGGTGGAGTACTCCCCACTTCTGCAATCAATGTGATCATTCAATCTTTTGTTCCTTATCAACCGACAATAGGGGCAGTGGGTGCAGTTTGCAATAACATGACAATTAACAGCGGCTCTGTTACTACTATTGCATCCGGCGCAAACCTTACGGTGAACGGCACCACCACTCTTGGAGGTACTAACTGCCTCGTTATTCAATCAAATTCAACGGGTACAGGATCATTTATTGATAATGGAATTACTGGATCGGGAACTGCTGAGGTTCAAGTATATCTATCTAATACTTCATTGACATACGACTGGCATTATTTATGCATACCGATTCAACCACCAGTTGATGACTGGACTTATCATCATTTATACATGAAATGGTACGATGAGAGCGGATTGAGTAGTGACCCCACTGATTATCCGGCTCATCAATGGAAATATGTTGTTGATCTCACCCATGATTCTACTCTCACAAATACCGGACTAGGATATGCTATGTGGGTAACTTCAACGACAACGGTTAATCAAAACGGAACACCAAATACGGGCACTATTACGATTCCTACCACAAGTACAGCATATCCTCCACAATCACAATATACTTATGACGGATGGAACCTGATTGGAAATCCCTACCCCAGTTCAATTGATCTTAGTTCACCAGGAATCACCTGGACAAATGTAACGGCTACTGCATGGTTCTGGAATCCTTCAAACGGAAATTATTATGCTTATCCGACAGGAGGATATGGTACACACGATCAGTATTGCCCTCCTGAGCAAGGATTCTTTGTGCATAATTCCCCCGATGGAAGCAGCGGATCTGTCAGCGTGAGTAATAGTGCAAGGTTGCATACTACTGAACCCTTCCTCAAACGAAGTGATGACCTGCAAAACCTTTTAAGTATTAAAGCAGAAGGGACCATTAATTCTTACCAGGATGAGCTGATTGTATATTTCAACGAGGCACGGACCAATCAATATCAACCCGGTTTTGATGCAGAAAAATTGTTTGGAGATATTACTGCTCCACAAATCTATACGACAAAAGCTGGTTATGACCTGACTGTTAATGGACTTCCTTTTTCACAATCAGAAATTATTGTACCGATGGCCTTTAAAGATAGCCTTGCAGATACATACACCCTTACTGCCAGTGGCTTTGACAGCTTCCAGTCAAATGTCTCCATCAAACTTGAGGATCAGAAGAAGGAAATCATACAGGATCTCAGAGCCAATCCTGTATATTCATTCACTCATGTCAGTTCAGATGATCCCAACCGTTTCCTGCTTCATTTCAACAGCCCTAATTTCGGCATAAATGATCAGAAAAATGTCAGACCGGTAGATATCTATTCATACGGACAAAGCATCTATATTACTGCTGTGAATGGGAAGAACCTGGCAGGAAAAGTTTATGTTTATGACTTGCCCGGGCAGGAACTTTATCAGCAAACCCTGCCTGATCAACAAATGATGAAGATTAACTTTAACCTCACGGAAGGATACTACATTGTAAAAGTTGTGACTGATCAAGGTGTTTATACCGATAAGGTTTATCTTAAGTAAAAAATTGACAGAGTAACGAAGTTACAAAGTGTAACATTTTTAAGTGGATTAAAAGATATAAGAAATGAAAAAATTACTGAGGAAAGTTCTGTTAGTTATCCCATTGCTCTTTTTATTGCTTGTTAATACAGCGATATTCGCTGATAATCCTGAACCTCCGAATCCTGGAGGTAATCCGGTTGGTAATGGACCGGATCCCGTTGGAGGGCCGATAAATGATGGAGTTTATCCATTGCTTGTTTTGGGCATTGCTTATGGATGCTTTAAAATTTATGAGCTCCGGAAAAATAAAGTCAGCACCAAAGAGGAGGAAACACCCGTTTAGACAACGGACGTGCGGACAAGTGAACAATTCTCTTTAAAAAGCCTCACTGGAAACGGTGGGGCTTTTTTCACGAAAAATTTACTCATTTTTAATTTTTGAGAGCCCACTCTAAAAAGTTTTTTTTCACCGCAAAGGCGCAAAAACGCTAAGTTCGCTAAAAAGTATATGGTTGAGATTGAACTTTTTACATCTTCTCATCTTGTCCATACAATTTTATGATGAGTTTTCAGAGGAGACTCATTTTTCAATTTGTATTTCGTATTATAATTTGTTTTATCTTTGACCGACCGTTCATTCAAAAAATATGTGCCCGAGAACTGATAAGCAATTTGAGGAGATCCGTGAAAGTAAACGTTCACAGATCATTGATGCGGCATTGGAATGTTTTGCAACACGGGGCTATCATGCCGTTTCTATCAGTGAACTGGCAGACTTTGCCGGTATCTCAAAAGGATTGATGTACAACTATTTCAAAAGCAAGGATGAGCTTCTGAAAAGCATTTTCAGGCAGGTCATGTCTGTTATGCTGCAATTGTTTGATCCTGATAAAAAAGGTTTGCCAGGGAAAGAAGAACTGGAAAAGTACCTGGATCGTTATTTCAGACACCTGAAATCAAATATCATCTTATGGAAGATGTACATGGCTGTTTTCAGCCAGCCTGCCGTGCAGGAGATATTGAAAGATGAGATCCTGGAAGCATCGAGGAAGCCATTGGAAATAATGGAAAATTATTGTAAGGCACAGGGTTATAAGGATCCAAAAGCTGAAGTAGCTTTTATGAGCACTTTAATGAGCGGGGTAATCTTTGAATATATTTCAGATCCTGAAAATTACCCGCTTGATAAGATTAAAAAAAGAATTCTCAAACTATATCAATGACTATAGACAAAATGAAAACCGGAATAAAATACCTGGCGCTTGTATTACTATCGTTGGCAAATTTCCGGGGAATCTATGCACAAGGCCTGAGTGCAGATGAGATCATCAAAAAAGCCGATGAAAAGAACCGCGGGCTGTCCAGCCAGGGAACCCTTACCATGACAGTCATCCGGCCTGACTGGACCAGGACGATTACCATGAACAGCTGGTCAAAAGGAAGGGATTATTCAATGGTGCTGATCACCGCGCCGGCAAAAGACAAGGGACAGGTTTTCCTGAAGATAAAAACAGAGATGTGGAACTGGGTCCCATCAATAGATAAGACCATTAAAATACCCCCTTCAATGATGCTTCAATCGTGGATGGGCTCGGATTTTACCAATGATGACCTTGTAAAGCAATCATCCATTGTCGTGGATTATACTCATAAACTGCTGGGAAAGGAAAAGGTAAGAGACCAGGAGTGTTACAAGATAGAAATGATCCCATTACCCGATGCGCCGGTAGTGTGGGGAAAAGTGATCATGTGGGTAACAACAAGCGGTTACGACCAGTGGATGGCAGAATATTATGATGAGGACAACAAGCTTGTGAATGTTCAGAATTCTTATGATATCAGACATATGAGCGACAGGGATATCCCGACAAGAATAGAGATCAGTCCCCAGAATAAAAAAGGACAAAAAACCGTTCTGCATATCGATGAAATGAAATTCAATACCAGGATCGGCGAGGATTTCTTCTCACAACAGAACATGAAAAAAATAAGATGATGACGAACTATTTCAAACTCGCATGGCGGAACATCTGGAGGAATAAAAGAAGGACCCTGCTCACGGCAGCCTCCATCTTCCTGGCTGTTTTCCTGGCATTAATTGTCAGGTCGGTGCAGACAGGCTGGTTTGATTACCTGATTGATGTTACGATCCACTCATACATAGGACATGTCCAGATCCATAAGAACGGGTACTGGGACGACAGGGATATCAACAATTCAATAGAGTTAAACGACTCCCTGGTGAAATTGATCCGTCTCAATAAGAATATTGAAAAAATGGTGCCGCGACTTGAGTATTTTGCTCTTGCATCTTATGGAAAACAAACCAAAGGTGTGAATCTTACGGGTACCGACCCGGTAAAAGAAGATTCGCTGACTCATCTTTCATCTAAAGTAATTAAAGGACGATACCTGGATAATTCAGGTAATGGCATCCTGGTTTCAGAAGGTCTTGCCACATTTCTCGGAATTACCACCGGCGATACATTAGTACTAATAGGACAGGGTTTTCATGGTGTAAGTGCAGCCGGAAAATATCCTGTTGCCGGATTGCTTCATTTTTCAGTCCCCCAGCTTGATAACCAGATGGTCTATATGAATCTTGCAACTGCCCAGGAATTCTTCAGTGCTGAGAACAGGATAACATCCTTATCATTGACCCTGAAAAATCCGGATGAGATCAATGCCACTGTTGCTGATCTGAAAGCCAGGACTACCGGTAAAGATTTCGAGATCATGAAATGGAGTGAAATAATGCTGGAAGTCGAGCAGCAGCTGAAGATCAAAACTGCCGGAGGATCGATCATTATCGCCATCCTGTATATCATTGTCGGATTCGGGATTTTCGGGACTGTGATCATGATGACAAATGAAAGATTTAAAGAGTTTGGCGTGGTAGTTTCGGTGGGAATGCAAAAAACAAGATTAGCAATGATACTTGTCCTCGAGATGATATTAATCGGGCTGACCGGTATAATTGCCGGGCTTGTCGGAGCCATGCCAATCATCATCTATTTTAATCTTTATCCTTTACATATCTGGGGAGGAATGGCAAAGGCGTTTGTCTCGTTTGGCATTGAACCCCTCATACCAATGGCATTGAAACCGGGATTTATCCTTTCCAATGTCATAGCCGTATTACTGATCGTTTTGCTGACATGCATTTACCCGGTCAGGAAGATATTCAAATTGAGAGTTGTTGAAGCATTGCATAAATAAAAGAAGATGATTTTTAAGATTGCATTCAAAAATATCTGGAGGAATAAGGTCAGAAGCCTTATCGTCATCATTGCAATAATGCTGGGCCTCATCGGTGGAATATTTACAGTTTCCGTAATAACGGGAATGGTCGAGCAAAAGATCAGGACAGGAATAAACAATGAAGTTTCACATATCCAGGTTCATCACCCAAAATTTCTCAGAAACTATGAGCCACAATATTTAATACCTCATGCCGATAGCATTGCAGGGATTATTACAAAAATGCAGGGAGTAAAGGCAGTATGTGTCAGGACCAGGCTGACCGGCATGATCGCTTCACCTAATTCTTCCTCAGGAGTACAAATTGCCGGCGTCTATCCTGAGAAGGAGAAAAAGATCAGCAGTCTTTATAAGGCTATCCCGGACAGTAATGGCGGATACTTTACCGGTAGCAGGAAAAATGAAATAGTCATAGGCCGGAAGCTTGCTGACAAGCTCAAGGTCAGGTTAAGATCTAAAGTCGTGATCAGGTTCCAGGATCCAGGCGGAGATCTCGATGAAGGTGCCTTTACAGTGAACGGTATTTTTCAGACCTCAAATACAGCGTTTGATGAAATCAATGTATTTGTGAGAAAGGCTGATCTTGACAAACTGACAGGAGTAGATAACGGGATACAGGAAATAGCAGTTCTCCTGGATGACAATGACCTGATCCCGGCAACGGAAGCCCTGATGAAATCAAAGCTGAAAGACCTCGATATTCAAAGCTGGATGGAGATCCGACCGGATATGTCAATGATCACTTCTGCCATAGCCATCGAGGTGTATGTTCTTCTTGGAATTATCTTATTTGCCCTTGCTTTTGGCATTGTCAATACCATGCTGATGATCGTTTTTGAGAGGACCCATGAACTGGGGATGCTGATGGCGGTCGGTATGAGCAAAATAAGGGTATTCAGCATGATCATGATGGAAACCATATTTCTGACACTGATTGGAGGAATTATCGGGATTGTTGTGAGCATTGTGGTAATTGCATTATTACAGCGGCATGGCATTGATCTCTCCTATGTATCAAAAGGAATGAGTGCTGTCGGATTTGACTCAAAGATCTATCCTTTTATCAAGAGGGAATTCTATATCCATCTCTGTATAATGATATTAGGTACCGGAATTTTATCGGCGATCATGCCGGCAAGGAAAGCATTGAAACTGAAACCGGTGGAAGCAATCAGGGTGGAATAGAAAGTGAACAGTGAGAAGTGAGAGGTGAGAAGTGAGAAGTGAAAAGTGAGAGGGAAATTACTAATGGATAATTAAAAACAGAGATATGAATAATATTATTGAGATTAAAGATCTTAGAAAAGTTTATGATGAGAAGACCATCCCGGTTTATGCATTGAATGGTGTTGATCTCTCTTTCAGGGAGGGTGAATTTACCAGCATCGTTGGTCCTTCAGGATCAGGGAAGACAACTATGCTGAACTTGCTTGGTGGATTGGATAGTCCGACCAACGGGAAGATCCTGATCAATGATACAGATATCACGAGATTAAGATCGCGGCAGCTGATCAACTTCAGGCTAAAGAATATAGGATTTGTATTCCAGTCATTCAACCTGATCCCGGTATTAACTGCTAAAGAAAATGTGGAATTTATCATGCAGCTGCAGGGTGTTAGGAAAGATAAACGTGATAAGAGAACATTTGAATTACTCGATTCAGTCGGTTTAAGCGATAAGATCAATACCCGGCCCAGCAAGCTGTCCGGGGGCCAGCAGCAGAGGGTTGCAGTGGCAAGAGCCTTAGCTTCCAAACCAAAATTCATCCTTGCCGATGAGCCTACTGCCAACCTGGATTCGAAGTCGGCAGAGAACCTCCTGGAGATCATGGAAAAGCTGAACAAAGAAGAAAAAATCACCTTTATTTTTTCTACGCATGATGCGAGGGTAGTTGCAAAAGCCAGGAGAGTGATCACACTTGAAGACGGGAAGATAGTAGGTGATATTACGAAAAACTAATGATGATAAGGAATGCCGGTGAACAAGACATGGCTGTTTAATGGAAAAAAAACTGGAAAGACTCAAATCCTTGCAGCCCTCATTTTCCTGATACTTTTTTCCTTTACAAACAATGCATTTTCACAGGATTCAATAAGTCAGCAGAAACCATCCAAGATTACATTTAACGGGTACGTGAAGGATATGCAAACAGTATATGTCCACGATATTTATAAAGAATGGGTCTCCGATAATCTTATTCATAACCGTCTTAATTTCAAATGGAACATTTCAAACAGCTTTACTTTTTGTATTGAGGACAGAAACAGGTTTTATTGGGGGGACCTGACAAATATAAATCCTCAGTATGCAAATTACATTGCTGCCGACAACGGGATTGTAAATATGTCATGGAATATTTTCCAGGGGAGCTCTTATGTTCTGAATACCACTATCGACAGGCTATGGCTGGATTATACCCATGATAAATTCGAGGTCACACTCGGGCGGCAGCGGATAAACTGGAGCCAAACCGTTGTATGGAACCCCAATGATATTTTCAATACCTATTCCTACTTTGATTTTGATTATGAAGAAAAGCCAGGCAGTGATGCTCTGAGAATACAATATTATACAGGCCCTTCATCAAAAGCAGAAATAGCTGTCAAGGAAAATAAGGACAAAAAGCTGACTGCAGCAGGTTTGTACCGCTTTAATCACTGGAAATATGATTTCCAGGGGCTGGCAGGGATCTATGATCAGAGTGATCTTGTTCTCGGATTGGGATGGGCCGGCCAGATAGCAAAGGGAGGATTCAAGGGAGAGTTTAGCTGGTTCAGGCCTGTGAAGCGATTCAGTGATACCACCGGGGTATTTCTCACTTCGGTGGAATATGATTACACTTTCAGGAATTCATTGTTTATCCAGTTCGAGTGCTTTTATAATTCAAATAATACAAATATCACTAATCTTCTCCTAAGCCAGCTGAATCCGGAGTTGTTAAATGCGAAAAATCCCTTTCTTAATGGTGTTTCAGTTTTCGGGAATATTTCCTATCCGGTCACTCCATTGATCAATATTTCACTTGCTGGTATCTATAATCCTTCAAACCGGATGGTTTTCATCATTCCGGATTTTACTTTCTCCTTGATGAACAACCTTGATCTTTCAATAATAGCGCAATCATTTCAATCCTATAATCCGGCAATATCCGGATTGATGCAAACCGCTTTATTTCTCAGGCTGAAGGGATCGTTTTAAAGAAGTACGCAGAATTGGTTCCTGTAATTTGTCTGATCATTCAAAGAATACTCAAAAAAAATCCTTTCTTTCTATTACCTTTCATTGGGTAATCCGATTAAGAATAAAAAGATAATAAGAGTTGTCCCAAAAAATGTTTTTTTATCTTGATATCCAGCCCTGCGGGCGTATTGGAATTAACCAGGCACAAAAAAATCGTGACACATTATAAATAAGTGTCACGATTTGACTAAAAACGGCAATTAAACCTAAACCAGTTATTCTTTCAGGAATTTAACGGTTGAAATGCCTTCAGCGCTTACGACCTTAAAGAAGTACATGCCTGAGGGCAGTGTTGAAACATCCAATTCGGTTTTAGATTGGTCAAGATTCTTATCAAGATATTTTCTTCCATCTGCGGAATAGAGTTCAAGAGTAGCAGAAACAGAACCGGAATAAGGGAGTAAAACAGTTACATTTTGCTGGGCCGGGTTCGGGTAAACCAAAATTTTAGAGGCCTGGAGGGCAGTTATTCCAAGAGGAGCAGATGATCCCTCGTTGGAAATGATAGATTCATATTCTGATGATTTAAGTGAAGGAGAGCAGGGATAATCACGGACAACTTCAATGTAGTAAGTCGTGACACCCGAACCAAAGTAAGGATCAGTATATGAAATCTGATCGCTGGCAATGGAATCGAGAAGTTGCCATGGACCTGAATTCAGTTTCCTGTGTATCCGGTAGGTATTGAATGTAAATCCTACATAAGTATTCCAGATTAAATTGAAACCTTCCGTCCCGGGACTTACTTCCAGGTGCACTGTTTCATGATAGGGACTTTTTGCGGATTCATTTCCCAGGGTGTCCGTGACAGTCATTTCATATTTCTGGGCCATCACAACCGGATTTGTCGTAGTATCAATGAAGGTGCTAAAACCGGAATAGGGGGCCTGCCCGATCTTTGTAAATACGCCCTCCTGGTAAGTCTGCTTATATATATTAAAATGTGACATATGCGGGGTGGTGACTTTATTCCAGACAACCATGTTTCGCTGAGATGTCGTATCATAAGTTACCATACATATATATTGTGGCGGAACGTAGCCTGAAACTGTTACAACCGCACTGTCATTCATAGTGACCAAACAGCTTTCTGAACTACTATCCACATTTGCTTTACATTTATAGGTGCCCGCAGTGGTGAACAAACCGAAATTAAGCGCATTTCCCGTACCTCCCAGGTTGGCCACACTCGAGGTGCCATTGTTGAGATAAAGATAATACTCGTAACCTACCTGGGATCCGCTAAGCCCGATCGTATCCCCTGAACCGCCATAAGGATAGCTGCCACCACCGGTCACATTATAGACCGTGGGAGCAGCAACAATATGGATGCTCCTGGAACCATTACAACTCTGGCCCTGGTAGATTACATTCAAGGTCACTGTTTTATAACCAACTGTGTCCCAACGGATATAATAAGGTCCGGGTCCGGTACCTGTAACAACGACCCCACCGTCAAAATTCCAATTGAAAGTAGCAGAGCTGGGTGCATTTCCAGCGTAGACCATATAGACATCACATCCGGCAGATGCCTTGGAATACATGAAGAAAGAACATGATACGGTGTCAGGTTCTGCATAAAGGCTGGTAGTCGTCAGGCAAATAAAAAGAACACCTAAGAAGATAGAAATCTTTTTCATAGTAATAATCTTAGTACAATTTATTATAAAGATGGAGGATTCATGACATAGTTGCCTCAGCAACCAAATAATTTTATTGGGAAGGATGCAATTCATCAACCGGACCGGGGTTTTTGACTGATGAGCTTTAGATCATTCTCCTTTTGAGTTCCCGGGAACAAGGGTATATTGGAGTGAGGAATCAGGCGACCCGGTGCTGTTTGAGAAGTATTCTGGGTTCAGGGCTGCCTGGATATCTTTCCTTTTCTGTACTTCAGGGTTAGCGCCAACCATGTTCTTTTTTTTCGACTCGGTCGTATGCTTAAATACCTGGTATTTTGGGAATTTGACCCGTTTTTTATAGCTCAACTGAACAGGAAATTATTGATGACGCACAAATGTACGAAAAGTTATGTGGAATTGATAAGACTTCTCAGGGATTTCACTGATATCAATAAATGTAGTATTTTTGCACGCTATTTTATTACGGATGAGACCAAGAGAACGGCTTAGTACTACAGAAAGGGTCAGAAAGATATTCGTCGGTAAAGCCAGGGATCTCAAGGATGAACGCATCTTTGAAAAAGTAACCCTGATTGCTGTCCTTGCATGGATTGGTTTAGGATCAGACGGACTTTCCTCATCCTGTTACGGTCCTGAAGAATCGTACCGTGCGTTAGGACAGTTCCACGGGATGACTATTTTCGTTGCGCTTGCTGTGGCGCTTACCATTGCCATTATAAGCAGCAGCTATTCCCAGATCATCAAGATCTTTCCATCAGGGGGTGGCGGCTATAAAGTTGCAACTAAACTTTTAAGTCCCCGGCTGGGGATGGTTTCCGGATGTTCATTGATAGTTGACTATGTTCTTACTATTGCTATAAGCGTTGCCAGCGGTGTAGATGCCATATTCAGTAATTTTCCCCCTGCTTACCAGCCCTATAAACTAACAGTTACCTTAGGTGTGATCCTGATCCTGTTACTCTTAAATCTGCGGGGAATAAAAGAATCAGTATTTTCCCTGATGCCCATTTTCATTATCTTCCTGCTTACTCACGCCTTTACAATCGTATATCCTATTTTCTTCCATACCAAAGAATTTGTCAACCTGGTTCCTGATGCAACAAGGGAATTCAGACAGGCAGGTAGCACCATGGGGACTTTCGCCGTGCTGCTGATACTCGCAAGGGCTTACAGTATGGGTGCAGGTACCTATACAGGGATTGAGGCTGTATCCAATTCCATGGTGATCCTTAAAGAACCGAGGACAAAAACAGGTATCCACACCATGCGGCTGATGGCTTTTTCATTAGGTATTACTGTACTTGGGCTACTTGCAGGATATTCCATCTTTCATCTGCATCATGTACCCGGCAAAACCATGAATGCCAATTTACTTGAAACTATGTCCATGGGCTGGAATAGATGGATCGGAGAGCCTTTTGTGATAATCACCCTGCTTTCTGAGGCAGCCCTTTTATTTGTAGGGGCACAAACAGGATTCCTCGATGGCCCGAGAGTTATTTCAAATATGGCCCAGGACGACTGGTTCCCAAGACGTTTCTCAGTTCTTTCAGACCGCCTTGTGACGCAGAATGGATTAATCCTGATGGCTGTTGCAGCCTCTTTTATTCTCCTGGTTACGGGAGGCAAGGTCACTACTCTTATTGTCCTTTATAGTATCAACGTATTTATAACCTTCTCACTTTCCCAGGCGGGAATGGTGAGGCATTGGTGGCAAGTCAAAGCAAAAGAAGGAAGCTGGATCCCAAAACTCCTGATTAACGGTCTTGGATTAATCCTCACTGTAAGTATTTTGTCTACCGTTATTTTTGTAAAATTTACGGAAGGCGGCTGGCTAACCATCCTGATAACATCCAGTCTGATCTTTTTTGTCGTAAGGGTGAGAAATCACTATGACCGTGCATCAAAACTAATTGGCAGATTGGATCATAAGATGTTCAAACAAGTGGAAGGAGCTATGCAATGCTGGGAAAAATCAGACAGGGTTTTCCCGGAATTCAACCCGGATGCACATACCGCCTGTATGTGTGTAAATAGTTTCAATGGAGTCGGTATTAATACATTCTTTAAGATAAGGGAAGACTTTGAGAGTTATAAGAACTTTATTTTTATTTCAGTCGGAATGGTTGATACGGGAACATTCAAAGGTGAAACAGAGCTTCATAATCTTGAAGAAGAAGTAAAGAATAATCTGAAGAAATATGAAGAACTTGCCCGCGCCTACGGATGTTTTGCCGACAGCTATTATGCCGTAGGTACTGACGTGGCAGATGAAGTAAAAGAACTTTCCAAAAAAGTGGTGCACAAGTATCACAGGGTTATTTTCTTTGTCGGCAATCCAATCTTTGCCCGCCCGTCATCTCTTACAAGAATGCTTCATAACCAGACTCAGCTTACTTTACAGAACCGCCTTGCCCATAAAGGATTTATGATGGTCATGATACCAGTGAAACTGACATCCGATTGAATCATGGTTGAATAAATTCAGGGACAGGTTTTCATACCAGGCTCTGGATTAACCCGAATCTGCAATTATTGTTTATCTTTGCACCATGAATAAAACAGTAGACCGGTATATTTCAATCCTGTTACTGGTATGTTTTTTACCTATCCTTACTCCCAGGGAATTTATTCATGATCTTTTTGGCCATGAAGACACACATGATGTCTATCATTCCGATATAACTATTGAAAAGTTACACAAACATTGCAGCATCCTCCAGGTTACTTTTTCCTCGTTTATTTCTTATGTGAAGAATCTTATTCATGAAAAGGAATTTTGTAATTCCACCTATATTTTACCACGTCAATCATTCAAACCGGGAATTTCTGTACATCTTTCCAATTTCAGGGCACCTCCATCAGTTAATTCCTGATAGATTAACCCCGGTCTTTGCGGTTAAAATAAGTATTCCATATTTTTTATTTATTGTGATTGATATCTGATATGATATCTGTCACAAATCGAATCAATAATCAGATCAAAAAATATGACCTGTTTACTAAAAAAAATTAGTTTTATCATTTGTTTCATTTCGGTATTTACAGCACATTCACAGGTAACCCTGACAGGAAAAGTTATTGATCAGAAGACCAAAGAAGCACTCTTCGGCGTCAATATATTTATACCGGAACTTACGATAGGCGCGACAACCGACACTTCGGGAAATTATAAAATTGATCATCTCCCTAAGAGGAAAATCCTGTTAAGGGTCAGCTATGTAGGATATAAGACAATCGTTGAACCAGTCGACCTGACATCAGTCAGACACAAAGATTTTTCAATCGAGGAATCTCCCGAAATGATGAATGAAGTCGTTGTGACCGGAACATCAAAAGCAACGGAGATCAAGAGAAATCCTATACCGATAGTTGTTCTTGATGAAACGAAAATAAATTTAAACCTGAATACAAACATCATAGATGCTTTGACAAAGCTTCCCGGCATAAGTGAACTCACCACCGGACCCAATATTTCAAAACCGTTTATACGAGGTCTGGGATATAACAGGGTGTTGACATTATTTGATGGGGTGAGGCAGGAAGGACAGCAATGGGGGGATGAACATGGTATTGAAGTCGATGAATCCGAGATTGACAGAGCTGAAATTATAAAAGGACCTGCAAGCCTGATCTATGGATCTGATGGCCTTGCAGGAGTGATTAACCTGATCCCTTATCCTTCGGTTCCGACTGGCACTATAATAGGAGATTTTATGGGAGAATACCAGACAAATAACGGGTTGTATGGAGGCTCTTTAAACCTTGACGGTAACCAGCAAGGAATCATCTGGGGGGGGAGAATATCACATAAACAGGCAAAAGATTACCAGGACAGGAATGATGGCAGGGTTTATAACACAACATTCAATGAAACGGATGCAAGCGTTTATGCAGGTATTAATAAACAATGGGGCTATTCACATCTGAATTTTTCCCTTTATGATGATTTGCAGGAGATACCTGACGGAAGCCGTGATTCCATTACCCGCCAGTTTACCAAACAGATCACTGAAGCAGATACCATCAGGCCCATTGTCAGCAAATCCGAATTAAATTCATATAAGATCTCTGTATTACACCAGCATATTCAGCATTACCGGCTTTATTCAACATCCAATATTTACATGGATGGGAGCAAGATAGGCATTATTCTGAGCTACCAGGAAAATATCCGTCAGGAATTCAGCCATCCCCAGGCAGCAGAAACCCCAGGCCTGGATCTTTATCTTCATACCCTGACCTATGATCTGAAATATTATTTACCGGATCTTAAAGGATGGGAAGTCACACCCGGGATCAATGGGATGTACCAGCTGAATTCAAACAAAGGAACTGAATTCATCATTCCTGATTACCGGCAATTTGACCTGGGCTTGTTTTTACTGCTTAAGAAGTCATTCGATAAGCTCGAGTTCAGTGCCGGGGCAAGGTATGACATGAGGTTTTTCACAAATGATCAAATGTATGTGGCGAAGAATCCTGTGACAGGGTTTGATATGCAGGTAAATTTTCCTGATACTGCAGGAGCTACAAAACAATTTTCAGCATTCAAACATACTTTTTCCGGTTTGTCAGGAAGTGCAGGTATGACCTACAACATCTTAAAGGATCTTAATCTTAAGATAAATCTTGCCCGTGGTTTCAGAGCACCTAATATTGCTGAGATATCTGCTAATGGAGTGCACCCGGGCACAGACATGTATCAAATCGGCAACCCTGATTTTAAACCTGAATTCAGCTTACAGGGAGACGTTGGAATATTCTATACATCCAAACCTGTCATAGCAAGCATAGAAGCATTTTATAATAATATATCTAACTACATCTTTAACCAGAAAGTCCTGAATCATCTGGGACAGGATTCAATCATCGTAAAAGGAAATCAAACATTTAAGTTCCAACAATCTGAAGCAGTTCTGTACGGTGGAGAAGCAAGTCTGGATATTCATTTTTTCAGGTGGATGCACTTTGAGAATAATGTCTCTCTGGTTTACGGGATTAATAAAGGGGGCAATGGTATTAAAATCAATGATAGCTCAAAATACCTGCCTTTAATTCCACCTTTGCACACCCATTCTGAACTCAGGGTGGAATTCAACAAAGGCATCAGACACTTATCGGCGATCTATGCCCTGATTGCTATGGAATATTATGCTAAGCAGAACAGGGTTTATCTTGCCGATAATACAGAGACGCCTACACCAGGTTATACACTCTTTGATGCCGGGATCGGGGGAAATATCACAAAGAAAAATGGGAATATAATTTGTAAAATATATCTTGCAGCGAGCAATATTTTTGATGTGGCCTATCAATCCAACCTGAGCAGGTTGAAATATATGGAGCCATATCCGGACAATAAAACAGGCCGGTCAGGGATCTATGATATGGGAAGAAATATAAGCATTAAGGTGATATTCCCGATTGATATCCGGAATCACTGATCTTCCTTTTCATCTATGGCATATGAGCCTCTGGATTCCATCTCTTTAATTCCTAATTCATCACGGTGTTGGGCAAGGTATTCAAGTTTCTTTTTGCCATAAGCAATCCTGATGATGACAACGAAAAGGACCGGAACAATAAATATTGCAAGTGAAGAAGCTGCAATCATTCCGCCTAAGACAGTAAACCCTATTGTTCTGCGGGCTACTGCACCGGCTCCTGTTGCAAATGCCAATGGGAGAACTCCAAAAATGAAAGCAAAGGAAGTCATAAGGATAGGACGTAACCTTAAGCTAACGGCATCGATTGTAGATTGGATAAGATCTTCTCCCCTGTCAACACGCACTTTGGCATACTCCACAATCAGTATCGCATTCTTGGCAGCAAGTCCGATTAGAGTTATAAAGCCTATCTGTGAATAAACATTATTACTTAGGAAAGGAATAAATGTCAATGTGAGGATAGCTCCGAAAGCCCCTATCGGAACTGCAAGCATAACTGAAAACGGGACTGACCAGCTTTCATAAAGTGCCGCCAGGAAAAGAAAAACAAAAGTGAGAGAAAACATAAATATGTAAATAGTCTGGGATCCTGCAATTATTTCTTCATAGCTTATCCCGGAAAACTCATAGCCATACCCCTGGGGTAATACTTTAGCTGCAACTTCCTTCAAGGCCTCGATGGTTTGTCCCGTGCTGTATCCCGGTCCTGATCCACCATCCACTTCTGCCGATCGGAATATGTTAAAATGTGATATAACAGGGGCGGCTTCTATTGGTTCATAGGTGATCAGTGAACTAAGAGGCAGCATTTCCCCGGATTGATTGCGTACATAATATTTTTCAATATTATTGACCAATCTGCGAAAATTTGTATCTGCTTGTACTACGACATGATAAGTACGATTGTAGAGGGTAAAATCATTAACAAAAGAACTCCCCATAAATGATTGAATGGTATTAAAAGCATCAGCAACATTTACTCCCATTTTCTTACATTTTTCCCTGTCCAGTGTCAGATTATAACTTGGTGTGTGTGCTGAGTAGTAGCTTACAGCTCTTGAAATGGCAGGATTCTTATTAGCTTCTGAGACAAATTTACGTACTACTCTTTCAAACGCATGAACATCATCATTTGTATTGCGCTGTTCTATCTGAAATGAAAATCCTGCAGATTGTCCTATACCGGGAATAGGGGCGGGTTGCATGACAACGACTTTTGCATCCAGTAAACCTGCTTTTGCAATACGCTTAAACATGACATCGATGATGCCGGGCACTCTCTCACTTGCCGTTTTTCGCTGGCTCCAGGGTGTAAGTTGGCAGAAAATCGTTCCGCTGTTGGATTTTGCTGCACCATTGCTGACATTGAATCCGGATACTGCTGAATAATGCGCTACTCCCGGTGTTTCACCAACAACCTTCATCAATTTATTGATAAATTCAACAGACCGTGTCGTTGAGGCAGCTTCCGGCATTTCATAAGTTACCTGGAGACGTCCGATATCCTCGTTCGGAATAAAACCAGTAGGTTTAGCTTTAAATAAGAAAAATGTTCCAGCACCAATACAAATCAGTAAAATGATCACATATTTTGATGAACGGATACCTCGTTTAACTCCATTGTAATATTTTCTTGAGAACTTTTCGAATACTTCATCAAACCAATAGAAAAACAAATTCAAACCTTTTGATTTCCTGGAGAAATGATGAGGCCTCAGTAATAATGAACAAACTGCA
>Ga0181533_1002804_pt1 | contig 19792 bp, 22 predicted proteins | sample PEATcosm2014_Bin_45_FD_119772 | JGI IMG/M metagenome (GOLD analysis project Ga0181533, IMG submission 119772) | Peatland microbial communities from MTU Mesocosm Facility, Houghton, MI, USA - PEATcosm2014_Bin11_60_metaG | ecosystem: Environmental > Terrestrial > Soil > Wetlands > Peat | place...
TCCGTCTCGTAGCCGATGAGATCGGAATAGACTTCGTCCATCTTGCGGATGACGTCGAGCCACATCGACTCGCTGTTCTCGGAAAGCAGTATTTCCTCCTTGCCCGCGACGCGCGCGATCAGATCCCCACGTTTGGCGGGGCGCGGCGCGTCAGGCTTCGTCATCGGCGTCTCTGCAAATGTCATAGCGAACGATCTTGCTGCGAAGCCCAACGCGCGAGAGCCCCAGTTCCTCCGCCACGCGACTGATGTTGCGCCCATTGCGTTGGAGAGACTCCGTGATCAGCGCGCGCTCCAGTTCCTCGACGCGCTCTTTGAGCGTGGCGCGGGCAGGCCCGTCGCCCGGCGCGGGCGCGTTTCCAAAGTCGAGGATGAGCGGCGAGAGCAGGTCGGGACGAAGATTGGTGTCGCCGTCGGACAGCACCGCCATGCGCTGAATTTCATTGTGCAACTCGCGAATATTCCCAGGCCAGGAATAGCGCTGCATCAAGCGCAAGGTCTCCGGATCGAAGCCGGGAATGCGACGATTAAACATCTGATTGACATTGAGAAGGATACGCGCCGCGATAATCGGAATGTCGCCAGCCCGCGCGGCGAGAGCGGGCAGATGAATCGGAAAGGCCGCGAGTCGATAATAGAGATCGCGCCGGAAGCGGCCCGCCGCCACATCGGCTTCGATATTGCGATTGGTCGCGGCGATCACCCGCACATTTATTCGGCGCGACCGTTGCGCGCCGAGCGGGCGGATTTCTCCCTCCTGCAGCACGCGCAACAGCTTTACTTGAAATGACGGCGACGTCTCGCCGATTTCGTCGAGAAAAATCGATCCGCCGTCGGCGACTTCGAACAGGCCGATGCGATCCTGATAGGCACCCGTGAAGGCGCCCTTCTTGCAGCCGAAGAGTTCGCTCTCCAGCAATTCGTCGGGAAGGGCGCCGCAATTCTCGATGACGAATGATTTGTCGCCGCGCGCCGAGCCATGATGAATCGCCCGCGCGAGCAATTCCTTGCCGGTGCCGGAGTCGCCCGTGATGAGCACGGAAATATCGTATTGCGCCGCGCGTTGTCCAAGCGCGATCGCCGCCCGCACCGGACTCTCGGGCGCATGAGCGATGCGGGAAAACTCGAACAGCCGCCGTTCGGCGCGGCGCTGGTTGCTGGCGAGGCTCCGCAGCCTTTCGTTTGACGGCTTGGCCTCGATTGGCGGCGCGCCGCCGCCATCCTTTTGCAGGCGATAGAGCTGCGCCGCCTCGCGCACGCAGGCAAGCAGCTTCTCGGGATCCCACGGCTTGGTGACATATTGGAATATGCCGGCCTCGTTGACGCCCGCGATAATGTCTTCGGCGTCGGTATAGCCTGAAATGATGATGCGCACGGGCTCCGGCCATTGATCGCGGACGCGCTTGAGAAAATCGACGCCATTCTCTCCGGGCATGCGTTGATCGCAAAGGATCACCTGCACCAGATCGCCAACGAGCACCGCTTCCGCTTCGGCGGCGTTGACGGCGCAAATGACTTCGAATTCGATGCTCAAGACCCGCCGCAAAGATTCTAGAGAGCGCTTCTCGTCGTCGACGACGAGCACGATCGCGGTCGGAGTCGCCAGACCATCCTCTCGCATCTCATCGCGCATCGAATTCATGCCGCCTCCGTCGATCCCCACGCCCCCGCGTCGCCCGCTCAACAAATTCGCGGCAATTGCTCGCCCGAAAGCCAATCGACGATGCGTCCGCCGCCAAAGGCCGTCGCCATCTGCACGAAGCAATGATTGTCCTCGAACGCCTCGCCGATCCTCGCGCTGTCCTGGCCAAGCGGATGCGCGCGCATCGCCGTCAACAGTTTTTCCGCCGCCTCGGGCGCGACGAACGCCACGAGCTTGCCTTCATTGGCGACGAACAGCGGATCGAGGCCGAGCAGTTCGCAAGCCGCCGCGACCTGCGGCCGCACCGGAATGGTCGCCTCGTCGATGCGAACGCCGACCCGAGACTGATGCGCGATTTCGTTTAGCGTCGCCGCCAAGCCGCCGCGGGTGGGATCGCGCATCAGGCGGATCGACCCGCCGGCGGCCTCGACCATGACCGCGACGAGTTCGTGCAGCGCCGCGGTGTCGGACAGTACTTGCGTCTCGAATGAGAGATTCTCCCGCTTCGACATGACGGCGACACCGTGATCGCCGATGGAGCCCGACAGCAGAATGACGTCGCCGGGGCGCGCTCGGTCGCCCGAAAGATAAAGCCCCGCGGGGACGACGCCAACGCAAGCCGTGGAGATGAACACGCCGTCGGCCTTGCCGCGCTCGACCACCTTGGTGTCGCCGGTGATGATCGGCACATTGGCCGCGCGCGAGGCGTCGCCCATGCTTTGCGCGATGCGCGCGAGATCGGCGAGCGGAAAGCCTTCCTCGATGATAAAGCTCGCGGACATATAGAGCGGCTTCGCGCCGGCCATGGCGATGTCGTTGATCGTGCCGTTCACGGCGAGGTCGCCGATGTCGCCGCCCCGAAAGAATAAGGGCGACACGACATATCCATCCGTCGTCATCACCATGCGCCCTCCGGCGATGTCGAAGACGGATTGATCGTTGCCGGCGCGCAGAAATTCGTTATCGAAGGCCTTGTGAAAGACATCGGCGATGAGCCGCGCCATCGCTCGCCCGCCCGAGCCATGCGAGAGATCGACGCGGCCGGAACGAAGATCGAGCTTGCGGCCGAGCGGTTCGTATTTGTTCATGGCGCGCCCACCCGTCGAGAGGCTGTCTCGCGATCGCGAAATCGGCCGTAAGCCCAATAGGCGGCGCAGGAACCTTCCGACGACACCATGCAGGCGCCCATCGGCGTCTCCGGCGTGCAAGCCGCGCCAAATAGCCTGCAATCTCGTGGGCGTTTCACGCCGCGCAGGATCGCGCCGCATTCGCAGGCGGGATTGTCGCGCGCCGGCCGCGTGACGACCGGGAAGCGCCGTTCGGCGTCGAATTGCGCGTAAGATTCACGCAAACGCAGCGCGCTCCAAGGTATTTCTCCAAGGCCGCGCCATTCGAAGCTTTCGCGCAACTCGAAAATATCGGCGATCTCCGCCAACGCCTTGGCGTTACCCTCCGCCGACACCGCCCGAATATACTGGTTCTCGATTTCGGCGCGACCCTCGTTGACCTGCCGTACCAGCATCAAAATCGCCTGCACGACGTCCAGCGGTTCGAAGCCGGCGACGACGACGGGCTTATGAAACTCGGTCGCGAAGCGTCGATAGGGCGTCGTTCCAATGATGGTCGAGACATGCGCGGGCCCGATGAATCCGTCGATTTCCACGGCGTCCGGACCGCTCGCCTCCAAAATTTTCTGGATCGCCGAAGGCGTCAGCACATGATTGCAAAAAATCGCGAAATTGGTCAGCCGCTTCTTTTGAGCGAGACGAATGGCCATCGCGGTCGGCGGCGTCGTCGTCTCGAAACCGATCGCGAAGAAGACCACCTGACGCTCGGGTTCGTTCGAAGCGATCGCGATGGCGTCGAGCGTGGAATAGACCATGCGTATGTCGGCGCCCGCGGCTTTGCTCTTGAGCAGGCTCGATCCGTTCGAGCCGGGAACACGCATCAAATCGCCATAGGTGCAGAGCGTCACTTCGGGCCGCTCCGCGAGCGAAATCGCATCGTCGATGCGTCCCATCGGCAACACGCAGACGGGGCAACCGGGACCGTGGATCATGCGTATGTTGGCGGGCAGCAAATCCTCGACGCCATAGCGCGAGATCGCATGGGTGTGCCCGCCGCAGAACTCCATGAAGCGATAGGAGATGTCCGCCCGCGACTCAGTCGCGATGCGCCGCGCGAGATCGCGCGCCAGTTTTCCGTCGCGATATTCGTCGACATGTTTCATGCGTCGGCTCCGAGCAAAGCCGCTTCGCGCAGCAGCGCGAGAGTGCGCAACGCTTCGGCTTCATCGATTTTCGCGAGCGCGTAGCCGACATGCAGCACGACATAGTCGCCGATGGCGATATCCTCGACCAGCGCGACCGACGCATTGATGACAACGCCGTCGAGACTGACGCGCGCCATCTCGTCCGGCAAAAGCTCGATCACGCGGGCGGGTATCGCAAGACACATCGCTTCGCCTCCACTAAGTTCGCGCGCTCGCCGCGTGCGCGAGAAACGCCTGTCCTAGCGACAGGCCGCCGTCATTGGATGGAACTTTTCGCGCGAGCAAGGGTTCGATCCCCTGTTCACGCAGTCGCCGCGAGAGACCGTCCGCGAGCGCCGCGTTCATCAGACAGCCCCCGCCAAGCGCGACGCGCGTTTGGCCCAAACGCCGCGCGGCGCCGCCGACCCAGGCGGCGAGCGCTTCGATCAGCGTCCCATGAAACAGTTCGGCGCCCTCCCGCGCGGAGAGTTTTTGGTCCAGCAGCGCGCGAAACAACGGCGACAGATCGAGCACGCCGCTCGTCATCGAGAAGCCATCCGCGAGCGCGCGCGGCGCCTTACACAGCGCCTCGAGCTCCTTCGCCGCCTGTCCCTCGTATTGCTGCTCCAACCGCACGCCAAGGATCGCCGCCGCCGCGTCGAATATGCGGCCAAGGCTCGTTGTTTGCGCGGCGCCGGGCGCGACGGCGAGGCGCGCGACATCCGCCGCGATGCTGTATTGCGGGAAGCGGCTTGGCGCCTCGGCCCCGCGTGAAAGCCGCGCCAAAACCGCGACGCCCATGCGCCAGGGCGCGCGCGCGGCGCGGTCGCCGCCCGGCAAGGGCAGCGGCGCCAAATGCCCCACCCGGCGCCACGAGCCTTTGTCGATCAGCATCAGTTCGCCGCCCCAGGCGCCGCCGTCGTCGCCATGGCCATGGCCGTCGAGCGCGGCGCCGAGCAGCGGGCCGTCGATCTTGTGTTCGGCGGCGATCGCGGCGATGTGCGCGGCATGATGCTGGGCGCGAAACACCGGCAAGCCGCGCCCCTCCGCCATGCGTGTCGTGATGAGATCGGGATGGAGATCGCAAGCCAAGATGTCCGGCCGCACATCGAGCATATCGAGCATGCGCGCGACGGTTTCCTCATGGAACGCAATCGTCGCGCGATCCGTCAGACCGCCAATGTGCGTGGAAACGAAGGCTTCCCTGCCGCGCGTCACCGTCACCGTTGTCTTCAGATGCGCGCCGAGCGCCAGCGTGGCGGGGCCATCGTCGCTAAGTTCGATCGGCTCGGGAACGAAGCCGCGCCCGCGCCGCAGGAACGCCGGCGCGCCGGCGATCATCGTCACGACGCTATCGTCGGCGCGGGCGAGGATCGCCCGATCATGGCCGACGACGAGATCGGCGATTCCCGCGAGTTTTTCGCGCGCCTCGCCATCGTCGACGATCAGCGGCTCTCCGCTCGGATTGGCGCTCGTCGCGACGAGCGCGAAGTCCTGCGGCGCATCGCGCCAGGCGCGTCCTGTCGGACGACCCGCCGCCGCGTGGAACAGCAGGTGATGAACCGGCGCATAGGGAAGAACGACGCCGATCCGCGACAGACCGGGCGCGAGCGACGGCGCCAGCTCCCGCAATTTATCGGTAACGACAATGGGCCGCGCCATTGATTGCAACAGCGCGCGCCCGTCCGCGCCGAAAGCGCCGATCCGCTCGGCAGAAGCGATATTGGCCGCCATGACGGCGAAGGGCTTGGCGTCGCGCCCCTTGCGACGACGCAATTCGGCGACGGCGCTCTCGTCGCGCGCGTCGCAGATGAGATGATAGCCGCCGATCCCCTTCAGCGCGACAATGCCGCCGGCGCCAAGCAAAGCCACGATGTCGTCGATCGAAGAATCCAGTTTCGGCCCGCACCGCAGACAGGCGATCGGCTGCGCATGAAAACGCCGGCTCAGGGGATCGCGATAGTCCCGCGCGCAGGCGGCGCACATTGGAAAGCCGGCCATCGAGGTTTGCGGCCGATCGTAGGGCAGACGCCGCGTCAGCGTGTAGCGAGGCCCGCAATGCGTGCAATTGACGAAGGGATAGAGATAAAAGCGGCTCGACGGATCGAACAGATCGTCGAGACAGGCCTCGCAAACGGCGGCGTCGGGGACGATGCGGGTCGCGGTTCTGCCGCCCGCGCTGGACTCGATCGAGAATCCATGCCTGGACCTTGGCGGAACTCGTTGCAGATCGATGCGATCGATGCGCGCCAGCGGCGGCGGATCGCGGCGCAGGGCGTCGACGAACTCGTTTACCCGCGCGCCTTCGACTTCCAGCAACACGCCCTCGGCGTCGTTGCGCACGAAGCCGTCGAGCGCGAATTCGCGCGCGAGCCCATGCACGAAGGGCCGAAAGCCCACGCCCTGCACCGCGCCCCGCACTCTCACGCGAAGGCGCGGCGATCCGGCGGCGTCTTCGGGCGCCCGCTCGTTCATCTGTCCTGCTTCGCCGTCGCGAGATTGGACGCCGCTCGAGCGCGACGGGCCGCGCGGCCTTCCAGCCAAGCGTAAAACGCCGGCATCCCTTCGCCGCTCTTGGCCGAAACGATCAGCGTTTGCAGATCCGGATTGATCTTGAGCGCATTGGCGAGGCAAAGGCCGACGTCGAAATCGAGATGCGGCAGAAGATCGGATTTGTTCAGTAGCAGGAGGTCGGAGGCCGCGAACATTTCCGGATATTTGAGCGGCTTGTCCTCGCCCTCCGTCACGGAGAGAACGACGACCTTATGCGCTTCGCCGAGATCGAAGGCCGCCGGACACACGAGATTGCCGACATTTTCGATAAACAGCAGTCCGTTTTGTTCGAGCTTCAACTGATCGAGTCCGTGCCCGACCATATGCGCGTCGAGATGGCAGCCCTTGCCGGTGTTGATCTGGATCGCCGGCGCTCCCGCGGCGCGAATGCGCTCCGCGTCGTTCGAGGTTTGCTGATCGCCCTCGATCACGGCGATCGGAAAGCGATCCTTCAATTCGCCGATCGCGCGCGCCAGGAGCGAGGTCTTGCCCGAGCCCGGACTTGACACGAAATTCAGCGCGAAAGTCCCGGTTCGCGCCAGACGCGCGCGGTTCTCGGCGGCGTAGCCGTTGTTCTTGGAAAGAATGTCGCGTTCGATTTTGACGATTCGATCCTGCGACAGGCCGGCGACGTGAACGCCGGCCGCCCCCGCGCCAAAATCGATCAAGGCCGAGGCGCGTTCATGCGCGGGGTGGTGATGCCCGTTCCCCCCGTCATGAACATGGTCATGGTCATGGTGGTGTCCATGGTCATGTTCATGGTCGTGGGGGTGTCCATGGTCATGGCGGCGCCCATGATCGTTGTCATGCGCATGGTCATGTGGACCCTCGTGCGAATGACCGTCCCTTGCTTCGAGACCGGCCTTTCCCTCGACGCTCGCCGTTCCGCAGCCGCAGACCGTGCACATCACTCGACCTCCAATTCCTTCAAGCGCATGTCATCGCCAGCCGCGACCTGCACATGATGTCGCCCGCACTCGGGGCATGGACCGAAACGTTCCAACATCGGGACGGCTTTGGCGCAGTCGAGGCACCAACCCTCGCCCGGAATGACGGCGATGTCGAGACGGGCGCCCTCGACAATGGCGCCGCGCGCCACGGCGTCGAAGCAAAAGCGCATCGCCTCCGGCTCGACGCTTCCCAGCGCGCCGATCTCCAGCCGCACGACGCGCACGCGCGAAAAACCTTGCTTGCGGCCTTCATCCTCGATCAGTTCGACGAGGCTCTGGGTTAGGGCCATCTCATGCATGAGCCGGCTCCACGACTTCAACGCGATACAGCACGCAGGGGTCGAACAGGCCGGCGAGCCGGCTGATCGACGCCGCCGCCGTCGCCTTGGACGCCCGCGCGCCGAGCACGGCGGCGACGAATGGGCCGGCGGGATGAAAATTCCACTCCGTCGGCGCGACGATAGCATAATCTTCGATTTTGCCGCCGCGCGATAGTCGCGTCCAGTGACCGAGGCGTCCGCGCGAGGTTTCGACAGCCGCGAAGCCTTCGCGCACGGCGGGGGCGAGGCTATGCGCCTCGGCCTGGTCCGTTTCCTCGCCCGTCGCCGCGCGCGCGAGCCGGTCGAGACATTCGGCAAGATCGATCATCCGCGCCCCCAGCCGCGCCGTCGCGGCGCCGCCGTAAAAGTCCGTCTTGCGCCAATGCCGCGCGAAGGCGCCGGTCTCCGGCGCTCGGCCGGGAAGCGACGGGGCGGCGGCGAAAACCTCGCCGTCCGATCGCAGTCTGGCGAGAACCGCCGCATCGTCGGCGGTGTCGAGCGCGTCCGGGACGTGAGCGGCGAAGCTCTCGCCGCGATCAATCTCCGCCCACAATTGCCGGAACCAGGAGCCCGCCGCCGGTCGGGCGCCCCACATGTCGGGATTGGCGGAAAGTCCCAACATTTGAACGCGGGCGGCGATTTTCTCGACGATCGACGTCAAGGCCTCGCGATCGGACGCGGCGGAAAGCCGGTTCTTCCTTGCGAGCGCCAGCAGATCCCGCGTAAGCGAAAAAACTTCGGCTAATGGGCGCATCGCCCCGGCGTCGAGCCGCATGGCGTCATTCTCGTGGAGCGCCAGGGTCACGCTTGAACGCAGGATTTCGCTTATTCTTTCGGATAGCAACGCGATGCTTTGCGCTTGATCGCCTCGCGCGCGAGACGCTTCTCCGCGGGCCTCGGCGATGGCTCGCGTCGCCACGATGGCGTGGGAGAGACCGCAGAGCGAATAAATGCGCTCGGCGAGGATCGGTATTTCCTCGGCGGGACGGCCGATGAACAGACGCGTGAGATGTGTTGGCCGCGACGAGACGACTCGCACCGAGCAGACGCGGTCGTCCGCGATCTCCGCCACGATGGACAATGCGCCGGGCCCCAGCGCGCCGAAGCTGGACGCCGCGTTCATCGCGCCGCCTCGCCGCCTCGCGGCGGACCGCGCCGCCCGCCGAGCAGCGCGCGCCGGTCCAGCTTTTCGCCCGGCGCCCGCAGCTTTGCCGGCGCGTCGTGCAAATGCGGATCGAACAGCGCGCCCAGCGCCGCCGTCGCCGTGGCGCGCGCCGCCTGCTGATCGAGAAATTCCGACATTGGCGAGAACAGCGAGCAGGAGGCGAGGCGCCCGAAGCCCTTGAGTTCGCTCAACGTGAAATCGACGTCGCCGGCCGGAAAGCGCAGCCGCAAGGGGGCCGTGGGGAGGACGGATTGGCCAACCCCTGGCGATTCCACGACGATCAGATTCAGAAACCACGGCGTCACGACAACGCCGAGGACATAGCCGGCGAAATTTTGAAACCCGATCGCCTCGACGACAAGCGCGTCATTGCAAATCGGCGCGCCGCGCATCGCCGTCGCCTGAATGTCGCCATAAATTACGGCGAGCCTGTCGCCGACCGCCTCAGGGCTCATCTTCGCACTTTAGGAATTTTTCCTGCGGCGCGTCGCATTCGGGACAGCTCCAATCGGCGGGAAGATCCGCGAAGGCGACGCCGGGCTCGATCTGCCAGACGGGGTCGCCCTCGGCCGGATCATAGACCCGCCAGCAAACGCCGCATTCCATGCGTGGTTTTGGCTCCGCCATGCGCGTGGACGTGTCGCCGATGCGCGTTTCTGCGCGTTTTTTCATGCGAAATAGGCCTCGTGGATTTCGCGCAGCCGTTCGGCGGAATCGCGAAAATCCTCTTCCGCCGCGCAAGCCGCCGCCGGCACGTCGCCAATTTCCAACGTGTCGAGAATGATCGCATCCGTCGCGTTGAAGAATTGCACCGACCAAACATGTCGCGCGCCCGTCGCGGTGATTTTGCAGGCGCCATAGCCGCGCGAGAGCAATTGCACCGGGCCATCGCCAAGAATTTGCTGAAGAAAGCTCATGTCGACGTCCGACATTGGCAGCAACGAGAAGTTGATGGCGTGGGAGGGCTCGCCCTCGCGCCAGGCGCTCATGCGCTCGGCGATTTCGGCGAGCAGCGGCATGACGTTCATGGCCCCTTCGGGCGCCGCGCCAAACAGCAGCCGATCCGCCGTAAGATCCGCCGCGCGCCGGACAATCTCCGGAATTGCGCCGACTTCCAGATAATCGGCGCCAAGGCGTCCCGACGAATCCACAAAACGCACGCGCCACAGCCCGGCGACCGAGGCTTCGGCGATTTGCGCGACAACGCCGTCGGGGAGCGCCGCGAGGCCGCTGACCTCGCCTTCGCCGAGAACCTGAGTGATCAGTTCTATATCGTCCGGCGCATAATCGGTTACGTCGAACAGGCGCCCTGGCGCCGCCGCGTCCTGGTTTTGCAGGGCCTGCGCGAGTAGCGGCAGCAGCGCCGCCGCGCGCGGGCAACGCGCGATCAACTGCTCGCCGCTGCTGGTGGCGAGAAAGGAAACAACGCCGCTCGCCCGCCGTGCGCCGCTCGCCAGGTCGTCGCCGAGCGGAACGACGGACAAAGCGGCGTCGGACCCCTCGGGCGCGACCCAAAATCCTAGTTTCATCTCGCGCCCTCACGCTTGGAATAGACAACTTCAACGCGCGGCCCCGACGCGACTACCAGCGCCGGCGCGCCGGGTTTCAGCATCGCCTCGATACGCGCGATATAGTCCGGCCAGTCATAGACCTTGGGAAGGACGCCAAGCGTCTCGTGTCCGCGGGTCACGACGAGGCTGGGAAAAACGCCGACATGAAACCGCTGCTTGAGCGCGGCCTCGGCCCGCGTCGCTATAATCGCCGCGCGCAGGCGACCCGCGAAAGCCTCGATCAGTTGCGGCAGGATGATCGCAACATCGTGGGTTTCGCCGCGCTGCGCCGGATCGCCCGCGAAAAACAGCATGTTGTGCGTGGCTTCGCCTATTCCGTCATTGAGCGCGACGGTCAGAAAGGCGTCGATCGACGTCTCGTCGACCGCGACCACTCCGTATTTTTCGGTCAAATCGCGCAATAGCGGCGATGGCATCGGGCTGCTCCTGTTAGGAATTGCGTCGACGACGGCAATCGCCATGCCAGTCTCATGCACAAAAGTGGCAAGCGTGATTGCCTGAGTGCAAAGGGTTTTGCCGCCTCACGCGCTAAAACCAAAAGCAGAAATTGGTAAAACACTTTCCAGAAGCGGATGTTTCTTTTCCATCTCGCGGAAACTTCCGCGCGGCTATTTTAGCGCAGGAATTCGGGAAGCTCGGGTTCCCGGTCGATCAGGTCGGCGAAGCGATGATCGATGTTTTTCCCCTCCAAGGCATCCTGCAAGGCGTCGAGCGCATCGTCGATTTGGGCCGCCTCGACATCGTCCAGGAGGCGCACGGCGGAGCCTAGATACACCAGCACTTTCGCGCCGGGAGCTTGAGCGCCGATCAGCAGCATCGAGACATATTGTTTCTCGCCGCGTCGCTCGCACAGCCCGACGCCGTCCTCGCTTTTCAGCACCGTCATGGGAAAGCCGATGCACATGCGGGAACTCTCGCGAAAACGGAGGACGATCAGCGCGCCGAGGCGCGGGTTTTTCCGGCGGCGAACCGCCATGCGACGGCGCCGGCGAGCGCCGTTCCAACGCCCACTGCGGCCATCGCCGCGAGATGATCGATTTGCGTGACGGCGTGAATGAGGCTCCAGAGCATATCCCCGCGATGCGGCCCCGAATGCGCTTGCGCCGAAGCCGGCACGAAAAGCGCGCTTATCGCTAGAAATTTTCTCAACCCGTGATGCATGGCTCTAGTCTCCTCGCCCGTCCGCGACGCCGGACGGCGGGCGTCTCTCATAGGCGTGATAGTCGGTGTCGTTCGCCAGCAGCCGTCCAGCGCCCCCGTCCCGTTCCGCGCGCGGCCGGCAAGCGACGCCCCACTCCCCGAGCACTTGCAGCGCGGCCGACAACGCGGGATCAATCGCGGCGCGCACCGGTCCGGTCAACGGTCCGCCCCAATCCTCGAGATCAAGCGGTTGACAGCCGATCAGGGCGAGGCGCGCGGGGTAACGGCCCAGCAGATCGGCGGCGCTCAGCACTTCCTGAAAGCCAGTCTGATGAAGGCTCATCTTCTTGGCGCCGGTGAAGCGCGGCACCTCCTCGTTCCGCACGACGCGCAGCGTTCCGGGCGGGAGGGCGTAATCGATCGCGTCGAACACCAGCAATTGATCGCAAGCCTCGACAAATTGCACGAGGTAGAGACCCTGGGTGCCGCCATCGAGCACGAGAACGTCATCGTCCGTCTCGTATCGCGCGTGAAACGCCTCGATGGCGCGCACGCCAAAGCCTTCGTCGGCCCAGAGAATATTGCCGATGCCGAGAATGAGCGTGCGGGGTCGCTGCGTCATGGTCAGCTGTCGTATTCGTCGCGGAACACGCGCTCGCCGGAAACCATCGAGGAAATCAGACTCTGGCGCGACACGATATCCTCTCGCACGGCGGCGTACACGTGAATAATGACGAAGACGACAATTCCCCACATGCCCAGATGGTGCCAGGTGTGGACGTCCTGACTGTTCGGCCAGATCGCGAACACCCAGCCGAACAGCCTGTGTTGCCAGCTATCGAGGCCCGCGCCCTCCGAATAAAGAGCAAACCCCGTCACCACCATGAAGGTCAGCAGCAGCATGAAGAAGAACATGGAAAAATGCGCGAGCGGATTGTGTCCGGCGTATTTTTGCGGCCGCTGGACCAAAAACAGATACCAACGCAGCTCATAGAAGACGCCCCAGACCCACTTTCGGTCCCAGAGCGGCAGCGTGAAAATCTGCCGCGCATAGGCGTTGCCGACGAAGGCCCAATAGATGCGCCCGAGCAAACCGACCGCCAGCACATAGCCCGAGGCGAAATGCACGAAGCGGATATAGCCCATGAGGAAATTGGCGCTCGCCTCGCCCGGCGTCGACGGCAGGGGCGAGGCGATGAAATAGCCCGTCGTCGCCAGCACGACGATGGCCAGAGCGTTGATCCAATGCCACAGCCGCACCGGCGCTTCATAGACATAGACGGTTTGCAGCGGGGCGGCGCGTTCGCCGTGACTGTCCAAAACGCCATGAACCTGCGTCGCCTCGGTCATGATGATTCCCCCTTCGCGCGGACTTGGCGCGCTTTCCGTTCGAACGGAATCGTCCGAACGATAAGAATTCGCGCAAGATCAAAATGCTGGAGCAAGTTCTGATCGCAAAAGTCTATCAACTTTTGCGGAACTTGCTCTAGGATCAGCGCACATCGATTTTCGTCATCTCCTGCCCGTCCTCGCTCATCACATGAGTCGAGCAGGCGAGGCATGGATCGAAGGAATGCAGCGTCCTAAGGATTTCCAGCGGCTTTTGCGGATCGGCGAGCGGCGTATCCATCAACGCGGCTTCGAACGCGCCGATATTGCCCTTGGGATCGCGCGGACTACCGTTCCAGGTGGTCGGCACGACGCATTGGTAATTGTCGATCTTGCCGTCCTTGACCTTGATCCAATGCGCCAGCGCGCCGCGCGGCGCCTCGGTGAAACCATAGCCCTTGGCGTCTTTTGGCCAGGCCTCCGGCTTCCACTTATCGACATTGGCGGTGGAGGAATCCCCCGCTTTGATCGTGGCGATCAGCTTGTCCTGGAAGTGCTTGAGCTTATGCGCGGCCCATTGGCACTCCAGCGCGCGCGCGGCGGTTCTGCCAAGCGTCGAGAACAGCGCCGTCACCGGAACGTCGAGCGTCTTCAGCAGCCGTTCGGTTGGCTCCTTGAACTCGGGATTGCCCTGCGCATAGCCGATGATATAGCGGGCGAGCGGCCCGACCTCGACCGCGTTGCCGCGCCAGCGCGGCGACTTGATCCAGGAATATTTGGCGTTCTCGTCGAGCTCCTGGATATTGGTCGGCGTGCCCTTGGCGGCCGGACCCAATTTGTAATTTGGCTCGGTCACGCCGTCCCACGGGTGCAAGCCCTTGGTTTCGTCGGGATATTTGTACCAGGAGTGCGTGACGAACTCCTGGATTTGCTCGGGATCCCCGTGATCAATCGGAAGCACTTCGCTGAGATTGCCGTTGAGAATCACGCCGCGCGGCAGCAGCAGATTCTTTGCCGAATAGTCGTTGGCGTGCTCGGGAATGTCGCCATAGCTCATGACGCTCTTGCCCGACAGTCCGCCGCCGTAAAGCCAATCCTTGTAGAAGGAGGCGATGGCCGCCAGATCTGGCAGATAGACCTTTTCGACGAATTCGATCGAGCGATCGATAATGGAGTTCACTTCGTTGAGCCGCTCCATGTTGATCGCCCCGACGGCGCCGGTCCCGTCGACATTGATCGCGCAGGGCACGCCGCCGACCAGCCAGTTGGGATGCGGGTTCTTGCCGCCGTAGATGGTGTGGATCTTGACGATTTCCTTCTGGAAATCGAGCGCCTCCAGATAATGCGCGACGGCCATCAGATTGGCTTCGGGAGGCAGCTTGTATGCGGGGTGGCCCCAATAGGCGTTCTTGAACGGGCCGAGCTGGCCCGACTCCACGAACTTCTTGAGGCGGATCTGCAAATCCTTGAAATAGCCGGGCGACGATAGCGGCCAATCGGAAATCGACTGCGCCAGCGTCGAGGTCGCCTTGGGATCGGCGGAAAGCGCCGACACGACATCGACCCAGTCGAGCGCGTGCAGATGGTAGAAATGCACGAGATGATCATGCACCTGCAATGTCAGCTGCATGATGTTGCGGATCGAGTTGGCGTTCTCGGGAATCGTGATGCCGAGCGCGTTCTCGACCGCGCGCACCGACGTCAGAGCATGGGTGCCCGTGCAGACGCCGCAGATGCGCTGTGTGAAGGCCCAGGCGTCGCGCGGGTCACGCCCACGCAGGATCACCTCGATTCCGCGCCACATGGTGCCGGTCGACACCGCGTTGCGGATGACATTATCTTTGTCGACGTTCACCTCGACGCGCAAATGCCCTTCGATCCTTGTCACCGGATCGACGACGACACGCTTGCCGGAGTTGTCGAGACTGAAGCCGTTCGGCGTTTCAATGCCCATGATTGCGTTTCCCCAACGGAATAATCAAGCCTTGCGATCGGTGTCGGACGGCTTCGTCGCGATGCGTTTTATCGCGGTCACCGCCGCATGCGCCGCGACGCCCGCGCCGACGACGCCGGCCGCTGTCAGGCCGATCTCGTCGGCGTTATGCTCGATCCCGAATCGCTTGATGTTGGTCAGGCGCTCATAGAACGGCCCCTTGTCCCAAAAACCCTCTTCCGAACAGCCGATACAGCCGTGTCCCGACTGTATGGGGAAGGACACGCCGCCGTTCCAGCGCACCGTGGAGCAGGCGTTATAGGTCGTCGGCCCCTTGCATCCCATCTTATAGAGGCAGTACCCCTTGCGCGCGTTCTCGTCGTCCCACTCCTCGACGAATTGCCCGGCGTCGAAATGCCCCCGTCGGTAGCATTTGTCGTGGATGCGCTGCGAATAGAACATTTTCGGCCGGCCCTGCCGGTCGAGTTCGGGCAACCGGCCGAAAGTGGTGATGAAGGTGATGACGCCGGTCATCACTTCGGCGATCGGCGGGCAGCCCGGCACCTTGATGATCGGCTTGTCCAAAATGACCTTGTCGATCGGCGTCGCCTGGGTCGGATTTGGCTTGGCGGCCTGCACGCAGCCCCAGGACGCGCAGGAGCCCCAGGCGATGATGGCGGAGGCGTCCGCCGCCATCCATTTCAGCTTTTCGACGAAGGGCTTGCCGCCGTCGATGCAGAACATGCCGCCCTCATTCAGCGGCGGATTGCCTTCGACCGCGAGAATATATTTGCCCTTATATTTCTCCTTGGTCTCGGCGAGAATTTCCTCGGCTTGATGACCGGCCGCCGCCATGATCGTGTCGTCGTAATCGAGCGAGATCATCGACAACACGACGTCCTTCACCAGAGGATGCGCCGAACGGATGAAACTCTCCGAACAACAGGTGCATTCCAGCCCGTGCATCCAGATGACGGGGACGCGCGGATTGGTCTCCAACGCGCGGGCCATGGTGGCGGCGGCGGTCGATCCCATGCCGAGGCTCGCGGCGGTCAGCGAGCAGAATTTGGTGAAGCTGCGGCGCGTGACGCCCTGGCGACGGATCACGTCGTAAAAGGTTTCGATGGCGGCCATGTCCCTCCCCGCTGCTTTTTTTATTGTGCAGGGCGGCGATCTGGCGACGCCGCGGCTGCGTCATAGCGGGCGGCAAGAAGCGGGCCAGCGCATCGGCGCCGCCAACTCCCACGAAATCTCGACGATCGCCCGGAGCGCCGATCCATCGACGCGAACCCGGCGATGAAAATCAAATTTCCAGCGGCAGAAAGCGAATGGCCAATCAATGCGCGGTGCAGACCATGCAGGGGTCGAAGGAACGGACGATATGCTGCACCGCAACAGACGACGCGCCCTCATCTCCGACCTCCAGGCCCCGCAGGGCGAATTCGAGCGGACCCGGCGCGCCGTTGGCGTCGCGGGGCGAAAAATTCCAGGTGGTCGGCGCGACGATCTGGTAGCGCAGGATATGACCGTCGCGAAATGTCGCCCAGTGCCCCAAGGCGCCGCGCGCCGCCTCGACGAAGCCCGTGACGGGACCATCCCGCGTTGGGCCATCCTCCGCGCAAAAGGGATCGCCGAGCCGCAAATCGCGCGCCCATTTGTCGGCGCTTTGCGTCAAAATCGCTATTTCGAGAAGCCGCGCCACCACCCGGGAAAAGACACTGGATGCGCCAGCGCGCGTCAGCAGATCGCGGATCAACGGATGGCCCGCGACGGCCTGACGCGCCAGCGCGCCGACCTCGACCGCGCGTCCCGCGAGCCGCGGCGCCTTGGCGAAGGAATAGGCCCCGTCGCGGCTCATGTCGGGGATGGTTTCGGCATTGGCCGGCTCCGCGGCGCTGTCGCGCATCCAGGCGTGCGACACATCCTCGCGGATGGCGTCGAAGGGCAGCGGTCGCGCCGCCCCGGCCGCGCTGTCGAAGAGACCGCTGGAAAATCTGTGTCCATCCGGTCCAAGATAGGCCCCGCTCGACATCAACAACCCCGGGCCGCGCCCCAATTGGTCCAGCTTGACCTCGCGCGCGACGCGCAGGAAGGCGGCGAAGTCTCCCGCGCCGCCCTGCCTTTCCGCGAAGACCTCCAACTCGTGACCGGTCTTAAGATCGATAACGGCTTCCAGAGGCGCGGCGAACAGCGTCTTCTCAAGGAAATCGCGGAAAGCGGCGAGCAAGGCGAGCAGCCGCATCTGTTCGCCAAGTTCGATCGCCCGCGTGACGCCGCCGGGCCGAAAAGCTAGGCTGTGCGGCCATTTGCCGGCGATGAGCCCCATCGTTTGGAGCAGGCCCGCGCGCGCCGGGAGAGTTTCCCGCAAATTCGTTCCCCGCGTCGCCTTGAAGCGGCTTTCAATGACCTCGAACCAGGGCCGCCGCGCATAGGCCTCGCGTGCGAAGTCCGGCATGAAGAACAGGTAAAAATGCGTCAGATGGTCGGCGATGTTTTCCGCGGCATGGGCGATGTTGATCGCGAGCAAGCCGTTGGGCGCCGGTTGCGCCTTCCGCGCGGCGCGCAGCACGGCGGCGACGGCGAGGGATTGGGAGACCGAGCAAATACCGCAAATGCGCGGCGCGATCGCCAGCGCGTCCTCGGCGGGCCGCCCGATGAGGATTTGTTCGAAGCCCCGATAGAGCGGCGCCGACACAAGGGCTTGCCGCACGGTTCCGGCGTCGACATCGAGCGTCACCTCCAGATCGCCTTCCACGCGATTGAACGGTCCGATGACGATCCGGCTCATCTTTGCTTCTTCGCGCCGGGGGCCGGCGGCAATTCGATGCGATCCGAGCGCGAATTCTCACGCACGCGCTTTGGCGTCGCCGATTTCGACAGCGCGGCGAGAGCGACGAACCAGGCCTTGGGCATATCGAGCGGCAGTCCGATCGGAATGCCCGCGAGTTTCGGCGTCTGAAGAAAGCCGCGCGTATTCTCGAAGTTCGGGGAGGTGCAGGCGATGCAGGTCGATCCAACCTGAGTGCATGAGCCGACGCCGTTCCAGGGCCGCTGGTTGCAATCACCGACCGCTTGCGTCGCCTTGCAACCGAGATTCTCCATGAGGCACCCGCGCTCGGAGAAACGATCGGCGCTCGCCTTGAATTCGTAAAATTCGTTGCGGCTGCATCCGTGATGCGCGAGATGATCCGCGAATAGACGCGGGCGCCCGAGGCTGTCCATGTCCGCGCGGCCGAAGACGCCCAGCGACAGGGCCAGCAATGTCTCCATGATCCAGCCGGGATGCGGCGCGCAACCGGCGATATTGATGACCGGCAATCCAGAGCGCGAGACGTATTCGGCGCCCAGCGCGCCGCCCGGATCGCCGCCGAGAAACTGCAAGCCGCGCGCGTCGGTCGGATCGGGCGCGGCGGCGGGAATGCCGCCAAAAGCCGCGCAAGAGCCTATGGCGACGCAATAAAAGGCTCGCGGCGCGAGTGCTCTGATCCAGTCGAGCATGCTACGCCCGGTCCCGGCGAGCCTATTGAAAAGTCCAGATCCATCGGGGCCGTGCAACACCGAGCCCTCAATGCACAACGCGTCAAGCGCCAAGTCTCCACGCTCGATTTTCGCGAGGATCGTCCGCGCTTCCGCCCCCGTTTCCTCGCTTACGCTGGGATGCCACAGCAAGGTTACGCCAAATCCGCGCAGTTCCTCGAACCAGCCAGACGCGCCTCGTTCCAGAATCGACATCGTGCATCCGCCGCAACCGCCGGCCTGCAACCAGAGCACATTGAAGGGTTTCGCGCGCTGCATCATTTGGCTCGTTTTAGGGTGCGCTCCATTGAAGCCGACGTTCGTGGTTTCCGCAAGGCTCGGGCGCGCGGAACCACCGACGGCCGCTTATAAGTCCGGATTCCGCTCCTTGTTGGAGTGTAGCGGCGCCGAAGCCGTGATCCCCACTTATCGTAAGCGGAGATCGATGAAGCATTGCCCGAGCCTCGCATGCCGCCTACATAGTCGTGCGAGCCCCTTATTCATAACGCGACATAATCATGATCACAGTGAGATCCGCCTCGGAGCGCGGGAGCGCCAACTTGGGATGGCTGGATAGCCGTCACACTTTTTCGTTCGGCGACTATTACGATCCCAAGCACATGGGCTTTGGCCCCTTGCGTGTCGTCAACGAGGATCGCGTCCGTGCAGGCGCCGGCTTCAACACCCACGGCCATCAGGACATGGAGATCATCTCCTATGTTCTGGAAGGCGCCTTGGAACACAATGACAGTATCGGCAACGGATCGGTGATCCGCCCTGGCGACGTGCAGATCATGTCCGCCGGGACCGGCATTCGTCACAGCGAATTCAACCACTCGAAGGCCGAGCCGGTTCACTTTTTGCAGATTTGGGTTCTGCCGGATCAATTGGGTATCCCGCCCCGGTACGATCAAAAGACATTCCCCGCGTCCGAAAAATACGGACGGCTCCGCCTCATCGGATCGCCCACTGGCCGCCGCGACTCGATCGTCATCAATCAAGACGTCGAAATTTACGATGCGCTGCTGGACGCGAGCGCCAGCGTCACCCATTCTCTGGCGCCCGGCCGCAAAAGCTGGGTCCAGGTCGTGCGCGGCACCGTCGATGTTAACGGCAAGGTCGTGAACGCCGGCGATGGCGCCGCGGTGGAGGACGAGAAAAATCTGATCGTGACGTCACGCCAAAATGGCTCGGAAATCCTTCTTTTCGACCTGCCGTAGCCGCGGAGGAGACTCCGGCCAAAATCACGCTTCCTTTCTGGAATCCACAATTCCAAAGGAGAGCCGACATGCCGGTGACGCCAGCCGCGCCGCGCCGTCGATCGTTCGCCTAGAGCAAAATCCGAGCATGGCGATTCAATAAAGTGGCGATGATTCCCATATCCGAAGGAGAGCGTTCGTTGGGCTGGAACGCCACGGGGACA
>Ga0181533_1002808_pt1 | contig 19773 bp, 20 predicted proteins | sample PEATcosm2014_Bin_45_FD_119772 | JGI IMG/M metagenome (GOLD analysis project Ga0181533, IMG submission 119772) | Peatland microbial communities from MTU Mesocosm Facility, Houghton, MI, USA - PEATcosm2014_Bin11_60_metaG | ecosystem: Environmental > Terrestrial > Soil > Wetlands > Peat | place...
AGTAACGGCCGAAATAATAAGAAAGTACATTACGCATCACCGAGAACAAAAGAAATTACCTGAACAACTGGAATTGTTTTAGGTTCTCAATGAAGCCCCGCCCTGTGGGCGGGGAGATTCACTCTCAATTACCAGACTGTTGTGAAATAAAAAGCTAGCTTTCACCTGGCTTTCACCAAACAAGATAGATTTTGATTGATTTAGATAGACTTAAATAGACTTTGACCGATGGAATGATTTGAATAGCTAATTGATATTAATGAGGTTTATTGAATATGAATGATTTAACAGGCAGTTTTCGAATCCCGTTTACCGCTCCAGAATAACGTAATTACGTCAAGTAAATAAGGGCTAAGAGCCCCGGCTTTTGCAGGAACTTTCGCATGTGGCCGGGGCTTTTGTTTTACCCGGATGTTTGAAGTCCCTGCCGAGGTACCTGAAAATCGCCAGCAGGTCCTCTTCCAACCCTTTCGTGTACTTCCCGTAAACCTGAAAGATCATCTGCTTTGACGCATGACCCTTTGCAGATGGGTCGTAAAACCGAGGTATAGCAACCCCGCATAGGGATGGTCGTTCGTGGCCGGATTACTCAGTTTGATGTCGGAGGGGGTAAACATGAGCTGTGTCAACTCGTACGTGGCAAACCGCTCCCCTTCGGTGTTTCCTGCCAGATCCAACACCCCGCCGACCCTCACTTTTGAACAGGTGGCGAAACGTTCCCCCCCATCTCGTTGAAGTCCTGTATCAATGTTGTCCAATCAACGTCGTTCGGGGCCTTCGTCTGGCCCTTCTGAAGCTGATCTGGCGTCAGCATCACATATAACGAGCCACCACTTTTTTTGCTGCAATATTTTTCAATGGCTTTCCATGTCAATGTACCTAACAGGCCCCATGTATCGATGTTCACACCATTTGAATTGTAGCCGACACCAACGACGCAGTGACCATTTTGTGGGTCAGACGAACCGGCGATATTCCACGTGAACCCGGAGGCATCAGGCATGGGATTAACCCATTTGTCCGGCAATTCAATCCCGAAATAAAGGTTCTCGAACAGGTACATGGCAGCGACCACCTCTTGTTGATTGCTGGGATCAACAGCTAACCAGGCGAGGAGCTTGGTCCCATCGGCAAATCCATTTTCGGTCCAGTAGTTAAGGGCCGTCACTTCATCACAACCGTTGTCTGTGTTTGGTTGCCCCGGGACATACCCTCCGATGGCACTGTAATCGGCGATTAGCTGTTGATTGGACGCCGTGAACAAATTTCCCGCATTTCCCGTCTCCACCCCGACAACATGATAACCACCTGCGATGACGCAATCCCCCAACTGGTCATTTAGGTAGACGTTACTTAGCACCGGTAGCGCGGCTTGGCTGTAGTCGCACTCGGCAGGGGCCGGCGGTGTTGTGAGGCCCTTCACTGCAAGGTATTTCTTGAAAGATAGCCTCGGACCCAGGGCGATGGGGCGGCGACGCCCCATCTTGACATTACGATTCAGGTGTGGAGCAAAAATCTCTTTTACTGGCATAATGATTCCTCCTTTTTTCTGATAGTTTCCTAGTATGTTTACTAGGGCAAAAACCAAATATAGTATGCAAAGTTCCTAATCAAAGAGCGGGTTACCTGGTAGAGTAGAGGGCATGTTTAACCCTGTCCTCTCAAATCAAACCTTGCATGCGGTATTCAATCTGCTTCCGCATACGGCTTTTAACCTGGTGTGAATACGACAAAGCCGTTGGCGGGAATGACTATGTTTGCTGAGGTTTGGAAGCCATGCAGCGGGGGACCAGATGCCAAGATGCCTCCTCTGTTGCCTGCTACGATGGGGTTGACCCAATTGTCATAGACGTCACTGTTGAAGACTTCAAGCCACTGCCCCGCCAATGGGAATCCTATGGCATAATCATACCAGATAGTCTCGGCGAGGGTGGCAACAACGATTACATCTTGTACGCTGCCCTCCAGCCATCGGTGGAAGGCTATTACGCGGTTCTGGTTGTGAACATGGAATGCATGGACGTTCTCACCGCGCAGGGCGGGATGGTTCCAACGCAATTGGATCAGGTCCTGAGTGAAGCGCAGATGGTTCACCATGGCAGGATCAGTTCCCGTATTCAGACCTCCCCACCAGATCAGATTCGGTGATGTTGGGTCCCAGCTCCATTGCTTATCTTCTAAAAACTCCTGTCCCATAAAGAGTTGTGGGATTCCTGGAGCAGTAAGGAGCAGGCCCGTTGCAAACCGTGCCCGGCTGCGCGCATACCAGGAACGCCGGTTCGATCCGTCAGCTAGAGCGGGGATGCGCTGGTTCGTACCTACTTTCACGATATCGTGATTTTCCACGCAAGTAACCGCCTGCCATGCATGGGCGAAGCCTTGAGGATAAAGATTGCCGGAGATGGCATCGAAATCTATAGCGGCGCTTTGTCCGCCAGAAGCTGCCTGCACAGCATTGCGGACCGCACTGCGCAGGCTATCGTGCTGTACAACGTCGAATCCTGCGCCTCCGCTTGTAGTAGGCGTAACGATCGATGGAGCAGACCGCGGGTAGTTGCCGACCTCGCCGGGCCAGAACTCGGCATTTTGCAACAGCCGGGGCTTGATGTAACGAAGCGTATCGGTGAGATCACAGCAAAAGCTCCACCCGGAATCTTGATTCATCGAAATAAGATCGCTGATCTCGTCATAACGAAACCCGTCAACATGGAACTCACCTATGTAATACCTGGCATTATTGATGAGGAACTGACGGACGTCATTTTTCCAAAGAGCGAAGGAGAGGCCGCCTGTCCCCCTGTCCTGGTCGGTGAAATAAAGACTATCGTTGTTGTCACCATGGTTTACCGCCCGGTCCCAGTAATAGAGGCATTCATCGTCCGGAAGGTTGTTGTCTGCACTGAACCCACCGGCATGGTTGTATACCACATCGAAAACCACCGCAATGCCATAGACATGACATAGATCGACTAGTGCCTTGAGTTGACCTGGTCCCGGAGTAATATCCTGGAGGCTCAAGAGTGGAAAACCTTTAGCCGAAAGTAAGTCATTGATGTTGGCTAAATGTGCGCTAAGTGCAGCCGCATCGGTAACCACATATGGAAAGTCCGGGGAGAAATAATCTGCTCCGTTATAGCCCATAGACGGATCGGTTTCAATTTCATCTATGGGAAGAGGCTGGAGCACATTGATTCCAAGCGCAGCTATATAAGGTATTTTCGCAATGACATCAAGAAAGGTTGATTCTTTACCCGGAGCGGCGGGCGCGTAAGTTCCCACGTGAAGTTGGTAGACGATCATGTTGGAGAAGTCTGGTGTAACAAATGCCGTGTCGTGCCATGGATAAGCTGTGGCAGACCGTATCAGGCAGCTGCAATTTGGAAATGGCGCGTCTGTAGCCAGTTCCCGTGCGTAAGGATCCCGTTTGTACCCGCTGGATCCTGGCCCCACGACCCAGAAATTGTATGGATCTCCATCCCTCGCGGTATCAACAAAACCTGTCCAGTACCCATTAATATCTTTCGCAAGCAGCAAGTCATCGGTCTGCTCATTTCTCTCCGTCCCTCCGAAAGTGCCGTTGATATAGACAGCCGTAGCAAGCGGAGCCCATGCACGAAAGGTGGCGCCGCCACCATCTACCAGATTTACCCCCATGGGAGTAGAAGGAGAAATGTTTGCTTGGGAAATCATGTGAGCCTCATTGGAGTACGACAACAATTCTTAAATTGTCGAGGCAAACGTTTGCCGTTTGTTCTAAGCACAAGATCTTGGTCTTCGAAATCGGAATGTATAAAGACGTCGGATTCGCAATAATCTTGGTACTTCGGGAGTTCCATGTCCGTCTTACGCGTGGTAGCATGCGGATAGGTTCCAACCAAGGCCGAACGGGCCGTTGCCGGATTCCTGATTTCTCTACATTCTGAAGAATAGCAAATAATTTAAGCTTGGCAAGCAGTGTCTGGCGACTGAGATCAAAAAATTAAGCGTCTCAATAAAGATCGTTGGTTTTTTTTGCCCGCTACCATGGGTGTGATAAAATTGTGATAAAATTAAAAAGATTCAAAGGGAATAGCCGGAATAGGCAGGAATAGATAGAAATCAATTTTCTAGCAGCTTTAGATGGTTATGGGAAACCAGGCCAAATATCAAGGGGTTAAAATTATATTCAATAACGATTGTTTAGGACTGCCTCTTTGTTGTCTAAACACTTACTCCTGGAGGTGACAGCTCTTGTTCATATCCATAGTTATTATGGTCTTTCTGCTGGGTGGCGAACTCCACCATCCTTCCCTGGCCGAGGCGGAAACTGCGCCTGCTAGTGTTCATATGGCGCATGACGATGAAAAAAGCTCGGAGAAAGACAAAAAGGACTCGACTGCGGCGGCTGCTGAAACGCTAGTTGTCACCCGCCACAGCATAACCGTGGGGGGCAAGGAACTTGCCTATACGGTAACCGTTGGGAAGCTTCCGGTACACAACGATGCTGGCGAGACTGAGGCACAGATTTTCTTTGTTGCCTACACCGCCCCGAGCCCTTCTCCTGGTGTCAAACGTCCACTCATATTCATCTTTAACGGCGGTCCCGGCGCATCGGCGGTTTGGCTGCACCTCGGCGCAGTTGGACCCCGTATTGTGCGGATGTTACCCGATGGCAGAATGCCATTGCCTCCCTTCCAATTAGAGGATAACACATCAACCTGGCTAGCGTTGGCTGATTTGGTGTTTATTGACCCTGTCGGCACAGGCTACAGCAGGGCGGCCAACGCGGATTTGACGAAAAAGTTTGCCACTGTGCAGGGAGACCTCGATTCGGTGGGACGCTTCATCAGGCTCTATCTGGGACGCTACGAGCGCTGGGGGACGTCGCTGTTCCTTGCGGGCGAGAGTTACGGAGCGTTCCGCGCCGCAGGGCTTTCAGAGTACCTGCTTGATCATGGCATCGCGCTCAACGGAATCATACTAATCTCTTCCGTCATGAACATGCAGACCCTAACCTTCAACCAGGGTAATGACCTGCCCTACAGCCTGTTCCTCCCCAGTTATACAGCAACTGCATGGTATCACCACAAATTGGCGTCCCACCTCCAGGCCGATCTGGACAAGACACTGTCCGAAGTTGAGTCTTGGACTGCAACGGAATATACGGCAGCCCTTGTCCTTGGGGACAGCCTGCCGGCCGAGAAGCGCCAGGAAATCGCCGACAAATTAGCCGAATTCACCGGACTGGATACGGCATTCATCAATAATCGCAACCTGCGTATCGACAGCAATAGCTTTGTTAAGGCGCTTCTCCGCGACCGACAACAGATGGTAGGATACATGGACAGCCGCTTCACTGCCGTCGATCTAGAACCGACAAAAACTCGTGGATTCGACCCCACTGAAACCATTATCAGGCCACCCTATACCGACGCTTTCAACCAATATATCCGTACGGAACTCGCCTATAAATCCGAGTTGGAATATTTCGTCTTGGGCGGTGGCATCGGTCACTGGGACTGGGAGACAAAAAACGGGTATGCCGATACCAGTGAAAATCTGCGGAATAGTTTTGCCAAAAACCCCTATATGAAGCTCTTTGTGGCCATGGGGCTATTCGATCTGGCAACCCCCCACTTATCGAGCATCTATACCCTCAACCACCTGGGATTAACTCCTGCGCTTCAGAAGAATATTTCTACCCGCCGTTACCGTGCCGGACACATGATGTACTTGGACAGCGCCTCGCGTGAGCAGTTGAACCGGGATGTGATGGAGTTTATCGAAAAGACGCTTGCCTATAGCCGAAAATAAACTGTAAATGTCGAATCGTTTTTTAGTGCCATGATTGGATTCCAGATGATACTGACCTGCTCCCCGAAAACTGCTTCATAGATTAGGTTAGAATCATAGGAGCATTTGGAAAGGGGACTCACGACATGAGAAAACAAGGCTACCAACCAGAACAAATCATTGCCAAGCTGCGCGAAGTCGAGATTTTGCTGAGAATGGTCAAGCTGTACAAACGGCTGTCCGTCAGCTCGGTGTCACCGAGCTGACATACTATTAAACATTACCTGCACATTACCCAACAAGACCGAACAAATTTGAACAAATCCGGACTAACGGAACAGCAAGGTTCAGAATAGGATCTGTAATATTAACAGGTTACGTTACTTACGAAATGATATGTCAGTTGATTCCATTCTTTCGAATCCAGTTTCCCGCTTCAAAATCTCAGGGGGTCAGGCCAGGTGGCCTGGCCCCTTTTAATTTGCGCGCAACCTCTGACGGAAGATCAAGGATGAAAGCCGGACGTAGTTCCGTCCATTTTCCCCTCCCGCCACATGGCAGAAAAGCCTTACCTGCGGGCTTTCATCGTTTCCGTTTGCTCCTCCCGCCGACATCAGCGCATCATACTATAGGGTAATTCCGGAAAGCCATACTTTGAGTGCATTGCTCCACACCTTTACGCTCATATTTCGTGAAAACAAGGTTAGTTTCACTTGACAAAAAAGACAAAATAGATAGGATACACCACTACCCTGCTCACGAAGGAGGGTGTCCGGAAACGTCACCGGCAACATCAGGAAGACCCTTTAGACGGCGAGGTATATCAAAATTTTGGAGAAATGAACATGTGCAACGGAAACGAGCGTCCGACCACCAACATGATTCTGAGAAACTGGGTCGAGGAGATGGCCGCCTTGTGCTTGCCTGACCAGATCGTCTGGATTGACGGTTCGGAGGAGCAGAAAAAGCAGCTCGAGGAGGAGGCCTGCGCAACCGGGGAAATCCTGAGGCTGAACCGGGAAAAGTTCCCGGGGTGTTTCTACCACCGCACGGACCCGCACGATGTGGCGCGGGTGGAAGATAAGACGTTCATCTGTTGCCACGATAAAAAGGACGCCGGTACGACCAACAACTGGAAAGACCCGGAAGAGGCGTACACGGAATCGGCCAAAGTTTTCCGCGGTTCGATGCGCGGCCGCACCATGTACGTGATTCCGTTCTCGATGGGTCCGATCGGTTCGCCGTTCAGCAAGATCGGCGTGGAATTGACCGACAGCATTTACGTGGTATTGAATATGGCCATCATGTGCCGCACTGGCAGGCGCGTGCTCGACTCGCTCGGCCAGAGCAACCATTTCACGCGCTGCCTGCACAGCAAGGCGACGCTGGACCCCGAGAAACGCCGTATCCTGCATTTCCCGGAAGATAACACGATATGGTCCGTCAACTCCGGATACGGCGGCAATGTACTGCTCGGCAAGAAATGCCTGTCGCTGCGTATGGCCAGTTGGATGGCCCGCAAGGAAGGGTGGCTGGCCGAGCACATGCTCATCCTTGGCATCGAGGAACCCAACGGTCATGTGGAATACGTCGCGGCGGCGTTCCCGAGTGCGTGCGGCAAGACCAATCTTGCCATGCTGATCCCGCCCGAAGGACTTAAGTGCAAGGGCTATCGCATCTGGACGGTCGGCGACGACATCGCCTGGATCCGCCTTGACACGGACGGGCGTCTGTGGGCGATCAACCCGGAAGCGGGGTTCTTTGGCGTCGCGCCGGGAACCAACTCGAAATCGAACCCGAACGCCGTGCTAACCGTCGGGGAAAACACGATCTTCACAAATGTCGTGTTGGGTAAGGACGGCACGGTGTGGTGGGAAGAAGGCGACGGCGAGCCCCCTGCGGATGCAACCGACTGGCTGGGCCGACCGTGGCATCGCGGCATGAAGGACAAGGACGGCAATGAAATCCTCGGCGCTCATCCGAACGCGCGGTTCACGGCGCAGATCAAGCAATGCCCATCGGCCTCATACCGCACGGAGCACCACCATGGCGTACCCATCTCGGCCTTCATCTTCGGCGGCCGCCGCAATGTTCTCGCGCCGCTGGTGTACGAAGCATTCTCATGGAACCACGGCGTGTTCGTTGGAGCGAGCATGGCGTCGGAGCGCACCTCGGCACAGTACGGCAAGCAGGGGGAAGTGCGCCGCGACCCTTTCGCGATGCTGCCGTTTTGCGGATACAACATCGCAGAATATTTCAAGCACTGGATCAAGGTCGGCCGCGCCAGCGAGCGAGCACCAAGGGTCTTCCACGTGAACTGGTTCCGCCGCGACAAGGACGGCAATTTCCTTTGGCCGGGCTATGGCGAGAACCTGCGCGTTCTTGAGTGGATACTGCAGCGTGCCCGCGGTGAAGGCGACGCAGCCAAGACGCCTATCGGTTATGTGCCCACCCCCGAGTCGCTCGATATGACCGGCCTGGACCTAGCGCCCGGCGTGATGGATGAGCTTTTGCATGTAAGCGTTGACGACTGGCGCGCTGAAGCCAACGACATCGAGGCATTCTTCGACTCGCTCGGTTCGCGCATGCCCTGGGAATTACGCAACGAACTCGAAGGCCTGCGTCACCGCCTGGATGAAGTCGACACTCAGTAAGATAGCAGTCAACCGCCCCCGTTTCTCAACTCTCTCTATACAGGGATCACCACCGACCTGGAACGCCGCTTCCGCCAGCACGCCCATCTGTGCGGAGCCAAGTATTTTCGAGGGCGGGAACCAATCCGGGTGATGTGTCTGGAGAGAGGACATACAAGGAGTTCCGCTGCCAAGAGAGAGTTGGAGACCAAAAATGACCCGTGCCGGCAAATACCGGTTGATCTCTTCAGGGATGAATGAATTCCCCCCATATAAAGTTGCATGAAGTACGATTGAAATTTAATGTGGACATCGGCCATTATGCTCTGTATAAAGGCCAATCAAGGAAAAGAGGATGATATGATTACACCTGAAAATGTTTCAGTAGAATTGTTAAAGGACGTTTTAGCTGCCTATGTGGATACCTCTTTTGATGAAGATGGTGATTTGATAGTTAAGGGGGAATGGCAAGTATATATAACCATTATCCCGGACAAGTCATCTATTAGACTTATGACTATTTTTCGAATAAAAGATGAGATCAGTCAGGATGCCAGACTTGAAGCAGTAAATAAAATCAATAATGATTACATGATAATAAAGGCACACTGTTCTGATAATAACAAATTGATTTTTACTTACTATTTCATGCTTACCGGCGGGCTCACCAAAAAAGCCCTTGTACGCGGAGTGAAGCTATTTGATTCTATCCCACGTGCTGCAATTTATGATTATGCCAAAGATATAGTTAATTGATTGTTCTCCCCTCCCGCCGCACAACAAAAAGCCCGTACTTGCGGGCTTTCATCGTTTTCGGCCGCCGCTTCCGCCGACATCAGCGCATCAAGGCCGAAACCGGAACGGTTGTCGGTGCCTGCATTCAGGAAAACCGGCAGGGCGGAGAGGCAATTGACATTATCATTCAGGGGGTTAATCTTATCAGAAGGCAGTTCGAAAACCCAGACAGGAGATCGTGACAAAATAAGGTTCGTTGCCACCCATTCGGCCCGGATGGAAAAACGAGGAGAGAAGCAACGGGGTGTTCACGAATTAACCAACGGAGTTAAAGGAGGTAGTGCGATGTTGACACGGACAATCATGATGTTACTGGCGCTGCTGCTGATGGGGTCACTTGCCTGCGCCGACGAAAGCATGAAGGAAGGCGGCAAAGAGGTCGGACAAGGGGTTAAGAAAGTCGGCAAGGCCTCCGGCAGGGTAGTCGTGAAAACGGGCAAGGCGACCGGCAAGGCCTTTAAGAAATCGGGCAAGGCGACCGGCAAGGCATTCAAGGAGATGGGGAAAGAAACCGGCGCGGCCGTCAAGGAGAAATAGCCTGAGGGCTAAACGCCGGGTCAGGTTTGACTCTCTGCCTTTCTCCAACAAACTGTGATCGGTGGCGGAGATAGTATGACAAATGGAAAAATGGTGATGCCGGTCCTCTTCGTCGGCCACGGAAGCCCATTGAACGCGATCGAGGAGAACCCTTTCGCTACCGCGTGGCGTGAGGAAGCGGGGCGATTTCCTCGGCCTAAGGCGATCCTCTGCGTCTCCGCCCATTGGGAGACGAACGGCGCTATCGTGACGGCGATGGAGCGGCCACCGACGATCCACGACTTCTATGGTTTCCCGGAGGGACTCCACCGGGTGCAGTACCCGGCGTCGGGGTCGCCGGAGCTTGCGAAGCGGGTTCGGGAGCTGGCCGGAGCGGAAGATGTAGCAGCGGACGAATCATGGGGCCTCGACCACGGAACATGGTCCGTGTTGCGGCGGATGTATCCCGTTGCCGACATTCCAGTGGTGCAGCTATCACTCGACAGGATGCGCTCCCCCAGCGATCATGTGGCCCTGGCGCGGACGCTTCAACCGCTGCGGGAAGAGGGGGTGCTAGTTATCGGGAGCGGGAACATTGTCCACAATCTTCCCCTCATGCGGTGGGGGGACGAAAGGCCGTATCCGTGGGCCGAAGAGTTCGACAAACTTTCGGCTGAACTGGTCCTGGCCGATGACTTGGGGAGGCTGAGCGATTACGCGGGTCTGGGGGAGTCTGCCCGGCTCTCGATCCCGACCAATGAACACTACCTGCCGCTCCTCTATGCGCTGGCGCTGCGCCGGCCGATGGAGAAGGTCGCATTTTTCGCGGAAGGGATCGTTCTCGGCTCGGTCTCGATGCGTTCCTTCCGTGCCGGATGATCTGGTTCTGGTTGTTCATTAGCCATATAAAACCTATGGAGATTCAGATGGCATTATTTAAATGGTATAAGAAGTATTCAGTCAACAATAATGAACTTGATGAACACCACAAGACATTGTTCGATATTTTCAATAGATTGTATGATAATTGCTTGCTCCATGATAAAACTCATTGCATAGATCCAATAATAGAGGAACTGGAATCTTATTCAATTTATCATTTTTCAGCAGAAGAGCAGCACATGAGGAATAGAGGCTATAAGGAAATTGGTAATCATATATTAGAACATAGAGGTTTTACACAGAGAACATTACAGCTCCGACAGGTCGCTGATAACGATGAACCCGAGGCTAGAAGAGAGCTGATAGCATTTCTAGGTAATTGGCTGCTACATCATGTTATTGAAGAAGACAAAAAATATGCGGTTTAATTGGTGATATAGGGACCCTGTTCTTCATTCCACCGCAAATGGGGTATGTAAGGACCATATCAGGCAGGCAACATAAGCATTACGTAGCAAGTTAATAATATTATGTTGTAATATCAGGATATTATAATTCTTTAAAAGACGGCATGCTAAATGCTTTAATTAAATCAGAAACAAAAAAATCCATCAGGAGGATGATCAAATGAAAAAAGTTATATCCACCATTGTAGCCGCTCTTGTTGCGGTTTCTTTCTCGGGCATGGTTTTCGCCGCTGAAACCATGAAGACTGATACCAAGACCGAGACTGCCACTACCAGCCCTGCCGGCGAAGTGAAGGTAGAGAAGAAAGACGTTAAGAAATGCGTCAAGAAGCACAAGAAGCATCATAAGAAATGTGTAAAGAAAGACGAAGCTGCTCCTGCTGCAGCACCGACTGCTCCTGTAGCACCGACTGCTCCTGCTGCGAAGTAATTTCACCTTTCCTCGGTATGTAACATTTTACAGATGTGAAGCCACTCAGAAATGGGCGGCTTTTTTAATTAACTTCCAGTTTGCACGCTTCAGGAACTAGGGAGGAAATAAAAAAGGCCAGCTCCAGGCACGTTGATTTTAAAGATAATTCCAGTATAATTGCAGCAGTAATCATCGATGCGAATAACTTCACATGAGCTTTTGGAAACTCTCGGCATCAAGGTCGACCTTCTGATCGGAGAGGCGATCAATCCTTAACTGTTGAACAGAATCATAGCCGGGTTGAAGATGATATACTAGTGATCTGAGAAAGAGTATGGGCCGGTTACGCACCAACTGACATTGAAAGGAGATGCCACATGACGAAAATCAGCAGGAGTGTTATTGCAGTGCTGGTATTGAGTGCCCTGGTTGCCGGACTGTCCGGCTGCCATAAAAAAGAAGACTCGGCGGAGCGCGCCGGCAAGGAAATCGACAAGGCCGTGGATAAGACCGGTCAGGGGATTAATAAGGCGGTAGAAAAAGCCGGTGAGAAGATCGAAAAGGCCGGTGAAAAAATGCAGGACGCGGCAAAAGGTGAAAAGAAATGATTCCAAGGCCCGCCTCGCGCGGGCCTTGGTTTATTTACCGGCTTAGTCGAACTGGAAGCAGGAAGTTTATTGTTTTTTGGTATCTTTCCATTGCTGAAAAGAATAAGCTAGAAATAACAGAATAAATAAACACTGGATTCAAAAAATGCTTAGTAATTACTTCCCCCGGCACTTTCAGATCGATGGCTCTGTCCACCGTTCGGGAACGGATTTAAGACGACACTGTCAGGGAGTGCCATAAAAATGAATTAAAGGAAATTCCGACATGGACTGCTCTTGTGGCGAAATGCATAAAGGGCATATTTGCTGGCTTAATCATATGGGGCTTCTGAATGAGGTGTATCATCTGACCTGTAGCCCGACAGTAACCTGTTCAAAGTGTGGAGCCAAAGCAAATCTACCCCATAATGTATGTTTTCCAATATTTTTGGAGGATTGAAGGATATTGAACATGGGAGAGCAACTGAATCCACATGAAATCGTATCCCTTGTGATAATTGAGGCGAAATAAGGCCGATTTTTGTTTTTTCATTCAAGAAACTAAACTATCTCCCCGGAATTCCTTCTCTTCTCCAGACTCACCTAGCCAAAAGATTAACGCTCTCCGCACTTCCTTATCGACATACGAAAAAATCCGCTGCACGGTGTCGTTGGAACAGGCGCGGGAGTGTCCGGCCACTTTTATCACCTCAAACCCGAGTGCGTCATATGCTACGTAAAACTCGCGATAGAGGGGGGCGTTTGTTAACGGTCGCCATGAGCGACAGGAAATAAAATCGTTGGCCTCCAGGCCGGCTCTTCTTCCCAAAAGCCCGGCAACGCATTGGGAATCGGTATAAACCCGTACACTCCCCGGATCTGAACAATTGAATTCCTCCCGAATATTATTCAGTGCCCACAGAACCGTCTGGACTTCAAGCTTTGTCGATGAAGTCTCAGTAAACCTCCTGAGTTGAAGCCGTGCGAAGATTTCGCCACGTTTGATTTCATGCGGCACTATTTCCAGGAATGGCGCGGGGACGAGCAGATAGGCGCCAATGCCAAGCTTGCGCTGAGGATTCAGGCTCACATCGGTGAAAAGAGCAAAACTGATCATGAAAGAACCGCTCCGAAAAGATGAGGTTTGCCTCCCCGTTGTAAGAAATTGAGCTTATAATTAAGGGAGTGTGGTAATGTGAATATTGATCTAATATTTCAATGCAGAGGAAAGAATACATACATGACGATAGAATGGTATCCCGGACACATGGGCAAGGCCCATATACAGATTTCCAAGTTGATCCGATCGGTTCATGTGATCATTGAGGTCCTCGACGCCCGCCTCCCCGCCTCCAGCTCCAATCATCTGCTGGTGGAACTGCGCGGGAATAAACCGTGTATCAAGGTGATGAACAAGAACGACCTCGCCGACCCCGCCGTCACCAGGGCATGGGTACGCTCATTCGAAAAGCAGGCCGGGACTCGTGCCCTCCCTCTGTCAGCGAAGCAGCACCGTGAGGTGAATCAATTGATTAAGCTCTGCCAGCAACTGGCGCCCACACGAGGTAAGCCGGGCTTTCCTTTGCGCGCCATGGTTGTCGGTATTCCCAACGTCGGCAAGTCGACCCTGATCAACACCCTGGCCGGAAAATGCATGGCCAAGGTCGGAGACAAGCCCGCCATAACCAACTGCACCCAGCAGATCGACCTGCGCAACGGGATTATCCTCTGTGACACACCGGGGTTGCTCTGGCCAGACATGAACGACCAGGTCGCGGCATATCGGCTGGCAACCAGCGGTGCAATCGGTGCCGGCGCCCTTGATTGCGTCAAAGTGGCGCTCTTCGCGGTCGAATTTATGATGCAGCGTTATAGGGAACCGCTCAGGAGCCGTTACGAATTCACCGACGTTTCTGATAACGTCTTCGCTGTCCTTGAACAGATCGGCCGTCGCCTCGGTTGCCTGATCGCCGGCGGGGAGATTGATCTGATCAGGGCCGCCGAGGCTTTTCTGCGCGAGCTTCGAGCAGGGAAACTCGGACGGGTCAGTTTCGAAGAGCCGGGACAGGATGCTGACGCAGCAGTTGGCTCCATGGAGAGGCCAGTAATCCAGCCCGCGTGATTACTGCAAAAAGTGCAGGTGCCGGACATCAATCAAAAGGTTGTACGATAGTTGGAATTCCCTGTTCTTGTCAAGCGGCTTTGACAGGGAGCGGAATCTTCTTTCTGGTTGTCTTGAGACGGGTAGATTTAACCGCCGGTGCGGGTTCGGGCGGTGGTATATAGGAGGCTTTGGCGGCCGGTTGCAGGGTGGTGAAATGGGAGACGGCGATTTTCCGGCTTTTGCCGTCACTGAACTGAATTGTTGCCATCGTTGCTGTCACTTCCAGCACCTTGCCGGCGCCCCATTCCAGAGCGCATGCGTGGCTTACAATATTGCCAGCTTTGATTGTCATTGGTTCAAACCTCTTTTGTTTGAAGTGGTGGTATCTGTGGCAACATCACTTTTAGATCATCATCCAGTATCTTAGAGCATCATATTATACTGATACAGGTTAGTTACATTTTTATATATTACGGCAAAATATCAATGAATAGCAAGCAAAAAATATCATATCAATTCCGGTATCTGACAATAACAATTTGTATATATTGTAACATAATTAATATATATGATCTTTTTACATAAATATGGAAACATATTGTTAGCAATTATTGTTGGCAAAACACATTACCATACTGATATTAATAATGTTCTTGATGTTGCTTAATATTAATTAGTTGACATTGATTCCACTAACTGTTATATATAATAAATGTCCGGGAATAAACCCGGATAAAACAAACAAGAAAGATCAGGAGAAAGTAAACACATGGTAGATGGTACTGTAAAATGGTTTAACGACAGCAAGGGTTTTGGATTTCTGGAGCAGGAAGATGGTGGCGAAGATGTATTCTGTCATTTCTCCGCAATCGGCGGCGACGGATTTAAATCCCTTGTTGAAGGCGATAAGGTAACGTTTGACGTAACCAAGGGTCCGAAAGGGCTTCAGGCCGCGAACGTAATTAGGGCCTGAGTACATACCCAATCAGCAGAAAAAAGCCCCGGAGAAATCCGGGGCTTTTTTCTGCTTGAATTTTTAACTTTTATACTAAGCCGTTAAAAGTGATGTACCCAGCGGATGTTGTACCGGTTCGCCTGGGGGCGGTTTTCAGCAGCCATCTCGAAATAGGTGTTGAAGAAGATATGGTTGTTCTGGGAAAAACTGAAGAGCAGGCCTGGCCCGATGGCGAACACCTGTTCCTTAGTCCCTGAAAGCCTGTTGCCGTCCTGCTCGGCCTCGGCCAACTGTTTCAGATAATAACCATTTATACCAGCGCGGAGCATCTTGGGAATAATTTCATACTCCGTTGCATAGTTGAAATGGATCGCCTGACCAGCCTGAGTGGTTTTGGCCCCTCCGCCCGGATCGTCATTCTCGGAACACCAGAGATAATGGAACCTGGTTGTGGCGGTCCATTTGGGGGTGATGAAGAGCGTTCCCGCCCAGTAGGGATTGAAGGTAAAGGTGTTGCTGCCGGGGTTGAGTGCCTTGGTATTGCTATACCTGCCGGTTGGAAATGTTGCCTGTAATTCTACGCGGTGCATGAAGATCGGCCCGTTTTTGCCCATGATCGGGTCCCACTGGATAAAAGGACCAACGAGGACATCACCCAGTCCCGGGTCATTAGTTTGGGGGAAGGGGCCTGGAGCGCTATAGGTGAGATCGATGCCGACTATGGGAATGATCAGATCGATCCCCCATTTTCCACCGAACGTTAGCGGAACTTGCTGATTGGACTGGTAAATGAATTGTGAGAGACTTATGTAGGCATTGAGGTCCGGCTTTGTGTTCGGAGGAAGCGCGTTGTTCCCATCCTTGTCCTTGAACGAGTCCGAGTGAAGGTATTGGAAATACTGCGTGAAATAGAGTCCGGGACCAGCTGGGGGGCCGCCGTCAAGAAAGCTCGTGAACCCCAGATTTAAACCCAACGGCAAATCATATGCCCAAGCAGTGGTTAGACTGAGCAAACCGACACACAGACATACCGTAACAAGCATTGAAACCTTGCTTAAAGCTCTGATTGACATTTATTCCCTCCTCATTTCAAAGTCGCCCGTCAGGGCAATAAAAGTAAAAATCAATCGCTGCTATTTCCGGCAACCTTCTTTGCCGCCTCGATCAGTTCAACCAGGGTTACGATCCGCTCCTTTGGTTGTTGCTGCGCAAAACGCTCCAGTTGGTGAGGCGCAAACTTTTCGCGAAGGTAATCAGCGATCGGGAGGCATCTCTGCCAGCAGGCAACGATGCGCATGCATGGAAGATCGCCCCCCTCGACCCGGCAGTAGGCAAAGGTCACTTCTCCGCCGAGCCTCGGGCACCTGATCTGCAGATGATCGTAACTCTCTGATTCCGTATTTATATCATGTTTATGCGCGACCATCTAGTTAATCCGTTAATTTAAAGCAAACAGCGTAAATGGTTGTCGCGGCTCTATTTGCGTCAGATTTGGTCGGGCTGATTGAGCAAAACCACAGGCATAGCAGCGCTACGTCGAGGATTTTGCAATTGAAGGCCGGCCAAAGATGGCGTGAAGAGAGCCGCGATTATGGTTTGGGGAGCCCTTCAATGGCTTTCAGCGCCCTCTGGATCTCTTCCTCTGGCAGTTCATTCGGGGCGAGCCGGCCCGAAAGGAACGCATCGTAGGCGGGCAGATCGACGAGACCGTGTCCGCTCCAGCAGAAGAGGATGGTTTTCTCCTTTCCCTCCTCTTTGGCACGTTTTGCTTCTTGAATTACCGCGGCAATGGCGTGGTTGGTCTCGGGCGCCGGTATGAATCCCTCAGTGCGCGCCCAGTTGAGACCGGCAGTGAAGGTTTCGATCTGGTCGTAAGCCCGTGCCTCGACGATCCCCTCTTTCACCAGGTGGCTAACGATGGGGGCCATCCCGTGATACCTGAGGCCGCCGGCGTGGATCGGGGCGGGGACGAAATCGTGACCCAGCGTATGCATTGCAAGAAGCGGTGTCGTCATGGCGGTGTCGCCGAAGTCATAGGAGAACGGTCCGCGCGTAAGGGTAGGGCAGGAGGCGGGTTCGGCGGCAATTACGGAGATCTCCTTGCCATGGATCTTGTCCCTGACATAGGGGAGACTTAAGCCCGCGAAGTTGCTCCCGCCGCCGGCACAGCCGATAACCACGTCCGGGTATTCTCCGATCTTGAACATCTGTTTCTGTGCCTCCAGGCCGATGATGGTCTGGTGGAGGAGGACATGATTCAGGACGCTCCCAAGTGCATAGCGGGCGTCCTTGTCAGCGACAACATCCTCTATGGCTTCGCTGATGGCGATGCCGAGGCTTCCCGGTGAGTCGGGATGTTCGGCCAGGATCTTTCTCCCGGCGTTGGTCAGGTTGCTCGGGCTGGGGACGCAGTTGGCCCCCCAGGTCTGCATCATAAGGCGGCGGTAGGGCTTTTGCTCGTAACTCACCCTCACCATGAAGACCCTGCATTCTATGCCGAACATCCCGCACGCCATGGCGAGCGCGCTTCCCCACTGGCCTGCGCCGGTTTCGGTGGAGATCCGCTTAATGCCGAAAACCTTGTTGTAATAGGCCTGGGGGATGGCAGTGTTCGGTTTGTGGGAGCCGGCTGGGCTCCCCCCTTCATGCTTGTAATAGATTTTAACAGGCGCATCGAGCAACTTTTCCAGGTTCCGGGCCCGGTAAAGGGGGGCCGGCCGCCAGAGGAGGAGCTTTTCCAGGACCGGCTCAGGGATGTCTATCCAGCGCTGGGTGCTAACCTCCTGCTCGATGAGGTTCATGGGAAATACCGGCGCCAGATCATCGGGGCCTACAGGTTTGCCGGTGCCAGGATGGAGCGGCGGACTCATGGGGGTCGGCAGGTCAGCCTGGATGTTGTACCACTGCCTGGGAATTTCACTTTCCTCCAGAATTACTTTTAATTGCTCCATAACATTACCTCCTTTTAATAAATCGGGAAAAACCTTTATGAAGGTTGTATCCATCAGTGTTTGCGATATGCAATTTCGTGCGTGAGCATATCACCCTGAATTAAACGTTGTCAATGACATATTGCTGCGAAACAGCTTTACCGGCCTCATTGACTTTACCAGACATATCTGTTAGAAAAGATAAGTTTACATTCTAATTTCAAAGGGGATTAATGGAAAATTTTTTTCTCAAACTGTCGATAATGCTGGTTCCGGCGCTCATGGCGATCACCTGCCATGAGGTATCCCATGGTTTCGTGGCCGACAAACTGGGAGACAATACCGCCCGCCGCATGGGACGTCTCACTCTGAACCCCATCAAGCACATGGACATCATAGGCACCCTCATGGTGTTTATAATAGGAATCGGTTGGGCAAAGCCGGTACCGGTCAACTTCAATAATCTGCGAAACCCGAAGCGTGACATGATTTGGGTCGCGGCTGCGGGACCGGTCACCAACTTCAGCATTGCATTCCTTTCAGCAATGCTTATGCGCATTATCCTAGCCTCGACTCAAGGTGTTACCAGCGTTCCGCTGGCAATGTTTTTCAATCCTGTCGTGCTGATGCTGGCGTTTTCAGTCTACATCAATCTTCTTTTGGCCATCTTCAACCTGATTCCGGTCCCTCCTCTGGATGGCGGCAGGGTGGCAGTCGGGCTTCTTCCAAACCGGCAGGCCATTCTCTATTCGCGAATCGAACCGTTCGGCATGATCATCATTATCCTTCTGGTGTTCTTTACCAGAACATTCGATTACGTAATCTCGCCCATCCTGAATTTCGGTGTAACTCTGCTGGCCGGACCACAGAGCAAGGTTATTTTCAGTGTTACCCAACTCCTGTTAAAATTATAAGGTAGAAAATCGCGAAGGTTGAGAAGGAAAGGGTATATTTTACCAAAGGAGTACCGCATATGGACAACAAACGCATCGTCAGCGGCATGCGACCCACCGGCAAGCTTCATCTGGGTCATTATCACGGCGTCCTTGCCAACTGGCGACAGCTGCAGGATGAGTTCGAGTGTTTCTTTTTCGCCGCCGACTGGCACTCGCTCACAACAGAATATGAAAATACCGAGGGGATCGTGGAGAATACCTATGAAATGGTGCTCGACTGGCTCGCTTTCGGTATCGATCCGAAAAAGAGCACCATCTTTCTGCAGAGCCGGGTACCGCAGCATGCCGAATTGAACCTGATCCTCTCGATGATTACTCCCGTTTCCTGGCTGGAGAGAAATCCTACCTACAAGGAGATGCGGGAAAACCTTTCGACGAAGGACCTTTCCACTTTCGGCTTTCTCGGTTATCCGGTTCTTATGGCTTCCGATATTATCGTCTACAAGGCGGCCCGGGTGCCGGTCGGGCATGACCAGCTGCCACACCTGGAGATCACCAGAGAGATAACCCGCCGCTTTAATTACCTATATGGTGAGGTCTTTCCCGAACCGGCAGCCCTTCTTACGGAGACTCCCAAGGTCCTCGGAATAGACGGCCGAAAAATGAGCAAATCTTACGGCAATGCCATTTTCCTCTCCGAAAGCGCCGAGGAAACAAATAAAAAGATCATGTCGATGGTGACGGATGTGCAACGACCGCGCCGCACGGATCCGGGGGAACCGGACAGATGCGTGGCTTTCACTCTCCATCGCCTCTATACCCCG
>Ga0181533_1002814_pt1 | contig 19737 bp, 20 predicted proteins | sample PEATcosm2014_Bin_45_FD_119772 | JGI IMG/M metagenome (GOLD analysis project Ga0181533, IMG submission 119772) | Peatland microbial communities from MTU Mesocosm Facility, Houghton, MI, USA - PEATcosm2014_Bin11_60_metaG | ecosystem: Environmental > Terrestrial > Soil > Wetlands > Peat | place...
CTTTTATGGAGCGGATTACATTTACCATTTTGCGCTCATATAAGCCGACACACTCTGAACTGTTCCATTGAACAATCTCTGGATTTTTTCATCGTAGTCCCGATAGCTGTAATCAAGAATGGAGGAAAAATTCTTTGTAAAATGGTATTCCGCCCGGAAGGATATGGAGCTTTCTACCGTCTTGGTGTTACTAATCTGTTCAATGTTCGCTGTGTTCCCATTATTCGCAAAATCGCTGGACTCCGGCGAGAGATCCGAAAAAGAGTAAATCTGCTGCAGTGACATGGAGAGGTCGAGCTTTTTATTATAATGGAAAACACCGGTTAACGAATATATCTGCGCCTGGGTGGTGTAGTTAGTATTGGCGAACGCCGCCGGAGGAGCCGTGGGCTGGTCTTGAAAGAGTACCCCCTGGTCGGTTTTCGCCCTCAGGAAACCATAGCTGCCACTGATGGTTAATCTCTCAATGGGAGTGTACCAGAGGCTCACGGTGGCATTATCGGTAGACTTGTTCCGGGTAATCGGGTTGGCGATGGGATCAAATGAAGTAGAGGCGAAGGTGGACACGGTCAGTTGGTCATTGTTCTCCCGCGCTAGCCGGTAGTTGGCCGTCGCCCCCCACCTGTTCGGGCTGTTGTAGCTGGCGAACAGATTACCTTCGTGTTTTTCCCCGAAAGAGTTGCCGTAAGAGGGGTTATCCGTCACACTGTAGTTGTACTGGGCCTTCAGGCTCAATCCTTTCAAAGGACGGCTGAGTACAGTCACTGTCCCCTTGTGGACCGAGGAATTCTCCGGAAGGTTTTGCGAAACCTGGGCAAGCGGCTCGTTCCAGAATGCCGTATTATCCCTGTGGAGAAAATCTCCCTTGTACTCTCCCTTGAATGTAAGGGTGTTTGTGGCCCTGACTGAGACAGTGGCGGTGATCGTATCCCTTTGCGTATCCAGAGACGGCCTGATGCTTAAAGTGGAGGAATCGACAAGACTGAAAAGTGTTGCCGGGTTATCCCGATCTATTTCCTGATGCCGGAATTTGAGCGCCAGGGAAAATTCCTTGCAGGGTATATAAACAAAATCTCCTGCCGCGTTTTGCAACGTATCACGACCCTGACTCGCCCCCTGAATGTCGGTAAGGGTGGAGCGGTTCTCCCGGGTGCCGTAGGAATATGAGGCTGCGCCGACAATCCCGCCGTCGAGGGATGTATGGATCTTCACCGTATGGGCAATATAGCGGCTGTCGGGGTCTTCGTTATGTTGTTGCAAACCTCCGGGAAGTGCCGGATTAGCCGGATCAACGGGGGTGCGGGAAGTGTAATTATAGGTTGGAGTGGCGATATTGTCGTTAAACTCCCTGATTTGAAAGGTATAGACCAGATCAACGAACCCCAGGTGCGCGTCAAATCCGAAATCCCCTTCATGTGTCTCCTGGTTGAGCCTGCGCGCCATGGCATTGACCGTATTGGTTCCACTATACCCGAACATGGTATCGGAGAACCGCAGTTGGGAACTACCGTCTCTCAGCAAGCGCCAATACCCCAGATTTATGTGGAGGGGAAAATTGTGGAGCTTGTACCTGAATGAGGCCTCGTCCTGCTCCACTCTTTCACCGTAGTGTCCGCCCGGGTCCAGATCGTTGGATTGATACCCTGTACCGCTAAACTTATCTTCGAGCTTTTCATGGTCCAGGTTATGGAACAGGGACTCGGTGCGCAGATGAAAACGGTATTCACCACGATAATCGGCCAGCAGATCGCCGAAGTAATCTTTGTCATTCAAATAATTGCCATCCAGTAAGAAGTTGAAGTCATTGCCGACCCGGTTGTACATCCCGCCAAAGGTGGGACCGGAATGGAGGTAGTCGTACTCGGCCGCGCGTCCTCCTGACCCGTCGACCTGGAGAAATCGATAACCGGCAAACGCCTCCACAAGGGTGTGAGTATCTTCTTTGGTCTTGGTCCGGATATCTGCGTCGCCACGCTCCTCGGTCGCTAAACCGTCATCTGCCTGACCGGCCGGAGGAGCCTCCGTTTCATAGGCATTATCCTTTGCCCTTTCATCGGCGAAAACAGGAATGCTGAATATGCAGCAAATAAGCGCGGTCAAGGCGACTCTTTGGGATAATTTACTGTATCCGATCAATGCCGGGCTCCCTAAATAAAGAATTTAGTGTCTCTCCCCATTACTGGCGCAATGTTCCTTTGCCCCCGCCCAGAGCGGGAGAAGGGATGTCCGTGCCGTGGATCTGCGAGTGACAATCGGTGCAGCGGTTGTTAAAGAGTCGATTGACCCCCTGATCGGCATTACTCACGGTATGACCGCCATGGCACTGCAGGCAGAGAAACGGCATGGCGGCGTTAAGCAGATAATTGTTGACGGAGCCATGCGGCACATGACAGTTAGCGCAGTTTTCGGTCACATCGCCATGCTCGAAAGCAAACGGCCCTTGCTTCTCCATATGACATCTGGTGCATGTCTCCTTCGGGGTATTCCCTTTCAAAAGCTTTTCCTGGGTTGAGCCGTGGGGATCATGGCAGTCTATGCAGGCCATTTTCTTTTCCCGCAGGGGATGATGGGAAAAAAGATTATTCTCTGCCTTTACTTCGGGGTGACAACCGTAGCAGAGTTCAGACATCTCCTCGCGGCTGATCTTCTGCTGCGGCCCCTGATGCAGTTTGTGGCAGTCGAAACAGCTTACATCACTCAGGGCATGGGTACTGGCATTCCAGTTGCTGAGCGTGGGGATGGAAGCCGATGAGTGACATTTCAGGCAGATAAGGGACTGGGCCTGGGGGGGTAATTTCATGATGTCCAGGAATGTGGCGGAATCGCATTTCTTGTTAAGACGGTCGTTGGTTTCCGGGTCATCGCCTAGATTGGCGATGGCGAGGCTCCCCGGTCCATGGCATGACTCGCAATTTACCAGCGGCAGACCATCTTCCGGCCTGATCTGCTCACCATGGACGCTATGCCTGAAATCATCGGTGAGTTTGTCATGTTTGTGGCACTTGGTGACACAGTTGTCGGTTCCCACATACTCCGCATCCAGCCTGCCGACGATCATTTTTTCATACTCGCGGACAGGGAGTATGGGCCGGCTATGCTTCAGCTGGGCGCAGGCCGTGAAAGTCAGGAGAGATGAAATAAAGACAAAAAATATCAGATGAGATCGCTGCAAATTACTGTTCCTCCCGACCGTCGTTGAGCAAGCGGACCTATTTAAGAGGGAGGCGATGCCGCTACATCCCTCATTTATCCTCAGTTGAAAAGTTGACAGTACAAAGTATACCAGTGATCGGAAGATCGATTTTACTCTTTACTCTCCGACTCGCTACCGCACACAGGACTCGAACCTTCAGTCTCCCTTTATCCCCTTGGTAGTGGTATGGATGAAGCCTCTCACCACTGGATTCCGGCTCACTTTGATCTCACTGGGGGTACCGATTTCCACTATCCTTCCGTCGTTTATCATAGCTATCCGATCCGAAACATATAGGGCGAAATTCAGGTCATGGGTGACGATAACCGTCGTATTTTTTGTTGTCTCTTTCAGTTTCAGGATAGTGTTCGCCAACTCGTCGGTGTTTATCGGATCAAGTTCTGCAGTCGGTTCGTCATACAGAATGAGATCGGGATTCATGGCCAGGGACCGGGCTATCGCCACCCGTTTCTTCATGCCGCCTGAAAGTTCGGAGGTCTGCAATCCCTCCTTCCCATCCAGACCTACCAACGCCAGTTTCTCATGGATTATCTCTCTTATCCGGTTTTCCTTGCAGACCCTCTTTTCACGGAGCCAGAGACCGACGTTCTCGCCAACCGTCAATGAGTTGAACAGGGCCGACGACTGAAAGACCATACTATATCGATAATTTTTAGTTCCATTCTTGTTTTTTTCAGCGAAAATAGGATAATCGTCAATATATATCTCGCCGCTGTCCGGTGTTTCCAGTTTCACAATGTGCTTTAAGAGAACACTCTTGCCAGTACCCGAAGGGCCGATAATGGAAAAGGTTTCACCGGCGTGAATTGACAGATCGATATCCTTCAGGACATGATGCTCCCCATAATATTTATTGAGTTTTTCAATAGTTATACCGACACCGTGGGTGTCATTCAGGTTGACACTGCAATCCCCTTCGTCACCATGCAATATTGAACCGGCAAGGCCGTGCATCAGTTTGTTAAACAAGCTGACAGGGGTCCTGCCCTGTTCGGTAATAAACTTGAAAACCATGGGATTATCCTGGCATTTATTGAGAAACAATTGCCATAATAGCAAAGCAAAAGATACCTATCAACATAAGAATCCCGGCAAGACATCATGGACCGGATATCCGCGAATTGGATAACGAATTCAATCATGAAACCCATGTCAAAATATTGACATCAAATAACTGCAAAATGTCAGTAACATTACGGGATATAAGTCATCAAACGTCGTTAGTATGGCCTTTACCGTGTCTTTTGCGCATATCGCTGATCCAGACGCAGGCAAAAATAATCGCAATGACTACGACTATGAATATCCAATCTGCAAAACTGAATCCAAACATATTCCCTTATCCTCTTAACTGTTCCGGGAATGTAACCACTCCGGCACACTCCCCGATCATTTTGTAAATCCTCACACCGTCCCACGGTTCATCAAGTATTCCGTCATGAATAGCCCAACTCCGACCATGTACCGTCCGCTCCATCCCCGCCATGCGAAACGGCGAAGAGCCATCGAGTTTCCGGTAAAGATCACCGCCAGGTTTGAACCCTTCGTTGATCCGCTGCATAATGCGTCTGCCGGTCAGATAATCAAAACCATATTTCTCATAACGGATGGCATTATCATACGTCAAGGGCTCAGCAACTATCATCTCCATCCCTAACGCGTCCACAAAGCGTTCGAAAAGGGGGAAAAATTCTGCAAAAAGCCGTAAACCCCGGTGGGTCTGGTTGGGGAACAACCCTGCCGCCATGGCCCTCACCTCTTCGGAGATATTACGCCCCAAAGAGGCAAAACAGTTGTCACCTCCGTCACTGTCCAGATCAACGTCAAACCGGGGTGAATGAAGATCGTTGATGATGCAAAACGAGAGATCCATCTGCCGAAAGTGGGTATCGGCAATATCGAGTAGAAAAACCGGATCGTGGTCATTTGCCTTCATGCGAATTTCGATGCGTAATAATCCCAGACCTTCCGGTGCGATAAAACGCACCTTCCTCTTCCCGTCAGCCCCGCATAATGTCTCTGGAGAAACAGCAAGCATCGTGAACAGACGAGGTGGAATGATACTGCTGTAAATGCGTACCTTATGCCGGACTTCCAGCATGTTTAAGTCACGCAGGGTCCCTAACGGCCGTCCATTGCAGTCACATAATTGTTTATTACCAGGAAGCTTGGCCATAATGCCCAACTAGAGCTTTTTCAAACCTACTGCGGGGCCGGTCTGTGGCGCCTGCCCGCCGCACGGCTCCGGCAGGCGGGTTGCCGCCCGCTCGAAAGTTCAACGCACCCGCGCATTCCCGCTCGCTCGAGCCTTGCATTACGATCTCCTTATGACGTTTTGCGAGAGGTTCCGATTATAACCGGGAAGACTGTCTTTCTGATAATCGCAATACTCTTTTCCACCGCATCAAGTGCCCGGTTGCGGTCATCTTCTTCCGCCCAATGCATTGCATCCAACAGCATCTTGTGGGGAAAACCCATTGTCTCGATAATCCGGATAAAAGAAGCGGGGAGGCGGGGTGGCAATTCCACCTTGTTCATAATAGCCCAGGCAATGGTCCAGCCTCTGGCAACATTGATATTATCGTAGCCCCCTCCTCCCATGGCCACCCATGGAATCTGCAGAGCCCTGAGCTTGCGCATGATGTATGAATAGCTGTGGGTAGTGATCTCCAGCCTGGTCAATGGATCGGTACGGAAAGCATCAACGCCGATCTGGGTCACAAGCACATCGGGATCAAAAGCCGCAATAAGCGGAAATGCAACCTCATCGAATGCTTTCATGAACAAAGCATCATCCGTGTGCGCCAAAAGCGGGATATTTACAGCATATCCTTTCCCCTTACCAATTCCAGTTTCATTCTCAAACCCGGTGCCGGGGAAAAAATTTACTCCCCCTTCATGGAGTGAAATGGTCAAAACCTGGTCCGTTTCAAAAAATGCCTCCTGGACTCCATCGCCGTGATGGGCATCGATATCCAGATAAACCACCCTCTTGCCGCTCTCCAGCACCCTGTTAATGGCAATAACCGCATCATTTAGATAAGAAAAGCCTGCAGCTCTCCCCGGATGGGCGTGGTGCCAGCCTCCCACCGGATTAAAGGCGATGTCATAACCCTCTTCGACGACCAGTCGCGCGGCTTCCACGGTGCCGGCTGCGCCCAGACATGCCCAGTCGAAAAGGCCCGGAAACACGGGATTTTCCAGATCACCAAGGCCAAACCGGAAATCGGCCCGCGGCTCCTGAGCAGCACTGAATTCCTTGAGCTTAGCCAGATATTCCTGGGTATGAAAAGTCAGCAGATCTTTTTCACTTATCGGCCGGCCGTCACAGAACTTCGTGCCGGGCAGCCCGGTCAGCCCGTAGGCGCGCATCAACTCGTAGGCAAGAAGATAGCGCTGGCCCTTGAAAGGATGCTCTTTGCCATAACTGTACCGGACAAAATCGTGTGGGAAAATGAGCGCTGTTTTTTTATGCAAATCAGTTTACCGGTTATTTCGCTTTCCAGGCATGATTCCACTTCTTGCCATATGGGATTCTTTTCCATTTTGATGTATTCAGAAGTGGAACCATCGTTTTCGTCAAAGCGTGACTGCACCGTAATAACTCGTTTATTTTATTGAATTTACAATGATAACCGCAAATCGTCAATATTTATTTCCGTTACTTGAAGCACGTTTCATAAGCAACCTGATCATTTTTTAAGCAGGTGAGATTAATTAACAGGCACTTTCTTTATCGAATTACCTGACCTGTTGTTTCCGTGAACGTATTTCCAATAGGTTAGCATCTTGGCAAAGAGGTTGCTTATTTCAAACGATCCTTTTTCAACGACGAATAAAGGGCCTATTACCAATGGAGGTAATTATATGGACGTATTGTCAACGGTGACAAATGTGCGGAACAGTTCCGATGTGCTGTTTCTCATGCTGGGCGCGGTTCTGGTCTTTGCCATGCACGCCGGTTTCGCCTTTCTCGAGGTGGGAACTGTCCGGATGAAGAATCAGGTTAACGCCTTTGTCAAGATTCTTACCGACTGGTCTGTCTCCACAATCACCTACCTGCTTGTCGGCTTTCCCATCGCCTACGGCATCTCCTTCCTGAAACCCGCGGACGCGATCCTCGGAGGAAACCAGGGATATGACCTGGTGCATTACTTCTTCCTTCTCTGCTTCGCCGCATGCATCCCGGCCATCATTTCCGGAGGGATCGCCGAACGGGCAAAATTTTGGCCGCAGGTGGCCGCAGGTGCAATCTTCGTTGCCTTCACCTACCCTATCTTCGAGTCTCTCATCTGGGGCAAAAACGCTTCCCTCCTCCAGGATATCTTCAAGAGCGTCGGCGGGGCCGAATTCCACGATTATGCCGGTTCCGTTGTTGTCCACTCCATGGGGGGATGGCTTGCCCTTCCAGCGGTGCTGATACTGGGGCCTCGTGTTGGCCGCTACATCAGGAGCAAATCCGAGCCGATCCCGATCAGCAACATTCCATTCCTCGCGCTCGGCTCATGGATATTGGCGGTCGGCTGGTTCGGCTTCAACGTCATGAGCGCTGGCCATCTTGACAAGATATCCGGACTGGTGGCGATAAATTCCCTCCTCGCCATGGTGGGCGGGGTCCTGGCTGCGGTGGTGGCCAGCAAAAACGACCCGGGCTTTATTCATAACGGCGCCCTGGCTGGGCTTATAGCGATATGCGCCGGCAGCGACATCATGCACCCCCTTGCCGCATTCGCCACCGGTGCAGTTGCTTCTATCATCTTCGTCTACGGCTTCAGTATCGAACAGGAAAAACTGCGGATCGACGATGTGCTGGGCGTCTGGCCGCTGCACGGCATATGCGGTTCATGGGGTGGGATCGCCGCCGGCATATTCGGCATGAAAGAACTAGGCGGCTTGGGTGGAGTCACCTTTATCTCACAGCTTTTGGGGAGCCTCTGCGCCATCGTTTTTGCCCTGGTGAGCGGTTTTGTCGTCTACTGGCTCCTCAAAAAGACCGTCGGCATCAGGCTCACGGAAGAGCAGGAATTCGCCGGCGCCGACCTCTCCATCCACAATATCCAGGCATACCCGGAAGAGCATGTGAAATAGGAAGATCGAATCGATGGATATAAAAGAAAAGGCCCTGACTGCGGGCCTTTTGTTTTTTGTCAATTCGCCAGTAATGGATTTAGGCAAAATTTATAAAGGAGAATGAGATGACCCCTGCCCTTTAACACTTTGTCACGAATTCCCGGAGTCGCGTGCAGGCCACCAGTTGATCCAGGTTTTGCATGGTAAAGACCTTGCCTCTCGTTGCCAAAAGCATCTTCTTCATATCTTCCCTACGCACACCGAACCCCCGTCCGGCAATGCAGGCGATGACCTCGTATTTGGGCATGTCCTGAGGCTGGCCGGCCATGCTCATCTCCCCGAGATGCTGGATACGGGTCGCCTTGTCGCGGGCCGTCCCGTCGTCCTCTGTTATCTTTGCCTCGATGATGATCTGAGGATTAAATTCGCTTGGGATAATGAAATCGGGGGTCTGATCGAAGCCAGTGATGCGTTCCGCCCGCTTGTTTTCCGGTAACTGATACCTGCCGTGCTGAGCACGTCCTCAATGGCCGACTCAAGACTGTCACCCACAAGATCACTCACCGAATCGCGGTGCCCGGCAAAGGGGCGACCGAGAAAGCGCTCGTAGAGGAGCATCGCATAGGGCGCCCCCATGCTTGCCAGGGCCTGAACTCCGCCAATTCCCGATTTTGTGTCGGCCTTGTCGAGGCGGTGGATTTTATCCAGCGCAACTGTCGGCGCTCCTTCTTTCAGCAGATAACAAGCGGTGTCAATTAGAGCTTTTACCCGCTCCAGTGTGACTTTTCCATCCGCAAGAGGTGAAAGGGGCGACAACCGTATTTTCCGGTCAAGTGAACGAACAAACCCCTGGCTCACTTCGACTCCGGTCTGAGAAGTGGCAACATAGGCCCACTCCGGCGGCGTGAAGCCCAGCATGGTCCGCAGCACCAGGATAACGACGGGGGCTTCAAGGGTCTTCTGCAGTAAGGGTTCAGGGTCGAGAACGGCAAAACCTCTGGTTGCCTGTTTAAGTGCCTCGTAACCACGTTCGAAGACGGGGTAGTCGATGAAGCCGATCCCTTTCGGCATGACGAGAAACTCCGATTCGAGGCATGAAAATATAGCGGAAACGGACGAGTCAAGGTCCGCCTGTACTTCGGCAAAGGAAAGTTCAAAAGGAAATTTCATCACATTGATCTCCATAGGAAGTTTCATTTTCATGCACAAACGCGTATCTACGAATAGATGCCTGCAAGGCTTCCGCTGTCAAGTGTCCTTCGATTGATTCGACAGTTCCGCATCGTTCAATCTCCGTTGCGACGATGGCAAGTTTTTTCAATACCGGCTTTTTCTTGTCCCATGCAGGGCGGAGACACCAGATTGCGAGACGGGCCAGATGTCCGTAAATAATGCACAGGGTGTCGCCCCGGCTCGGCTTAAGCCCTCCGATTTTCAGCTTTTCCAGATCTTCCCGGACCAGTGCGGCAATCTGTTCAGGATCATCGACAATCCATTTTCGCGGGATCGTTCCGGTCGAGCGGCAGACTAAGACAGTATCCACGACTGACGAGCCGGTGCCGCTGATGTGGATCGATGCCCCCATTTCCGCCGGGCAGGGAAGTGATGCGGTGCAGGTGAGCCCGGCGTCCAGAATGGCCACCGTCAGGGGATGATATGCCTCCAGTTTGTTATGATGGTAGGTAAAGACCAGTGGCCTGCCCGGTTTCAGGGCATTTGCCATATTCCGGAAAACGGCGGACAGACCTTCGGTGAAATGATCGAGACCCCTTTCCATGGTGATGTTGCCTGTCAGCTCGTCGGGATTGCGGGTGGAACGGGGATAAAACGCCGGGTCTCCCTTTCCCACCATTTTACGAAGCCATACATAGCAGAAATCGATCAGTTCGGCGTACTGAACATTACCGAAATATGGCGGGTCGGTAAAAACGCCGTCAAGGCTTGCATGCGGCAGATGCGCGGTGGTAGCGCTCTGGCAATAAATGCTGACGTCCCTCGTAGCAGTCGCCGAGCCGCCGTTTTTCCGGTCGCCGATCCATTCACCCGTGATCGGCACCTGGATATTTCTACTCCCCTCGTGGCGGGTCTCGAAGGGGTGGTCGCAATAGCTCTTCGCCTTAACATACTTCTCCATGATGTTCGACCAGCCGCCGCTCCCCACGCTCATTCCACCGCCGTTGGAGATGCCGAGGAAGTTGGACTCGCACTGAACCAGGCCGATGGGAAAGCCGTGGACGGAGAAGATATCAAGGGACTTGAGCGCCGTGGTATCGTAGCGGCAGAGCATGTTCTGATAGCGCAATAGATCAGAGAGGTTGGTAATCAGCGCATTTTTGATCCGTTCGTCCTGCTCCTTTGCAATGGCCCGGCAGCTCAGTTCAAGACCGAGCAACTGCCGGTCATTGAACATTTCCCGGTAACGGCGATATCCCCAGCGCAAAAGCCGGGTAGTTTCGTCACCGGGCGGGATTTCGTCGTCAGGAACATTTCGCGTCCCGATTTTTTTCAGCAGGGTGGAGGCCTTGTCGTAATTGGCAAGGTCGCTATCATCCGGTCGTTTGAAGAAACGCCCCTGGTGACTTACCTTGCAGCGGCGGCAATGGTATTCCATGGCGAACATGCGGTGGCGGGGCGGTCCTAGAGCCGGGTCGGGATAGGAGTTGACCGTTTTGCATTTCGGACAGGCGCATTTGCTTCTTCTTGCCGGCCCTTCGTGGGAAAGCCGGTTTCCGCAGGAACGGCAGTCGCCAGGATGTTTGCGGTCTTTCACTCCGTTCAGATCGCCGCAGGCGGAACAGATGAGAATATTTTCCATATGCCGCCGGTCTTCGGCCAGAAGGTAGCCGGGAAACAGGTCGAATTCATTGCCGCAATGGCGGCAGGTCTGCTCTTTCACCCAGAGGAAATACTTGACGTGTGCTTCTTTGGAACCGCATTCCAGGCAGCGGGTACGGTAGAGCGGCCCGATCCTTTTCTCCAGTTCGCGGGTGAGTTGTTCCGCCGAGGTGCGGTACTCGGGCAGGTTCAGGTGCTCGATCTCCCGGTTAACGATCCAATACGCCATCGGGTTGATATCGTAACCGGTCACGTCACAACCAACACGGTTCGCCTCGATGAGCGGCGTTCCGCCACCCATGAAGGGATCGGCAATGGCGATCCCTTCAGGTCGTTGGAGGAGTAGAACGCCTCCCGTAGCGGCCTGTCGCTGTATTCTGAGAGGATAAGGCCGCGGAACAGTGTGCCGGGCCTGCGGGCGAACCACTTGTGTACCGCGATAATCGGGCGGTAGTTCTGCTGGATCTGCTTTTCCCGCAGGGCAAGGGCGGCAATGAAGGGGATGTCGAAGTGTTTCTCGATGGTCATGGGTTGGTTATAGTATGTTTCCGGAGGTTTTGCAATGAGTGGTTATTGGTTGCTGAGAATGGAGATTTAGGGAGGCATCTTCTATTAACAAAAAATGGAAGCTGTCGACGCATCAAGGTTTCATCATATATTTAGTTTAACTATCGCAGAAACCTATTCGTGAACAGTTTTGACTTCAGACAAGTTTAACATCTTAACACGCGGCATGAAAGCCTTGCGAAACTTTGCCACATAATTCACCAGCCAGTCGCAATACTCTGGCCACCCAGCACGATTGGATAGATCAACTTTCCTGAAAAGTGCAATAATCTTATCCCGTTTCTCAGGAGTCGGATTCCATACAAGTTGTTCACCTATTTCTTGTTCAATCGCAACCTTATCTTTCTCTAATTGCGACAAAACGGCGTCGGCAATTCGGTTGCCGATATAGACTCGCACACCAATCCGGCTGGCGTAAGTATCAAGGATATTGGAAAGGGATATGTTGGATCGACCAAGTGCAACGTCAAACCAGTATTGTGGGCGCGGTGTCTGAGCGGAAACAAGGATTCGCTTCCCCAACAGTCGATCTCGAAACATAGTCCAGAATTCTAGTTGCAGTTGCTGGGTTTCCGTCAATGCACCAGATGATTTTGCAGCCGTTGCAGCCCGTACAACTTGGTTCGGCTGGCTGATTATGTTGAATCGGATGGCAGGTGGAGAGTCATCTATCTGCAAGACTTCTAATTGCACAGCAAAGAGTGATAGTGCATCTATAGTTCGTTCATTGAGCCATTCTACGGTCTTTCGGTGTTCTTCTGTAAAGTCCTCGGCGATCCAGACAATCGTTGAAGCTCCTAGAGTAGCCCCATAAGTTAGGAGCTTACCCAAATGATCGTGATTTGTCTTGCCGAATTGGTTTTCAATTACTACGTATTCACCGGATGCATCTTTCGCAAGTATATCTGCGTAATACGGACCAACCGGAACTTCAATCCGCTCCAACTGAAGATCCATCCCAATTGCATTGGATAACCCCGTCAAATTGGCTTCTTCAGCAAGCCACGGTGTAAAATCGCGTTCCTCGTGGTTCCACACAGATTTCAGCTTCAAATTCTTCAATATACCCAGATTCATATTCCCTCCATGCTATGTATATCTATTTACACTTCTTCCGCAATAAACCACTGGGGCGAAATGAGAGTATCTGTAATTACTTACCATTGAACCTGAATAGAGCCCGCCCCCTTATCCGAACCCCGGACATCCGGTCTCCTCGGCATGCTCCTTTGACACCGGATAATCCCTGCATATCTCCGGTTTCAGCGCCTGAATCCGGCAGATATACTTCTCCTGCCGCGGCAGTTTGCGCAGCCACGGGCAGCGGCTGACATCGTCACCAGTCCGCGGACTGATCCAAATGTCGTAGATTTCAGGCCCAACTACATCAACCCATTCCAGGATATCGTATCGCCCATTCTCCTCCCACATGGCAACATCCGCCTCAGTTGCGCAGGTATAGTAAGCATTGAGGTTCAGACAGCAACGGCCGCACTGCTTGCAGACAAATCCTTCCGGTGGCATTAGACCTCCTTATCTTACTTCAGAAACCTAAGCTGCCTTGCACGGCACCGCGTCATATAAGATGAAAGGATGCAGGCCGGGAACCCTTCACCATTTCACGGCAACCCGGCGCACCATTGGCAGGCCGGAGCAACCAGAACCGGCAGACCATCGTTCGTGAAGGTGCGATACCCCGGTGCTCCCTTGACCAGTTGTACCGCAGGCACGCGCAATGCCCGTTGCGCGTACAGAAGCGCCTTGGCCGGCTGTTCGTCGTTCAGCTTGCATTCGACCAGAAGAAACGGTTCCCGTTCATTTGCGATCAGGAAATCAATCTCCTGCTGCTCTTTGTTCTTGATGAAATGCAGGGAAAAATCACCCGCTCCAAGGGCATTCCACGAGTTTATCCCCCGCCACAACTCCAGGGCCACCATGTTCTCGAAACGGGCCGCCGGGTCCTTGATCCGCGTCGTATCCAGGTAAATCGTATCCAGGCAAAATGATTTTTAGTCAAGACTATTTTTCAGTATGATGAAAAATGGTCATAGATATCTGAAGAGAGAGCGGCCTGTATACATAAGCACTCGCTGAGGAATCCAGAGGGTCTGCCCTCGTCAAAAGTCAAGTTCCTATTCTAGGACAACTCCCTGAAAATCCGGAAAAGATTTATTTCGATGCCGGTTTCGCTCAACTCCCGCACAAAATGAAAAGCCACCCATCAGCACCAGGCTGACAAGGGCGGCTTGCGTATCATTGAATCTTCACCATGCATTCGGAGTTCACTGTATGGACCCTCCATAATCATTGCAGGATTATGGCTTTGCGTTTGCAATATGCTCCATCGCCCGCTTCAACCTTTTCAAAGTCTCCGCTTTTCCCAGCACCTCGATAACCTCATATATCCCCGGCGAAACTGTGCCGCCGCATAGTGCGACCCGCACCGGCGGACCGACCTGGCCCATCTTCACCCCCATATCCGCGCAGACATCCTTGAACATCGCCTCGATCCCGTCATGGCTGCAATCGCTGAGGGTCTCCAGCTTCCCGAGCACCGCCTCGTAGACGGGGAGGGTTTCCGGCTTGAGAAATTTCTCCGCAGCCTGGGGATCATAGGTGAAATCGTCCCGATAATAGAACACAGCGCCGTCGGCCATTTCAAGCATGGTCCTGGCCCGCTCCTGAAGGGTCTTCACCACGGCGGGAAGCCCCGGTTTATCATGCTGTTCCACTCCCCTTTCCCTGAGAAACGGCACAAGCAATTCGGCCAATCTTTTTGGGTCGCCGTTCTTTATGTAGTGAGCATTCAGCCAGATCAGCTTGTCCGGGTTGAAGACCCCGGCAGATTTCCCCACGTCTTCGATGGCGAACTTCTCGATCAGTTCCTCCTGGGAGAATATCTCCTGGTCGCCATGGCTCCAGCCGAGCCGCACCAGGTAATTGACCATTGCCTCGGGGAGATACCCCATGTCACGGTAGGCCATGACGCTGGTGGCGCCATGGCGCTTGGAGAGCCGGGCCTTGTCCGCACCCAGGATCATCGGCACATGGGCGAAGCGCGGCACGGGATGCCCCAGCGCCTCATAAAGGAGGATCTGCCGGGGTGTGTTGTTGATATGGTCGTCTCCCCTGATGACGGTGGTAATATCCATGGTGGCGTCATCGATCACCACCGTGAAATTATAGGTCGGGGTCCCGTCGCTCCGCTGGATGATCAGGTCGTCCAGTTCATCATTGTTGAAGGCTATCCTCCCCTTTATCAGGTCGTCGAAGGTCGTCACTCCTGACTCCGGGGCCTTGAAGCGGACCGCGAAGGGCCTGTCGGGGATAACGGCCGTGAGGTCCTTGCAGGTCCCGTCATATTTGGGTTTGCGGCCATCCTTCATGGCCTGTTCCCGCTTCGCCTCCAGTTCCTCGGGAACGCAGTAGCACCTGTACGCCTTTCCCGCAGCGAGAAGTTTTTCCACATGCTCACGGTAAACTGGGAACTGCTCCGACTGGTAATAAGGTCCCTCGTCCCAGTCGAGGCCCAGCCAGCGCATCCCCTCCAGTATGGCGTCCACCGACTCCCGGGTGGAACGGGCCACATCGGTGTCCTCGATGCGCAGAATGAACTTTCCCCCTTTCTTCCTGGCCTGAAGCCAGTTGAAGAGCGCGGTGCGCGCTCCGCCGATGTGAAGATAGCCGGTCGGGCTGGGGGCAAAACGTAGACGTACCTCGGACATGTGAAAACTCCTTCTCAATAAATTATTCTTAAATTCGGCATTTACTCGCGCAAAGACGCAACGGCTGCAAAGAAATTCAACTAATAATCGTTTCCTCAATGCCTGGTGAATAGTTTTCGGGTATTATTTTCATAACTGATCCGCGAAAATTGGTTTCGTGCCTGCGCGCTGAAGCGTTTCGGCGCGCAAGCGCGTCATCCGCGTTCTATTAACAGTGTCATGAATTTTCCGGTTCTTCATCTTCCCGCTTTTCCCCGCTTGGAATGCGGTACTCCTCCCCGGCCCATGCTCCCAGATCGATCATCTTGCATCGCTCCGAGCAGAATGGGCGAAAAGGATTTCCCTCCCAAGAGATCGATTTGCGGCAGCAGGGGCATTTGATGTTTTTTGGTGTATTTGGTGTCATGGTCAGGGTGATTTTAGAATGAGGGTATAGACACGGCGGGAAAACAGATCACTTACCGTATTTGCACCCGTAATCAATATACTCTAAAGCGGTTTTTGTCAAGATTCAGGAATTGTGACAGCGTCTCTCCGTTTCGATTAGCCTATGTTGATCTATGCAACGCCTGGTCCAGGTCTGCGATGATGTCTTGCGGATGTTCGGCGCCAACGGAGAGGCGGACCAGGTTTGGCGGAATATTCGCCAGGGCACGCCCCGCACCTCCCTGCTGTTGGTGGGTGGATATGGAGGGTATGGTGGCTACGCTTTTAATGCGCCCCAGGTCGGTCGCCCTCCATATCCTTTGCAGGGCGTCGAAGAACGCCCGGGCTTTCTCCGCTCCACCTCTGACGCAGAAAGAGAGGAGATGGCCGTAGCGGTTCACCGGCCTTTTGTACTGCTCATCGTACTCCGCATCAACCAGCCACATGTACCTCCTGGCTAGATCGTGCAGCGGGTGGTTGGTGAGTCCCAGGTAGTGGACGCTCTCGACCTGCGGGTGCTCTTCGAGAAATTGTGCCACCTCCAAGGTATTGCGGCTCAGCAAATCCATCTTGGAGCGGAGCGTACGCATGTCGTTCAAGGTCATTATAGCCTGCATGGGATGGAGATTCGGGCCGAAGTCGCGATTTTGGAGATATTTGACATGGAGCGAAAAATCGCTTTTGAGCTGATCGTCATCTATATTGGTCACCAGGTTCCTGCGAGCTATGACCGCTCCGCAGACGCCGAACCCGCTGGTGGTAAGGCTTTTGGTGGCAGATTGGACGACGATGTCGGCGCCGTGGCAGATTGGACGCAAAAGCGCCGGGGTCGCTATGGTGGAGTCGCATATCAGGGGAAGGTTGTGGCTGTGGGCGAGGTCCGCTACCGCTCTTATGTCGAAAAACCCCAGTTGCGGGTTGCTTGGGAGCTCCCCGTAGAGAAATCGGGTATGTTCGTCGATTTTTGAGGCCCATTCATCCAGGTCGGTCGCGTCTATGACCCAGCGGCACTCCACACCGTGTTCCCGCATCAACCTCGCTGTGAACTGCTGGTATGTGCCGCCATAGCACTGGACCGTGGCAACAAAGTTCCGCTTTTCGCAGATATCCTTCTGTATTTTCAGGAAAGGGTTGACGGCGGTCATGATAGCGGCCATCCCCGAAGAGGTGGAGCAGCATGAGGTCTCACCGTCGTAACCGTATCCCTCCAGGAGCGCCATGGTCCACTCGTAGTAGTAGGTCGACGGATTGGCGATTCGCGAATAGCACCAGGCGGGGATCTTGTAGGCGAGAGCGGCGGCCATTTCGTCCGAGTCGCGGAATGCCTGGGCGGTGCTCATGAAGATCGGTTCGATGATCGATCCCTGGTAGTCATCGATCGCGTCCTGTACTGTATAAAGACCGTGCACGGCGATTGTGTCGAACTTCCATTTCTTCACCACCTGATGAATATATCTGTCACGGTCGGCCAGGTAAATGTTGTTCCTGTCAATGTACTTCTGCATCCCCTCGGTTATTTCAACATCATTTTCCATTGACATACCCCCTCCCCCGAGCTGTTATTCCCCATATTTCCATCGGCTATCCTACTGGCCCTGTGATGACTCATAGCATGCTTTCCATTCCTGAAGAATTAATACTCTCCAGACATCATGCAAATATCGAAGAGCGGCATTCTTATTGAATTGCATACCGTTCAAATAAAACAATATTTTGAAGCAGATAGAAAGCGTGGTCCAATTTTCTTAAGAAGAATTATACCACGAAAATCGGTAGTAATCCCAACAATGGTGGAATACTTACTAGTCTGCGCGGACATCAATCAATTCCTGGCAGGACCCGAACTTCAAGGGAGCAATGGAGCGGACCGGCATTGGAATACTCGTCGTAGCCGGGCTCTGGACCTAGACGTGCATGATGTTTCATTCATAATTGAAAATGAAAATCTTTTTTAACCGCGTAACCCTTTTTGTAATGCCTTACGCATCTTGGAATGTGCTATAATATTGATATAGAAACCCAGGGAATTGACAGGTTATCCGAGGAAAATTGAGATCCCTGGAGAAGGAGGTGTTTATCATGGAAACAAAGATCACCTACAGCATGCTGACACCCACTGACTGCGCTCTGGCGCTGATTGATTACCAGCCGGCAATGTTCTCGGGTGTTCATTCACACGACAGAACCACCATAATGCAAAACGCCCAGGTAGTTGCCAAGGCCGCCAGGCTCTTCAAGGTGCCGGCAATCCTGTCGACAGTAGCGGCGGAGAGCTTCAGCGGCGCAATGATACCTGAAATCAGTGCCGTCTTCCCCGGCCAGGCCCCTATCGATCGAACGTCCATCAACGCATGGCTCGATTCGAACTTCAGGAGTGCGATCGACAAGACCGGACGGAAGAAAATCGTAGTTGCCGGACTCTGGACAGAGGCTTGCGTGCTCTTCCCGACACTGGATCTGCTCCAGGCCGGATATGAGGTATACGTTCCGGCCGATGCCTGTGGCGACATCACGGAAGAGGCACACGAACGTGCAGTGCAGCGGCTTGTCCAAGCCGGTGCGGTTCCAATGACTTCCCTGCAGTTTCTCTTCGAGTTGCAGCAGGATTGGGGCCGGAGCGAAACATATGAGGGCTGTATGGAAATCTTGAAGGCCCACTCGCCGTATGGCATCGAAGTACGCTTCGTCAAGGAGTTTCTCGGCGGGCACGGCGAAGGAGTCAAACTGGCGCGAGCAGCGTAGTAGAAAGTTATCAAAAGCTGTTCATGACGGGTCGTGTAAAGCAGAATTTTACACGACTTGTTATTTGGATAGATAAGTTTTTTTATCTCTTTACCTGGCAAATGTTTCTTTCATGATCATGTTTTTCCCAATTCCTTAAGCAACTCCGCCTCATTCGTTATGGTAAGTGAAGATCGGAGCAGCTTTGCATTGAATTTTTTCAGCTCTTCCACGACCTTGTCGGAAAGAGACTTGCGGACCCGAATGAATATTGCCGAACTTCCCGGCTCTAATGTTTCCGAGACATCTTTGATAAAATCGTCTTGTATGCCTATATTTTTCAGGCCCTTAACCGTCTCGCCTATCACAGCGCCTATAATCGCTCCTATAATGTAGCCGACAGGGCCGCCAAATAAAGTTCCCCACTGACCGGCAGCGGTAGCATCGGCAAGAACGACGACATTACTATGTTTTATGGTGATGGTGCCGTCATCTCTCCTGGCAACAACGACTGCGTAATCGAGGTCGATCAGATGAATCTGTTTCATCTTAAGCAGGTCTATGAGGACCTCATCGGCGGTGAATTCTCCTTTAAACCCGGCAACAATCAATTCGCTCATTGTACGCCTCCTTTGCCGTAGTACATCTTTGCATACTACCGTTACGATTCCATGTTCAGCAGAACTGTATTCAAATTATAACAGATAAAGGCAACTATTTCCAGGATCAACGATTATGTCCTTATGCCCCTACATCTGACGCTTCACGATGGCGGGTGGGCTTAGAAGGGGTTGATTATGTGGTGATGGGACGCCTGTTCCGAAAAGGATACATCCTCTACACACGAGGCAGGGCGAAGTCGATCGTGCTGACGGAGGAAGGGCGAGCACCGGTTGAAGAGTATTTTGGAGGAGTTGCTCGGGGAAAGCAGGGTACACCCTTTAGCCTTGCTCAAAACCGGAATCGCTTCGGAGGACCCGGCTCTTGTCGAAAAATTGAGCAAAAAAGGGTGACCAAATCGGACACCCTTTTCCTTTGACCTTAACAATTGAGGTCTGAGTAATATTTTCGGTTTGTTCGCCGCTTCAGCAACTACTGAAAAGTTATTTGTTGTCCGTTACTAACCTGACCGCTGGAATTCACAACATATACATAAGCTGACCCAGCGGGGAAGCTTCC
>Ga0181533_1002816_pt1 | contig 19727 bp, 20 predicted proteins | sample PEATcosm2014_Bin_45_FD_119772 | JGI IMG/M metagenome (GOLD analysis project Ga0181533, IMG submission 119772) | Peatland microbial communities from MTU Mesocosm Facility, Houghton, MI, USA - PEATcosm2014_Bin11_60_metaG | ecosystem: Environmental > Terrestrial > Soil > Wetlands > Peat | place...
CCCACGTACTTCCAGAGTCGCGGCTCAGGCTAATCGTTACCACGACGGCCTCAGGGTTTGGAGAGATCATGCCCGACAGTGTGACTGAAGATCCGACCGCTACTGAGCTTGGAGACGGCGACAATGTAATGCTCGTTGATGGTCTGGTGAATGTTGTCAGAGTCGTTGATGTAGTGGTGCTCGTCGATGTTTGAGTACACGCGGTAACAGTCGTCGTAGTAACCGTAGTAGATGTAATCGTAGAGCTAGTTGTCGTTAAGAAGGTAGATGTGCTCGTGGTCGTCGCCGTCGTTGTAGTTGTCGTTGGGATTGTAACTGTACCTTGGACAACGATACTAGTTGTTTGAGTGGTACTAGTTGCCGTGCATACCTGACCGATGATAGAAGTGCTAACCGACGTTGTCGTTGTCGTAGTGAGGAAAGTGGAAGTAGATGAAGTAACTGTGGAAGATGTGGATATCGTTGTGGCAGTCGTCGTCTGCGTGACAGTGGTTGAAGGTGAGGTGATTGTTAGCGGCACTAAGTTCGAGTTAACATTGCTTGAAGTGTCTGCGACCCAGAACATTTGGGGGCCGATTGGGATGTTCGTCCCCACAACCATAGTGCCCATAGCGTCTCCATTACTCTTGGCATCCGTCTGTCCAACGCAAAGGCCAGTATAAGCGACATCGGTAGTTGTGATACAGCTATCTACTGCGTCTCCTGGGATGAAGCCGCTGGCAGTATACTGTATCGATTGTCCTTGCGCGTAGCTACTCATGTCAGTTGAAACAGAAATTGTCTCAAGCACGATTCCGTCGAGAGACCCCCAACCGGTCGCATAATCCCAGCCGGGGCCAGCGCTGTAACCGCATTGAGGTTGGCCACTCCCACCACAACTTGAGGTATAGCCATTCGCACCCGTGGTCACATCGCGTATTGTCCATAGTGAAGTTGATGTTGCAGAGTAAAGTAAATAGTCAATATTGCCAAAGCGGTGAGATGGCAGCGTAGTTGCGTAGATTATCGTGGCCATTATACCGTTCCATTCAGGAGCAGCGAAACTGGTCCCACCATAAATTAATTCGCAACTGGCAGATGGGCAGAGGACTCCCCCATAGTAGATCGGATAGTGGAAGTCCATGTCCAGAGATACATCAGGAACCCCGCGACCCGTTCCGGAAACACCTGTTACTCCGGACTGCCACGAAGGTTTGGGGAACTCTACACTGTTCCCTCCTCCGCCTCCCCAACCGTCAGTGCGGCACGTGGCACACCACAAAGCGCTCTCTGACCCGTAGGAACCATCATTGTTTATTGTCAATGTAGTTCCGCCCACAGCTACAATATTCGGATCCGAAGCTGGAAACTGCACATCCAGAGTGGACCTATCGCAGAGTGCATAGGCTCCACAGTCGCCGCTTGCTACGAATCCAGTCATACCTACAGCAGCCATACTTTCAAGATATCCATCCATGTTATTTCGATAAGCCGATGGCCAACATGCATCTTCACTGCACCCCCAACTCATCGACCAAGTCTGTACAAGATTGTCGGAATAGACCTTCGCGGCTGTAGCAATCATGCCGCTAAATGACCAGCTCGCGCTGCTGCCGCAACCGCTAACATTGTTGTCGAAGTAGAAGTATAGGTTTGCACCAGGCCCTGTCGCCTGTGAGGGGGATGAAAGCGCATGTGACCACTCCAAGTCTAATGTTGGCTCCGAATCCGTTGGTGGATCTGAGCCGGTACCCAACGAATTGACCGCGACCCGGAAATAGTTCGTGTTGAGAGTGTAGCTTGGGAGACCGTAAGTTGAAGCGAAGCCATTCAAGTCTGTAGTCGAGGCCTCACAGGCGCTTAGAACGCCCATCGCTACGCCACTTGCACTAAGAGCTGGAAGATTGTACGCGGTTCGGATATTTGCGGGAGTATAAGGCGGACTTAGCGAATCCGGACCTGCCTGTCCGACTGGTGTAACACGGTGAGCATGATCACTAGTTAATCCATAGTACGTATCCAACCCAGTTATTGATGAAATAATCCCTGAGAACTGTGCTGGTACGCTAGGTTCGTTCGTAGCCGCGACGAACGTCTGATTGTTGTAACTGTATGTGCCAAAGCTCACTCCGAAAACCCGACTGGCCACATCAGCCGTCGTACTTGCCATAATCACCAACCTATGATTGAAAGTTTGAGTAACCGTAATACCCTGGCCCTGAAGCCAAGCAACTACGTCGTCGTAATCTCCCTGGCCAGGACCAAACTGATTCGCAATTTCCACAGGCGTCAGCCATTTATGATAATTCGATGACTTAGGATCGTGTAATTCCGGAATATATGCGTCCAATCCCGTCCTGTCGCGCATCGCTAAACCAATCGCTAAAGTGAGCCGGGTTTGACTCTCAAACTGTGCATTGGGGGAGGCCGAGGTTCGCGCTCGACTCAAGAATGGCAGCGCATTCCCAGACAAAACCACGGAGGATTGAGAAAAGGCAGGTCGTCCATCAAATCCAAGAACAACCGTGCTAATGACGAGAAGAACTAGAAATACCCTGAAAGTATCGAGAGATCTCAAGCCAAAGCCAGTTGAACTGTTTTCGATTCGGTTGAGGTCTTATAAATTCTGGACATGTCCATCCAATTCTTTCTCAAGTCTCAATCCAGAGTTCACTAGAAATCTTAAAGAAGAACTCGCGACCCGACCTCTAAGAGAGAGATCCAGCTCCTTTCCAACGCATTTCTACGAAGTCTCGAAATCTTCGCTTCAATAGCTGCTCTTGACCAGCCTTATTGTCGTGTTTCAAAGAATAGCTTGATAACGACAGGAATTGGTTTCCTTCCTAGAGAGATGGTGCAGAATGAATTGTTTCCGTAGCCAGGTTCTCGGCACTCTGGCAGACGCTAGCGGTTTGACATGGATTGAGATTCACGAACGAAAGCAGGCACTACGAAAGAAAGCCGATGCAATGTGGGTTAGACAACTCGAAAAGCAGAATGGTCTAGAGAGAACGATTCAGCCGAGAACATACAGGTGTACCAAGAAGCTGCTTGAGAAGAACGAAAAACACGCTAAACTACACGGTTTCAAAACTTCACTTTAGCGATTCATTTTATGTGTGAATATCAATGGTGAAGAAGCGAAAGACATTTTTTCATAGAGTCAAGTTGCCTGATCAAATTTCAGGAAAGGCCGTTCTAATCGCTATCGTAATTGTCTTCATTTGCTTCGTTCCGGTCACACCGCTGTACGGTGCTGAGCGTTCAATCGGCTACGTGTTCCTATCGGATGTGTTTGGGTATTTCAATTCACTTTACTGTAATACCTATGGCTGCATTAATCAGGGCTGCATTTTCGCTAACGGTTGCGGTCCAGTTCAGACAAGCTCTTCTCTGACTCAAGGTTCAAGTTGGGGTCCCAGCTCCGCATCACTCACAACGGCAATTCCTACTTCTTCGTCCCCGCCACTGCCTCCCCCAATGACAACAGCTACAACCTATGTTACGACCACATCATGTAATGGCGTCGGACTCTGCACCTACAGTGGCACTTTCACTCAAGGCACTATCTCATCTTGTACTCCCACTCAACCACCCAATTGTAATCCCCCTCAAACTGCATACTATCTGGTGTTCAGCAATGGCTCATCCGCATTCATATATTGGCAGGCTGGTAGTCCACCTTCTTCTTTGATAAATGGGCAAAAGATCACCATTAGTGGGTCACCAGGTACACCGCCCACTAGCAGTAACTTTAGCCAAAGTCCACCACCAAGCTTCTCAATCATTAATGCTGTCTTCGTTTCATCACCATGAATTTCCGTCTGTTGTTTCAGTACGCCCAATCATATCGTTCAATTGGACCAACAGATCAGTCATTTTGGACATCAACATTTCAATCTCGTTTAGCAGCCAAAGTAATTCCATTGGCATCGCCCCAGGGTTCGGCTGAACATATGGTATCGAGAACTTTCTTTGGCAGTCATTGCATCGATATCGTCTAACGATTCCTCGTGAATTGTACCGGAATCCACACCGCGCAATATCAGGAGATGAACAGTATCTGCATTTGAGATGGGCTTCGTCAATTTCCTCAGTAGGTAGTCTAGAAGTAGTTCGAAGTAGTTGAGCAGCGTGAAGATGTGCGCAAGGCGGTTCTTTGGAGTTGCAATCGCAATTCCATTTGCCTTCTCTAAGTTCGATTAGCTTCCAACCTTCATCTGCTGCAACCTTTGCGATATAGTGAGTTGAAGAAAGCCTGCGAACCAGGCCCTTTCGGAATAGTTGGAATCCTTCCTCTCGGTTCTTGTCTTCGCTCAAGGATCTATCCTCTTGTAGGCTGGGCAGATGTCCTTGAAGGGGCAATACTTGCACCAGGCGTTGGGTTCAGGTTCAGGTAGTTTTCCGTTCGTGAAAGACGTGTGTAGAATTGAGGTTCTTTGGATGAGCCATTCACGGCGGTTCCCTAGTGGAATCTCACGAGGAACTATTTCTCGCTCGTCCGCGTAAACCAAAACGAGGCGATTTACTGGGATTGCGTATTTGTCGAGTAGAGTTGCGTAGGACTGGACTTGAGCGATGTGGCTTTCACGCGGAATGAATCCCTTCTCGGCTTGCCACTTGACAAACCGCGTAGTTTTCAGATCGTAAATGGTCGCTGTTTCTGGATCATAAGCATCGAGATGACCATTTATTGTGATCTCTTCCCCGTTCAGTGGGAATCGCATGCTGACCTTAAGCTCACTCCAACCGAGGGACCGTACGACGTAGTGTAGCATGGAACCTCTGAGCTTTGCCCAGGCAGATTCCACCGTCTCCTGAACCTGCCTAGTTCTGCTGAAGCACACCTTGGCCAAGCAGCTTGTCAGTTCAGTTACATGATATGTGTTGGGTAGCGGTGGAAACCGATTCCAGGACAGTCGCTCCCAGAAGGACGCAGGGAGCAGTCCATTGCAATCGGAACATTCGGTAACATTGAGGCTGTGGCTACAAGTCAGAGTTTCTGTGAGCACTCAAACCTCCATTCACCTTCATCAGCAACCACGCTAAGTTTCAACGACTTTGGCGCGGCAACCCAAAATCACACGAATTTCCTCAGCAACCTTCCAAGCATCCGAATTCTTCGTTTCAACGATTACAACTGCCATTTGATTTCAAGACCTCCGAGCCTACAGTATGTCAGGGGTCGCACATAAACATTACCGTTATACCGTCATACCGTTAGCCCTTCTTTTTCGCATGAGCCATATAATAGCGCAACGCCTGCTCAATCTCCTCGCTGAGCTTACGAGCAGAACCAGTCCTAGCTACAACGAACTGAATCCACTCAGTCCAGAGATCTTTCTCAATAGCAATGGAAGTCTTTTGTTTGACCATAGGTTAGCCTTACGGTAAAAATACCTAAAGGTATTACGGTAAGAGCCTCAACGAAAGCGAGTTACTCGACGTAATACGCCGATATAAGAACGATCCTCTCGGGTAACGTGAAGTTAACGGTTGATAGAATTAGGTGTGAAAATCCGGTTGATAGCGCGGCTCCTACGACGGGCAGCAAGATGAGTGTAAGAATTAGGATGGTAGAAGGAACTTTAAGCTCTTTAAGCAGCATTTAGGATGAGCTGGTTTGACTGTGAAACGGAAGATAGCTGGCTGTTCCGTCACAACACTTGCGGTTCTCTTTCTCGTAATCGCTCTACGATATGGATGGGTTTCGTCGACTGATATTTCGGCTGCATTGACAGTCACTGTAGTCTCGGTAGCTATCGCCGCATTATGCTGGAGCTGGAAAACGGATATAGATCGTTGGTTTGCAGTACGCAAACAGACGGGCGAAAAAGGCGCTACGCAACCTACGGCAATCAGCGCAACAGGAGGAAGTCGTGTAACTGCCAAGAACTCAGTGATAGTAGGGAGGATAGACGCTAATCATTCTCAAATTGAGCTGGACAAAACGTTAGTGAGACCTAAGAATGATGAAAAGAAGTAGAGTTACTCGTTTCTTAGATTCTTTTGTCCCGTATTCTTTTTGGGTAACGTAACATCCTCGTCTGCTAGACAAGTTTCGTGTCGCTGTAACAAACCGTCTGCTCGATTACGGCTTAGACAAAGATGTTGTTGACGAACAATTCTGTGAGTCGGAAAATTGTAGGGGCCATTTGTTCAGCCTTCTCCCATGAGGCCTTAACATCTTTCTCAGTGTACTGTCTGTCATCTGTATGAACGAGCGTGTTTCTATAGCGCCGCATGAAAGTGATGTTCGGTCCATTGAGTTCATTCTCTAGGATCACTTTTTCCTTGATGGCCCACTCAATCAGGTTCACGAAATATACCCCATCAGACTGTTTCTTCGTCAAAAGATTGTACTTTATCCGAATGGCGCATTCAAGTGAGATGATGCAGAAAACGATACAGCTCCGATAGAACTTCTCTCCAAGGCACATAATCGCTTCGTGCAGGTAGTCCTCAACAAGTGGTGGTACTGAATCATTCATTTGGAGTTCTCCACACGCTTTGGACACAGTGATTCTATGATATTTTCCATTCAAGTCAATTCGTGAACTTGTGTCACGGAAGAGAATGGCGTTGATTTCACTTAGATACGGTCCGGCACTGTACATGTACGTGTTATTCGTGTGGTATTCTGTCACTAGGCTCGCTAAGTAATTCTTGAAAACCGACTCGTCGCCATTGAAGAAATCCTTTATGGTGTTGAGGTCCGCGTGCGATAGCTTGAATTTGTGACTCCTATTCATCTTATCGAGGTATTTCTTAAGACTCGGATGTCCATCAAGTTGAGGGTCAGAAGAAAGAGTCATGAATGTTCTTATAATGGTCGAGGACTGGACGTAATTCCTTGAGCAACGTAGCAAGTCGATTATGGTAGTGTCTGAAATCATCTGTGAAACTTTCAGACGGTTACCCTAGGAAGAACGGTTCAACCTCTTTCTTGGCATCGATGGCAATCACATTCGCTCTGAGTTGAAGCCTGTTAATCTCCTTTTGAGTTTGGGAGCTGAATTTTGAAATTCTATTCACTGTTTCTGCGTCAGGTTTCGGAATCAGTATGTTTCCAAGCTTGTCTCTTGATATGGAAGCCATTATGCTCCCAGTAAGTTCTCTTTCAATTTGGAGTTGAGCATAAGGCGTCGTCAAGAACTTTGCTAAGTATAGCGTCATGTTCTCGTCTTTCGCTCTCAGGACTTCAAAACCAGTGCTAGCTATAGCGCCCGTAAGCGCCCTTGGTACAATCGCTATCGAGGTTGACGATCCGCCTAGGACGGGGACGAGAATATCGTTTGATTCTACGGGTATTCGGGCTCGACTCGATACATCTCTACCAAGGACCTCACTGCTTGATACGATAGTATTGTCGTCTTCATCTATGTCTTGAATTTGGATGTACCTTATGGTGCTATCGGGGAAGTCTTTGATTGGGTCAACCCTCTTCTTCTGGAAGACTGCAATGTGTCTTAACGGTGCGCTCTCGAATTTCGAGCGTTCTAACTGCTTGAGGATTCTTTGGTGAATTGGATTATAATACGGTGCATCTAGTCTTCCGCCGATTTCATCTGCAACATAGAAAGCCATGGGCTTCGATCCACCAGTAATGCGAGCCAAACCCAATTCCCGATATAATTTTGTCTCAACATTCTTTCTCATTTGTCTACTTCGTGCCAGAAGGGTAAGTCTTTTCTTTCTAGCTGTGTGTATTTTGATGATTATAGCGTTTTGAACTTTAGCTGGCGGAAGAGGCACAAGTACAGTTCTCAAATCCTCAAGATGCAAGTCTGGGGTGCCTATGCCCTTGTTTCGTCTCTCTGTCTGACTTCTTCCGAGAGAACTGTTCAGAAATATTTCTACGTAATGTGGGTTGTATTCTCTACGAAGCCTGATTGAAGCTAGGCTAACGTAGAAGTGCAATGGTGGCGATTGCGCAGGCACGACGGCAGCCTCCCTTGGGCCTACTCCTATTTTTCTAATCAGAATGTCGTTTGGTTTCACTTGAGTTAATGGATTAGCGTCATGAAATTCCTTGGAAATTTTCTTTGCTCTATTCAGGTCGATTTCTCCTTCCTTTACATCGCCCTTCTCAAGAAATGGGATGCCTTCGCTCACATAAGGTGGGGTTTGGTGAGGACCATCCTTTATCATCTCCGACATTTCGTCGAGAGTCTTGAGCGTGTACTTCGAGGCCTTGAGTCTTTTCAGGGAATCTAGGTATTCAGGATGATAGTAGTGAACATCAAGTCTTTGTTCGTTCTCAAAATCTACCTTCTCTAAAGAGAAAGAGAGAGGATTGGTTTGAAAGATTTCCAAGGTTAGGGCCTTCGATAGTTCTTCTCTTCAAACTTACGATAGGCTGAGAGAATTGGATCGAAATCGTTGCCCTGTGTTTTGCGCCCAGTGGCATCATAACCAATATCGCTTGCTAGTGCCATGAAGACTGGCCCCTGAACATGGTACGGATTCTTGGGGTCTTTCTTTTCCAAGAATAGCAGCGATGCTTTAGCACCAGCGCCAAAAGGCATGAACGCTTCGTTCGGAAGAGAAATTACTGCTTTAATGATCGTTTCCTTCTTGATGAAGTCTCTGACATATTGTAAGGTAGAATTTGTCAAGACCCCGTCAGGAAGTACGATTCCCAATCTTCCATGCGGTTCCAAAAGATTGATGCAAAGTGCCAAGTAAAGAACCTCAGTTATCTTTGCTCTTGACACATCTGCCAGCCTAGAATCGTTCAGAATCTTCATGTCGTTAATTTTACTGCCAAATGGTGGGTTGGTTACTATCACATTGTACCTCTTTGCAATCATTTTTTCGTTTCTCGTAGTGATGGTGAACGCGTTACAACAGACGATGCCGCCATGGCCATCACCATGGAAGACCATGTTCATTTTGGCGACCCAAGCCATTCTTTCGTTTATGTCCATGCCAAACAGATTATTTTCTGCATACCGTTTTTTCTGCTTGTCAAGGTCGTCAATTTTGCCAAGACGATAGCGTTCATCGAGTTCGTCATCGACTTTTTTCATGCAGGCGATTAGAAAGCCGCCAGACCCACAAGCGGGGTCGAGAACAATCTCATTGTCCTTAGGGTCTACTACCGACACCATGAAGTCGGTTATCTCTCTTGGCGTGAAGAATTGACCGAGTGGACCACGAAAAGTTCCCTTGAGAAAGGTTTCGAACGTAGTTCCTTTAATATCTAAACCGTGAGAATCGGTTTTAGTTTCAAGGAGGGTGTACGGTGACAGGATGCCCACGATTTGGTAAATGGTGCTGTCTTTAAGATTGATTGAAACGAGTGTTTCGCCTGATTTGCCTACGACTTCTGAGTAAATCTTTGGAAACTCATGCTTGGCCGATTCGAAAAGGCCCATCACCGTTTTAGCAACCGAACTAGGAGTGTCGGTAACATGCCCTTGAGAATCTGCGTGTATTATGAAATTGTGTTTAGTCTTCTTCTTCTCCTGCACGTCTCGTTCATCTTTCATTTTGGCAAAAAGTATCTTGCTCATTTCATCAAAAGACTCAGCAGGGTCTTTGCCCTCTTCGTTTCTTATTACATCGTGACACTGCTGGACGATTCGAGCAAGGCTACTGATGTCCTCGAATTTTACAAGTGACTCGCCTTCTTTCTTAACTGCTGCATAAGGAATCTGAACGCTTTCAATTGTTTCTGATTCGCCTTGGCGTGCTCCTGTCTTATACCAGTGCCAGCCCTCTCTGGTGCCATCAGTTACAATGAAATAGCCTGCACCCAATCTCTGGGCATAACTCTCTGCTTGCAGCCAGTCGTCTGCCTTTATCCCTTTGGGAGCTTTACACTCTACGACCAGATAGGGAACTTGACGATTACTCTCAACGATTGACACGACAATGTCGGCAAATTTGGTCATGCGACCAAAATGGATTGGCACTTCAAAATCCATTAATTTGAATCCGAGAACATCACGAAGATAGGGAATTACTTTCTCCTGTTTCGTCTTCTCCTCAGGTCCTAGCTTCACTTGAAAAATGTCTTGAGATTCCACAACGGAATTGTCCGTTTTCATTTTCTCTACTCGCGTTTGTGCTTTCGCGGGAGTCGTTCCGCACTTTGCCCGTTGCGCAACGGGCTAACTACAACTACTAATCGGTTGCCGTCTGGCCGCAGTTCCCAGATCAGACCGTCGCCTTCGCTTAGACCGAGCTGTCGAATAATTCCAATTGGAACCGTTGTTCTTAGCGACTGACTTCGAGATGTTGCGGGCGCTAGGATGGTGATTTCGCCCTGCTTGGTTACTCCGCTTACTCTTGCCATGCAGCTCAGCTTACCTATACATAGGTAATTGCCTATAAGTTTACCTATGTTCCATTTTGCCTATGCGATGCCATAACTCCTAAATACGTGTTGCCAATACATAGGTAAAGAAAACCGCGAAAGAACCTGCCCAAGCGATGACCCACACTTCTTAGACCCGCAAGATACTGATTCAGCAGGCGGTTTGTTAGTACGCGTTTGTTCAGAATTCAGTCGGTCGCGTAACAACCTGTACAACTAAAATGCGTAAATTATCACTCTCCTTGTCCAGCAAGAGGTTCAGCCCATGAATGAATCTGAGTTAATAGCAGCAATCCAAGTAGGCATCACTAACTACAATCTCTGGACCATTGGGATAACGGATGATCCAGAACGCCGAAAAGCTGAACATAAAAGTAAAGGTGAAAAAATCGACTATTGGAGAGACTGGAGAGCTGACACCGAGACAATCGCTAGAAATGTTGAGAGTTATTTTCTCAAGAAGGGTATGAAAGGCGGTTCGGGTGGCGGGGAACACCCGACTTTCGTGTATATCTTCTGAGAGGGTACAGTTACCTCGTAGAACCTAAGTCATAGTTCGACATTCCTACAAATCGGAGGGATTTTGGCCGATAGATACCGAAGCTTATTTCCATCAGATACTTCAAAGATTGGATGACATAGATGGAAAGCTGACTAGGATAGAACGTTACCCTCCACGAACCTACCAACCGAAAAGTAACAACCGTTTAGACCAACCACAGAGGTAACGTTACCCCTCTCGGGTAACGGATAGTTGTCGTCACCTACCACAGTTTCTTTGGACTGGATAAAACCGTCACCTGACGGAATTAGGGTCTAGGATGGATGTTGCATCAGCGGGGCATATTGTGATCTGCTACTATGTTTAGTCAGTAATGTTAGATTCAGTTTTCCATGGCCTAGTATTGGATGAAGACATGAAATCTTTCGCAGTCGGGCATACGATTGACCCGATCTCCGCAACGGTACTCGCCACCATCACCATCTATGAAGAATATTTCCCTTGCATTCCTCGTTATTTTTTCCCAATTACTTCGCACGTCTTCCTTCGACATAATGTAACGGTGAAACTCTAATAGAACCCAAGGGTGGGCTTTCTCCAAAGTATCCCAAGCTCCTTCTATAACCAGTGCTTCGGCACCTTCAACATCGATCTTAATCCCGTCTGGTAAGATCTGGTTCTCTTGGCAATACTGGTCAATAGTTGTGGCATTCACGATAACGGATCTTGAGAATCCCTGACTTGCATCTCCCACTAGACTGCTCATCGTGTCTCCGAAGTGTTTTGTCTTCAGTTCCGCCGATCCAACATAATTGCTCATACACAACCTCTCAACATGAACATTAGCAAGACGGTTTTTCTCTAGGTTGCCTCGCAGGGCGTCGAAGGCAGCAGGGTCAGGCTCAAAAGCACATACGTGCCCGGTACCCTGCATCAAAATGGCGAAGAACAGCGTGTAGGGTCCGCGCCAGGCACCTATGTCAAGAATCGTCGAGTTCTTCTTTACGAGAGGGGATACGTACTTCATGCAGTTCAACTCCCAGTCCCCAGTCTCCAACTGCTTCCAAAAGGTGCTCACTCTAACCGTCGCTTTGACATTACTCACGGGATAATTTGTCGTTGTGTAGATTTTGAACCCTAATGAGTTGAGAGCGACTTCGACAGCGAATCTCAAGCCGTACTTGTGTGCGATATTAACGAAATCAAGTAATTTCTGTCTGCTATGGGCGAGATGGGAATCCATCTTCTTCCTCAAAGTTTCCGTGAAATATGGAGGGGGGATTCGAGAATGTTTAAGACTTTGCTTTCTTAACGCTTGCATTCTGAATCAGAGTCAACCACAAAAAACTCCGAGGGCTTAACATGTATCTTTGAGAACTTGGAATTCTCCTAGGGTCGGCTCTCTGAGCGTGGTTTCTTTCACCTTTTGGTCTTTTTCGTCGGGTTGGATATTCTTTCGATACCACAGTGTCTGGTGAGTCTTGGGATCCTTGTTGTCGTTGTTCAGGCCGATACGGTTCTTTGCCCAGGTAACCCAAACAGCGGAGATGCTTTGCTTCTCTATTCCCGCTTCTTTGAGAATCTGGAATGGGTTTTTCCCCGGCGGCGCTGTGGGTATGTAGGGTTCGATTTTCTTGAGCCAGTCGTTGTACTTCAATCGTTTGGCATCTTTCGATAGCGGTTTACTCTTTGATTTTGTCGCGGTGACGATTCCGTCATCGTTTATCGTCCATTTGATGAAGAGCGATTTGGAGACACCAAGATGCTTGGTGATCGCTATTGGGATACCTGTGGAGAGGTGGTCTGTGTTGTTTTTGTCTTTGCATTGCACTTTTGAGTAGTGATCTTCCATGATTAGTTGCACCACACTCGAACGCTTCTGACGGGTGAGCTCTCCATGGAAAGGTCGTCTAGACCGAGTCGAGCTGCACTGAGGGCCATCAGTTGCTTCGCCAATATGCATAAGCAGTTGTATGTTGTGACGGCGGGCAGTGTCCTGGTTTTGAGAGTATCGAACCCCACATGATTGTGCAGGGAATTATTCAATCTCTCAGATGCGTTTCGAAGGTTCATGTAATGATTCCATTCGTCCGAATTTCGTTTGGTCGGTAGGATGGCATCCCACTTGCGCGTTCCGGTGAGTTTCGCAAACTCGGATGACCGCGGGTTGAGCTGAATTATCGGTCTCGCACGGGACCCGATTGTTAACTCGATGTTTAGCCGAGAGTCATATTGTGCATCGGCAATCACGTATTCAATCGGGAGATGGGCACTGAATCGTTTTAGGAGGTTGTAAGACTTCTTGATGAGGGCCGGAAAGAGTGGGCCTTCGTTTGCGTTGGCCGCTGTCGTAATGGACGTAACGGGTACTTCATAACGAGCATCATCAACTCTTGTATTTCTGAAACCAAATCCTAGTTGTGGTTTTCCGGAAGGGTTGTGCTCCTTGTAACCCCACCTTGCGTCGGGGTCTACTGTGGAGCGGATTCCCCTGTTGTTCTTCGCGTATGCGTGTTCAAAAGTGCCGTCAACGGAGAGTACTTGTCCAAAGTCTGGCCAGTATTTTTGGAGTTCTTTTACAACAAGTTCGCTCGCCCTTTGGACTCGTTCTGGGCCTATTCGAATGAAGTGATTGGACATAGTCTGATGGGGTGGGCATTCCGGCAGCCCTATCAGGTCTAAGAGCGGCCGGTCGCGGTTCAACTTTCTATTGAGTTCTCTGTATGAAGGGCTCCAGAAAGTCCGCAAAAGTAGAATTATGAACATTGAAAGGATCGGGTACGGAGGGCGCCCCCGCTTAGCGGGGTATGCATCTCTAAGGGTGGGTAGAATCTGTGATCCTAGAATATGCACGGTCGCGATGAGTTGCTCTATGCACGCCCGTGGAATAGGTTCTTCAGGTTCCGCAGGCATTTTTAATGTTGAGGAATCTTGACTTGACATGGTTGAGGTGCCTCCATTGGGGTTATGCGGGGCCGCAATCCCCGCATGCCCACACATCCTATTACCGTTATACCGTCAGCGGTAATACATAAGCGTTCCCTAGGCTTGAAACAATAAGCTTGTTCTCTTGCGCGGAATAGCTGGCGCGGCATCCGTTGTATGGATGAAAAGTGCCTCTCACAGACTTCCGCAAAGGTTGAATTTTGATTACTTTTCTTCTCTTTCACTTCGTGTAAGTCCCCTAAGCGTTTCGCGCCGTTCTAGGCGCCTAGTGCTCAGGAGACGACACACAGAGCGGGTCCAACGGGGGCAAGGGAAACATGAAGCCCAAAGGGCCAGTTCCTTTCGCTTTGCCGGGCCGAATGCGGAAGTCTACCTTTAGTCTGAGCTAGCTTGCAAGGGTTTACAGGGCCAACAGCCACTCAGGGCAAATTCGCCAAGCCGATACAAGCCCACTTCACAGACAAGAAAACTGAAGCTAAACCGATTCATAAATCCTAGGGATTCATGCGGACCTACGAGTTCATCCTCCAGGGTATTTTTCCGACAGCCCAAAACCGATAACGGATAAGGGCCCAAAATCGACACGGATTATTTGCCGGGCTCTAAATGCTTGCCCGAGGCTTTTTCTTTTCCTCGGTCATTGCTGTGTCTCTCCCTGTGTTCCTCATAGGTTTGAACGAGCTGTTTGAGTAGTTGTAAATCATCCTCAACTTGAGGTAGGAATTTTTTGGCTCGCCCAACTAGGATTCTAACGGCCTGAGTTTTTTCTCCGTCCGCTTTAATGTAGCTTCTGAAATCGCGATTGTCAAGATGATCAGCTAAGGCGTTTCTTCGATGTAGCTTCTGACTGCTGATTCATGGCTATCTGGGTATGTCCACGGGGCGATAATTCAAAATGGATCATTCAGTTCGGCGCGATGCTCTTAAGCCTCTTGAGAGCCGCGTATTTCTGTCCTCCATCCAATCGAGCATTCTCGATTAGGTGACTGAGGTGCTGGATAGTTTGGTCATAGGAAGGACGGTCGACGGGGAATGGTACGCCATCCTTACCGCCAAGTGCAAACGAGAATTTGACGGGATCTTGCCAGCTTGGTTCCGCGCCGTAGATTATCTGCGAGACCAGCGCAAGCGCTCGAACTGCCCCGGGGCCTACTCCTTGCATGCCAAGCAGTTCCTCGTAGTTGGTTGGTTGAAATTCGTAGGCTCGCTTCATCGCGTCCCAGTCGATGTGCCTCGGCATGTTCAGGACCTGATTCGTGTAGGTTCGATTGGGCGTTTGATCCATCCATTCAGTTAGCAGCCGCTGTCCATCAGACCTCAACGATAGAATCTCATTCCTAAGCTTCTCAACTCCATCGTTCACTAGATCAACCGCGACTCGTCTGCTCTCCTCGCTCTCGGTTGAAGTCATGTCAAGAGCAGTTGGTCGGATTGTGTCGCCAACGATAGCGTCGTGGGGCTCAACCACAAAGCTGTGGACATGTGCACTGAGCCAATGGTATCGGCGAGCAGTCTTCTCGCGGGCGTCCAAGCCTTGCTGTACGACAGCCCACTTACCTTCCGCGGTCATGATGAAGGCGTGGTGGTAGAGTGGGTACCCGGCCTGTATGGCGGCGCTGTCAACTTTCGCCACCATCCGACTTGCATGCACAAGCCCCGTGAGTTGCTCTTCCGACAATTTGAAAGCCGCCCCATACTGGCGTATCTCAGCGGGGGTTCTGTTGGAGCGTTTTCCCTTCCCCCCACAAACAGCAACCCCTGTAGAGGCTGGGTTGACAGCTTCCCGTAGTACACCGGTTAGCACCGTGGTGACGCCGGAACTGTGCCAATCGTAACCGAGAACGCACCCCAGAGACTGAAACCAGAAAGTGTCCGAGAGCCGTGCCAGCAACTCATCTCGTCCATACTCGTCGATAATTACCGTGACGATTTCAGCCGCAAGGCTCTTCATACGGCCGACCAGCCAACCCGGCGCATGACCGGGGTGCAGAGGCAGGACCGCCGACCCAGATCGCTTCATTCCACTAAGCCATCAATCTTCGTCGTTAATTACTGTTCGAGGTTCTTTCAGAACGGGTCTAGATTTGCAGATGCATGGACGCAGAAGAGGTCATGTCAAGGCTTCGCCGGTCACTGTCATTCACCAGAAGATATTTCTTGAATGAATGAGATGGTTTGGGCCAGCTGATCTCCTTTGGTTAGAAACCGTAATTCTCTTGAAGAGTTCAAGAAGTATCGTGAGAAAATGAACCGTAAGATTCTGGCTTCCGGAAACCTTCAGATCCAACGATTCTTCAATCTCGACACACGTGCCTATCAGGAGGGTGCTCTTTCATCTAAGGTCAAGGAACTGTTAGGGTTAGTCGCCTCACTCGTGTTGAGATGTGACGATTGCATCACATACCATGTACTACGTTGCGTAGAGGAGGGTGTTTCAGACGCGGAGTTCTTCGAAGCCTTCAACGTAGGTTTAGTTGCGGGAGGTTCCATAACAATCCCCCACCTGAGAAGAGCGGTCCAACGGCTCGAAGAATGCCGCACGCTCGACAAGCGTCACCTTAGTAGAAGAAGGTACGACACAAGATAGAAGCCTATCGAGCGTGACATCGCAAAGGAACAGTCCTTTTCATCTCTCACCCTAGGAAGACCTCGCGCTCCGAGGTTTAGTTTATCGTCAATTGGGTCTCGTCGTGCGGTAGCCTATTTCGTAACTTGCTTTTCTGCGTCAAAGCTGTGGCCGTATCTTGAATGTTGCTTTCAACTTCAAAACAGCCGACAAAATTACGCTTAACGAATTCGTTCCCAATGACAATTACTATGGCAATCGACATACGTGAACCTTCTCGATGAGGTGTCGCTCAGAAGTGTGAGAGGTGCCGGAGTTAACCGAGGAGTATCTGGGCAAGCTGGTGTGGCTCGATGTTGCCGCCGGTTACGAGAAGCGCCACGTTCTTCCCCTGTAGTTCGTCCTTGATTTTCGTGGCGGCGGCTGTTGAGGCTGCTCCTGCTAACTCAGCTATTTGACCAGTAGTTGAGAAGATCGTTCTCACAGCCTGCATCATTTCCGCGTCGCTGACGAGGATGACATCATCCAATTTCTCCTTTAGAAACCTGAATGGCAACTCATAGGCCTGCGACGTAGCCAATCCTTCGGCCTGCGTCTTCACGCCATCAGTGGACATAATCGACCCGCTCTTCCAAGAGTTGTAAAAGGCTGGTGCACCTTCGGCTTGCACGCCAATCACCTTGATCTTCGGGTCGATGGACTTGTAGACGATGCATGCCGCGGACGCTCCTGACCCGCCTCCGATCGGGTTGATGACAATATCCAAATCAGGTTGTTCTTCGATAACCTCCAAATGCATTGTGGCTACGCCTTCGAAAAGCAGCGGCTCATTGCTAGGATGAATGTACAGGTACCCATTCTGAGAAGCCAGCTGCTCCGCGTACTCACGTGCCTCATCATAGTGGTTTCCGTGGAAAAGAAGTTCTGCACCCAAATCCTTGACGGCTTCAGACTTTAGCTGGGGGACGCCGTGTGGCATGACGATCTTGACCTGTACTCCGAATAGCTTGCCTGCGTAGGCTATTGACTGAGCATGATTACCTGTCGACGCCGTAATGACTGTACGAGGTTGGCCTTGCTTCATCATGTTCTCCATAAAGCGCACGCCCCCGCGGACTTTGAATGCGCGTGTGGGTTGGAGGTTCTCCAGTTTGAGGAATACTTCGCATCCAAGTAGTTTCGAAAGCCTTCTCGGGTGAATCAGAGGGGTGTGGTTCAAGTAGCGGTTAACGATGGTTCGCGCGGCAAACACATCGAGCAGCCGTGGAATCTGAGACTGCGCCGTTTTCATCATACTCACCTCTGCGCTCGCCACTCTATGAGATTAGCGATTGGCTTTATTGAATGATTGCCCCCTTAAGATACAGATTGCAGGTCAAAAAGAAGATGCCTGTGATAGTTTAGCTTCAGCCTTACCTTTCTCTGAAATAACTTTCTTTTTGTTTGTGGCGGCGTTCCGATGCCTTAATGCGGCTTGACCAAGCCGGAGTTCCCAGCGCTGCTCTCGAGCCCATGACGCCCAATCGCATTCCTCTTTTTCTTCGGCCAGTTTGAACCCAGCTTTTTGATATACCCTCCGCGCAGCATCTAGGTCACTAACAGTCCAGAGGAAAACGCCCTCATATCCTGCCTTCTTGCAGAAGGAAACGGCTCCTTCCAAGAGTCGCGAACCTAGACCTCGGCCGCGAAAGCTCTTCTCGACGAAAAACCACCGAAGTTGAGCCCAGCCAGGGCGGTCGGTGACATGGTGCACAGTGATAGATCCAACGGTTTGGTCGCCCGCCACACCGACCCACATTCGATCCCGCTTAGGCTCGTAGTTCTTGAGGTACGGAAACAGACCCTCGCAAACGTGGGATTCGAAGACTTGACTGTATCTGAATTCATTTTTGTAGACTGCGCACTGTCGGTAGAAAGCCCAACTAAGGTCACCGACTTGTTGTTCACGGATATTGATCCGTTCAGAGGGAGCCTCAGAATCTAGCAAGCGGTGAACAACCCGAAGCGCATTCCGTAGCTCAATCACTTGGTTATCGTTCAGGTGTGTAGTCAATTGACGTGCCTGACCGTCGGCGCGTTCATTCAATATCGTGAAGGCTGTCTTCCCGGAAGACGTAAGGAAGAGGTTCTGCGCACGTCCGTCGTCTGCAGATTTGGTTCTTCTTATGAGTCTGGCTCTCGTCAGCCTTTCAACGAGCCGGCTTAGGTAGCCCTGATCAAAACCCACGTGCAATTGGATATCCTTGGCCGTGCAGCCCGGATTGGTGGCTACTTCAAAAATCACACGCGCTTCCTGGAGGCTGTAGGGTGTCTCTAGGTAGCCTCTAGATAAGGTACCGATAAGAGCGGTGTAAAACCGGTTGAATCGACGGAACGTTGGGACCAGGGATTGTTCAGATCGTCTTAACGCATGACGGCCCATATCGGATACATGTCAGTGACATGTAATTATGTATGGTGGTGCAGGCAATCAGATTTGAACCGCCCAAATCCAACTCTTCCAACATAGATTACTATTAAACACAAGCAAGGGTCTTCTTTGTAAACCCTAACCCAACCATCTTTTTTTCGTAGAGGACATTTTGTTCCCTAGAATAGACCATACCAAATCCATGATGATCAAATTCTTGCACAAGTTCTTCCCGGTTTACAAGCATCGGATGCACTTCCCTGAAAACTCTCATTGTTCCGACGATGGATTGACTCTCGCTAACAACCGTAGTCAATTGTGGCGGATTCTCTTGAATTACAACAAAAACGCTGTCAACGCTCAACCTGCACAATGAAGCAACCGCCAGACGCCATTCAACGGGTTCTAGCACCAAAACAGCTACCGTTAGGGCAAACCCAGCAGGCAATTGACTGCGTTCGATGTCGTCCACTAGAGTTCGAAAGCGTAGTTGTGCCTTGTTTTTCATTCGTGATTCTAAACATTTCAGATAGTCACCATTGATGTCTGTAAACGTAAGTCGATATGGAGACAGAAATTCAGCGGAGAAGAAATCGAACATTTGCCCGGTACCCGCACCGGCAAACAGAATCGAGGAATCTGATTTTGGTGGGTTCGAACGCAACCAATCTACGACCAGTTTGGCATTAGCTTGGGCCTGTCCCACCAGAGCCATATGAGCATCATAATCTTCTGGTCGGATTACTGTAATCCATGCTTCACGCAATCGGGCCACGTGAGATTTCTGTGCATCCAAGTCTTCCATAATTTCGATGCTAATTAATCGCCTATAGCTCTAGCGGTGCGACGTCGTCATGTAGGCTGATGCGAGAGTTCAAATTTGATTACTATGACTATCTTTGAAGCCACGAAGCACGAAATCAAAGGGTATGAACGAAGTAGAAGGAAACCGTAACGACGTATTGTATATTGGAGCGGACGTTCACGAGAGGGAAACTCA
>Ga0181533_1002818_pt1 | contig 19717 bp, 13 predicted proteins | sample PEATcosm2014_Bin_45_FD_119772 | JGI IMG/M metagenome (GOLD analysis project Ga0181533, IMG submission 119772) | Peatland microbial communities from MTU Mesocosm Facility, Houghton, MI, USA - PEATcosm2014_Bin11_60_metaG | ecosystem: Environmental > Terrestrial > Soil > Wetlands > Peat | place...
AAAAACAGCCGGTTAACATCAGTGAAGGCAGAAGAAATAGGCAAAGAGCGAAACTCACCCTGTTGATGAAAATGATCCCCATGATGGCTAAGAAGCTATCACACTTAACTCCTTTTGTAAATCTTCATAGCAATAATTTCAAATCAGTTCAACAGGTTGCAATATTAATGCTATTTAATTTTAATTATCTTGACAGGGCATATATGTTGTGGTTAATTTCACTCTGTGCCACAAAATATGGTATTTTACAGAGCGGACTGATGTTATAATGATTTAAAGGAGCGGATAAATTATGAAAAAGTCGAAAGTTCAGCCTTCTATCCCCGGCTTGTCGAAAAACGCCCTGACCGTACTGCAGAAACGTTACCTGAAAAGGGACAAAGTGGGAAAGAGTCTGGAAACACCGGTGGACCTGTTCCGCCGCGTCGCCTCCACCATAGCCGCTGCCGATAATAAATTCGACAAAAAGGCCGACATAAACGGTCTTGCCGATAAATTCTACGAAATCATGGCCGGTTTCGAGTTTCTACCCAACTCCCCTACCCTGATGAACGCCGGCCGCGAGTTGGGGCAGCTCTCAGCCTGTTTTGTCCTCCCCGTCGGAGACTCCATGGAGGAGATATTCGACGCGGTCAAGTTCACCGCCCTGATCCACAAGTCCGGCGGCGGCACCGGCTTCTCCTTCTCCCGCCTGAGGCCCGCAAATGACGTGGTCATGTCTACCACCGGCATCTCCAGCGGTCCCCTATCCTTCATGCGGGTCTTCGATATCGCCACCGAGACGATCAAGCAAGGTGGTACGCGGCGCGGCGCCAACATGGGAATACTACGCGTCGATCATCCCGATATAATGAACTTCATCATGTGCAAGGACGACCAGAAGCACCTGAACAACTTCAATATCTCCGTGGGTATCACCGAGGCTTTTATGGAAGCGGTGGAGAAGGACGCCGACTACAGCCTCGTCAACCCGCGTAACGGGGAACCGGAGGGAAGTCTCAACGCTCGCAAGGTATTCTCCCGCATCGTCAAACAGGCTTGGCAGAACGGCGAGCCGGGGATCATCTTTCTCGACCGCCTCAACAGGGACAACCCGACCCCCCACATAGGCCAGATCGAGTCTACCAACCCGTGCGGTGAGCAGCCGCTGCTACCCTACGAGTCGTGCAACCTGGGATCCATCAACCTGGGGAAGATGGTCAAAAACAACGAAGTGGACTGGGCCCGGCTCAAGGAGGTGGTAAAGCTCTCGGTCCACTTCCTCGACAACGTCATCGAGGTGAACAACTATCCCCTCCCCCAGATCAACGAAATGACCAGGGCCAACCGTAAGATCGGCCTCGGCGTCATGGGATGGGCCGACATGCTGATCCTCGTCGGGATACCTTACAGCAGTCCCGATGCGATAGACCTCGGCGAAAAAGTGATGAACTTCATCAACGATGAAGGGCACATCGCTTCGCGGGAACTGGCAAAGAAGCGGGGCCCCTTCCCCAACTTCCAGGGATCGATCTATGACCGGCCTGGACTGGGCCCGATCCGCAACGCCACGGTCACCACCATCGCCCCCACCGGCACCATTTCCATCATCGCCGGCGCCTCATCGGGGGTAGAGCCCCTCTTCGCGGTCTCTTTCATCCGCCAGGTCCTTGACAAGAACATCCTGGTGGAGGTCAACCCGATCTTCGAGGAGATCGCCAAGAAGCGCGGATTCTTCTCCGAGGCCCTGATGCAGCGGATCGCCGAGCACGGCACCGTCCAGGACATCCCGGAGATCCCGGAGGACGTGCGCAACATATTCGTCACAGCCCACGACATCACCCCTGAGGTCCACATCGAGATGCAGGCTGCTTTCCAGCGCTTCACCGACAACGCCGTCTCCAAGACCGTCAACTTCCCCACAGAGGCGACCATCGATGACGTGGAAAAGGTCTATCGCCTCGCCTACAAGCTCGACTGCAAGGGGGTGACCATATACCGCGACGGCTCCCGCGACGAGCAGGTCCTCTCCACCGGCAAAAAGGAAGATAAAGCGGCGCCCCAGGTGGAGGAGAAGAAGGTCGTCAAAAGGGAGCGACCCAAGGCCCTACAAGGGTGGACCTACCAGATGCAGACCGGCTGCGGCCCCATCTACATTACCATCAACGAGGACAAGAGCGGCCTTTTCGAACTTTTCACCACCATGGGGAAGGCCGGCGGATGCGCCGCCTCCCAGTGCGAGGCGATCGGGCGGATGGTGTCGCTCGCCTGGCGGAGCGGCGTCCAGGCGCGCCAGGTGATCAAGCAGCTCCTCGGCATTTCCTGCCACGCCCCATCCGGCTTCGGCGACAACAAGGTCCTCTCCTGCTCCGACGGTGTCGCCAAGGCGATCCAGGCGCACATGCAGGCCAAGGGATATGACACCGGCCTGGAGGCCCAGGCGCCGGAGCGGGGTGCTTGTCCTGAGTGCGGCGGGACCGTCGAGCACGAGGGTGGGTGCGCGGTCTGCCGCGTCTGCGGGTACAGCGAGTGCGCGTAACATAGAACTACAGTCGATATTCTTTGTGAATGGTGACATAAAATTATGCAGCGCCAACAAGAGGAACACGGCACGGATTCGGCCAGTTCCCCCTTTTTTATAAGGGCGAAGGTCGGACGAGGATGTAAATAGTGGTCGGGCGCGGCAACGGAGAAAGCCAATGTCGTGCAACCGGAAGATGCCGGTCTAATCAACAACAGATGAAACAGTTGCGGGAATACGTCACAGAGGTGTGCGGGGTATGCCGGATATTCGACATTCTTACCACCGAGCTTTAGGAGGGCATGATGAGTCAACAAGCTGCGAATTCAGTCCAAAATCACAAAGAAGTTGCTATGGAGTTCTTACGTCTCGCTGCATCTGGGAACGTACGAGAGGCATATCGCTCGTATATCGGACCAGAATTCCGTCTCCATAACCCTTTTTTCCGTGGAGACGCAGAAGCGCTGATGGTTGCGATGGAAGAGAACGCGGCCAAGAATCCAAACAAAATCCTAGAAATACAACGTGCGCTTCAGGACGGAGATCTAGTTGCGATTCATTCTCGGATCAAGCAGAAGCCGGACGATCTCGGTGTAGCTCTGGTTCATATTTTCAGATTTCAAGGAAATCTCATTTCGGATCTCTGGGATATCGGACAGGCCGTTCCAGAGAAGTCATCAAACGATTGTGGCATGTTCTAATGTTGGCACGAAGAAATGGTCAAAGCTCATTGGGTGAGCTTTTCTCTCCCCCTCCCCGCACCATCCTGGATACGGATCCTCACCGGGCGTTTCGCGGAGTTACTGGGTCTTTTTGCCGTTGACCGAATTTCAGAGCAGTGGACTTGAGCAAAGCGGGGTGTAAGGGCTACTCTTAAAACATTTCCTAGGCATATCCATGAAACCTTTACAACACTTCGGATTAACTCCAAGTGAAAGGTCATGGAAAAACTTTAAGGATCAAAACTAAATGGCAATTTCCAATCCCTCTTCAGGTATGCCTACCGTAACGGTTAAGGTAGTCGGAATGCAGCGCATGGCGAATACTTCCCTCACCACTTCCAGAAGCATGGGCTTCGGCATGGGATTGTTCGCCTCTTCTTCCGCCGGCTCAGCCAACCTCGGCTTGGTTGTCTGGCCGGTGCAGGGTACTCCTTCGAGAACAATTCGTCTGGGGGTAAAAAAATCGACCTTGATGGAGACATGGACTTTTGCGCCATTGGTGGCATCATGATCATCACCGCTTTCCTTGATGACATAACAGGAGGCGGTATCGTTGGCAAGCTTTTGCCCATGCAGGCGAAATCGCACAGTTTCAGATGCCGGGAGGATAATCTCCACCTCATCCAAAATTTGCTGTTCCCTGAGCATGAGCGCCGCCCCTTTCGCGGCAGCGGCAGCGCAGTTATCTGTAGTAAGGCTGTATCGTAATTTTGTTTTTTTCATTTTCCTTCCGATTACCCCAATAGCAAAAGGTTGTTTTTGTCGAACGATCAACATACAACACGAGAATGAAGTTGATAAAAACGGTTCCTTCTCATTAGGAAATGGAGTATCACATAGTACTCAACATTATTTATTTTGCAAGAAAAGAGATTTTAATAATTCATTTGTTGTTTATTATCGGCATAGTTGCAAATTTTTTGAAGCGAATTGGATACCTCGGTGTTGCGTTTTCTGAAGTGAATAAAAGGGGCAACGCTCCATATTCCATTCTGTCGGCGGCCCTGCATTTCGTTTTATGGAGCATCGATACCTGCAACCAACCTCAATATATTAAGGAGGGTTTCTCATGAAACTGTTCATTATTCCATTCACCTGTCTCATTCTTGTTGCAGCAGCATCCGTCTCGGAAGGTCAACAGAAAAACCACGGAACTCTTTACGAAATCAAGCGGGACGGCAAGGTCGGTTTCATAAACCGTGAGGGGAAAGAAGTGGTACCTCCCCGTTTCGACGACGTGAGAGGAAAGTTTATAGAAGGGATGACCCGGGTCCAGGTGAAAGAGCTGTGGGGCTTTATGAATAATTCCGGAGTTGTTGTAATTGCACCGGTCTATGAAGAAAACGACGAATTTTCCGAAGGACTGGCCCGGGTGAGGAGCAAAAAGAAATGGGGTTTTGTTGATCGCTCGGGAAAACTAAAGATTGCTGTGGAATTCGACGATGCGGGCAACTTCGCCGGCGGCATGGCAAAGGTGAAAATCAACGACCGCTGGGGATTCATCGACGCTACAGGGAAAAAAGTGGTTTCCATTGAATATCAGGATGCGGACGATTTTAGCGAAGGGCTGGGCCGGGTTAAATCAGGAGACAAGTGGGGTTATGTAAACAAGAGCGGCAGCATGGTCATCAAACCCGCATTCGATAGCGCTGATCCATTCGTGGAAGGGTTGGCGCATGTTGAATTGGACAGCAAGAAGGGCTATATAAATCGTACTGGCAAATTTGTCTGGGGACCTGCGAAGGACTGATAGCTTGTATGAGGCAACGCATTGAACGGCCAGGAATTGACAACCCGGAAACGGATATTCAGCTGTCCCCATTGCGGTGAGAGAATATCCATGCTGCTCGACCTGTCGGCCGGGCCGCAGAGGTACATTGAGGACTGCGAGGTCTGCTGCAACCCCGTCGAGATAAATTATCAGACGGATGAAGGGAAACTAGTCTCCTTCGAGGCCAGGATACCGTGACAACCGACGGATAAATGAGACTGAAGGTAGCATGGCTTGTTAGGCCGCGGATCGGGTTTTCATTTTATGATGGAAAGAGAAAATCAGGTGGGATTTGAACTCTGGCGCCAGGATGACAACGGTAACCGTTTTCTGGTCGGGGCATTCATCGACCGCACCACGGCTGAATACCGGCTTGCAGAATTGACGCGCAATCCACATAAACAGACTTATTGGATTAAAGAAACAAAAGCAGAGATACAAGAGAGGGAATTAACCCGATAAAAGCCGTTTCTAACGGAGACGCAACATGAAGAGCACAATCAAGCCATTGTCAAATTTCTGCGGTGATGACGTAGAACCTTTCATCGAAATGCTCTGCCAGAATCGGCCGGACATCCCGCCATTCAAGTCCTCCGCCACCGCATCCGGGACGGGGGACTATAACCATCTCCCACCCTTCCCTGTCACCCATCTCCTTTAGTTCCAGCGCTGAACGGCGGATGAGACTGAAATCGGGGAGGGACCAAGGGGACTCTTCGACTGGAAAGGTGACGAGCCCGTCACCAAGTGAAACAACATGGTTACCATGGCCAACAAGAAGCAGCCCGAGACGCAACGGCAGGTAAGGGAAGCGCTCCTGGGCCTGTCGAGCACAGCCGCGACCAAAAACCGCAACCCCTTTATTCGAAACGAAGCCGTTCGTGGTTATGGCTATGACCGCCCGTCCCAGATAACCCCATATATCGCCGGTGATCTCGTGCACGGAATTATGTTAATCCAAGCCGCTCCCGGGCCGTTTCAAGGAGGAAGTCAAAAACCTCTGCCCGCGTGGCAATGAAGCGGGGCATCTCTTGATTGAGAATATCTTCAAGAAGGTGAAGTATCCGCCCGTCGTCAGTTGCGAGGTTATTCATTACCGCCGCGAACATCGGAAGCAGTTCGTACAGGTCGTCACGGTTGAACGGGGCCGGGTCGGGTTTTTCGGTGAATTTTGGAAGATCGCGGCGGGAAACGTCCTTAGGGTATTTGTACTTGAGATCGGATGGTTTTATGATTATTCCCATGTTAACCTTTTTTGTCTTTTCCACCTTTTATCCGTTTCTTTAACTTGCAGAGGACACTCAATCCATCCACCTCGGCGGGGGTTAGCATGCGGTATTCACCCGGTTTCAGTTCCCCGGTTTCGAGGGTTGCGTAGCGCGTTCTCTTCAGCCTTACCACAAAAAGTCCCACCGTCTCGCACATGCGCCGTACCTGACGATAGCGCCCTTCATGGATGGTTATGGAAAGCCATGTATTATTCTCGCTTTCCCGGACCGGTTTGACAGCCGCAGGCGCACACCTGCCGTCCACCAGTTCAACCCCCGCGGCGAGATCAAGCAGTTGGTCCGGGGAGACACTGCCTCGAACCCGGACCAGGTATTCCTTCTCCACCTCGTGGCGTGGATGGGCGAGACTGTTGGCCATTTCTCCGTCATTGGTAAGAAGCAGCAGCCCCTCGGTATTGTAGTCGAGTCGGCCGACTGGATAGACCCTTTCCTTTACTCCTTTCAGCAGTTCCGTGACAACGGGTCTTCCCTGGGGATCTTTCAAGGTTGTCACGTAACCCACCGGCTTGTTAAGGAGGATATAGATCCTTCCGGCTTCCGAGCGGACCACTTTTCCGTCCAGGGTAATCCGGTCCTGTCCCGGATCAGCGCGGGTTCCCAGTTCAGTCACCACTCTGCCGTTTACGGCTATCCGGCCGGCGGTGATCAGTTCTTCCGCTGCGCGACGCGAGGAAATACCGGCGTGGGAAAGGATTTTTTGCAAACGTTCGAGCATATTAATCCAAGAAAGCTTCAGCCTTCAACCTGATTATTCCACAAACCTCGACATCTTGCGAAATTTCTTGTATCTCTCCTCCACCAGCCGTTTCGGCGCAATTGTCCTCAATTCCTTGAGATTCCGGGAAATCGCCTCGTGGAGCATTTTCGCAGCCGCTTTATGATCGCGATGGGCGCCGCCCAAAGGCTCTTTTACAATCTCGTCGATTACCTCCAGCTCTTTAATGTCCTTGGCCGTCAGCTTAAGAGACTCAGCCGCCTGTGCCCCTTTTGTCCCATCCGACCAGAGAATGGCCGCGCATCCTTCCGGAGAGATGACTGAATAAATGGCAAATTCGAGCATCAGGATTCGGTCACCCACAGCTATTCCCAACGCTCCTCCTGAGCCCCCTTCGCCGGTAACGGCAACGATTATGGGTACGGACAGTAGCGACATTTCCCGTAAATTTCTGGCTATGGCCTCAGCCTGCCCCCGCTCTTCAGCACCTATGCCCGGGAAAGCACCAGGAGTATCAACAATGGTTATGATCGGCAACTTAAACCGCTTCGCCATCTCCATAAGTCGGAGCGCCTTGCGATACCCTTCGGGGTGTGGCATGCCGAAATTGCGAAAGACCTTTTCCTTTGTATCGCGCCCTTTCTGGTGTCCGATAATCATCACCGGCTGACCGTCCAATCCGGCCAGTCCACCCACAATAGCGTGGTCATCGCCGAAATTCCTGTCGCCGTGCAGTTCAATGAAATCCGTGAAAATATGATTTATATAATCCATGGCAAAGGGGCGGTTGTTATGTCGGGCAACCAGTGCCGTTTGCCAGCGTGTCAGGTTGGAAAAAATCTCTCCCCTCAACTTTTCCACCTTCTTTTCAAGCTTGGCAACCTCCCCCTTCAGGTCCACCGCATCGGATGAAAACGCCGTCAGTTCGACCAACTTGCGTTCCAGTTCCGCTATCGGCTTTTCAAAATCAAGATAATGTTGCATAGGCATTGATCAATACCCCCTAAGGTGACTATTCAAATGTAACGGCATTATAACCGAACAGGTTATTCACTTCCATCGCTAAATCTTCCGTGGGGGTAACCCTGCATATTTCGGGAAGTTTGATGGTTGTTCTGCTTTCTCCCTGGGTAACAATGTGCAAAAGCGTGTTGCACTCCCCTTGATAGCGGCCGAGAATCCTTTTGAGAGTCTCCAGATGGTCCCGCTCCAGGCCTGTTGCTTCGAGCGTGAGATGGACGCGTCGTGTCTCCTGACCATGCACCTGCTTCAGTGACCTGACATCGGAATCCCTGATCTTGAGCCCCTTCTCCCCAACTTCCAGGGTTCCGGTTATCAGCAGCGGCTCATCGCTTTTCAGAAACTCCACAGATGTGGCGTAAATATCTGGGAGCACCACCACTTCTACTGAGCCGGTCAGGTCCTCGATAACAATGAACCCCATCCGCTCACCTTTTTTGGTGAGTATCTCCTTGAGGGTGCTGACGATGCCACAGAGCCTCACCTCGCTCTTATCGGGAAGATCTGTGAGTGAGGCAGTATTGGCAGTTACGAACCGCTTCATAAGTGCGGCATGACGGCTCAATGGGTGGCCGGTGATGAAAAAACCGAGCGCCTCCTTTTCAAAACCGAGCAGGAGTTTCTCATCCCACTCCGGCACCTCCGGCAGCCTGGCTCCGCCGTTGCCGTTAAACTTGACGGTTTCAGCAGTCCCAAACAAGGATGCCTGGGCGCTTTCCAATTCCTGCTGGATTCTCTGGCCGATATTCATGGCCTCTTCCATGCCGGCCATGAGGGTCGCGCGCGGGGCCTTGGTGGAATCAAATGCGCCGCACTTGATAAGCGATTCCACCACCCGCTTATTTACACGACGTAAGTCCACCCTCTCGCAGAAATTGAAAATATCCGTAAACGGCCCCTCTTTTCGTGCTTCAAGAATCGCTTCTATAGCAGCCTCTCCTACGTTCTTTACAGCGCCAAGCCCGAATCGTATGGAATTCTCCAGGACACGGAAAGATAGGTGTGATGCGTTAATGTCCGGCGGAAGCAGTTCAATGCCCATATCCCGACAGTCGGCTATGTTCTTTATAACCTTGTCTGTATTCCCCATGTCCTCCGTGAGGAGCGCCGCCATAAATTCCACAGGGTAGTGGGCCTTCAGGAAAGCGGTCTGGTAGGCCACCAGCGCATAAGCCGCGGAATGGGACTTATTGAAGCCATACTCGGCGAATTTGGCCATCAGGTCGAAAATCGCCTCCGCTTTTTTGCGGTCTATCTTCTGCTCCTTTGCCCCGGCAAGAAACTTATCCTTCTCCTTGGCCATCGCCGCCAGGTCTTTCTTTCCCATTGCCCGGCGCAAGTTGTCGGCGCCACCCAGGGAATAACCGGCCAGGGTCCGGGCAATCTGCATTACCTGCTCCTGATAGACGATAACCCCGTAGGTGTCCTTTAGGATCGGCTCAAGCTGGGGTAGATTGTAAACCACCTTTTTCCGGCCATGTTTTCGGTCGATGAAATCATCAACCATGCCGCTCCCCAGAGGACCGGGACGATACAGGGCGACAACCGCTATGATATCCTCGAAGCATGAAGGTTTGAGCTTCACCAGGAGCCCCTGCATACCGCTCGATTCCAGCTGGAACACCCCGGTGGTGTTACCGGACTGGAGGAGTTGATAGGTCAGCTCGTCGTCATCGCGCAGGCGGCTGATATCGAACTCGGGGGAAAGGCCATCGCGTATCAGTTTAACTGCATTGTCGATAACCGTAAGGTTCTTGAGACCAAGAAAATCAAACTTTACAAGGCCGATCTTCTCCACATATTTCATGGAATACTGGGTGGTGATAGAACCGCTCTTCTGGTCCTTGTATACCGGGCAGAACTCTTCCATCACGTCGGGGGCGACCACAACCCCGGCCGCATGGGTAGAGGCGTGGCGGGCAAGCCCTTCCAGGCGCAGCGCAACATCGAGTAGCCCACGCACCTTAGGGTCGGAGTCGGCCAGTTCGTTCAGCTTTGGTTCCTGTTTTAGCGCCTTTTCAAGGGTAATACCGAGCACTTCCGGGACCAGTTTGGCGATCCTGTCTACATCTCCGTAGGGCATGTCAAGGGCGCGCCCCACGTCCCGGATCACCCCGCGCGCCGCCATGGTGCCGAAGGTGATAATCTGGCAGACCTTGTCCCTGCCGTACTTGTCCGCGACATAATGGATCACCTCCTCGCGCCGGTCCTGGCAGAAGTCCACATCGATATCGGGCATGGATATCCGCTCCGGGTTGAGAAAGCGCTCGAACAGGAGATTGTAAGGAATCGGGTCGATATCGGTGATCCTGATGGCGAATGCAACCAGTGAACCGGCCGCCGATCCTCTGCCAGGGCCGACCGGAATCCCCTGGTTCTTGGCCCAGTTGATGAAATCGGCCACTATCAGGAAATAACCGGGGAACTTCATCTCGCAGATACAGTCGAGCTCCAAGCGTAGTCGTTCGAAATAGGCCTCTCCCTGTGACGGGGAAAATTCCGGATTCTTCGCGCGGATCACCGCAAGCCTCTCCTCAAGTCCAGCTAAGGCCTGCTCCGCAAGCATTTCGTCCAGGGTTTTATCGTCCGGCTTTTGGTATTCGGGGAAATGGTAGGTCTTAAAATCGAGCTCCAGGTTGCAGCGTTCTGCAATCTTGGCTGTATTGGCAATCGCTTCCGGCGCATAGTGAAAAGCACCGGACATATCCTCAGGGGATTTGAAGTAAAACTCGTCTGCTGAAAAACGCATCCGGGACACATCGTTCATGGTTTTTCCGGTCTGGATGCAGAGAAGCACCTCGTGGGCCCGGGCGTCTTCACGGTTCAGGTAATGGCAATCGTTGGTTGCCGCCAACGGCAGCGCAAGCTCCCCAGCTACTTCCAGCAGGCGTTTGTTGGCAATATCCTGTTCCGCCAGGGTGTTTTCCTGGAGCTCTATGTAGTAACTGCCGGGAAAGGTTTCCGCATACCAGCGCGCCGTGGTCAGGGCATCCTCCATCCGGTTGCGGCCACAGAGGTAGGCCACCTCTCCCTTGAGGCAGGCGGATAGGGCAATCAGCCCATCGCTGTATTCAGTCAGGATTTCCTTGTCGATGCGCGGTTTGTAGTAGAAACCTTCTTTGAACCCGGCGGAAACCAACCGGGAAAGGTTCCTGTATCCCTTTAGGTTCTCACAGAGAAGTATCAGGTGAAAATTGGTGACCGATTCGTGTCCATTGCCCGTTTCTTTTACAAATCGGGAGCCAGGCGCCACATAAACCTCTGCGCCGATGATTGGCTTTATCCCCGCATAAGAACACTTCTCATAGAATTCGATGGCGCCGAACATGTTGCCATGGTCGGTAACGGCCACAGCCGGCATCCGATACTCTTTTGCCTTGGAAATTAGGTCATCGAGGCGTATGGCGCCGTCCAGAAGCGAATACTGTGAATGGAGATGGAGATGTACAAAGTCAGGTTTATGCATTGTATCCTGAAAAGATAACGGGAGCCATTTCGCATCGACTCCCTTGTTTTTGCGTTACTGAAAGTTTCACTGATTATGCCATGAACAGGTTGAGGTGTCAACGAGTTCACCATTGCAGTAAAAGATGTTGCAACAAGCGCCGTAAAAAGGCAAAATAACAACACCATTCAGGAGCAGCGCTGTTGCGTCCGCCTTTGGCGGCAGAACAGACGTAAAAGGATCAATCCATGGAAACAGAACAATTCCTGATAGATAGTCATGCCCATATATACGGCCACGAGTTCCATGACGATTTTACTTCAATGCTGGAACGCGCTGTACAGGCTGGGATTTCCCATATCGTAGTGCCGGGGGGTGACCTGGAATCGAGCAGGGAGGCACTTAAACTGGCAAGCCGTTACGACCAAATCTATTGCGCGGTCGGCGTCCACCCTCATGACGCCATGCGAGTCACAGATAAATGCTATGCCATCTTCAGGGAAATGGTTGTCGGCAATCCGAAGGTGGTCGCCATCGGCGAGATCGGTCTTGATTTTTATCGCGACCGCTCCCCGAGGGAAGACCAGGAAAAGGTCTTTCGCCGTTTCATCCAACTCGCCCAAGAGCTTTCCCTGCCGATCATCGTTCATGACCGTGACGCCCATGAGAGAGTCATGAAGATACTGCGGGAGGAAAATGCGGGGGATACCGGCGGTGTACTACACTGTTTTTCAGGCGACCTGGAAATGGCCCGCGAGTGCGTGGATATGGGCTTATTTATTTCCATTCCCGGAACGGTGACCTTTGCCGCCAACGAGGCGCTTCGTGAGGTGGTCCGGGGGATAAAGATCGAAAACCTCCTGCTCGAAACCGATGCCCCTTATCTTGCCCCTATCCCTTACAGGGGAAAAAGAAATGAACCTGCATACGTCCGGCTGACCGCGGAAAAGGTGGCAGAACTGAAGGGTCTTTCCCTGAAGGACGTAGGGCGCATCACATCTTTGAACGCGAGGAGATTGTTCCGCATCGGTTCAGCTAAACAGAGTGCCCGGATAGCCTACCGCATCAGGAATTCCCTCTACCTGAACATCACCAACCGCTGTTCCAACCGTTGCTCATTCTGCGCCAAATACAGCGACTTCACAGTGAAGGGGCATTATCTTCGGCTTGACCACGAACCCGGTTTTGCCGAAGTCATGGCGGCGATCCGGGAGCACAGGGAGTTTGATGAGGTGGTGTTCTGCGGTTATGGAGAGCCGCTCCTCCGGCTCGACCTGGTCAAGGAAGTGGCTACGGAGCTGAAAAAGAGCGGGATTGCGATCAGGATAAATACGGATGGGCAGGCGAATATGGTTCACGCCAGGAATATCCTCCCGGAACTGGCAGGACTTATCGACTGCATTTCGGTCAGCCTCAACGCGGCTGACAGCGAAACCTATGTGAGACTTTGCAATTCGCCTTTCGGTGGAAAGGCTTTCAACGGTATTTGCCGGTTCCTGCAAGAGGCAAAAAAGCATATTCCCAAGGTCGTGGCAAGCGCCGTCAACGTTTCCGGGCTCAACGTAGCTGATGTAAGGCAGCTGGCGGCTTCATTGGGAGTGGAATTCAGGGAAAGAGAATACGCCGAGGTGGGGTAAGAATGATGTATTTGACTTACATTATAAATAAAGGTTCTCATCCAACACTGTGAAATTGAGGGTTTCTATGAAAGTCATCAAAGCATTAACAATCATTTCTCTATTATTGTTTTATTCCGCATGTGCAATGCAACGGCTAGTTCAGCCTACCATTCAGCAAACACAAACACCTGCTAAACCCGTTGATACGCAAAGCTATGTTGGCTCCTGGAAATCAACTCATTCAGACAGCCCGATACAGGGTCTGGTTCAATTGAAGTCTGACGGTACGTTCGATTCAACCAGTTATTTAAAAAATAAAATAGTTTCAAAGATAACAGGGAAATGGCTCATTCGCGAGAACAAATTTATCTGGATATATGACCGAGATCATGGAAACCTCAAAAAAGGAGAGGAGGACATAAATCCGATTGTAATACATGAGAATGATAAATTCATTTTGCAGGAAATGACCGCGTCCTCAACCATTTTTGTAAGAACGAAATAAAGTGATTTCTGCTTGATGGTTCGGGGCAAACACCTCTTAATGCCCTGAGTCCCTCTTCTTCAAGTCATCGTTCGAAGGGAGAGCGGACGCGCTCCACCCCCCTCCCAAGGCGCTGATAAGTTGGACGCTGTCGGTCATCCTGCTACCGAGTATGGTGATCGCGGTCCTTTCATTATTAAGATCTGTCACCTGAGTGTTAATAACATCCAGAGCGCTGGCGGTCCCCGCCCTGTACTGGTTGGTGGTAAAAACCACGGATTGCCGGGCAGCCTTTACTGCTTCCTCCTGCACCCCCGCCTCTTGTTCAAGGATACGCAGCGCCGCCAGATTGTCCTCCACTTCCTGGAAGCCGGTAAGCGTCGTTTGCCGGTAGGCAGCCACACTCGCGTCATATGCGGCCCGCGCCTGGTCGGTCTGGGCCCGCCTCAACCCACCGTCGAACAATGTCTCGGAGATTGCCGGTCCAAACGCCCAGAAACGGCTCGGCCAGGTGAACCACTGGGAAGGACTCGTGCTTTCAAGCCCTCCCGAGACGCTCAAGGTAATTGTCGGGTAATAGGCAGCCTTGGCAACACCGATCTGTGCATTTGCCGCAGCGGCGCTCCTTTCGGCTGCAGCGATATCGGGGCGCCGTTCCAGCAGCTCGGACGGCACTCCGACCGGTATGGTCGGTGGTATTGCTGCAAGCGGCGTAAAAGGGATCGAAAAGAGAGAAGCGGGCTTTCCGATGAGTACCGCTATTGCATGCTCCAGTTGCGCGCGCTGCACGCCGACGTCTATCGCCTGGGCTTCGGTGGTCTTTAATTGGGTTTCCGCCTGGAGCACGTTCGCCCTCGACGCCACGCCGCTTGCATACTGGTTTCTGGTCAAATCGAGGAATTTACGGTAAGCGCTCACCGTCGCATCAAGGAGCTGTTTCTGCGCATCAAGGGCGCACAATTGGAAATAGTCCTGGGCCAGTTGTGCCTGGGTGCTCAAACGGATTGCTTCCAGGTCCGCCGCGCTTGCCTGGGCGCTCGCCCGGCCCGCTTCGACGCTGCGTCGAATCTTTCCCCAAATATCCAATTCCCATGAGAGGTCCAAGGGAAGCTGGTAGTCCGTGTAGGCCCCTCCCGGACTGTTATTAAAGGTGCCCGAGTTGCGGACACGGGTGACCGAGGCTCCGGCCGTAACTGTTGGGAAATATGCAGCGCGCGCTGCTTGGGCCAGGGCGCGCGACTGCCTGAACTGTGCTTCCGCGGCGGCCACGTTCTGATTCGAGATGTTCACCTGTTGTTCGAGCGCATTCAGTTGCGGGTCGTTGAATATCTCCCACCATGGGCCTTTTCCGGCATCATCCCGCGGCTGAGCCATCTTCCATCCCGACATTTCCTTGAAGGCCGGTGGGACCGTGACCGTTGGCCGCACATAGTCCGGGCCGACCGAGCAGGCGGTTATGAGCGTTAATGCCCCTGCAATGACAATAAGGTTTTTGATTTTCATCGCAACTGTCCTCTTCATCCCTGATAATTTGCCCTTTTCCCCGCCCCCCGCCTGCGTTCGACCCAGAGCCGGAAACGGTCCATGTAAAGATAGACCACCGGCGTTGTGTATAGGGTCATCATCTGACTGAAGATCAATCCTCCGACGATGGCGATACCCAAAGGACGGCGCAGCTCCGATCCCACGCCGGTACCCAGGGCCAGCGGCAGGGCGCCGAATAGCGCCGCCATGGTGGTCATCATGATCGGCCGGAAGCGGAGCAGACAGGCCTCGTAAATCGCCTCCTCGGGGTTTTTCCCTTTGTTGCGCTCGGCAGCGATGGCGAAATCGACCATCATGATGCCGTTCTTCTTGACGATACCGATCAGGAGGATCACGCCGATTATGGCGATCAGGCTGAGATCGGTCCCGGTGAGCATCATCGCGAGCACCGCCCCTACCCCGGCCGACGGGAGCGTGGAAAGGATGGTGATCGGATGGATGTAGCTCTCGTACAATACCCCGAGAACGAGGTAGACCGCTACCAGCGCCGCCAGGATCAGCAGCGGTTCGTTGGCAAGCGACGCCTGGAAGGCCTGGGCCGTGCCGGCAAAAATCCCCCGGATGCTCCCCGGCATTCCCATCTGCCGCGTGGCGGCCTCGATCGTCTTTACCGCATCGCCGAGCGCCACCCCGGCCGCCAGATTGAACGATACGGTCACCGCCGGAAACTGCCCCTGGTGATTCACTGCCAGTGCCGCCGCTGTCGGCTCATAATGGGTGAATGCGCTCAAGGGGACCTGACCGCCGTTGGACGATGGGACATAAATCTCCCTGAGCGTTTCGGGGTACTGCCAGTATCGAGGATCGACCTCCATGACAACGTGGTACTGGTTGAGAAGCGTATATGTAATCGACACCTGGCGCTGGCCGAAGGCGTCGTAGAGGGTGTTGTCCATTACCAGCGGGGTGATCCCGAGGCGCGCGGCGGTCGGACGGTCGATCACAAGCGTGGCCTCAAGCCCCTTGTTCTGCTGATCGCTGCTCACATCGGTCAACTGAGGGAGGGCGCGCAGCTTCTGCAGCACGCGCGGGCCCCATGTCAGCAGGTCTGGCAGATTTTCCCCCATGAGGGTGAACTGGTAGAGGGCATTGCCGAGCCTACCGCCAATGCGCAGGTCCTGCACCGGCTGGAGAAATGCGGGCGCCCCCGGCACCCCCGCCAGCCTTTTCCGCAGCCGCGCGATCACCTGTTGCGCAGTGCTCTTACGTTTCTCGAATGCCTTCAGGGTAATGAACATCCGCGCGGTATTGGTCGTGGAGCCACCACCGCCGCCTGTGAAGCCGGTCACATACTCCACATCGGGGTCGGTCTTGATGATATTTACCACCTGCAGCAGCTTCTCCTCCATGGACTGAAACGAGGTCGACTGGTCGGCCTGGATATTGCCGTTGAGTCGCCCGGTATCTTGCTCGGGAAAGAACCCTTTCGGCACAAACCAGAAAAGAACAAAATTTACGATGACCGTGGCAATAATCAACAGGAGCATAATCCGGCTACGGCGAAGCGCCCAGGCAAGGGTCGTCTCGTACAGGCCATGAATCACGTTGAAAAACCGCTCGCTCGCCCGGTAGAAAGGGCCGTGTTCTCTTTTTTCCAGCTTAAGAATGGTGGCGCACATCATGGGAGTGGTGGTAAGCGAGACGATGAGCGAGACCAAGATCGCGGCGGAAAGTGTCACGGCGAACTCGCGGAACAGCCGCCCGACCATCCCCCCCATGAGGAGGATGGGGATGAATACGGCCACCAGCGAAATGCTCATGGAAAGGACGGTGAATGCGATTTCCCTGCTCCCGGTGAATGCCGCCTGAAGCGGCGTCTCCCCCATTTCCCGGTAGCGGGTGATATTCTCGATAACAACGATGGCATCGTCTACCACGAATCCGGTGGCAATGGTTAGAGCCATTAGGGAAAGGTTGTCCAACGAGTAGCCGCACAGGTACATCACCGCAAAGGTGCCGATGATGGAGACCGCCACTGCAACGGCGGGAATGAGTGTGGCGCGGACGTTGCGCAGGAACCAGAACACCACCAGGATTACCAGCGCCCCTGAAATGATTAGTGACATCTCGACGTCATGCAGAGAACGGCGAATCGGCGGGGTGCGGTCGACTACCACCGACAGCTCGACGGAACCGGGCAGTTCCGCCTCGAATTGCGGCAGAAGGCTGCGGATACTGTCGACCGTGTCAATGATATTGGCCCCCGGCTGGCGGAAGACAATCACCAAAATAGACGGTTTGCCGTTGACGTAGCCGGCCGCGCGCAGGTCCTCCACCGAATCCTGCACGGTTCCGATATCCGGCAGCCGCACCGCCGCACCGGCCCGGTAAGTGACAACAAGGGGTTGATACTGGACAGCCTTGCTGAGCTGGTCGTTGGTGCGGATCTCCCAGCTTTTCTCCCCCTTTGTCAGTTGCCCCTTGGGGAGGTTTACGTTGGTATTGGAGAGCACCCCACGCACGTTTTCAAGGCTTATGCCGTACTTGCTGAGCGCCATTGGACTCAATTCGACACGGACCGCCGACAGCGAACTCCCCCCCACAAACACTTGGCCGACCCCCTTTACCTGGGAGAGCTTCTGGGCGATGATGGACGATGCCGCGTCGTACATCTGCGGCTTTCCCACCGTCTCGGAAGTTAGGGCCAGGATCAGGATGGGGGCATCGGCGGGATTGACCTTGCGATAGGTCGGATTGCTCGGCAGATCCGCCGGCAGGTAACCCCTTGCCGCGTTGATCGCCGCCTGGACATCACGGGCCGCCCCGTCGATGTTCCGGTCCAGATCGAACTGGAGCGTGATGCTCGTCGAGCCCCGGTTATTTACCGACGTCATCTCGGTCACCCCGGCAATGTGACCGAACTGGCGTTCCAGGGGGGCCGCTACCGAGGTCGCCATAGTCTCGGGATCGGCGCCGGGGAGGCCCGCCGACACCGAGATTGTCGGGAAATCCACCTGAGGAAGCGGCGACACGGGGAGGAGGCGGAAGGCGATCACCCCGGCGAGTACCACGCCGAAAGTAAGGAGAGTGGTGGCGACCGGCCGTCGTATGAAAGGGGCGGAGATGTTCATCTGATTTCAATTCTGAGCAACAGTATCTTCATCTATCACCGTTTTCTTCCCCCGCCGCCGCGCCAACCTGTCGAAGGCCAGGTAGATTACCGGCGTGGTGTAGAGGGTGAGTATCTGGCTGAAAATCAACCCGCCGACGATGGAGATGCCGAGCGGCCGGCGCAGCTCTGCTCCCATCCCGTGCCCGAGAGCCAGAGGAAGGGCGCCCAGAAGCGCCGCCAAAGTGGTCATCATGATCGGCCTAAAACGGAGCAGGCAGGCCTGAAAAATCGCATCCTCGGGGCTTTTTCCCTCTTTGCGCTCGGCATCCAGGGCAAAGTCGACCATCATGATGCCGTTCTTCTTGACGATGCCGATCAAGAGGATAATGCCGATAATGGCGATAACGTCGAGCTCGGTGCGGCAGAGCATAAGCGACAAGACTGCACCTACACCGGCCGAGGGGAGGGTGGAAAGAATCGTGACCGGATGAATGAAGCTCTCGTACAAAACGCCGAGGACGATGTAGACGGTAATCAGCGCCGCCAGGATGAGGAGCGGCTCGTTTGTGAGGGATGCCTTGAACGCCTGGGCCGTTCCCTGGAAGCTCCCCTGTATGCTGGCCGGCAGCCCCAGTTGGGCCGTTGCCTCTTCCACCACCTCTACAGCCTTGCCGAGCGCAATGCCGGGAGCCAGGTTGAATGACGTGGTCGACGCCGGGAATTGCCCCTGGCGGTTAATGACCAGTGGACCCGTCGCCTCCGTAGCCCGGGTGATCGTACTGAGCGGTACCGGTCCGCCGGTTGTGCCAAGTATGTAAATCGACTTCAACCCATCCGGCCCCTGCTGGAAATCGGGCTTGACATCGAGGACGACGCGGTACTGGTTAAGCTCAGTAAAAATGGTCGAGACCTGGCGCTGACCGAAGGCGTCGTAGAGGGCATCGTCGATATTCTGCGGGGTGATGCCGAACCGTGAGGCAGTACTCCGGTCGATATCGAGCGCGACCCTTAAGCCCTGGTCCTGCTGGTCGCTGCTCACGTCGCGCAGCTCGGGACGGCTGCTGAGGAGATTCACCAGCTTGGGTGACCAGTTGTTCAGCTCGTTAAAGTCGGGGTCCTCAAGGGTGTACTGGAACTGGGTGCGGCTCACCCGCGCATCGACAGTGAGATCCTGTACCGGCTGCATGAAGAGGGAGATGCCGCCTACCTTTGCCAACTCAGGCTGGAGTCGCCGGATTATCTCGCTGGCGCTGGCGTCTCGCTCGTCCATTGGCTTCAGGTTGATGAGAATGCGTCCACTGTTCAGGGTAGTGTTGGTGCCGTCCACGCCGATGAAGGTTGAGAGGCTGGCCACCGCCGGATCTTTCAGAATCACCGCGGCCAGGGCCTGCTGCCGCTCGGCCATGGCCGGGAACGAGACCGACTGTGGCGCTTCCGAAATCCCCTGGATCGCCCCGGTATCCTGGATCGGAAAGAATCCCTTGGGAACGGCGATGTACAACAGCACCGTCAGCACCAGGGTTCCCACCGCCACCATTAACGTCATCATCTGGTG
>Ga0181533_1002824_pt1 | contig 19684 bp, 17 predicted proteins | sample PEATcosm2014_Bin_45_FD_119772 | JGI IMG/M metagenome (GOLD analysis project Ga0181533, IMG submission 119772) | Peatland microbial communities from MTU Mesocosm Facility, Houghton, MI, USA - PEATcosm2014_Bin11_60_metaG | ecosystem: Environmental > Terrestrial > Soil > Wetlands > Peat | place...
AGCCATCGCGGCAGCGGGCTGCGGTTGACTCGCCGGCGTAGCGCGCCCGGCCACATCGAACCGACGAAATTCCGCCGGGGCGCGGTTTTTGCCGCTACGCAAGCTGACCGAAGCAACACGATGATGCAAATCCAGCCCTTCGGCGCCCGGCAGCGTTCCGCCGCCCGATCACTGCCGGAGGCAAAAAGCCGGTGAATAACAGTCAAGTAGATCGCCCGTTCCACATCGAACCCGTAGCGCCGCGCCGCCAAGGCCTCTTGGATGACGCGCCCGACTGCCAAATGCTCCCACAATCGTCCGAAGACCAGGTCCGGACCGACCCGCTGCACTTGGACGGCTTCGGTCTAGCCGGCGGCGTGCGCGTCGATCACCGTCAGTCTCTGACAGAAGCGCAAACCCGAACGCAGGAGGGCGTCCAGTTGGCCGCTGGCCTAAAGGGCATCCAAGCGCCCGAGGGTGCTTAAGACCCGTACCTTCGATCTTTAGTTCCGGACTGCCGACGATGTGGATTTTCTTCTCCCGAATTGCCAGTGCCTAGAGCGAGTGGTGATATTTCTCTCGTTTGTCGCGTAATCGTTTTGGCCGGCGTCGCGGACGGAAAGTGTAGGAGATCTGCGTGACGGTGAAAATCCCTTTGCTGCGGAGTTTCTTGCGCTCCTTTTCGCTCATGCTGGACAGGAGGCTGAGATCGTCTTTCTCGATTGCTTTCTGTCGGCACCGAGCCTGAAATTCACACTCAGCACAATGTCGGTTCAAGACAAGATCAGGTGGGGTCGGATTGGACACCAATGCGGCAATTTTATCCAGGCGCTTTCGCACTTCGCCGGTCAGTTTCGATGTTTTGACCTTCAGCGAGGCATGATTGTCGCCATGAATAATTCTGCCTATGTGGATGTCCCGTCCAAGTACTGAGGAGAGCACAAAGGCATAGAACGCCAGCAGCAACTTTTCGCTCTTGCCGAGCTTGTTGGAGAACGCAAAGCGGATGGGGATAAATCGCGCGGATTTGCCCCGGCCTTCTGACGGGGCACGCTCAACCCCCTGGAGACACGTTTCGAGATTCTGAGATGTCGCAACCGCAACGTCGAATCCCATCCGCCACTTGGATGTTTTGAGGCTTTCCTGGGCGGGCGCGACGGCGCACTCGATTTGCGGCACTTCCGATCGCAAGCGGTCGATTGCAGAATCCCGGTAAGATTCATTTTGGCTTTGTGCCCATTCGGCATAAGCATTGCCGGCAGGTGGTTCGCCGGTGAATTTGAGCCAGCATTTGGTCGGGCATTTGAGGTGGGCATGAAAAATCGATTGCGTGATTTTCATAATGGGAAATTACCCTGTTCCGATCTAATGGCATCTGGTTTTTGTGTTCTTTCCCGGCCTCGCCCGTCCAGGCAAACCGGCGTTTCATCTTTTGCTGGCGGCCCATAAATCAAGTGGCTACAGCCGCACGATCCAGCTAACGAGCAACCCGCTCCGCATTTGATCTCATCCTGACCAAAATGGTGCCGGGAGTTGAGGCCTCCGCTATGAAACTGATGGCGCGCCGGAAGGGTCGGGCTGTATGCTTCGGTCGCCATGTCGCATACCCTGGCCGTATCCCCCGGCGGACATTTGTTTGTCGAGCCGGATGAACAGGCTGAGCCAAAACTCAGCCAGGCCACGGCTTTGCGTCTGAGCGAGGGCTTCGCCACGTCGCCCGCCCGCGGTTTAGAAATGCTGGCGTCCGGCTTCCTGCACGAACCTTTGCCACCGCCTTTCGTTTTCTGGCGCGGGCTGGCCCAGCGATTTTTCACCGCGCTCTGCCACCAGCCGAACCTGGAAGACGCGTCCCGCATATCCATACCCAAACCTTCCGAAGCCAAATGCTCCGCGTTGGCAGACTCGGCGCCTCCGATGAAGGGCCTTGAGTATTTGACTGGCACAGTTCTCGCAAGGTTGTGGGATGAGTTGGACGTGCATGTTCGTGCGGCCATGATTCAAACTCCCGGCGGGGCGGCCGCGTATCTGAAGAGTTGCAACACGGTTTGGAACACCGTTGGGCGCGTCACGTTCCATTTGGCCGAGAACAAGCGCAACCCGGCTTACCCGTTTGCCTTCCTGGCCACCTATACTCATGGCGTTTCCGACCAAGGCACGGCCCAGCATCTGCCGCTGGGCCGTGCCCTGGAGGAGTACGCCGGGGCCAAGAACCGCGCTGCGTTGGGCGCGTTGTTGACGCCGGTGCAACGCGCGGCGGAGCAAAGCAAGCTGGCCCGTGAATTGTTGGACTCGCGTGCCATCTTTCATCCGCAGGTCTGGCGGCCCGAACAGGCCTTTTCGTTTTTGCAGAATATCCCTCTCTTCGAGCAATGCGGCCTGGTCGTGCGGATCCCGGACTGGTGGAAGGCAGGCCGGCCACCCAGACCCCAGGTAACCGTGCGCATTGGCGAGGCCAAGGGAAACCTGCTCGGTAAAGACAGTTTGCTGGATTTCGATGTGCAGTTGTCGGTGGAGGGCGAATCGCTCACCGAATCGGAAATCAAAGCCATCCTGCAATCCGCCAGCGGCCTGGTCCTGCTCAAAGGCAAGTGGGTCGAAGTGGACCGGGACAAGCTCCAGGAAGTCCTCGACCACTGGAAAAAAGTTCAAGCTGACGCAGGCTCCGGAGGACTGCCGTTGCTGGAAGGTCTGCGGTTGCTTTCCGGTTTTGATGCCAGCCAGTCTGGCGAAGCGGAAATGGAGGCTGACCGCGCTGCTTGGTCCAGCGTCGTTGCGGGAGGCGCGCTCAAGAAGCTGCTCGAGCAAATGCAGCAGCCGGAAGTCTCTACGGAATCGGACCCCGGCCAGGATTTGCACGCGACCCTTCGTCCGTATCAACGCCGAGGCGCGCATTGGCTCTGGTTCATGAACCGGCTGGGACTGGGAGCCTGTCTGGCCGATGACATGGGGCTGGGCAAAACCATTCAGGTGATCTCGCTGCTGCTGGTCCTCAAACGTCGGCGCGGCCAAACTACACCATCCCCGGACGATGGCGGCCCCAGTCTACTGGTCGTCCCGGCCTCGCTCATCGCCAATTGGAAGGCGGAAATCCAGAGGTTCGCGCCTTCCCTTTCGGTCTTTTACGCCCATCCAGCGGAGACGCCCAAAGAAGATCTCGCCGCCGCTGCCAATTCCCCCTCAAAATCACTGGAAGGCAAAGACCTCATCATCACCAGTTACTCGATGGCCATGCGGTTGGCCTGGCTCAAAGAAATCCATTGGAATCTGGCCATCCTCGACGAAGCCAAGGCGATCAAAAACCCGGGCGCGCGCCAAAGCTCGCCGGCCCCGACAACTCCAACGGCACAGAGCGCGAGCAAGCCGCAGAACTGATGCGCGGCTCTCGCGAAAAGGCCATCGATTTCCTCAACGCCGTCGCCCCTTTCGATCTGCGCAATGCCAAGCGCCGCCGATGGTTCTATCCAAAGGCCTGCCTGCACATCGTGCATAACTTTGCCTAGGCCCGCACTGAAGTCCAAGACCTCATGCTGCCCATCGTGCGCGGAACAGAGGATCTCCTGCTGGCAGGCATGCGCCGCGACGCGCTCGCCTTCATCACCTATTACCATCCGCAAGAGCTTCACCCTCATCCGCACATTGCCCTGATCAAGTTTTTGCATCCCTACGCGGGCCCCTACAACCCCGGCCTTGGCCTGCCGGAAGAGGACCAACTTCTGAAGCGCTAAACCCACTTGTGCAACATCAAGTTCGGCCTCAAGGACCTGATGGATCCCCAGAATGCCCGTTTGATTCATCCGGGGCGGGGCGGTTTTAAAAGCCAGTTCTTTGACTGTTTCAAGAACATCGAGCAGCTTGCTTTGGACCTGCTAGCAAAGGGGATGCTGGATGGACGATCCTTTCCAGCACACCTGCGGTCCATCGGCGTGACGCCCATCGCCGCCTGGGCCAAGGATGGCAAACCCACCTATTTTGCCGCAGACAATGGCCCCGAGAATCAAAACCTCAAATCCTGCAAAGACTCGCTGGTCGTGCTGACCCCGGATGGCGGGCAAATGGTTCTGCGCGGCATGCTCGTCCGCGTCGATTTCACTGTGGCGGATTGGAACCAGGAAATGAACCGGCGTCGCGCCTTCATGAAGTACTTGCGTGAACATGGGGCGGATTACTACCGTGAGTTTCTGGAAATCTCCGAAAAACGCGGCCGCCGGCAGCGCGCGCTTTATCCGCATGCCGGGCGGTTCGGCCCTGTGGTGGGCCATGCCGACATGGGTTGGCTGGAGCCCACCGCGCCACGAAAGACCATCCTGCCGGGACCACTCATGACGGACTTATGATCGAGAGCCCATCAGAAACCCTCAGCCTATCCGTCTGCGCGCTGGCGGGCGCGGCTGCGGACTTTCGCGCGGAACCGGCTGTTCGCCCGACTTTTTGCGGAAAGAGAAGGGGGGGCCTGGAAGGCGCGGTCAGTAAAAGTCCAAAGGCTTCCTGGGAGGTGTGCCTAAAACACCGAAACAGCCGCCGTGAACCCGCGGGTTGGCAGCTCCTCCCGAGCTTGCAAGAGGTGAGGGGACGCGCCCCGGCGGGGGAATTCAAGACCTTGTTCCGAAGCTCCGTTGGACAATTCTTGCTCCCGGAGGAAAACATCCTCTTCCAACGACAATCATGAGAAAAAACACGCTGACAAAACCGGCGAACTTGCAATCACTCCCGGACCTTGACGCATGCATCCAAGCTCCCAACCGAGCCGATCTCTCGCGCAGCGCCCGCCATTTAGGCATTCGCCCGGAGGCGGTCTTCATCGAATCCGAGGTCCTAGACCGATACGCAGAACTGGACACCGCGATCGGGCTGAACGCCGCCGGAGTGGTTCTCTCCGTGCTGGCTGCCCAGCTCGGAGTGAACCCCGGCGGCGTGGCCAGTGAATCCGTCACTGTTTGCCTGCTGCGTCGCGAGGACGCGCGCCCGGTCGAAGTTGACCTCCAAATCCATCGGCTGCGCCGCCGGGGGGGCGAATGTCTTCTGCTCCGCCATGCCCGCGAGCGGACCCTTGAGGTTCAGGTCGATTGACACCACCCCGCGCAGCCCGTGCCCGGCCTCGCTCCATGATTGCATGAACCACCCTGCGGACAACCCGTCTCCCAGTCGTTGGACAATTTCCATGATCGCCGAACGGCCCGGTCCATCGGCGACGGACGCGGCCGAGCTGATCGCAACGCTTGGACTCAATCCCCGTCTGTTTACCAGCCTGAAACTCATTTCTCAGTCTGACGACGGCCAACTGGTCCTTGGCCAATTCGAGATCACGGGGCCGCAAGACCAGGTGGCTGCTCTGAAGTGGGCGCATGCCAGTGTCACCGGCTCAACCACTATGCCCTTGCGGTTTGCGCCAAGTTTGCCCGCGGGGGACCGGCCACGATGACTCCCGAACAATTTGCCGACCCGGCCACCCGCGAAATGTGGCGGCGAGAGAAGAACATGATCGTGTTCCAGTTCTGGAGCGAAACTCATCCTCGGACCCCGGTTGACGTTTTCGTTTATGAGCCCTTCGACTTTGCGTTGGAATATAGCCGAGGAAAGCGGGAAAGAATAACTGGCGAAGTGGCGGCAATCATTGTCGGCTACGAAACTCTTCGCCATGAAAGAGGCCGCCGGGCGCGACCGGGACTTGCTCGATATAAAAGATCAGTGTTCGTCCGGTGTGCCAGACAAGGAAGACCTGCCCACGCGCATCTTTGAATACCTGGCCATGAGCAAGCCGGTGATCGCGCCGCCCACCCAGGGCATTGCAGACTATTTCAAGGACGATGAAATCATCTATTTTGAGCCGGAAAATGCGGACGATTTGGCGCGGGAAATGGAGTGGGTTTATCAGCATCCGGCCGAGACCCGGTCCGTCGTGGAACGCGGGCGAAAGGTCTATGAGAAATACTCCTGGGGAGCTGGAACGAAGCCGCTGGACCGGCTTGGTCAATGGGTTGGGGCCGAGGCGGGTTGCCGCGGCCGCCCCAGGTTAGGAAAACCGTCAATTCCAAACGCCAGTGCCTAATCCAAAGCAGCACGCATGCCTGGCAGGCAGGCAGAATTCAGTCGCCAGCCGCGACATGGGTGTGGTACTGTTTGGAGGACACGAAGGAACCAATGAACATCCGCAAAGCTGTCATCACTGCCGCTGGGCCGGGTCAGCGGACATTGCCTCTGCAAACCCTCGTTGACCGCGACGGGAAAGCCAAGACGGCGCTGGAGATTATTGTTGAGGAGGCGCTTAATTCGGGCGCGGAGGAAATCTGCGTGGTGGTCCATCCGGGGGATGCGGACACCTATCGCGCAGCCGCCGGGCCGCACGGAAAGCGATTGCGGTTTGTGGAGCAGAGTGAACCGCTTGGCTACGGCCATGCCGTCTGGTGCGCGCGAATTTTCACCGGATCCGAGCCATTTCTGCTGCTGGTGGGAGATCATCTTTATCTGAGCCGTGAAAACCGCAGTTGCGGGCGGCAATTGGTGGAGATGGCCGCAGCCGAGGCGTGCGCCGTCTCCGCCGTGCAGGCCACGCACGAAAGCAAGCTGCCCTATTATGGTGTGGCGGGCGGGCGGCTGGCGGAGAACCGCAAGGGACTTTACCTCATTTCCGAGGTGCTGGAGAAGCCGACCCCGACGGTGGCGGAGCAACGCCTTATCGTCCCCGGCTTGCGCGCGGGCCACTATCTTTGTCTTTTTGGGATGCACGTGTTGACGCCGACGGTGATGGATTTGCTCGGCTCCGATGTGACCGCCGGCCAGACATCCAGCTTGAGTCGTTCTCTGGCCAGGCTGGCAGAGCGGGAGCGTTATCTTGCCAGCGAGTTGCTGGGGCGCCGTTTTGACATCGGCTTGAAATACGGCTTGCTCACGGCGCAACTGGCGCTGGCGCTGAGCAGCCCGGCCCGGCCGGAAGTACTGGCCGGACTGGTTGAACTGCTGGCCCAGGAAGGGCAATGACCGTCCGTACGGAAGCAACTCTCCACACGCATGGCCAGCCCGCTCATCGAAATCATCACCTCGGCGGACTCTGGAATTCGCAACCAGTCCCTCGACGCCCTGTGCCTGCGCGCCCCGGCGGCGGAACTGCTCGCCGCCTGCGCAGGACTGGAAGACTTTCGCCGCCGAAGCGATAATCTTTACGAGCGCGTACGCGCGCTGTTTTTCCTGTACGCGATTCACCGTTTTCATCTGCCGGGCAAATTGCCGGCGGGCGCGGAGGGCAAGATCCCGTTCAAGGGATTTGAACATCTGCTCCAGCGCCGGTTTGAAGAAGCCCTGGTCCAGTTTCTTGCCGCGCAGAAAAACTGCGGTCCCAGCGACGCGATTTCCAGCGCGCTGGCCAGCGTCTATCAACGCATCGGCTTTCAGACACTGGCCGACCAGGTGCGGCGCAGCGTGCGTTCGGTGCGGGGCAACCAATGGATGTTCCGCATGGGCCATCCGGCAGATCATCCGCTACGCGTGCGCCCTGAACTTCTGCAGTGTGGGGCCGACGGGGCCTACCCTGTGCTGCGAGAACGCACGCCGGTGCGGATGGATTTGAGCCACTCGGGCTGGAGCGACATTTTCTTTCTCGGCATGGATTTTCCTGAAGGCGCACGGGTGCTCAACGTGTCCATTGACCTGGGAGTTCACGGGCGCGACCAGACGCCGCAGCCGCCTGTGGAGGCCTGGCTGCGGGTGATTGACGAGCCGCTCTTGCGCCTGACCAGCGTGGACCTCGGCGCCACGGCGGACATCCGCAGTCTGGCGGAGGTGTTTGATTTCGCCCATGACTATCTGGGGCTGCTCAAAGCGGCGGTGATTGCCGCCGGCATTGTGCCACCGGGCATCGAAGGTTCGGGACTCAATCTGGCCGATCTGCTGGGGCGCGTGGTCGGGGCCGGTCGCGGGTTGGAATTGGTCAGCCACGTCAACGATATTCCCAAAGGCTCGCGTCTTGCCGTCTCGACAAACTTGCTCGCCTCCTTGATTTCCGTCTTGATGCGCGCCACCGGGCAGGCCAAGTCGCTCAACGGCGCCCTGGCGGAGGAAGAACGGCGTCTGGTGCTGGCGCGCGCGTTGCTCGGCGAATGGCTCGGGGGATCGGGAGGCGGCTGGCAGGATTCCGGCGGCTTGTGGCCGGGCATGAAGCTCATTTGCGGGGTGTCTGCGACGGAAAGCGATCCCGAATTTGGCATCAGCCGAGGCCGACTCATGCCGGCGCACCGAATACTGGATCACCACGACATTTCCTCCGAGACCCGGGAGCGTTTGCGGGAAAGCCTGGTGCTCGTCCACGGCGGGCTGGCGCAGAACGTGGGACCGATCCTGGAAATGGTGACGGAAAAATACCTGCTCCGATCCGCTCCGGAATGGGCGGGACGCCAGCAGGCCATCGGATTGCTGGACGAAATCGTGGCGGCGTTGCAGGCCGGTGATGTGAGCCGGGTGGGCGAATTGACCACGCGGAATTTTCTCCAGCCGATCCAAACCATCATTCCGTGGGCCAGCAATGCCTTCACCGAATCGCTGATCGCGTCGGTCCGCGCCGAATTGGGCGGGGATTTCTGGGGCTTCTGGATGCTTGGCGGCATGTCCGGAGGCGGCATGGGCTTTATCGTGGAGCCGAAACGCAAGGCGCAGGCGCAGGAACGGTTGCAGGAGATCATGTCGCAAACCAAGCGGGAGTTCCAATACGCGCTACCCTTTGCCATGGAGCCGGTGGTCTATGATTTCGCCATCAATGAGCGCGGCACCTGGGCGGACCTGCTGCGCGGGGAGGAGATATTGCTGCCGCGGGGCTACTATGCGCTGCATGTGCCGCGCTGGCTGCGGGCGGATCCACAAGCGCTGACCAGGCCGCAGCGGGCGGAACTGGACAAGTTCAGCGCCGCCTGCCGCAGCCGGCCGGAATTGTCCGGCATGATGCAAATGCTCTTCGACCGCCTGGTGCCGCGGTTGAAATCCGAGAGCGGCTCGCAGCAAGGCCTGGCGGAATTGCTCGAACGCAACGGCTTCGACCCTGTGCAGCATGAACAGATTCGCGAGGATTTAAAAAGCGGCCGCATTGGCCTCGCGCAAAACCGCCTGCCGGCCAGCGCGGACATCAAGGACGTGGAGGATGGCGATGTGATCCATGCCACCCAGGCGCCGGCCGAGGAATTCCGCCAGGCTGGTCTGGCCGCCATGGCGCGCGGCGAACTGGCCGTGGTCACGCTCTCGGCCGGCGCCGGCAGCCGCTGGACGCAAGGGGCCGGCGTGGTCAAAGCCCTGCATCCATTCTGCAAATTCGACGGCCTGCACCGGACCTTCCTGGAAACGCACCTGGCCAAGAGCCGCCGCATCGGTCAACTGGCGGGCCAGCCGTTGCCCCACATTTTGACCACCAGCTACCTGACCCACGCCGCCACCGAGGAGTTCCTGGGCCGCCATCGGAATTATCATTATCCCGGACCGCTTCTGCTGTCGCCGGGCCGCTCCATCGGTTTGCGCATGATCCCGATGATGCGCGACCTGCGCTTTTTGTGGGAGGAGATGCCGCAACAGCGGCTCGACGAGCAGCAGCAAAAAGTGCGGGACAGCTTGCGCGCCGCACTCCTTAACTGGGCGAGCTGCGCGGGAGAAGGCGGCGATTACACAGACAATCTCCCGGGGCAGTGTCTGCACCCGGTCGGACACTGGTTCGAGGTGCCGAACCTGCTGCGCAATGGAGTGCTCGCGCAGTTGCTGGTCCAACGTCCGCAGTTGCGGCATCTGATGTTGCACAACATTGATACACTGGGGGCGGACGCGGACCCGGCGATCTTCGGTCTCCATCGCGCGCAGGGCGGCTGCCTGACGTTCGAGGTCATCACGCGCCGGTTGGAGGATCGGGGCGGCGGTCTGGCGCGCGTCAATGGAGAAGTGCAACTGGTCGAGGGCCTGGCCATGCCGCGCGAAGAGGATGAATTCCATCTCCGTTACTACAATTCCAATACCTGCTGGATTGACATTGACAAACTGCTGGCGGTTTTCGGATTGAGCCGGGCTGACCTGTCCAACGCCGAACGGGTTGCCGCCGCTGTGCGCGCGCTGGCCGCGCGGATGCCGACCTACGTGACCATCAAGGAGGTCAAAAAGCGCTGGGGCCAAGGCCAGGAGGACGTGTTCCCGGTCAGCCAGTTTGAGAAACTGTGGGTTGACATGACCGCGTTGCCGGAGGTGGGAACGCGTTACCTGGTGGTGCAGCGCCTGCGTGGGCAACAGCTCAAGGACCAGGCGCAACTTGACGGCTGGCTGCGCGACGGCTCGGCTGATTTTGTCAACCGGCTTTGTGCCTGGGCGTGAATTTGCATTCCGATGTTCGATCGCTGCCGCGCCATGTTGAAGGCCAGCCTCTCCAGGTTGGTAAAGGAAACAGCCATCGCGGCCGTTCAGGTTTGCCTGACGTTGCATTTTTTATTTTGTTTTCTTTGCGATCGTTTTCGCGTGCTCAAGACCATCCGTTCGTTCCTGCCCTTGGGCGAAAGCGAGACCAAACACACTCTTTGGCCGGGTCAATGACACGATTCATGCGACCCTCTACGGCATGGTCGCGCCCTCCGCGCTCCAGGGTGTGCTGGGTGGGCTGATGTTTTGGTGGCCGGGGGTTCCTTCGCCATGGTTCTGGGCCTTGGTGGCGGCGGTCTTCGCATTCGTGCCGGTGGTAGATACCTTCGTGCTTTGGCTCCCGGCAGCGGTGTATCTCGGACTGGAGGGCAGGTGGGGGGAAGCTCTGGGCATAGGACACCAGGTCGTTCAGGGTGAAGCCGTCGTGGCAGGTGACGAAGTTGATGCTTTGCTCGGCTTCCCGCTCTTTGTGCCCGTAGATATCGGGACTGCCAATGAACCGGTCGGCCAACCGCTCGACGGAGCCATCTTCCCCCAGGAAGAAACTGCGCACATCATCGCGGAAATGGCCGTTCCATTCCTTCCAACTGTCGCCGATGAAATTGCCGACCTGGTAAAGGCCGGCGGCATCCCAGGCCTCCGCGATCAGTTTGGTTCCCGCCAATACCGGGTCGGACTCGATGTCCCACAACACGGGAGGATTGGGCAAGACCTGGCCTAAAGGGGCGCGGGCGAGGATGGAGGCGAGATCGAAGCGAAATCCGTCCACATGCATCGTTTCCACCCAATACCGAAGGCTGTCCACGATGAGCCGCCGAACGATGGGGTGGTTGGCGTTGAGCGTGTTGCCCGTGCCGCTGAAATTAGCGTAACGGGATTGGTCGGGTTCGAGGAGGTAATAAATGGAATTATCCAGTCCGCGCAGGCTTAGGGTAGGCCCCGTGTGGTCCCCTTCGGTGGTGTGGTTGAAAACCACGTCGAGAATGACTTCAAGGCCTTGACGGTGCAACGCCTTGACCATGTCCCTAAACTCGTCCACCGTGCCGAGCCGGTCCCGCCGCGAGCTGTAGGCCTGATGAGGCGCGAAGAACGAAACCGGCGCATAGCCCCAATAGTTGACCTTTCCCGGCGGACAATCCTGGGGATCGAACTGGAAAACCGGCAGCAACTCGACTGCCGTCACCCCGAGTTGTTTCAAATAGGGAATCTTCTCGATCAGGCCGGCATACGTTCCACGCAGGTTTTCCTTGAGGCCGGAGCTCGGATGCCGGGTGAAGCCGCGGACGTGCATCTCGTAGATGATGGTCCTGGAAGAGCATCGTTTTAGCGGAGAGTCGCCTTCCCAATCGTAGGCGGAAGGATCCACCACCACGCTTTTCATGGCAGTGGCGCAGTTGTCCCCCGGGTGGCGGGCGGCTTCGCGGGAATAGCCCGGAGGGACCACAACGCAGCGTCCATACGGGTCGAGCAGGACCTTGCCGGCATCGAAGCGCGCGCCGCTTGCGGGATTGAACTGGCCGCGCGCCCGGTAGCCGTAAAGCTGGCCCGGCTGTATTTCCGGGATGAAGGCGTGCCAATAGTGATAGCTTCGGCTGGTCGCGGGGTCCAACAGGATCACGCGGGACGGCCGCGGATCGTCCTCCCGTTCGAAGAGCAACAACTCTATCGCGGCGGCGTTGCGTGAGAAGACGCTGAAGTTAACGCCGCCATTGGTGATTGTCGCGCCGAGCGGCGAACTTTGTCCAGGAGTCACATTGGGGCGCATCGTCGTGTGGGAGATATATGACTTGTTTGCGCGGAGTGCCAACGGCTACTCGGGGCTATTCGTTTAGCCCCCAATGCAGGTATGCCGCCCAGTCGGAGTGCTCCGACTCCCAAATAGGCAAAGGAACATGCCGCGGCTTTTGTCGTCTCGCTGGAATCAATTCCAGATAGTCCGGCGCGGGCCTGTCCAGCTCCGGCTCAACCATTTCATGAGAAAGATCGTCGAGGGATTCAAGAACTGTATTTCGTTTCATAGATGATGGCCAGTTGAGCTGTGTTCCCGTCTGTCATGGATGCGCCATTGATTATTTCGCTTTCTCCAGGGCGGCCACCTTGCCGAGCCGCCGCAGGTGTCTCTGAGCCTGGCTGAACTGCGCTGCGAGGAACGTTTGGACCAGGTCCCACGCGACGGCTGGGCCGACAGTCCGGCCGCCCATGCACATGACGTTCATGTGGTCGTCTTCAACTCCTTGCCGGGCGGAAAAGTGGTCATGGATGAGGGAGGCACGGATGCCTGGAATCTTGTTGGCGCAAACGGAAGCCCCCACGCCACTGCCGCAAATGGCGATGCCGCGTGTCACGTGGCCGGACGCCACGGCGTTGGCGAGCGGAGTCACGTAGTCCGGATAATCGTCGTCGGGTGTAAGTTTGTAGGCCCCGAAATCAACCACTTCGTGGCCCGCGCCGTGGAGTTGGGCAACTAACTCTTCTTTTAGACCGAAGCCCCCGTGGTCGGTGGCAATTCCGACTTTCATAATCTCCTTTCACTCTCCTTTCTTCAGCGCGCTGCTCTTGGAGGCAATCACGCCGAGCAATTCTTCCCAGGACTTCACGAAGGCCTTGGCGCCTTCGATCTGAAGCTGAGCCGCCAAGGCGCCAAACTTGACGCCAGCCTCGCTGAACCGCGCCAACACCGTCTCCCAATCGCCTCCATCGGCTGGCATGATCGAGCTGAGTTCGCCGTGATCGGCCAGGGCCAGTAACGTGGCTTCCGGCATGGTGTTGACAGTGAACGGGGCGGCCAGCGCTTTGATATAGAGCACATCCGAAGCTTTAGGGTCCTTGACGCCAGTGCTGGCCCAAAGGAGTCGTTGCGGTCGGGCGCCCGCGTTAAATGCGCTCTGCCAGCGAGGCGAGCCCAGAAGCTGCCGGTAGGCTTTGTAAATGCGGTTGGCCATTGCGATCCCGAGCTGGTTGTTTAATTCCGCAGGGACTTTGCCGGCCACCGCGCCATCCCAACGGCTGACAAATACCGATGCGACCGAACCGACGTCCGGCTTGAGTCCCGCGGCGATACGCCGCTCGATGCCGCGCATGAAGGCGTCTGCCGCCGCGAGATATTGCTCGCGCGAAAACAGGAGCGTTACGTTAATGGGTATGCCGGCGAAGATGGCTTCTTCAATGGCTGGCAAGCCCTGTTTTGTGCCGGGGATCTTGATGAACACGTTGGGCCGGGCGGCACGGGTACGGAGTTCCTTGGCGGCCTTCAATGTGCTGGCGGCGTCGAATGCCAGGACGGGCGACACCTCCAGGGAAACCCATCCATCCATACCGTTGGTCTGGTCGTAGATGGGCCGGAAAAGATCCGCCGCCCGACAGATGTCCTCGAGCGCCAGCTCGAAAAACAGCGGTTCACCGGATTTCCCTTGGGCGAGCCGGTCCCGAATCGCCGCATCGTAGGCGGTGCTGTTCTTGATGGCGTGGTCGAAAATCGTCGGGTTAGAGGTCAGACCGGTGATGGAGAGCTCATCAATGTAGAGCTTGAGAGTTCCCGTGTTGAGCAAGTCGCGGGTGATGTTGTCGAGCCAGAGGCTCTGGCCGAGGTTGTGCAGTAGTTTGGTCGCATTCATTTGTTTTGTCTAGTGTGAGTGGAGCGTTCGCTCAGGTTCGGTCATTAGCTTCCGGGTGGCCGCCAATGGGCGGCCAGGAATCAGGTCGGGCAAATCACAAGACAGCAGGTCGGAGATGCGTTCGACCGTCACGTCCGCCGCCGGATAGGAGGCGAGGACTATCGGATCGAGGGCAAACTGTCCTTGCCGGGGGAGCACTGTGGTTACGCGGTTGCCCCAGGCCTTTTTGACGGCGGTCAGGATGCGCAGCTTGTCGTCCACCAGCACGTAGTGCTCGGCGGGATACCGCTGCTGGATATTCTGCAGGGCCTCCTCTTTGTGGATATAAATAAGGACGTGGCCTTGGACAGTCTCGAAAATGCCGGAACGTTGGACCTTGCGCGGCTGGAACACGACATCGCTGTCCGTGAGGATGACCGTCCGGCCCCACTGGCGGAAACATTCCAACACGTCGAGAGCGCCGGGGTAGAGCCGGTTGGCGAATGGGTAATCAAGCAGGAAGTTGGCTGCCGTTACCAGGTGGGGCTGGTAGGGGTGCTCAATGCGAAAGCGCTGGAAAGCCCCCAGATAATCGCAGTAGCCCAATTCCTCAAATAGCTGCTCCTGGATCGCCCAGAACCTGTCCCGGCATTGGGCGCCGAACTCGCGCTCGATGTGATGTTTAAGGTCGGCTTGAATGCGATCGTTCTCCAACAGGGTGTCATCAACATCCACCAGGAAGACCATGGGCGAGGATTTGCTCATGGCAGAGCCCTCACGGTTTGGTTTGCAATGGCATTCGGCAGATCAACGGCCCGGCCACACGCCAAGGTCAAGTTGCGCAAGCGCTCAAAGATCGGAGCCCTGAACATTTGCTCGGTGCAGCGCCAGCGCCAATTGCCGGCGGCGATGCCAGGAACGTTCATTCGGCCCTCCACACCCAGATTCAACAAGTCCTGCAGCGGAGCAATGGCGAGGCCTGACTTCGAGGACCACACCGACCGGATGAAATCCCAGGCGACTTCACCAGTCCCGCCGCCGGCCTGGACCGCATAACTTTTGGCGGCCTGGCGAACATTTTCCGGCAGCGATTCAAACCAGGCCCGAGTGGTGGTATTGTCGTGCGTTCCCGTGTAGGCGACGGTGTTCGGGACGTAATTGTGGGGGAGATGAGGATTCTGCGGACTGCCATCGAAGCCGAACTGGAACACTCGGATTCCGGGCAGCTCGAACTTATCGCGAAGGGCAACCACATCGGGAGTGATGATGCCGAGGTCTTCCGCAATGAAAGGCAGGTGGCCCAATTCCGCCTGGACGACCTCGAAGAAAGCAGCGCCGGGCCCTGGGACCCAATGCCCAGGTTGAGCGGTTTCAGCCATCGCGGGAACGTGCCAGGCGGCGCAAAACGCCCGGAAGTGGTCGAGCCGAATCAGATCCACGTGGGCCAGCAAAGACTTCAGGCGGTCAATGCACCAACGATAGCCCGATCGGCGAAGGGCTTCCCAGTCATACACCGGGTTGCCCCAGAGCTGTCCTTCGGCACTGAAATAATCCGGGGGCACGCCGGCCACCAATCGCGGCCGGAGATTGGCATCGAGTTGGAACCACTGGGGATTGGCCCAAACATCGCTCGAATCGAGCGACACGAAGAAAGGCAGATCCCCGATAAGGAGCACGCAGCGGTCATGGGCATACTCCTTCAATCGGTTCCCCTGGCGGGACAGCAGGAACTGCCCAAACCGGCTTTCATTGATCTGGTCGGCCAGGTCGCGGCGCGCGCGCGCCATGGCCGAAGGACTGCGCCTGCGCAAGTCGTCCGGCCAGTCGAGGACGTTCGCGCCTCCCAAGCGCGCCTTCAACGCTCGGAACAGAGCATAGTCGTCCAGCCAATGAGTCTCTTCCGAACAGAATTGCTCAAAGTCCGCCCGTAACGCGGGGCGCGCGGAGGGGTCGAAATTGCGCCAAGCCTGGTCGAGCAACCGGTGCTTGAAGGCGATTACCGCGTCAAAATCAACCGCGCTCTTAGGGAGGCGCCGGCCTGATTCACAATCGGTTGGGCTGAGCAATCCGTCTTCGATCAGAAGTTCCGGGCTGACCAACAGCGCGTTTCCGGCGAAAGAGGACAAACACGAATAAGGCGAGTTGCCACACCCGGTGGGACCCAACGGCAGGGCCTGCCACCAACCCTGGCCGGCATCGTGGAGCCGGTCCACCCACTGGAAGGCGGCCGGCCCCACATCCCCAATGCCGTAAGGCGACGGCAGCGAGGTCACATGCATCAGCACACCGGAGGTGCGACAGCCGGGCCTGAATGGCGGAAGCGCGACTTGATGTTCTAAGAAGGAACTGTTCATGACAGTGGGCACGGTTGCACCTTCCAGATTTCGGTGGCGTACTGGGCGATGGTGCGGTCGCTGGAAAACTTCCCCGAACCAGCCACGTTCAAGATCGCCTTTCCGGCCCATGCGTTGGGTTGGCCGTACAAACCCGCCAGACGCTGATCGGCTTCGAGGTAGGATTTCAAGTCGGCCAGATGCATGTAGTAGTCACCGTGCGCCAGGAGCGCATCCAGGATGGGGGAGAAAATGCCCTGCTCTCTTGGGCTGAAATGGTTCGACGAGATCAAATCCAAGGCCAGCCGCGTTTCCGGTTCGTTTTCGTAATGCCAGCGCGGATTGTACCAGCCGCGAGTATTGACCACCTGTTCGGCCGTCAATCCGAAAAGAAAAAAGTTCTCCTCGCCCGCCTCCTCGGCCATTTCAATGGTGGCGCCATCCCGGGTACCGATAGTCAGGGCGCCGTTCATCATGAATTTCATGTTGCTGGTGCCGCTGGCCTCGTAACCGGCGGTTGAGATTTGATTCGACACTTCGCTGGCCGGGAGAAGCCGCTCGGCCAAACTGACGCAGTACTCCGGCAAGAACACCACGTTGAGCCGGCCTCGCACCGTCGGGTCCGCGTCAATGATCTCTGCGAGGTTGTTGATGAATTTGATGATGAGCTTGGCCAGATGATAGGCGGGCGCCGCCTTGCCGGCGAAGAAAAACGTGCGTGGCGGTTGTGCGAGCTTAGGATTCGCGCGCAGGCGGTTGTAGAGCACGACCACGCGCAGCGCGTTGAGCAATTGCCGCTTGTATTCGTGGATGCGCTTGATCTGGCAATCGAAGATGGTGTCCGGATCAACGGCCTGCCCGGTGGTTGTCTTCAGCCAGTCGGCAAATTTGACTTTGGCCTGGCGTTTGGCGTTACGGAAGGACACTTGAAACCCCGAATCGGCGGCCAAGGGTTTGAGCCGGCGCAGTTCCTCGAGATCGAGAATCCAGCGATCTCCGATGGCCTCGGTTATGGCACCGGCGAGGGGCGGGTTGGCCAGCAACAACCAACGCCGAGGTGTGACTCCGTTGGTCTTGTTGTTGAAGCGTTCAGGAAAGATTTCGGCCAAATCCTTTACCGTAACCGTTCGCAGCAAGCCCGAATGAATCGCCGCCACGCCGTTGGTGCTGTGGGAGCCGACAATGGCAAGATTGGCCATGCGGACTTTCCGAAACGGCCCTTCTTCGATCAGGCTGACGTTTGCCACCCGCGTTTCGTCCCCAGGGTAACGGAGCCGAACGTCATCCAGGAGCCGGCGGTTGATCTCGAAAATAATCTCCAAATGGCGCGGGAGCATGTCCTCAAACCACTGGACCGGCCATTTCTCGAGCGCCTCCGGAAGCAGGGTATGGTTGGTGTAAGCCAACACTTTGGTGGTTAATGCCCAGGCCTGGTCCCAGCCCAGATGCGCCTGATCCAGCAGAATGCGCATTAACTCCGGCACGGCCATCGAGGGATGGGTGTCATTGAGTTGGATCGCCACCTTCTCCGGCAGTTGGTTCCAGTCATCGTTAGTCTGGCGGAAGCGCCGCACCAAGTCCCCCAGGGAACAGGCGACCAGGAAGTACTCCTGAATAAAGCGCAGGCCCTGGCCGAAGCTGGTTGAATCGTCCGGATATAGCACGCGGGTGAGCGATTCGGCAGCCAAACTTGCGGCGACAGCGCTGACGAAATCACCATGGCTGAAGGCTGGAAAGTCAAAGGAATGAGGGGTAGTTGCGGCCCAGAGGCGGAGGGTGTTGATGGTCTTGCCGCCAAAGCCCACCACGGGCCTATCGTACGGCACACCGATTATCTTTGAAGGCCGGCCCGGAATGGGCAGCAAACTTCCGCCACGGACCTCAAACGAGCAGTTCAGCGGCACTTCGATTCTCTGCAGAGGGCGCGGCACCTCCCATGGGTCTGGATTGCGCAACCAATTATCCGGCTGTTCCTGTTGCCAGCCGTCCTTGGTGTTCTGTTTGAAGATGCCGTATTCATAACGGAGACCGTAGCCCATCGCCGGGAGGGCCATCGTGGCCATGGAATCCAGAAAGCACGCCGCCAAACGTCCCAGCCCGCCGTTGCCCACGCCGGCGTCCGGCTCCTGTTCCAGCAGTTCCATTGGGTCGGTATGCTCCTGCATGGCCGCCTGCCTGACGATCGGGTCAAGCAGAAGATTGGTAATATTATTGGCGAGTGAACGTCCGATCAGGTACTCCATCGAGAGATAGTAAACGCGCTTGGGATTTTTCCGGGTGTAGTGCTGTTCGGTGCGAACCCAGCGTTGCGACAGGAGGTCGCGCACGGAGCGCGCCAGCGCCTCGAAGCGTTCGCGAGAGCCTGCAGCTTCGAGTGCAATGACATTGTCAAAAACAAGATGTCGCTCATAGGAAGCGTTGGCGGAGCCTGCGAACTGGATAGGGCCGCAGCCGTACTGCTCCAGGAGCTCAGTGTCGGCAAATCGGGCAGCCCCGCCGCCAAGAGGGCGGACCCCGGCTGACGAGCGCGGCGCTTTTGCCTGTGATCGTTTAGCTTTGGACAATGGTTCGAGGGTCTGAAATGTTGGAGAGATCGGTTTCAGTTCTGTGCTATTCATATTGTCCTCTTGAGTTTGTTATTCTGTGAAAACGCGGGCTTGCGCGATGAGTGTGGAAGGACTGCTGATCACCGGTTGCCCGGCCAGGTCCAACCATCCATTTCCGGCTTGTCTATGCCGTTTTCATAGGCGTAGGCCTGGCATTCGAGCTGCATGACGCGCAGCTTCTCCTTGGCATGAGCGCCGCAGGCGCGCAGGGTCGGCACGCGATCAATCACGTCCATCGCAATGGTGAAGCGGTCAATCTGGTTTCGAATGGCCAGGTCGAGCGGAGTATTGATGTTGCCCTTTTCTTTATACCCACGGACGTGCAGGTTCTTGTGGTTTGTGCGGCGATAGGTCAACCGATGAATGAGCCACGGGTAGCCGTGGAAGTTGAAGATGATCGGTTTGTCCTCCGTAAACAACGTGTCGAAGTCCCGGTTGTTCAGCCCATGTGGATGCTCGCTGGACGGCGTCAACCGGAACAGATCCACCACGTTGACAAACCGGATTTTGAGATTGGGGAAATTCTCGCGCAACATCATGACAGCGGCGAGTGATTCCTTGGTGGGAATGTCTCCGGCGGAGGCGATGACCACATCCGGCTCCACCCCCTGGTCATTGCTTGCCTGCGGCCAAATGCCAAGCCCCTTGGTGCAGTGAGCAATGGCCTGGTCCATGGTCATGTATTGGAGATGCTTCTGTTTGTCGGAAACGATGACATTGATGTAGTTGGTGCTCTTGAGGCAGTGATCCGCAACGCAGAGCAGCGAATTGGCGTCCGGCGGCAGATAGATGCGGCAGACGTCTG
>Ga0181533_1002826_pt1 | contig 19682 bp, 15 predicted proteins | sample PEATcosm2014_Bin_45_FD_119772 | JGI IMG/M metagenome (GOLD analysis project Ga0181533, IMG submission 119772) | Peatland microbial communities from MTU Mesocosm Facility, Houghton, MI, USA - PEATcosm2014_Bin11_60_metaG | ecosystem: Environmental > Terrestrial > Soil > Wetlands > Peat | place...
GGGACGCGGCGCCTATGCAGATCGCTCGCTGCATCCCCTGCCCGATGTTATCCTTCTGGATTTGGTGATGCCGGCTCAGAGCGGGTTCGATTTCCTTCAATGGCATCACGACTCCGCCTTCGAGTCCATCCCGGTGATTGTCTTCTGCGGGTCTTCATACGAGGACGACCGCCAAAGGGCGTTGACCCTGGGAGCCCATTTCTTCGTCGAAAAACCGGCAAGCTTCGATGAACTGCAGCAAGTGGTGCGGCGACTCTGGAGTTTTGGAATGAGTCTGCGCCACGCGTCACTGGCCGAGAACCCGGCCGGCAAAGCCCGGGGCGGGAAGGCCGAGAACCGGGCCGGCAAGTCCGAAGGGCGAAGGGCGAAGGGCGAAGGAAAGCCGAAGTCCGAGGCTCGAAGGCCGGAATAGCCCTGAGTTGCTGCGACGCAAGCACCAGAGGGAGCTGCCCACAGGTTCAGGGCCCTTTCGGACTTCGCTCCTCGGACTTCTTTCGCCCTTCGCCCTTCGCCCTTCGCCCTTCGCCCTTCCGCTTGACGCCCCCAGCCCTATCATCGATTGTTGGCCTGTGCCTGGAAGATGGTTTTTTCGATTTTGGCTTTGCCTGCTGCTGGCAGGCTTGCCGTCGCGCGTCGAGGTTGCGCGCGCAGCCCCGTTCTCTTTCGCCACCACGCCGGGGGAATTGCCCAAAACCGTCGTCCCCAGCCGCTATGTCCTCCATCTGCAGCCCGATTTGATTCATTTCACAACCCTCGGCTCTGTGGAGATCGACATCGAGGTGCTCGAGCCGGTGGAGGAAATCATCCTTAACGCCCTCGATCTGGAGGTCACGCAGGCCATGCTACGGGCAGAGCCGGCCGTGGAAACCAAGCTCGAGGCCCGCTCGGAGCCGGATGGCCAGAGGCTGGCGCTCAAGCCTCCCGGAACGCTGGCGCCCGGAAAATATCGATTGGCCATAGGATTCAGAGGGCGAATTGGGGAGCAGTTCCAGGGACTTTTTTATGTGAAGTATTCCGCCCCAGGCGGCCCGAGGATGATGTTGGCGACGCAGATGGAGCCTGCCGACGCGCGCCGGCTGTTTCCCTGCTGGGACGAGCCGGTTTTCCGCGCCAGGTTTGATTTGACCGCCATCGTGCCGACCAATTACCAGGCCGTCTCGAACATGCCCATCCAACGCGAATCGCCGGTCGAACACGGACTCAAGGAAGTCCGCTTCTCCCCTACGCCGCCGATGGCCAGTTACCTTGTGCTCCTGGCAGCGGGCGAATTTGAGGAGTTGCGGGATAAGGTGGACGGCGTCGAGTTGCGGGTCCTGACGACGCAGGGCAAGAAGGAGCAGGGACGCTACGCCCTGGGAGCGGCCAAGCAGCTCCTGGGCTACTACAACCGCTATTTCGGCATCAAATACCCGCTGCCCAAGCTGGATCAGATTGCCATTCCGGGCGGGTTCGGCGGGGCGATGGAGAACTGGGGCGGCATTACCTATGAGGAGAGCGACTTGCTCTATAATCCGCGCGCCAGCTCGGCCCAGACCCGGCGCGAGATTTTTGTCACTGTCGCCCACGAGATGGCCCATCAGTGGTTCGGCGACCTCGTCACGATGGCCTGGTGGAACGACCTCTGGCTCAACGAAGGATTCGCCTCCTGGATGGAGACCAAGGCAACGGACCATTTCAACCCGGCCTGGCAAATGTGGCTGAGCGCCGCCGCCGACAAATCCGCCGTCATGGGCGGCGACGCCCGGCGCTCGACTCATCCCATCCAGCAGAGCGTGGACAACGAGAGCCAAGCCAACGCGGCCTTCGACAACATCACTTATCTAAAAGGCGGGGCCTTGCTCCGCATGCTCGAGTGCTATCTGGGCCCGGAGAAATTCCGGCAAGGTGTCCACCGCTACCTCAGCGACCATCGTGGCTCCAATGCCACAACCACCGACCTGTGGACCGCGCTCGAACTGGTTTCCGGCAAACCCATCGGCGCCATCGCAGCCGGCTGGACCGAACAGCCCGGGCTGCCCCTGGTGACGGTCAAGACCCAGTACTACAACGGCAGACAGCTCGTCTCCCTGGCCCAGGAGCGGTTCACCGTGGACTATCCCGACGCTCAACCGCTCCTCTGGAAAACCCCGGTCTCGCTGCTCAATCCCGCCCCTGGTTCCGGCGCCGAGCTATCCCTGCTCCTCGAAGACAAGGCGGCCTCGACCCCGTTCGGCAAACCGAACGGCCTCGTCAAGGCCAACGCCCACGATACCGGCTACTACCGCGTTTGGTATGAGCCCGCGCTCTTTGACAGGCTCCGAAACCATATCACGCAATTTCCCGCCGCCGATCGGCTCAACCTCCTCGATGATCAGTGGGCCTTGGTCGAGGCAAACCGCGCCACCTCCGCCAGCTTCTTTACCCTGGTGGAAGCCCTCGAACACGACCCCACCTGCGCGCTCTGGGACACGATCCTCTCGACCCTGACCTTGCTCGACGACCTCGAGGAAGGCTCCCCGGACCGGCCCGCCTTCCAGGAATATGCCCGCTCGCTGCTCCAGCCCCAATTCCAACGCCTCGGTTGGACGCCCCGGAACTCCGAACGGGAGTCGGATGCCTTGCTGCGCAGCCGCATTATTTGGGGCCGGGGCTATTTCGGCGACACGGCGGTCATCGGGCAGGCCAAGGAGCGGTTCCAGGAGTCTTTGAAACACCCCGGAACGCTCGGCGCGGACTTGCGACCCGCGGTGTTGCGGCTGGCAGGCCGGTATGGCGATCAGCGGACCTACGATGAGCTGCACGCCCTGGCCCGCCAGGCCCAGGGCACCGAGGAGCGGCATCTCTGCTACGGCGCAATGGCCGAGGCCCTGAACCCGGAATTGGCCCGCCAAACGCTGGCCCTCTCGCTCTCCGAGGAGAGCTTTCCCCAGGAGGCAGCCACCCTGGTCGTCAAAGTCGCCAACACCAGCGGCCAAAAAGAACTGGCCTGGGATTTCGCCCGCCAGCACATCACCGCGCTCCTGGCCCGGGTGGACCCCTTCAGCCGCGGCAACTATGTCCCCTCCATTCTGGCCGCCTTCTCCGATCGCACTCGCGCTGCCGAGCTCGAGGCCTTTGTCCAACTCAACCCAGCCAATGACGCCCAAATCCGCGCCCGGGAAGCCGCCGAACAAATCCGGTTCAAGGCCGCCCTCAAAGAGCGCGAACTGCCCGCCATCGCGGCCTGGCTCGCCGGCCGTAAACAGGGCGTTGAAGCGTCGAGGCGAAGTTTCTGACTAGGCCGAGCGCCAGAGGACCTCTGCAATCGATTTTATCGCTTCGTTCAGACCCGCTGCACATGCACTGCTGCCGCGAGTCTCTCGACATCTGCGCGCTCGACTTCGCCGGGCATGAGTGTGATGGCATTGGCCGCGCCCGCGGCGGAAGCCCAGCGGCAGGCCTCGCCCAGACTCTCCCCGCGCAGCATCCGCCAGACCAGGGCCGCCAAAAACGCATCTCCGCACCCGATTGGGTTCACGACTTTGACGGGCGGCGGGATGATTCGCCAGAAAGACTCGCCGTCAAAGGCCAGCACCGCCTCCTTGCCGGCGGTGACCACGGCGCGTTGCGCGCCGCGTCGGCACAACTCGCCCATCGCCGACATCACGCCGGCCTCATCCTTGAGCTCCCTTCCCAAAGTCGCGGCCAACTCGGCCCGGTTGGGCTTCACCAGGCCGGGTTGCGCCTTGAGCGCCTCGGCCAGCGGCGCGCCCTGGGCATCGATAGCGCAGAGCACCCCGGTCTGGCGGGCCTGCCAGGCAGCCTGAAAGTAAAGGTCGCCCGCCCCCCCCGGCGCAAGACTCCCGGACATCACTACGGCCCGGCAGGCCTTGACGCGCCGCCGCAGGACGGCGCCCAACTGCTCGTAATCCGCGGGTGAAACCGTCGGACCCTCCTCCACCAATTCCGTCTGCGTGCCCGCCTCTTGATCGAGCACCGTCACGCACTGCCGCGTTTGCGCCGCCACCGTCACAAAGTCCGTCTCGATCCCTTTGGCCTCCAGCATGTCCCGCAGGCATCGGCCGCGCTCGCCGCCGAGGAAACCTGCCGCCAAAGGCCGTTCCCCAAGCGCCTTGAGCACCTTGGCCACGTTGACCGACTTCCCCGCCGGACCATCGGCAACGGTCAATGCGCGGTTGACCGCATCCGGCGTAAGTTTGCGGAACACCATCACTCGCTGCACTGCCGGCGTTGTTCCCAGACACAGAATCATACGTTCGATTCGATCCCATTCTCTCCTTTCAGGTCCTGCCGCGCAAGGGTCCGGAAAGGGGTTGCCTCAGTTGCCACAGCCCGGCAGGCAAAGGCGGCAAGCTCGGCCCGCCGCTGGACCAGGTCGCCAAACGCCATGACCCGCAATGGCTCATCGCCCACTTCAAAAACTCGCAGGCAATCTCTCGACCGAACCGAACGCTCCGCCTGAACCTATGTGTGCGATGCCTCTTCGCGAACCCGATGGCCGCAGACACCTTCAGCCCGCCGGCGCAGGTCACTTAGCCGCCTCCTCCAGGGGGCTTAGGTCAAAACGATCTTGTCCCCGTGCTTGAGCGTGACGACGGCTTTTTTCCAGTCGGGGACCTTGCCGGCTTGCTTGGTGCGCTGACGGCGGTCTTTGCCGCGCACATTCATGGTGTTGACCTTGACGACTTTGACTTTGAAGAGTTCCTGGACGGCGTTGCGGATCTGGAACTTGTTGGCCCGGGGGTCGGTCATCACGGTGTACTGATTGAAGGCAGCGCCCTGGCGCGTGCCTTTTTCAGTCAGGCGGACGGTTTTGACAATTTCGAAAGGGTTCATGTCAGTCTTTGTTCAGGCGGGCCTCGAGTTTCTCGAAGGCGCTGCGGGTGAATACCAGTTTGTCGGGTCGCAACACGTCGTAGGTGTTGAGCATGTCGCCGGTGGTCAGAGCCACGTTGGGGACATTCCGGGAGGCCAGCGTGAGGTTGTTATCCGGGGCCTCTGAGACGATCAGGGCGGTGCCTTGCAGCTCGAGGGCGGAAAGCACCGTAACAAATTCCTTGGTCTTACCGGATTGCAGCTTGAGGTCGTCCAGGAGCAGGATGTCCCCGGCGTGAAGGCGCTCGGACAGGGCCTTGCGCAAGGCGAGCTGCCGGGTCTGGCGGGAGACTTTCTTGCCGAAGTCGCGGGGTTTCGGGCCGAAAACGACACCGCCGCCGCGCCAGAGCGGCGACTGGAAGGAGCCGGCGCGGGCGCGGCCTGTGCCCTTTTGGCGCCAGGGTTTCTTGTTTGTGCCGGCGACTTCGCCCACGTTCTTGGTGCAGGCGGTGCCCATCCGCTGGGCTGCCTGGTAGGCAACAACCACGTCGTGAACGGCCTGCGTGCCTTTGCCGTCTTCAATCAAGGGGAATGTGACTTCCAATTCACCCTGGTTGTTTCCTTTGATGTCTTTAATCGGGAGCTTCATAGAATCAACCGCTGATGAGGTGAGAATTCAAATCACTTCTTCTTGGCATCGGCCTTTTTCACGTTCTCCGGACGCTCGGCATGGGGTCTCCAGCCCTTGGGCCGTTTCTTGGATTCGCGGATGATGACATAATCGCCATTGGAGCCGGGAATAGCGCCTCTAATGAGCAGGAGATTGTCGGCCTCGTGGACCTGGACGACCTGGAGATTTTGGGCGGTGCGGCGGACCTGGCCCATGTGGCCGGGCATTTTCATGCCGCGCATCACGGTGCCGGGGAACAGACGCTGGCCGATGGCGCCGGAGCGGCGGTGCCAGCCTTTGGCGCCGTGGGTTGAATCGCCGCCTCGAAAGGCGTGCCGGCCCACGACGCCCTCAAACCCTCGCCCTTTGGTTGTGCCGATGGCGTCCACGTAGTCCCCGGGAGCAAAGAGGGTGGCGCCGACGACTTCGCCGGCCTTGACCTCTTTGGAGAAATTCCGGAATTCCCTGATGCGTTTGACCCCGCCGTTCTGGAGGTTGAATTTCCTGAGGTGGCCCAGGAGCGGCTTGGTGAGCCGCTGTTCCTTTTGCTCGCCAAAGCCAAGCTGGACGGCGTTGTAGCCGTCGGCTTGCTGGGTCTTGCACTGGAGGACGTGATTGGGGCCGGCAAGGACAACCGTGACCGGAGTGCTGACGCCTTTGGCATCATACACGCGGGTCTGGCCCAGTTTCTTTGCTAAAAGTCCGACTGGCATAAATGGGTGGGAGTTAAATGGTTGCCTAGATCTTGATCGTAATGTCCACCCCGGCCGGCAGGTTGAGCTTCTTAAGCTCATCGACTGTTTTTGCCGTAGGTTCAATGATATCGATGAGGCGCTTGTGGGTGCGTTGCTCGAAGGTTTCCTGGGATTTCTTGTCCGCGTGGGGGGAGCGTAGGACGGTAAATCGCTCGATACGGGTGGGGAGCGGGATAGGCCCCGCCACTCGCGCCCCGGTGCGTTTAACCGTGTCCGCGATGTCGCGGGCGGATTGGTCAATGACCCGGTGGTCAAAGGCCTTCAGTCTGATGCGAATGCGTTGTCCAGCCATACAAAGAACAATTGTCTATAAATGGTTCCAGTTAATCTTGCGCCTCCCTGTCAGGGGAAACGGAGCGCGGAATATAGCAAATGGCCGCGCGGGGGCAAGAGCTTTTTAAAAAGAATTCTCTGGCGCGGAGGAGGATTAAGAGAGGATAAAGATTAAGATTAGCATTAAGATTATGAGTTGAGAAAAAGACGAGAGCGATGCGCCCTTAAGCCCGGGCGGCGGGTTTGCCCTTGGCCGCGTCCAGGATGCCGGCGACGATTCCGGCGGGAACGGGTTCGAAGCGGAACGGTTCCATGGAATAGGAGGCGCGGCCCTTGGACAAGGACCGGATGGCGGTGGCGTAACCAAACATTTCGGCCAGGGGGACTTCGGCGCTGACAATGGTCAAGCCTTCCTTGGCTTCGATATGGACGATCTTGCCGCGTCGCCGGTTGAGGTCGCCCAGCAAATCGCCTTGGTATTCGTCCGGCGTAGTCAGTTCCACCTTCATGATCGGTTCGAGCAGGATCGGATTGGCCTTTTTGACGGCGTCTTTCAAGGCGAAGATGCCGGCCATCTTGAAGGCCAGTTCGCTGGAGTCCACTTCATGGAAGGTGCCGTCCACGATGGCGACTTTCAGGTCCACCATCGGGTAGTTGGCCAGCACGCCGCCGGCGACAGCCTCTTTGATGCCATCAATCACGGCGGGGATGTACTCTTTGGGGATGGCGCCGCCCACGATCTTGTTCTCGATTTCAACGCCTTTGCCACGCTGGTTGGGCGCCAGCGTGATCATCGCATGGCCGTATTGGCCGCGTCCGCCGGATTGGCGGATAAACTTGCCCTCGCCTTCGGCGCCGCGCGTGACGGTCTCGCGGTATGCGATTTGGGGAGCGCCGGCGTTGGCGGCGACTTTGAACTCGCGGAACAAGCGGTCGCGGATGATTTCAAGGTGCAGCTCGCCCATGCCGGCGATGATGAGCTGGCCGGTTTCCTCGTTGGTAAAGCACCAGAAGGTCGGGTCCTCTTCGGCCAGACGCTGCAGCCCCTGGCTCATCTTCTCCCGGTCGGCCTTGGTCTTAGGCTCGACGGCCATGGAGATGACAGGCTCGGGGAAGGTCGGTGGTTCGAGCATGACCTCCAGGTCATCGTCACACAGGGTGTCGCCCGTCTTGATGTTCCTGAGGCCGACCAGGGCGGCGATGTCGCCCGAATAGGTGGTCTCGACATCAATGCGTTTGTCGGCCTGGACCATCATGACGCGGTTGACGCGGTCGCGTTTGCGGGTGCGGGGGTTGTAAATAATATCGCCCTTCTTGAGTTGGCCGCTGTAAACGCGGAAGAAGACCAGTTTGCCCACGTAGGGGTCCGTCCAGAGCTTGAAGGCCAGGCAACAGAACTTGCCGTAGTCGTTGGAGCGGATCTCGATCGGTTGGCCGGTTTCGGGCACGATGCCGACCGGGGCGGGCACGTCCAGGGGTGAGGGGAGGTAATCGATGACCGCATCGAGGAGGGGTTGGACGCCGCGTTTCCTGAAGGCCGAACCACAAAGCACAGGGACCATTTCCAGCTTGCAGGTGAGCCGGCGGATGGCCGGTTTCAACAGTTCAGGGGACACCGGCTTGTTCTCGATGACCAGTTCGGCAATCGAATCGTCCTTGTTGGCAACGGCATTGACTAGTTCCGCCAGGGCCGCGGCGGCCGAATCCTTGAGGTCGGCCGGGATCTCGGCAATCTCGAATTTCAGGCCGAAATCATCGTTCGGGTCGTAAAGAATCGCCTTTTGGTTTACGACATCGATAACGCCGCTGAAATTGTCCTCTTTTCCGACGGGCAGGAACACCGGATAGGCGTAGGCCCCCAGCTTTCGGCGCATGTCGTTGAGGGCATTTTCAAAGTTGGCGCCGGTGCGGTCCATCTTGTTGACGAAGGCGATGCGGGGGACTTTGTACTTGGTGGCCTGGCGCCAAACCGTCTCGGATTGGGGCTGGACGCCGGCCACGCCGCAAAAGACCGCGACGGCGCCATCCAGGACGCGCATGGACCGCTCCACTTCAGCCGTGAAGTCCACGTGGCCCGGCGTATCGATGATGTTAACGCGATAGGGCACGCCGGCAAACAACTTGCAGGTCCCGTCTTGCTTTTGGGTCCAGTAACAGGTCGTGGCGGCCGAGGTAATGGTGATTCCGCGCTCGCGTTCCTGCTCCATCCAGTCCGTGACGGTGTTGCCGTCATCCACGTCGCCCATTTTGTGGATGAGGCCGGTGTAAAACAAAATGCGTTCGGTCGTGGTGGTCTTGCCGGCATCGATGTGGGCGGCGATGCCGATATTGCGCGTGCGCGCCATCGGATAGGGCCGGTGTGGTGAATCGGGGCCCCGGGGCGCCGCCGTCTTGTTTTTCTCTAATACCGCTTGCATTTGATGATTCTCCGTCTAAATCGATGTTAATAAACCCCGTTGGGAATAAAAACGCCCCGAAAAAACCGCCAGGCGGCCGGGGCGAAATTCAGGACTGGATATTACCAGCGGAAATGCGCGAATGCCTTGTTGGCCTGGGCCATCTTATGCACTTCATCCCGCTTGCGGATGGCGTTGCCCTGGCCCTGGTAGGCCTCGAGAATCTCGCCCGCCAGGGCGTCCTGCATGGGGACTCCTTTTCGCGCGTCCGCGAAATCGACCAGCCAGCGCAACGCGAGCGAAAACTGGCGGTCGGCCGGGACCTCGAGGGGGACCTGGTAGGTGGCCCCGCCGACTCGGCGCGCCTTGACTTCCAAACGCGGTTTGGCGTTGTCCACCGCCCGCTGAAGCACCTCCAGGGGGTTTGCCGCCGGGTTCTTGGCGATAATCTGATCGAAAGCCCCATAGACGATGCCTTGGGCGACGCTCTTCTTGCCTCGCTGCATGACGGTGTTCACCAGGCGCGAGACCAGGGTGCTGTTGAATTTCGCGTCTTTGATGACGGGCCGGTGAACCGCTTGACGACGACGAGACATGGATAGATTAAGAGTTAAAGGGTTAACTAAGTCAAGAATGCAAAACCTCAGGCGGCAGGGGCGGGCGCAGGCGCAGGCGCAGCCGGCGCGGCGGGCTTGGCCCCTGGCTTGGGGCGTTTCACGCCGTACTTCGACCGGCTGACGCGGCGTTTTTCGACCCCGGCGGCGTCCAGGGTGCCGCGCACAATGTGGTAGCGAACGCCGGGCAAATCTTTCACGCGTCCCCCGCGCACCAGGACAATCGAGTGTTCCTGAAGATTGTGGCCTTCATCGGGGATGTAGGCGATAACCTCATGACCGTTGGTGAGGCGGACCTTGGCAACCTTGCGCATGGCCGAGTTGGGCTTCTTGGGTGTGCGCGTCATCACCTGGATGCAGACGCCCCGCCGGAACGGCGAATTATCCAAAGCGGGCGACTTGGACTTGTGCCTCAGCTTATTGCGGCCCTTACGGACTAATTGGTTGATTGTCGGCATTTCGAGTAAAAAAATCGTCTCCGCCCGCCTCCAAAGGCGGATGGAGCGCGGAATATATCAAATGGAACTAAGGTTGCAACAACTATTTCGCCACCGGGGGCGGACCGGGCGCATCCCAGCTATATCGACCTCCCCCGAAAGCTCATTATCACCCTGCTTCAGCGGGGTATTACGTCCCAAACGAGCGAGTGTCAACCGTTTTAACGGCTTTCGCCTTGCTTGCATCTGCCGCCCTCCACAAGGGCGGGATGCGCCCGCGTGAACCGCACACACACCATAAGACGGAAGCGGCCTCTTGGCAAGCCGGTTTAAGTTGGCGGCTGGGGGGTGGACGGGGCCGTTGAGAAGGTCGGAACAGCGGGCGGGACGCCCGCCTGCGAGTTCGGGCTGCGTCTCGCGGCACGAGCCATGGCCCGAGCGACTTTGCCGATGCCCCTGGGGGGGCGCGGGGGGGCGAGAGGTCAAAATTGGTTAAAGGCGCGCTAATTCCAGTGAGCCCGCCGGGACCCGCATAGAGGTGTGCTGATCCCGACCGGGCGACAAAGTGCTTAAAAAAATGGTTTGATTAGGCTTGATTGGGTTTGATTGGGCCGGATTTAGGGGCCGTTGAGGATTCCGGGCCAATTTTGGCCCCTGTTCCCCATCTTCGATGCGGCGCCCGAGGTCGTGGCGGGCGGGTTTAGGCAGCCGGGCAATGGCTCTATTCCGGGTGTTGCTCATGCACGTGCGCGAATATATATCAATGCTATACATTATGTCAAGAGAAAAAATGGGGCAGGGTGGCGGTAATGAAAAAGGATGGCTATACAGCCGGGGCGGAACAGGAGAAAACGGAGAGGCGTGAAGGTTTTAAACAGAAGGAAACGAAGGGAACGAAGGTGCTTCGGGCGAACATACCTCGGACTTAACCTGGGAGTTGCCGATCCGTCAGATTATCTACCCCTTAAAAATCGCTGCCAACGGGGTTCCGGCCCGATGGCCGGAAAAGCTGTCTCCTCCGTTGCCCGTCAGGCACGACCCCGTTGGAGTTGATGGCCCCTCCATCGCCGCTACCCAGGGTTGTCCCTTCGGTCCAACCCTGGGCTTTGTTACACAACCGCGTTGCGGTTGAAGCCGTGCGCTATTGATGTTCGCGACCCATTAGCCTGACGCGACTGGGCGAAGCCGCGACCAAGGAACCGAATTGGCCACGGATGGCACGTGTTCCGTATATCAATGCCATCCCCGAAATCTCCGGGTCTCAGCGCGTCATCCGGCGCTGGCCGCTGCCTTGGCGTTGGCCATGGCGTCGGTGAACGTGGCGGTCGTCAGCGACATGCCGGCCAGATGCTCGTTGACCCACTTGATGCCGGCACTGCACGCGCCGAGCAGGTTGGGCGCCGGAGCGGTGAGCGGGAGGATGCTGTCTTCGGCCTCGCTGTACATGGGCATCACGTCCCCTCCCATGATCGAGCAGAAGCGATCCCCGGCGCCGATGGCCAGGAGCATCTTTGTGTAGCTCTCCAGGTTCACCTCCCCTTCGCCATGACCGCAGAATTGGTGTCCCCGCTGCGTCCAATCCTCGGAAATCATGAGCGCCGAGGCGCCCTCGAGATACTTGAAGTTCTTGGCATGACTCCCGACGACTCGAGGAGCGACAAACGGACTGGTAAACCGTTGGGTCCATCTCTCCCCCGCCCAGCAGTGGCTCGGGTCGCCCCAGACACACAGGCACTTGTCATAATCGGTGGCGATGAGCAGCAGGCCGAAATCCCGCGAGCAGATGGCGCCGGTGCCGGGGTGGAGTTCCTGGGCCAGGTAGGCCCCGAGTTTATTGGCTTTTGCGCGGACTTTCGCGGTCGCAACCCGGAACCGCTCGAGGCCTGCAGCCATCATTGCGTCCCAACCGAAAACCCAGGGGTAGCCGCTGTGCAGGACCGGATTGCCCCACAGCCCCCAAAACCAGCCGTAAATGTGAATGCCCGCGGCGGTCCCGGTCTCCAGCAGCCCGATGAGATACTCTTCCGACCAGTTTTCAACGTACTGGGCGCCTTTGGCCAGGACGGAAGCAGGCACAAACTTCTCCGCGTATTCGAGGCCCCATTTCGCGCTCAGGTGCGCAAAGGCCGCGCAATGGGCGCTGATAGCAGGCGCCACCAGGCCCAGCCCGCCGAGCACCTGGCGCACCTCCTTGGGATTGCGGAAGACGATCTTGCAGTTTTCTCCGTGCCCGGGTCCGTTCATCAGATAGTTGGAAATCATCATCGAACGGGCGCCGGACTCAGTCGCGTATTTGCCGACCGCTTCCAGCGTGCCAAAACTCCCCGCGAGTTGGCCGGTTTCAACACCCGCGACGATGCTGACCTGCCTGGCGCAGCCCAGGTTCAACCGCGCGCGATTGGGATCGAAGTACCCATTGATTTCTTTGAAGAATAGCGGATTCATAGTTCAAATAGTTCGGGCATATTTATAGTGGCCCCTATTATTGGCCCAAAGACCTCCCTTCGCGCAATCAAAAAGGCGCCGCGCTGCTATCGCTTGGAAAGGTCCTGGGCTTTCTCCTGGAAGAGCAGCGGAACGAACTGGGCCAAATAGCGGCGCCAGACGCGGAAGCTATGCTGGCCGGGGGTCTGGACCCAGGTGTGGCGGATACCCTTGGATTTGAGCCAATCGCTAAGCTTCTGATTGGCGGGGAGCAGGCCGTCCTGTTCTCCGCAACCGATCCAGAGCAGGCGCAGTTGGGTGCTGGCTTTTTCATCCAGGGCCGGGAACTGCGCGGCCAGGTTGGTTCCCAATCCGCCCGAGCTGAAGGCGCCGATCCAGGCAAACCGGTCGAGGCCGTTGAGGCCGGCAAGCAGGGATTCGGAGCCGCCCATCGAGAGTCCCGCAATGGCGCGCGCCTTGGGCGTGGGCAGGACGCGGTAGGCCTTTTCGACCTGGGGCATCACCTCGTCCAAGAGCGTTTGCCGGAATTTGTCCATGTTTTCCTGCCAAATATCGCCCCGCCGCGTGGCGCCCCAGCCGGCCCAGACCACCTGCATCGTGCCATAGCCCAGGGGCATGACGATGATCATCGGCTTGGCCTGCTTCCGGGCAATGAGGTTGTCCAGGATGATGTTGGCGCATCCCACGCCCACCCACGCGGTCGCGTCGTCGCTGTAACCGTGGAGAAGGTAGAGCACCGGGTAGCGCTTCCCGACACCGGGCTCATAGCCGGGGGGCGTATAAACGTAGAAGTCCCGATCGTCCCCGGCCACGGCGGAGTGGTAGAGATGACGATGCAACTGTCCGTGGGGCACGTCGTTGAGTTCCCAGGCCAGGCTCGCCGGGCCGGGCACGCGCACCTGGCTGTCCGTGTTGAGCAGGTTGTACTTGAGCAGCGGGTTGCCCGGATCGATGCATCGCACGCCGTCAATGGTGAACGAATAGGCGTAGATGTCCGGCTCAAGCGGTTCGCTGGTGAGCGACCATACCCCCTGCTCGTCCTTTTGCATCTGCGAGGCCTTGACCCCTTCGCAATGCACCAGCACGGCCTTGGCCTCGGGCGCCTTGAGCCGGAAAATCACGCGCCCATCCGACTGGACCTCGGGCGAAACGAGCTGCTGGGCGAAGGCCGGACCCGCCAGGCCCAGGACGATCACGAGGATGGCCGCGCCAAGACGATCACAAAAATTGGTCTTCATAAGCGCCACGATTCTTAGCCTCACCGGGCCGGGATGTCCAATGCCAATTTGATGCGTTTGCCCATGAGCGCCTCTGGAATCAACAACCAGGACGAAGTGGTCGGCTACTACTTAATTAGCCGTCGCTGGCAACTTTGAAGGAATCGGGGCTGTCAGCCGAGGTGACGGTCGAGGGCTGCTGAGCGGGGCCGGTCTTGCCCTCCAGTCTGGCGATGCGCCGGCGCAGCCGTGAGATGTCGCGGTTCATTCGGATGAGAACGGCGGCCAGGAGGAGAAAGCAGCCGGGCAGGAACGCGCAGAGCAGGGCTTGGGGCCAATTATGCTCTCTGTGAGCCGAGCTTAAGAGCGCCGGAAAAACGATGATGGCGCACAGGATCGCGGGTGCGGTAAAAATGACCAATTTCATAAGGATTTGGCAAAGTCGTTTCCAGGCTGACATCTGGCAGAATCCAGCCGGCCGCAGTAATCTCAACGAGAGCATAGGGTTTTGAGACCGGGAGACAAGCGTAAACTGACGGGCTAAGGCCCGAGTGGGGGCGGGATTCAAACCACGGATGGCAGATAATGCCTGAATCCGTGTTTATCTGTGTCCATCCGTGATTGGAGAACCCCCGGCCCCGCAATCACTGACCCGTTGCCTGACGGGCTGCATTTCATTTGAAATGCACCCTTGAATTTCGCGATGGACGGGAGCGGTCTGGCAGGACAGTCTAGTCGCCAATGCGAAATAACTTGGACAATCTGACTGGTTCTTTCGGCGGCTGGCGGCGCTGCCCGCCCGTGCATGCCTGATCCTAAGAAATCGAATGGCCCTCGCGCGGCAGAGCCGGTCCAGGAGGCGGCGATGCGGGAGAGCAGCGAGGTCCTGCAACTGTTGGGCACCTCGCCCGCGGGCCTGGCGGAGGAGGAAGCGGCGGGGCGCCTAGCGCAGTTCGGTCCGAATGAAGTGGCTGCCGAGAAGCAGCAGGGGTGGGTGCAGCGCCTGTACCTGGCAGCCCGAAACCCGCTGGTGATTCTGCTGACGGTGCTGGCGAGCTTGTCCTTTGCGACTCAGGATTTTCGGGCCGGGACGGTGATGCTGCTGATGGTCGTGTTGGGGGTGTCTCTGCGGTTTGTGCAGGAGACGCGGGCGGACTCGGCCGCCGCCAAACTCAAGGCCATGATTCGAGTGACAGCAACCGTTGTGCGCAACGGGCACGCGAGGGAAATCCCTTTGCAGGAGTTGGTGCCCGGGGACATCGTGAAGCTGTCGGCCGGGGACATGATACCCGGGGACGTCCGGTTGATTTCGGCCAAGGACCTGTTCATCATCCAGGCCACGCTCACGGGCGAATCGATGCCGGTGGAGAAGACCGACGGGCGGGACGCGCGCGAGAAGGTCTCGGTCATCGAACGGACGAACACCTGTTTCCTGGGCACCAGCGTGGAGAGCGGTTCGGCCACGGCGGTCATCGTGGCCACGGGCGCGCAGACCTATTTCGGGAAGATGGCCCGCACGCTCTCGAGCCGGCAGGTGGAGACGGCCTTCGAGCGCGGCGTGAAGAAGTTCACGTGGCTGATGATCCGGTTCATGCTGGTGATGGTGCCGCTGGTCTTCGTGATCAACGGCCTGACCAAGCACGACTGGCACGAGGCGTTTTTCTTTTCGCTGGCCGTGGCGGTGGGGTTGACGCCGGAAATGCTGCCGATGATCGTCTCGGTCTGCCTGTCCAAAGGGGCGCTGGCCATGTCGCGCAAACAAGTCATCGTCAAGCGTCTCAACTCGATCCAGAACTTCGGCGCGATGGACGTGTTATGCACCGACAAGACCGGCACGCTGACGATGGACCACGTCATCCTCGAGCTTTATTGCGACGTGTTCAAGAACGAGAACCAGGACGTGCTGCGCGATGCCTATTTGATCAGCCACTTCCAAACCGGGCTCAAAAATGTGCTCGACCGGGCCGTGCTGCACCACGAGGAACTGCACGGGGAACTGTCATTGGACAAGTACGCGAAGCTGGACGAGATCCCGTTTGATTTTTCACGGCGCATGATGTCCGTGGCGGTCGAGGGGCCCAATGGGCAGCGCCAATTGCTGACCAAGGGCGCGCCCGAGGCCGTGTTCGCCAGATGCACGAGCTTCGAGAGCCAGGGCGAGGTTTTTCCCATGGAGCCGATACTGGTCGGCAACCTGATCGAGCAGGTCAATGATCTGAGCGAGGATGGATTTCGGGTGCTGGCGGTGGCCACCAAGAACCTCCAGGCCCGCCCGGCGTACTCAAAGGCCGACGAGTGCGACCTGGTGCTGACCGGCTACCTCGCGTTCCTGGACCCGCCCAAGGACACGGCGGGCAAGGCGATTACGGCCCTGTGCCAGCACGGGGTGACCGTGATGGTGCTGACGGGCGATAACGACCTGGTGGCGCGGAAAGTGTGCCGCGAGGTCGGCATCAACGCGGACAAGATCGTCCTGGGCAGCCAGGTTGACGCCATGGCCGACCCGCAACTGGCGGAGGCGGTGGAGACGACGGAGGTGTTTGCGCGGCTCTCGCCGGCGCACAAACAGCGGATTGTCAAGGCCCTCCAGCGCAAGGGCCACGTAGTCGGGTTCATGGGCGACGGCATCAACGACGCCCCCGCCCTGCGCGCGGCAGACGTAGGCATCTCCGTGGATAACGCCGTGGACATCGCCAAGGAATCGGCCGATGTCATCCTGCTGGAGAAGAGCCTGATGGTGCTCGAGGAGGGGGTGCTGGAGGGGCGCAAGGTCTTCGTGAACATCCTGAAATACATCCGCATGGGCGCCAGCTCGAATTTTGGCAACATGTTCAGCGTCATCGGCGCCAGCGCCTGGCTGCCTTATGTGCCCATGGCCCCGATTCAGGTGCTCACCAACAACCTGCTCTATGATTTCTCCCAGGTGCCCATTCCCACCGACAACGTCGGCCCGCAGTTGATTACCAAACCGCGCCCATGGCAAATGGGCGAGATCGCGCGGTTCATCGTGTTCATCGGCCCCATCAGCTCGATCTTCGACTACACCACTTATGCGATGATGTGGTTTGTCTTCAAATGCAACCAGTTGAACCTGCTGCCTCCGCCGGAGCTGGCCGCCCGCTTCACGAAACCCGGCGCCGACCAATCGTATGCGGCGGCGCTGTTCCACACCGGCTGGTTTGTCGAGTCGTTAATGACGCAAACCCTCATTATCCACGTCATTCGGACAAACCTGATTCCCTTTGTCCAGTCGCGGGCCAGTTGGCAACTGACGCTGACCACGGTGCTGATCATGATCTTCGGCGCCTTCCTGCCGTATTCCGCGCTGGCCCCGGCCCTGGGCTTCGTGCCGCTGCCCCCGATGTTCTGGCCCCTGCTCCTCTTGACCCTGCTCTGCTACGTCGGCCTGACTCAAGCCATTAAGATGTGGCTGGCCCGCAGGGGGTGGGTGTAGCGGCGGACCGGCCCTTACAGCAATCCGTTGAGGGTAGCGGTGGCTTCCTGGCGGGCAGTGAGCACCCTGCGCAAGGTATCCTGCGCCTGTTGCAGCTCATTCTGTTTCGCCTGCCGGGCAGCAACTAGCCTGCCGAGCGCCGTCCTGATCTCTGCTTTGGATGCCTTGGCGTCTATCGCCTTCTGCAGCGCTTCCGCCTCCGGCATGGTCTGGCCGAACATGCCTGGCCGGCCTTCACCCCGGCGGCCTTGTGCGTCGGCGCCACCGCCCGGACCTCCACGGCCAGGGCCGCCCATCATTCCGCGGCCCATGCCGGCAAACACCGCTAACCGGGCCTCCATCACCCTCTGAATCAGCGGCTTGATGGCGACCCATTCATCCTCGTTGGTAACTTCAAGCATTTCTCTGTATCGCCCCAGGAGCATCTGTTGCATTTGCGCCGGATCGAAGTTCATCGGGCCACGCTCCCCACCGCCTGGTCCCATCCCCGGACCACCCATGTCACCAGGTCCGCCGAATCCACCGGGACCGCCGGGACCACCCTGACCGCCGGGGCCGCCAGGACCACCCTGACCGCCAGGTCCCTCAGGAGAACCGCCTGGCCCGCCGGGGTTATCATCTTGTGCCAGCGCAGTGCCGGCCACCCAACACAGCATGGCGGCGGCGGCCGCCAGGCCGAACCAACGATTCAGTTTCTTCATAATTTTGTCTTTGCTAATTGTTTTCTTAACCAGAGGCATGCTCCGCCAAACCGCGGCCCAAAGGCATGTCCTTATCTTGCGGGGCAACTTAGCAGAACCAACCTTAAGAAAACGTGAAGTGCCGTAATGCCTCAGTGACGGCGGATTTGCGGGGCAATTCAAGATGAGTCGAACAACTCCCGGTATGGGTCGCGCTCTTCGTCCTCGGCCAACGCGTCCAGCGCGCGTTTGAATGCGCCGAACAGGTCGCTGGTTCTTTTGCGGAGTGTGTGCAGGACGCTCATGAGGATTTCCCGCGTCTTGGCGCCCTGCTCGGATTGAGAACCGAAGCTGATTTTGCGGGCGATGACCAGGGGGCGCAGTTCCCGCTCCGCGCCGTTATTGTCGGCGGGAATGGTTGGGCTTTCGGCCCAGTGGTACAGTCGAGCGGGTTTCTCGCGAAATATATCCTGGATTTTCTGAACGCCCGGATGCTGAGCCGGGGCTTGGACCGCCGCTTGGATCTGCGTTTTGAGTTCGCGTGCCTGCCGGCGAAAAACTGCCGGACCCAGTTCCTTCGACCGCAACTTCATGGCGTCGGCCAATAACGGAGCAAAACTCCCAACAAACAGCGACACCTCCCCCACCTCTGGGAACTCCTTTTCCAAATCCTCGACCTCGCGCGACAGGTGCGCGTAGCAATACTGGATCGCACACAGCACCCGATTGTATCCATTATAGCGGTCCACCACCAAGGTCCCGGGCAAGCGCTTGGTCCCGAAGACCTCCTGGGCCACGCTGGCCGCGCGAGTCTGACGAAAGCGAAAAAGGCTGATCCGCTCGGTGCAGAAGAGCCAGGCGTAACCATTGTGCCCATCGTCGCGCCAGCCCGTTTCATCGGCATGTTTGACCGGGGCTTGCCGATATTCCAAGCACAGGCGTTCGGGCACACTGGCCAAGCGCCGGGCCAGTTGGTGCAACGCGGCCCACAGGCCGCCTTGGCCCACCCCCAGTTGGGCGCTCAGGTGTCCCATGGTGACTCCCTGCACGTAATGTTCCACCGCCAGATGGGTCAGCAATCGGTTGCCGAAGAGCCCTTTGGCAAAGACGCCCGCCGGCCGGGCAGTGAACGTGCGGTTACAGCGGCAACAATCGCGCTGCTCCAGTTCGTAACGAATAACCTCCTTATGCACCGGTTCCACTTCGATAATCGTGCGCATTTTACTGCCCTTGGGGCTCAGGGGGCCGCCGCAGTAAGGGCATCGCTCCGGCGCTGGCACCGTCTCCTGACTGGTGACTTCATCGTCAGAAACGCCGTGGCGACCATGGCCCTGGTGGCCGGGCTTGGCACCGCCCCGGCGTTGGGAGTTTTCCGGGGCGCTATTGGCTTTGAGGGGGACTTTGGCCGAAGGGGTCGAGGAGCCGAAGGGACCTTCTTTGGCGGTCCGCTCTTGGTAGCGCAGCTTGGCTTTGAGTCGAGCGTTCTCCTCCCGCAGCCGGTCGATGACCTGCTGTTTTTCCAGACAGCCTTGGCAATAAGTCAATCGGTACACTTTCGCAGGGATCAATCTTGGGGTGAGGAGTCGCGCTGTCGGCGGTAGTGGCGCAGCAGTTCCGGCCCCAGTTCATAGAGCAGAGCTTCGAGGGCTTTGCCGTTGCGCATGGCCTGCTGCAACTGCGGGGCCAGTTCCGCGGGGACGTACATGCACCTGCGGCGGCCCTTGTCGGTGAAGGAGAGGATGAAAGCCGGGTGTTTGTCGCCTCGGGCGCAGGCGGCGCAATTAGGACGGATACAGGGCTTGCGGACTTCGGCGAGGGAGCCCTTGATGGCGGGCCAGAGCCTCTCGAGCTGGCGCAAGAAGTTCTGGCGGAGCACTGAATCAGCGGAATTGGCGTTCGGCATGTTGTATGTATATGATAACACATACATACAATGCAAGAAAAAAA